>ODAI010371008.1_pt1 | contig 13565 bp, 9 predicted proteins | sample 1539321 | NCBI WGS metagenome assembly ODAI01 (sample SAMN02144231, study PRJEB22623) | gut metagenome | biome: sheep rumen | host: Ovis aries | place: New Zealand
CTGAACTTGATTCTTGCGTGGCTTATCATCTTCTATCTGTTCTTTCTCTTCTTTAGGCTTAACAGGTTCAATCAATTTAACTTCTTCTTGTTGAGCAACTTGTTCAAAAGATGGAAATCCAATTTCATTGATTGAGACGAGTCTGAATTATATCTGCTTCGGAGTTGGCTGATCTTCCTGCCAATCGAACATTTGAACACGACAAAGGGAGTCCTCATATCTAACGATATAGGTCTTTCTCCCTTTTATTGCAACAACCCTTTCTACAGGCAGTTTCAATTGTGCTCCTATGTTATGCCTTATATTTCGCATTATCGATTTATTTCTTCAAACTTTTTTTTCAACTCATCAACATCCATTACTTCTCGCTTTCTGTGTACCATTGAATGGCAATTGGAGCAAAGCGCACATAACTCTGATTGAGGAATTGGATGTTCATCATCATATGTAGCCAATGGCTTTGTATGATGCACTTCAAGGAAGTTCTTTCCAATATCTCCATATGCTTTCTCAAAGTTAAATCCACATACATAACAGGTATATCCAGAGTCCTCTAAACATTTTTGTCGTGCAGCACGATTTCGTTGACGACGAAGAATCTTCGCCTCTGTCAATCTACCTTCAACCATTTGGCGTTCTTCCTCGTCAGTTCCGGGGTTTTCACCTGGATTATTATCTGGCATTTGTATAGAAGAAAGATCGATTCCTATTTTATTTGCATAGAAACGAATGTATGCTTCAATTGCTTTCGATGAAATATAGCCTGAATATCCAGCCAAGATCTCGTCATCTGATTTCAATTTTGCAGAAAACGACAATAATTCTTCGATGGAATACTTGTCATCATATATGCAGTTAAAGTCCTGACGCACGTGTTCCCTAATCAATGTCGGAAGAGATTTCTCTGTCGCATTGACCAATGTATTCAGCATATTTCCCTTTATGCCTTCAACAATGCGCAGATACTTTCTATATTCCGAATGAACTGCTTTTTGTTCTTCTGTCAACATGAGCTACTTTTCTTAATTATGACATAATACAGTACATCTTCATTATTACGTACAACACTGACTGACCCACTGAGAGTATCGAGATTCATGTATTTACTATCAGACCTATAGCCACCACTTATACCATGATCAGGACGTATTTCCACAAGTGCGCCATCCTCGGTGTTTATTCTTAACCATCTGTGATGATCTGCATCATTAAATGAATGTTCTGGGTCGATTCCAAAAATATCAAGGAAAAGTTGGTCTGTATATTTGTCAGCATCCTCCTTAGATGAGAAATTCATGCTAATAGGAGTCCAGTCATTAAATCGTTCATTGACACATTTACGCTTTGGCGAATCTAATTGCAAAGTGATATTATCTATAGAAAAGCCGAATAAATTGCGCATCTCATCAATAAGATAAACCAGCATAAGACTTGCTAATGCGCTGTTTACATACATGTCACTAAATGATATATCCACACGTTTCCCTCTGAGGATATCAGAAAGAATGTCAATATCATCCTTTTTCAGAACATATGGTGCAATGGCAGTAGAAAAATAATTCTTTATCTGAAATGTTGTCGCATGAGTTATACCTTCACGGACAATCTGTGAAGGTGAAACTGTGTAGGTCGGTTCATCTTGACATACAAATGTAGGCAAAGAAGTATCAACAAATACATGACTGCAATTCTTTCCCCAGTTATTTGAGAATGATAGAACCGCCTCCTTATTAGTGAAATATCTTCTTGTCTTGTTTGATGTTTCAACTATTATTGCAGTTTTCAAACCACCCATGTCTTTAACCAGTTGCACATCACAATCCGGAAATTTATCCTTTAGATTTATGAAAGGTAATTTGCCTGAGAGTGATGTATGTAGTTCTGGATGGTACTCAACGACAAGTGATATTTTCTTGCCATTCACTAGGGCATTATTAATGAGTTTGCCCATTTCCGAGCGAACACTTGACCAGTCACTGATGGCATAGTCATCAGATTCATCTGATACACACAAAGTGAGCTTCTTTACTTCAGAATCGTTATTGGCCTGTTTGAAAATATCCTTTAGAGATTGATAAACAACCTTGGCAGACGGACTAATAGCCTTGATTGAACTGGGTACGTCAAGGGCTTTGTCCTTTTGTCTGTTAAGCCAATCCATGACTTTGGCTTTAGACAAAAGATGTGAATATCTGTAGTTGTTTCTATCTACAAGACATCTCGCACACGCACCACCATCAACGTGACAGTTACAATTTGTCTCTTCAAGGTCTTTTCTGGCGATGTCAAATATTTCCTGACAAAGGACGGGATTCATCAGTTTCAGCGAATATCCGCATCCACCTTTTGCTGTGTCATATATAAATAGAACCCAAGCATTGATCTCTTGTTTAATGCCAAAATCAATTTCCCCTTCATCGATACCTTCACTCTTTGCTAAGGCACGTTTTAGAACCACACCAAGAGAAAATACAAGTTGCTCATCCATTTCATATTCAGATGAACTGGCATCTTTTTTGAAACGAAGAACAGTATAGCATGTAGGATGATTACCTGTGAATACGACATGTCGTGCAATATCTCCATAGTTTGCCTCACAATCATCTCCCCATAATCTCTTGTGGCCAGGTTTGACTGAATATGGAATACTTTCTTTTGTCGAAGTTGCAGAATACTCAATGGAAGCTCGTCCACAACGCTTACAGAAAGCAAAACCATGACCATTTCCAACATTATAGAATAATATATTACCAGTCTCACCACTGCTAATAATATCAACCATGTTGATTGCCTTATGTTGACTCCAATCTGTTTTTAGCAAAACAGGTCTAATGTCGTAGAAGTGTTTCTCTGTTTTCTCTTCGCGTGAACTGTCAACATTTTGGTCTGTACAAAAGCCTATAGGTTCATAAGCTAATGTATATGTGTCATGGTCTCTATCGATTATACTATGATAGGGATTCTGACAGATAGGACAGATTCTGTTCTCGTCCAAATTTCTTCTGTATTCAGTATGACCGCAATGAGTACAATGATATATTGCTCTAGTTTGAGTCTCTTCATTGTATGCGCCAAGAAGTTTTATTCCTGCGGAAACATAGTTTTTTTCATTTACAACTACGGTTTGTTCTGGGGCATACTCATTAAGAGCCGTATGGATATCACGGGAAGCCGTGGTAGCACGGCGAAGTTCTGCAATTTCCTTTTGAACCTTATTTAGCTCGTTCTGCAAATTGAACTTCTCTACACTATCACTTTCTGCTGCAATCTTGTTCTGGAGGTTTTCTGCCTTATCATATAAACGATGAAGCTTAACAGCTTGGTCTCTATCAGTAAAGTCAAATGTTACGACACCTGTTGGCATATTAGCATTAGGGATAAACTGATGTTCGGATAGATAATTCAGCAATCCTTCGGATTTTGATTTACGAATCTGATTGCTAATAGCCATTTGGCGTCTTGTGTCGTTCTTGAATTGAACAAACGCATCATTAAGTTCGCCAATTATATCATTGTATTCTTTCTGTATAGCTTGTATTGAATCTTTAGTGATATTAATTGTATAAGGGGTGCTCTCCCCAAATACCTTCTTGAATTTACGCTCCTCTGCTTGATTAGTTCTCATATCATCCAAGAATTGAACAAACGTATCACATGTCGAACTCATAAACTCGTCAACGGACATTGTAGCCTGAATACCAGATCCATTATCGCAAATGAATTGTCTGAAGAAGAAGGAGTTTATATGTCGCTGTATGATAGTCTGGCTTGGACGAACCTTGATCATATGTTGTGTTGTTTGAAGTGCCCACATAGGATTAGCAAAAGCATGTTGACCTACAGGGGTGTTATTGCAGAGGGAGAAAGCAATGGCTTTACTTTGTCCCAAACGACCAGCACGACCCACACGCTGAAGATAATTTGCTGCTGTAGGAGGAACAGTGTCCATCAGAACTACATCAATGTCACCAATATCAACACCCATTTCCATTGTAGTAGAACAATGAAGGACATTGACTAACGGGTTCTTCTGACTAAATGCTTTTGTATAATCACGCAACAACTTTTTTGATTGTTGGGCAGAATGCTCTGCTGCTATATAAATAGGTGTCTTGTGATATGAATACTTGTGGCGGTCTGTCCATAAACCTTTAACCTTTAGGTTCTGGATATTATTATCACTCTTTTCCCATTCTATGACTTCATCGTTATCTTTGGGCCTTGAAGGTAAAGAAATCTTTGTACCATCGCACTTGTATTTAGCAAATAGCTTTTCACAGATATTACCTACAATAAGCGGACTATATCCACAGAAAGTAGTGTCAAGAATCTGGTATGTTACTGGACAAATCCATCCTTCTTGCAATCTCTTGATTTTACATACATTATTACCTTCTTTGCCTGAGAGGTCGAGAAAATAACAATCAACATATTTATCATCTGGATAGAATCGAGGGTTATTATAGCCTTCGGTATCGTCAGCTTTCACCTTCGTGAATATCTTCTTCTCAATCAGTGTGTTCCATGCTTCTTGAATAACGGCGTCAACAACCCTGACATTAGCTTGAAGTTGGTCTAGTGTATGTATACCTATACCTGCACAAAGAAGAACTACTAGACGAGACTGCTGTTCTGAAACATTTCCACCTTCATTAATCTTCACAGAAGGCCAATGTTTGAGCTTTTCTCTTGTATCGTCGGCTGCCGCAATAGGACTACTCAAATTGCTGTCACGAACATATTTCTTCTCATCATCTACTAATGGCTGAATATGGTTATTCAGTCTCATAACATAGTCGATAGCAAGTTTAAGATAGTCTTGCCAGTCTTTATCTTCAATACGAATATTACTTCTGTCGGCATAATCAGCTAAGATTGATGGTACTTTGGCAGTTTTCAATGAGGGATAATCAAGGTAAATGAATCCCATTGTTTCTGCATTGGTTTCATAAGCAGGTCGTCTACCTATAATTCCTCTAACTAAAGCTGCCTTGTAGGCTTTCTTGTTTTTTGCACCATCAGTGTTGGACAGATGATCAAACATCGCTTGATTATAAATCTCTTCCGAAAAATCATAAAGTGACACACCTTCTGACGAAGATGGAGTGCTCTTTATATATGATGCTATTTGTTCAGCTGTTAAAAGTTTTCTTAAAGGTTCTGGGATTGTATCTAATGGATTTGCTGCTTGTATTTGAGCAAGTCTTTCCAGAATGTTTTCATAACTTTGATTTCGTTCAACATTGATATTAAACGTTTTGGCAGAAATTGCAGTTCCTTGTCGGCTATCAGTAAATGCAATATACTTTCCCCAGCTTCTTCCTTCAGGAGCGCATTCACGAAGGAAAACGGGAGATACTGTTTGATTGATAAAGTTGATAGGAATTCTAAAGTGTTTCAAATTTAGGCGTTTGCCCTGAGCTAAACGGCCACAACTTGGACAATATGAATGTCCATCATCTTTTCTAACCTCAACCCACTGACCGTCGTTGTCGGTACGAACTTCAAGTATCGTTCCATTAGCACTATGAATTATATCCATTGTGCCAACATGTGCTTTGCTTACAGGATTAAAGAACTTCTCTTTTTCATAAGGCATTAAGAAGAATGTGTCAGGACGACCTGCACTAACCAACTCATCCTCTTCTTCTTGTTCTGGTGAAAGGTCTATAGAGAAATAATCATCTCTGTTGGCACCATCTTCACAAGGAAAAATCTTATGGTTCTGTGAATCACTACATCCCATAAGAACAAATCCACCACATCGCTTACATTGTACTATTTCGAGCAGAGGAACGCCACATTCAGGACATACTGATGCCTTATATGTAGTAAGATGCCCATACATCGGTATAGCAGGGTTGACCCCTTGGCAATCAGCATTAGCACAAGCATAAAGTCCGCTTATTGCTCGCATAAAATAATGTGCCCTTAGGGATAGAATAGGATTGTTGCCTTGCGACATTTCGCAAAGTTTATCCAAGAGTTGTAAAGCTGGCAACAGCTTCTCTTTGTTATATGGAGTATCTGGACATAACCACTCCCACATTTGCTGAAGTGTCATGCCTGGAACCTTGTTAATTTTATCGCGGAGCGATAGAACTTTGTCAACTGATGGAAGATTATTCTTTTTCAGTTCAGAAGCGAGTTCATCCTTATCTAGTGGGCGAACCAAACGATTACCTCCAATCACCTTTATCTGTTCAACAGGCTGTCCTGTGACAGTTGATATAAAATCTGCAAGTGATTGTGCTCCTTCTTCACCTCCAATAGTTGCTGATGTACATGCAAACCTAACTTGTTCTGGAGTTCTATCAAATGCTTCTAATATGCGTTTTATCTGATATGCTAGTTCAACAGCTGCAGAGCCAGAGTAACTATGAGCTTCATCGATAACAATCCAGCGAAGTTTACCTGCTGACTCTTTTATCATATCTTGGTCCTTTTGGCGCACAAGTATATATTCCAACATGCTAGGGTTAGTCAGAAGAATTTCGGGACGTGTGCCTTGATGTTTTGAATCTCTGATATCATCGCGAGTAACTATCTCATTCGGAAGAATTTCGTCTCGCCCATCAGCACGATATTCAGGAGTATCACCATTATAGACAGCAAAATGCAAATTGGTTGCTTCACAATACTCTGAAAGACGTTTCTTCTGGTCTTCCATCAATGCATTCAGTGGGTAAAGGAAGATGGCTTCGATAGCATTTGTGTGGCCTTGTTCATACAAGTCACTCAAAACAGGATACATAAAACACTCAGTTTTACCAGAGCCTGTACCTGAAGTTACAACAATACTTTTGTTTTCTGCCAGTGTTTTCCAACTCTCTGCCTGATGCTTGAATGGGACAAATGGTCGAAACGTTTTCCCTGCTTCGATGGACTTGTTCTCACGGATCTTTTCAAGCTTATTCCAGACATCTTTGTTGATTGCAGACCTCCAAGTTTCATCTGAAGAAGGCTCCCAACCAAATGTACTTTGGAAGACAGGTTCAGCCAACAATGGTTCTCTATCAAAAAGTTCATCAATTGCAGAACGCATTGGATGACTTCCTGGTGCCCAAAGAGAAAGTAATGCTAAGCGCATATTCTCTTCAGTTTCTTTGTATATGTTTTCAAACTTCATATTCTTAATGACTTAACTTGTTATTTAATGCTACGATGAAATGACGATTACATGACTTGCTGCAGAAGATAATACTCCTTCTTATCTTATCTCTTTGTATCTCATCTTTTATTGAAAATAGGTCTATTTCTTTTCGTATATGAGCGACAACAGCATTAACACGCTTGTATAACCACATTTCATTCCCTACCTTTCCTTGTTCATTGAAATTGTTAAAGAAGGTACCAACTTCATCTCCAAGGTAATCTTGATTTGATTCTATATATTCATCTGTAGATAGTTCGAGAAGCCTTATTTCTTTAGGCTTTTTAATGATAGTCTCAGCCAATTCTTCGACAATACCGTGTGATACATAACCATACGCTTCAATCAATGATGATACGCACAGGTCTTTAATCCATTCGGTAAACGATGTTAAGACATCATATAAACATTGGCCAAGATTCTTCATATACTCTTCTTCAACATTCAATGCACTCAAATATTTCATCATGTCTTCGCCTTCGTGACTCATTGCCCACTTTATGAAGATATCTTGCATCGCAGGAGTCATTGGATCAGACATGAAATTTTGAAGCTGGATGAAGATGCCAGACAGATAAGGTTGTAACCAATACCACTGGAAGGCTAGGTCATTACTAAAACTTTTCAGTTTTTCTTTAAGAATCTCGCGTTCATCATTGTCTGAACATTTTACATACAGTTGAAATGCCAAACATAGCAATGCCTTGTAGTCCTGAGCTGTACAATATAGTTCAAGAATCGAACTTGCCGGAATATCTTCTTGCTGGGCACGATTGAACCAGCCGATAATTCTTGTCCACAATTCATCGCCTAACAAGGAATCATTTAACTTTTCCCTAATATTGAGAATGGCATTCTCTCTATTCTCAGCACGATATGAACCATTCATGTCCTTGGTTAAATCAACCAAAGCCGGACATATACGTCCTCTTGTGCGTCCAACCAGTATGGTTTTGCCCCATGAACGAATTTCCTCAGGAAGAATGTAGTATTGCGATTCTTCATCATACTTCATTTCCAAAGGTTCCAAGTTCGGTTCATCCAGTTTTATGAGTTTAAGCACACCAGTAAACTTGAATGGTTTTCTGTTTTTACCTGTGATTACAACACGGCCATCTGATATTTGTCGAGGACGGAATGGGGATTCTTTAATACCGAAAGCGATTCTTTGTCCATTTGAAAGAACAAACTGAACATTTACTTCTGCATTCAACATGTTTTGCGCCGTGCGTTCAAGTAATGAACGTATGGCCTCACGCGAATCGAATAATGTCAAAAGACTACCCTCATAGGGGATGGTCTTTAGTGCTCGACCATCTTCGAAAATATATAATTTTTCTCCCTTCCATCTTAACTCCCTTCTGACATTGCCATATGTGTATTCTCTTATATCTTGTCCAACCAGGTGATACTGATACTTATCGATGTCTGAATATGGAATCCAACAATCATTTTCTATGTCATCACCATATATGTTTTTAATCGAAAAGTCTTTGAATGGAGCTTTTATAGAAATGTCAAATTGGTTTTTGCTGTTTCCAGAAGGAGTAAAGGTGAAACGTATCTTGCGAGGATCGTTGCAGTTTTCTTTTTTGATTTCCCAAACATCACCGATTTTCTTTTCCCCTTCTGTTGTAGATACATGACCATGCGCCCATGAAACCTTTATTTGGCAAGAGCTTTTATCAGCCTTTTGTAAACTGATAACTAATCCTTCACCAATGTTTATGAATCTCAAAGGGGCAACATAGTTGCCATTAGTATCTATTGCACGAGCAAATATTTCACCGAAAGATGGAGTATCTGTCCAAACATTCTGCCATTTGTTACGATACTGAACGTTGTGACGTTTTGACTCTGTTCCATCTTCTGTATCATAGCAAAGTGTAAAAGCGCATTTGTTCGCGTCATATAGTGATTCTATCACATCTGGTACATAAAGTGGTGAAGATTGCAATTCTGTCCAATATAGAGGAGCATTCATACCCAATGTGATACATCCATCTTCGCCTTTCAGTACGATATTATCCGTGTAGTCGGAAGGAATGTGAAGTCCTTGCAACTTTGTCATTCCCCAACTATACTCATATATGTCAAGATTGGTTTCTGTCTGAAGATTCCAACCATCAGGAATAAGAATAATAGACTCCTGTCTTCCTAACTGGTTCCCTAATTCATACTTACCATCCTTATTCCTATACAGTAGATGAGGTACACTTATATCAAGATCATCTCCTATATGAGCATATTCTTGATTGTGGAGGAAGAGAGAGATAAAATCTCCGTTCTCACATGGATGTTTGCTAAATACTGGGTAGCGACAGAAATTATTAGCATAATCGAAAGTGTCAACAGCTTGACCATTCTTTCTTACTTGAACTGAAAAGAATCCAATATCGTCAATTCCTTGTTCTTCCAAGAATACTTGCGGAAGACGTTGAAGTCCTTTGACAATATACTTGGTATATATTTTCTTCTCTACAGTATCGATTCTAAATTCCCATGTCAATGAGAATGGATGAAGCTGATGACGACGAACCTTTTCCTGTTTTGCAAGCTCTTTTAGATATAGGAACCAAACATCATTTTCATTAGCACAGTAGAATGGCATTAAAAGATATCTTTCTGCTTCAACTCCAAGAATAAGTTGTTCGCAGTAGTCTTTCATGCACTTACTTTGCGAAGCAACTAGGCCAAGGTTCAATTCCTCAAAATTGATTTTTCTATTGACTAGCCCACGAGTGAACCTATCCCAAACAGAGTTGGTTATGTTAGCCGTCACCAACTTCATAGGGAGTCCACCTTGATAAAGCATGTCATTCAAAGGATCTGCCCGTCCTCCATCATACTTCTCAATTTTAAGCATCTTTGCACCACGACGAGCAGCTTCATAGAATTCGTTCGAATAATTAACGCTTGGTCTTGTTGACTCCAGTGCGTCATAAACCATCTGTTTGCTATGCTTTCCGTCAACATACATTCTACGCCAATACTCAGCAAAGAACAATGTGGCCTCTTTGCATACTGTTATGAATGGATTATTCAAGTTTATAACATGAGTTCTTTTTTCAAGGAGATCTCTCAATTCCTTGAACTCTTCTTCAGTGATTTTTAACTTCCACAGAGGAAGTGGACATTCTTCAAGTCCTCTTCTTTGGAGTATTGTTTCGAAGTAACCCATATTGTTTTATTACGATTGTAGAAGTACATTAAATTTTGGTGCAAAAATACAGATCATCAGTGCAGCCATTCTGCATAGTCGTATATTTTTTCAAATTATTCACTATTTTTTCTTTAAAATCTTCCCTCAACGATACTGGAGCAAGGACTTCCACATGAGGGAAGTACGAGAAAATGACAGACTCAAGTTCTTTGTTTGGACGTACCTCAATCTGAAGTATGCAGTCCTTCTCGCTAACAATTTTCTGACTATGGTGAATAGGTTTTGATACAGCATATGGGAATCGTTCTGCATCAAATTTGAGTACCACAGTTTCTTTGGCAACGCTGTCATCTGGTATTGTTACACCAACAACATCATCAAAATGATTTGTGAAATCAATAGTTGTATTTGGAATAAATGCCACATTCGCAATAGAAAACTTGATTATACGATCAAGTGGCCTATTGGCGATTCTGTTTACATTGTCTGCCTGTTCTAATCCAAACAAGAACCATCTGTTATTATACTGCCTCACATGATAAGGGTGGATAACTACTTCGGTCTCAATTCCATTATAAGTTCTATAGTGAAGATTAAGTGGTTGATGATTGATAGCACAGTCTATGAGTTCTGATAAAAACTCTAATCCACGAAGTTGGTCATTTTGCTCAAAAGATACGATGTTCTCCCGATTTGTCTTAATGCCAAAACGAAATTCAAGATTTGATATAACTTCTTCTAACCATCTGTTTGCCCATCCACGATAGCGTCCAAGCATTTTGATAGTTGAACTTAGTTTTGTAACTTCTTCTACTGTCAGTTCATTGTTGAATATGGTGAAATTAGGGTCTGAATAACGATAATAGCATCTTTTGCCATCGAAAGGAATAGCTTCAATAGGTGCGTCATATGCAACCCGGTCACGCATAGATTTAATATCATCACGAATCTGACGTACACTAACTTCAGAGCCATACAAATCATAAAGAGCTTCATTGACAGCATCAACGAGGTCATCTATAGTGTATTTGCGATGACGGTTGCTAAAACAACGATCAAGTATTTGATAACGCAAAAGAGCATTCTTGTTTACAGGCATAAGTATTGTTTTATAAGTCCTTTCTAATTAGGTCATTGATGTCACAGTTAAGGCACTTGGCAATCTCGATGAGATTTTCAAGTGTTGGCTGTGACGTATTCGTTACCCACTTCGATACCGTAGCAGGATCTTTGCCCAACTTTTCGGCCAGTTGCTTGTTGGACATAATTCTTTCGGCAAGCATCACCTTAATCCGATTGAGTGGTTTATTCTCCATACACCTTATTATATTTATAGTTTAACTCTGCAAAAATACATATTTTATTCGAATATCTACGACTAATTAGCAAAAAACATTGATTTGTCATTAAAAAAAAGATGATATGACCAATTATTAGATGAATTTTTGCTATATTTGCCACAAATTGAGCTTTTGCAGCAGAAGTCGATATTTCATCAAAGAAAACTGCATCGGTGCAGAAAGACTGCATAGTTCACTCGTAATTTTGCGGCACAAATTAAAACTTAAACGTTATGGCAACATGGAGAACTTACAAATGCACGAAGTGCGGCTATGAGGTGAATACAGAACCGAATGGCGAGTATATGCTAATGTCAGGCGAGTATTGTAACTACTTGTGTCCTGAGTGTAGGGAAATCGTTAGTGTCGGACATGGCTTCGACTCCAATCCCGAAGAGAAGCCCAGATGCCCTGAGTGCGGCTCTGAAGCAATCACTAAATGGAAACCGATTCGTGATAAATGTCCGAAATGCAATGGAAAGATGAAAGTAGTACCTGGCACGTTAATAATGGCTGATTGACAAAATCCACACAAATGGAGAAGATGAACATTTATACAGATGAAGAGAGGTGTTGGTTGACAGGGGGGAGCACTGGCACCTTGCCAACACGTGTAACTCCATCACAAATATACACTCTTGATGCCAATGAGATATTTGTTTTCGGAAGCAACATCCACGGCATGCACATGGGTGGAGCAGCAAGGGTGGCATACAATGAATTTGGCGCAGAATGGGGAAATGGTGAAGGCTTGCAAGGGAAAGCGTATGCTTTACCTACAATGGAGGGTGTTGACAGTACTAAAAGGGCTGTTGAGCACTTTACAAAGTGTGCGAAAGAACATCCAGAACTCAAATTCTTGGTCACTCCTGTAGGATGCGGTATTGCCGGTTATACTCCTGATAAGATTGCCCCCATGTTCATACAAGCAGCACATTTAGAAAATGTCTATCTGCCGATTAGTTTTTGGAAAGTAATTATGAATGTTATACAAAATTAATCTCAATAGATATGAAAAAGTTATTGATTACAGCATTGTTATTGCTGATTGTAGCAGTTTGCCCAGCACAGACAACTCACATGAAGTTTAAGGGTATTCCGATGGAAGGAACTTTGAATAGCTTTGTTCAAAAGCTCAAAGAAAAAGGCTTTACCTATTTGGGGCAACAAGACGGAATGGCTCTGCTGAAAGGAGAGTTTGCCGCCACTAAGGGCTGTACGGTAGGTGTTGCTCGTTTCTCTGACCGTGACCAAGTTAATCTGGTGGCAGTGATTTTTCCTGAAGAAGAGACTTGGAACGGCATCACGAAATCATATTATAGCCTGAAAGACATGCTGACGGAGAAATATGGCAATCCTGAATCTGTAGAGGAGTTTACTGACAGGGAACCTTCATCTGATTTTCTCAAATTCCATGCGCTCCTTCGTGATGAATGCAACTTCATATCAGAGTTTACTTGTGAAGGTGGACGAATACAACTTACTATGAAGAAGCAAAACTACGACAGTGCAGCGATTATCCTTCGATATATAGACAATGCCAATGCTGATGAGACGAGAAAGAAGGTGATGGATGACTTGTAATAGTGCATTGCTATAATAGCACAATTAGTAGATTTAGCACAAGGGTTGATGGAGCAGTATTTCATCAACTTTTTTTTGTTTAACCACACGTGTTTCAAGCTAAAACCATAGGGAAAAGTATATTGTACTAATACTACAAAATGCCAAAACAACAATTATCTATTCTGATAATTAGATTTAATATAATATTATAAAACATCATTATTGTAATTTTTAGATAAATTGTTTGGCGGTTACAAATATTATGCGTACCTTTGCACCGAAATTCAATGGTTGACCACCCGTTTTGAGGGTGTGTGATGACTGGTACATCGTCAGCGAATAC
>ODAI013279896.1_pt1 | contig 13565 bp, 10 predicted proteins | sample 1539321 | NCBI WGS metagenome assembly ODAI01 (sample SAMN02144231, study PRJEB22623) | gut metagenome | biome: sheep rumen | host: Ovis aries | place: New Zealand
CAAAATCGACCTCCAGTGATGGACTCAGCACATGTGCCAGAATCTGTCTCGTAAAAGCATCCATGATTACTGACAGGTATGCCGTAGCCCCCATATAAGGGATATATGTGATATCTGTCAGCAGGACAATACGTGGACCGTATACCGTAAACTGCCGGTCAAGGATATTCGGTGCATAGTTACTGGTCTTCAGGGCTTTCGCCATCTTTCTGTACGGATTTCCTTTGCGGACTGGACAAAGAAGGTTGTATTTCTTCATGAGTCTCCGGATTTTTTTGAGGTTCATATTTACCGGAGGCTGCATATGCAGCAGCCGCATATGGATGCCACGTGCGCCTTTGTCATAACCACGGAACTTATAGGCACGCAGGATAAGCTCAAAATCTTTCCTGTCAGCGTTCTCACGGGCCTGTCGTTTAGGCTCTGCCTTGATCCACGCATAGTATCCGCTTCGGGATACTCCTGCCAGTTCGCAAAGTGTCAGAACAGAAAGCCGGTTGCTATCTTTCTGGAGTGTCGCATGGATGATCTCATATATACATGAGGGTTTTCCCATAAGGATCATCCTCACTTTCCAGAATCGTTTGTAGCAGAGATAATTTTTTTTATAAAGTCCATCTCCTGCTTCATATACTGGAGCTCATGAAACATCCTCTGGAAATTTTCCTCAGTAGGTTTGGGAGAGTCCTCGTCAAGGATAGAACGATGAGGGCGGGTTCCTTCCCAGAGGTGGCCTTCCTTCTTCATTGCCCTGTTAATCAGGTGGCTGATGCCTTCCATTCGGCTCTGCCCAAGGATATCGGGATCATAGTTCAGGGAGATAAATATATCCCTGATCAACATGCCTTTCGATCTCCTTTCATAGTAGAGTTTTTTAAACTCCAAAGTGAAGCTGATAGTTGTGGACGTCACCTTGTAAGTATAAGGATTAGCCGCCAGTATGCTTTGTTCTTCAGGGGTAAAAGGTTTTCTCATTGGTACTCCTTTCCTGTAGTTACAGAGTACCATGATGGGATTCTGACGTAAAAGAGAATCCCACATCTGCTGTTGATAACAGCAGATCGACCCTTCGATCTGCTTGGCAACGAGATACCATGTGAAGGGATCTATGTCAATGGGACGCTCTGCGTCGGCGCAGCCCTTGCCATTGACATAGAGACCCTAATGAAAAACCCTAAAAATGTTTGGGAAACCCTAAAAAACTTTGGATACCCTACTTATCGCGAAAAAGGGCTGCGCCACCGGCGCCGCCCTTTAAGCAAGCACTATTCAGCTAAATACATCTCTTCAAATTCATCGTATCTCACTTCCCGATACTGTCTGACGATCTCCTCCAACTGTTCTGCCCTTGTGCAGAAACGAATAAATTTGGCTATATTCTTAATCTCCTCCTGCTTATCCTCCGGACAACCGATAATGTAGAAAAAGCCATCATACCCATTTAAGAGCGCAGAGCTCTCAAGTCCGTCAAAATAGTCAATCATGCATGTATCAAACCAGAAGGATTCCCCGACTTCCCCATCCGAAATAGGGTTTCCTGAGAGCATTACCGCATGAAAACCACGATTGAGAAGAGCAAGACTCTCGACTTGATTGTCCGTCAGATCAAGAATCTGCTTAGTAGCCGGATATCCTTCAAATGACGGGATAGGCGACACATCGCTGATATTATTGAATCCGAGAACAATACACGCAAGATTCGTACAGTTCTGAATCCCTGATATATCTGTCAGATTACAGTTTCTGGCGAGCAGCATCTCCAGATTCGGCATATTTTCCATATAGGACAGCTGGCACTCGCTAAGATCAATAGAATCCAGCCCGAGTTGACACATTTCTTCCGCGTTTTCAAGAAAGGTCAGATCACTGCCGGTAATATCATTTCCGCTTAAAATCAACATTTTAAGACTCGGCACTATTGGAGCAATGAAAGACACATCCGTGAGGGAATTGTTGCCCAGGTCCAATTTTTCAAGGAACACATATTTCTCAAGACCGTCGGACGATGTAAGCCCGCATCCATTGAGATAAAGCTCTCTCAGAAAGCTGGAATTAAGCTCTGTCTCAAACGAGTTCACCTTAGTGCCGGAAAGGTTCAGGTATGAAATATGTGCAAGCGGTGCAATTGGTGAAAGGTCGCTGACATTTGTGTTTTCCAGGTTAAGATAAGACAGTTCCTTTGCCGATGCCAAAAAATCGATATTTTCAACTTTAGTGTCGCTGAGATCGATCTCATACAAATTCTGAGTGTTCAGTGTGAGATGCGTCAATTCCGGATTTCCTGAAAGGTACACATTCTCGATTGCCGCATTTGAAAAAGAAGAGGCAACACTGTCTGTCAATCCGCAGTACTGACATACAAAATTAGTAACACTTTCACACTTCGATACAAAACTCAGATCATCGACCCCTGTGCAAGAATCGAAGTCGATAAATCCGGCTATATTTTCATCGAAATGCGGCGCGAGCTCAGCCAGAACCCCTTCATCGAATGAGCAGCACACGAAAGCGAGCCTGTAAATAATCTGCGCCTTGTTGATCTCGGCAATCGTTTCCCGGGTGATGTTTTCGTTTGAATAAACTAATTCGTAACATTCGTTTAAATCACTGGTATCGCTGCCGTTGTTTTCGCTTGAATTATTAGTACTGCTGCCGCAAGAAGCAGTTGTAAACGCAATGACACTGACCAAAACAACTGCTGCCGCAATCGCAGCAAACGAACTGAGATTTTTCTTTTTGTTCTTGTTTATTTCCAAATCCGTACCTCATTTAAATTCGAAAGCCTTCGGGCTGATCTCCACCCCCGGGCCATGAATCAGATTCTCTTCCGTAAGCAGTTCACATCCGCCAAATGCCCAGGAATAGATCTTCTCAAGCCCTGCGCCGCATACGACACGCCGCAGGTTTTTGCACTCCTTGAATGCAAACGGCGGAATAATCCTCAGCTGATCCGGCAGCACGATCTCTTCAATGCCGCACCGGACAAAAGAGTAACCCCACAGCGTCCGAAGATTTGCCGGAAGCTTAAGATGCCTCAGATTTACACAGCCATCAAAGACAAATTCCCCGATGTCCGTCACCGTATCGGGAATCTGTATGGAAGTGATCTCGCTGTGCCCCCTGAAGATCTTGTCGCTCAAAATAGTAAAAACCCTGTCAGTAGGGATCACAACTTCGCTCTCATCCCCCTCGTATCCTGTAATATAATATGTTCCGTCATCAACCATCCTGTAATAAAAATCCTGCATAACTCATATCCTACCTTTAACGAAAAAACGTATATATCTTAGAGATGTGTCACGGGGACGTATCAGACCCTTTACAAAAGATCACACAGAAAGCCCGCATATGGAAACCGGAACAGGCGTACTTTCATGCCAAAACGTTCAGTGATAGTGCTTTCCGCAGTACCGGCAATGATCTCCTGCGCGCCGCTGATCAGCATATTGATGAGCTCGGGTTTTACAGGGAATGTTCCGTGTGACGGATAAACAACATCGAATCTGTCGCGGAAATCCAGGATGTGCTGCAAGCTTGCCACATACTGACCGATGTTCCGGTTCCTCCCGAACATGAATATGTTTCCGTCCTGGATGGCATCCCCGCCGATCAGTACCCTGTTCCTGACGTCCAGGATCGCAATACTTCCCGGTGTATGCCCCGGGTTATCTATGATCTCAAGCGGCCGGTCTCCGAGGTCGATAATATCCCCCTCTTTTACAGGGATCATTATGGAAGCAACAGCGGACACTGTTTGCTGTGTGCCGAAAGCGTAGTTTTCCGCCTCAGCCGGGCTCATGTAGAATGTACCAAAAGATAGATTCCCTGAGATGTGATCCCTGTCTGCATGCGTGTTGATCAGAATCACTGGGAGCGTTGTGAGGCTCTCCGCTATCTCCTTTGCGTCAGGTGTATTCATGCCGGTATCGATCAGAAGCGCTTTTTTGGTTCCTTCCAAGAGAAAAAATCTGACTCCGCCGTCCTCGATCCTTATAGTATTCTCATTGATTCGAATGACCTCTGCCATGACGGCCTCCTTTCGCTTAACAGTATCAAAGACTCTCTATTTTATTAGTATTATAACATGCAACGTTTCGATCATTTTCCTTTATAATCCTGTTTTTGGCAGTTCAGAAGGGTAAAAATGCCGATGTCAGGGGGACGTATCAGGTGACACATTCTTGTTGTTTCCATACAGATATGGTACTCTGAATATAGCAAGTCAGATTTCAATTCTTTGCGGCGTCCGCTGCATCAGGTGGTATTCTCCACAGAAATTCCTTGCTCGCAACTATATAAATGAGCAGGGGCTGGAGTTTACCGGATGGATCTGTACTCTGTTCCTGCTCTGCCATCATTCAGACAGAACAGGAGGAACGTGTATGGCAAAAAAATACGAGGAACTGACTTTTCATGATGATTTTATGTTCAGCAAGATTTTGGAGAAGAATCCGGCTATGTGCCGGGAACTTCTTGAGTTAGTGCTGGACCACAAGGTGGGGGAACTTGCCGGTGTCAACAGAGAGAAGCCTGTTCAGATCACTGCAAACGGAAAAGGCGTAAGGTTTGATGTGTACGCCGAAGGAAGCGATAGCGTTATCTACGACATCGAGATGCAGAACGCAAGTATTGACTCGATTGCCAAGAGGAGCCGCTACTCTCAGGGGATGATCGATCTTAACCTTATTAATAGCGGTGCTCACTACAGTGAATTGAACCAGTGCTATGTGATATATATCTGCAGGTTTAATATTTTCAAGGATGGAGAACTTCACAAATACAGTTTTCGGAATCTGTGTCTTGAAGATCCGCAAATTGAGCTGGGCGACGAAACCGAGAAGATATTTCTGTGTTCGAAAGGAACCGCAGATGATATATCCGAGAAAATGCAGGCATTTCTGAATTACATTGCCTCAGGTACTCCCAGCGACAGCTTTACAAATGAGCTGGAGAACGAGGTTAAGAAGGCCCGCGATCACATTGAATGGAGGACGGAATATATGACTTTTTTAGAGCAACTTGAAAAAGAGCGAGAAGAAGGTCGTGCGGAAGGTCGTGCAGAAGAACGTGTGAATACGGAGCGCGAAAAAGCACGCGCCGATGAACTTGCCAAAGAAAATCTTGAGCTGAAAAAGCAGCTTGCTTCTCTCAAGCATGGGCAATCCTGATTGCATATCGAAAAAGTGAGATGGTGCTGAAAATCCTCCGGCAGCTGAAGTGAGCTGTCGGAGGATTTCTGTTTTCAAGATTATTTGGAGTGTGTCAGCGGATACGACCCCCTGACACACTACTCTTCCTCGTGACAATCGAAGCTCACATACGGCGGATTCTCCCCTCTCTCCTTGGCCGGCAGATACCGGTGCCAGAAGTCATCAAACAGGCGGAAGATCTCTTTGTGCTTGGCTGCAATGATAAAGATCGTGATCAGAACATAAACCGCCGAAAGCACATCCGTAAACGCCCACAGAAGATCCGCCTCGATGTTATAGAAGATGACGCAGGGAAGCATGTAGTAGATCATATAGATGGGCATCATCTTCTTGTTGGACTCCGTGTCTCCGAAGGCGTAGTTTACAGATTTCTCGCATGTATAGTACATACCGATGATCGTAGTCCAGGCAAAAACCGCGATGGCAATCGCCGTGAGTTTTCCGCCGATCGCGCCGTACGCGTTCGTAAATGCGATTGTCGTCAGCGCACCGCTCGTCGCGTCGCTCGTGGTGTAAGAGCCTGTCATGATGATCGTGAAGGCTGTGATCGAGCAGATAATGAAGGTGTCGATGAACACTTCGCCCCAGCCCCAGAGAGACTGACGCACAGGATGGTCCGTCTGCGCCGAAGCGTGCGCGATCATGCCGTAGCCGGTGCCCGCGTCGTTGGAGTAGATGCCTCTCGCGACGCCGTACTGGATCGCGTCTCTCACAGTCGCCCCCGCAAACCCGCCCACCGCCGCCGTGGGGCTGAAAGCGCTCTTGAAGATCAGCGCGACGACCGCCGGAATATGCTGGAAATTGAGGATCATGACGCCAAGTCCCATGATGATGTACAGGACCGCCATGATCGGCACCGCGCGGGACATGACGTCCGAAATTCTCCTGAGGCCTCCCCAGATCGTCACCAGGCATGTGATGCCGATGGCAACGACGGACCAGATATTAGGGATCCCAAAGGCTTCTCTCATGGAGCTGGTCACCGCCTCTGTCTGCACGCAGCACGTCCAGGGCCCGAACAGGAAGCAAAATACAGCCAGCACCACAGCTCCCCTTTTCCACCCGAAGGCATTTTTGAGCACGAACGATCTGTCGCAGACAAACTCATTCATGGACTTTTTGTAGTGCTCTCTGTATCTCTGGCCGATGATGATCTCGCAGGCCTTTGTAGACATCCCGAAGAAGGCGGACACCCACATCCACACGAGCGCACCGGGGCCTCCGCTGACGATCGCCGTCGCGACGCCGCTGATATTGCCGGTTCCGACCGTGTTGGCCAGCGCCGTGCAGGCCGCGCGGAAACCGGAGATTGTTCCTTCGCCCTCTCCTTTTGCTCCTATTTTGCCATAGGTATTCTTGAAGTTGAAAATGATCTTTGTCTGGTATCGAAAACCAAATCGAATACTGAGGATCACGCCCACTGCCAGCAGCAGGATCGTCATCCAGGTTCCCCACATAAAATCATCGAGCTGATACATCAGGTCAGTCAATGTCTGCATCTTTAAAACCCCCTTTTTTCAAATATCAAGGTGTGTCATGGGACGTATCTCCTGACACACCGCCGCGGCTATGGTCTGATTCGCCTCGGCTCCCCTTCCGCCAGAAACTTTCTGCGTGCCTCGACAACCTGGCGCACATGCTTCTGCACTGTGGTGCAGCAGCCGCCGACCGCGTCTGCGCCCGCCTTCATATACAACAGCGCATACTCGCCAAAATCTTTTCCGTCCCCTGCTCCGTGCCAGGTCTTGGTGACTGCGTCATACTCCTCTCCGCTGTTGGGATATACGCCGATCGGTATTATGGCCACCTGCCCTGCTTCCTCCAGTCCGGCCGCGATCTCGCGGACCAGGCTCTCAATGTACTCCGGCTTTGAGCAGTTGACGCCGATCATCTTCAGATGGGGGTGGCCTGTTGCAAATGCTTTTGCGCATTCTCTGATCGGGTCGCCTTCGTTGATATGCTTTCCGTCTCTGCAGGAGAAGCTGATCCAGTAATCCGCGCCCAGCTCTTCCGCAATGCCGGCCGCCAAAAGCGCCTCATGCAGGGAAGGCTGCGTCTCAATGAGCAAAATATCGGCCCCCGCCTCGTGCAGGATTTCCATTCTCCTTCGGTGGAATTCGTCGAGCACCTCGTCGCTGACGCCGTATTTGCCGGTGTACTCGGATCCGTCCGCCAGATAGGCGCCGTAGGGGCCGATTCCGGCCAGGCACAGCGGCCACTCGCGCCCTGCTTTTTCACCTTCTTCGTTCCACCACTGCTCTCTGGCTTCCAGGAAGATCTCCACGGAGCGTGCAATCAGCTTCTCCGCCTCTTCCCGGGTACATCCGCTGTTCATGAGTCCCGGAATCGTCGCCTGGTAACTGCAGGTGATCCCGCAGTCGGCACCTGCCCTGAAATAGTCCAGGTGCACCCTCTTTACGAGGTCCGGGGCCACTTCCAGCGCCTTCGCCGTCCAGAGCTTGGAATTTAAGTCTGCTCCCAGATTCTCGAGCGCTGTCGACATGGAGCCGTCAATTACCATGATCTTTCCTTTGTCGAGAATGTGTTGAATCGTGTTTGTCTGTGCCATATACTTCCTTTCTGCTTCTGTGGTGTGTCAGCAGATACGTCCCCGTGACACAAAGTCCTCGTGACACACTACCTTTTCGCCATTTCCAACAGTTCCTTAACTTCCGTGATCCTGTCTTCGATCGGACCGCACTGTATGATCCCGTCCGAAACGATCAGCGCCTTGGGAAACGCTTTCCAGTCCAAAGCATCAACATATGTGATCTCGTTGCGGTACAGGCGCAGGGCCTCCCCTTTTATATATTTTGCCAAAAGAGTCTGCAGAATCTCGGACAGATCCTTATCCATCACGCTGCCGTACATATGCAGTGCGTCACCGTTTCCAAGCAGTGCCGCTGCGGCATCGATCGTGCCGGAGCCAAGATTCTCGATCAGCGGTTTCTCATCCCACAGCAGGATATGTACTGTATTTCCGCCCCTTGACAGTTTCAGCGCAGTGCGGTAAATGCCCAAGGCGTTCCACTGCTCAGCGATCCTGGTCTTCGCTTCCATCTCGCCTGCAGCCGCCGTCTGCGACTTGATATACTTCTGTACCGCTTCGGACGCAGCGCTGTCTGTATAGTTTTCTATCTCGGCCACGGCCGCAGAGATGAGGTCTTCATAGTTCTGCTCGCCGATCACGGACCGCAGCACCTGCATTTCCTTGCCCGGAAAGCCCAGGATAAACTCGATGCCCGAAGCTTTTCCCTCCTCGTAGGCGGCATAAACGTCCGAAGGAATGAGTGTCCCGTCACAGGTCGGCGCGCACATATTCCGCCAGAGCCTTTGGGCCGCTTCCTTCAGGGATTCAGTACTTCGCTGTGCAAGCTCCTGCATGGAAGACGTGTGCGTCTCTTTGAGCAGCTCTTTTGCCAGGGTTCTGGCGTTGTCCGGCGTTTCATAAACATGCCCGAGGTTTCCATTAAAGACAAACGCCCTCCGGAACAGCCCCTTCGCCTGCTCGCTGGCTGCCAAAAGACAGATTGAGGTCGCTCCCGACTCAAATCCGAGTGCCGTGATCTTGTCGGGATCACCGCCGAAGGCGGATATATTTTCTTTGATCCATGTGAGCGCCGCGATCTGATCCAGAAGGCCGAGGTTTATGGCATCCGGATAAGCCTCCCCGCCGGGGACCTCTTTAAAATCAATGAAGCCGAAGATGCCGAGGCGGTAATTAAAGCTTACGAACACGATATCCGGATGCGCAGCCACATAATTTGTGCCGTACATCAGGGGACTGACGGCCCCTCCGCTGGTAAAGTCGCCGCTGTGAAAGAGCACAAGAACCGGTTTTTTGCCGCTGTCTTTTGACTCCCCGACGCAAATATTCAGGGTAAGGCAGTCTTCGCTCTGCCTGTGATTCTTTATGATCGATCCCTTGTGCTCGACCTGTATGGCCGAAGCGCCAAAATTCTCGGCCTGAAATACTCGATCGGAGGGCGCAAGCGGTTCGGGCGCCTTCCACCTGCGCTCCCCCACAGGCGGCTTCGCGTAGGGGATCCCCAGATAGCAGACCGTTTTCTTATTTTTATAGCCGACAAAGACGCCGGTCCGGGTCTTCACAGCCAGGTCAGCATCATATTCGCCGCGGACAGCCTGATTCTGCGCGTTCGTTTCCTCGATGTCCTCTCTCTTCAGATTAAATACAAAGCCTTCTCCTCCATCCCCGTAACGCTTGCGGATCTTTCGAATCTGGAATCCGCGCATGAGCATATTCACGATAAAGCCCAAAATGGGGATGCCTACGACATATGTGAATTCCTCCTGCAAATTTTCCAGCAGGGATACGCCCATCCTTGAGTATGCAAAATACTGGGCAGCCACGAATACGAGAAAAATAATGACATAGGTGCAAATCCGGTTCTGCTTTTTCTTCTGGACGGCTTTACTGAACACGATCTTGCTCACAAGCGCTTCGAGCGACATTCCAAGCGCGATGCATGCTGCCAGACACAAAATCTCAGACCAGCCGGCCTGTTTTGCAAGAGTATAGCCGAGTCCATACCCCATTGCTGACATGAAAGCCACCATAAAATCGTCGATCGTAAACAGTTTTTTCATTCTGTACCCTCCGCTTGTATCCAACGATTGTGTCCTCCGCTTGCAGCCTGCGTGAGGCTTTACTCACATTATAGCTTAGTCGGGGGCGTAAAGCGACCTCTTAAAGCGACCTCTGGGGTAGTTTGTGGACAGGTGTAGAATTATCCACAGATGGGCACAAACTACCCCAGAGGTCGCTTCGACTGAGACTGTTTTCCTGTACTCGTCAAAGCTGCGCGTAGTCCAAGAAAATCAGTCTCAGGTCTTCCGGTTTTTCTATGTATTCGTTATGGTGTGGAGTTCCCAAAAGAACGGGCTTTCCGCTCTTATAGGCCTTGAGACGGCAGGGTTCAACAGGGTACCACTTTTTATTATCCAGAGGATTCGTCGCAAAAAGTAACGACCGGCCCAGACGGCAGACGAACAGGCTGTTTTTCAGATTTTCATGGACATACAGCATGCTCCCGTCATAGAGCATGAAATTGACCTTGTTGCCGGCAGTGATCTGCTGTACCGCTTGGTCGATCACGTCAAAGCGTTCGCTGCCTTTCAGCAGCCGTCCCAGCCTGTCTGTTTCCGCATTGATCTGATCGATCATATACAACAGGATCCGCTCACTGTCCGTCTGCCCGTTTTGGAAATAAACATATTTATCAAGCAGAGGACAATCGAAGATCGTACCGTTGTGCATGAAGGTCCAGACTCTTCCGTTTTTATCACATTTCACGAAAGGATGGCAGTTTTCGTATTCCATATGCCCACGGGTCGCAAATCGTATATGGGCCATCATGTTTTTGGCACGAAGGGGTGTCTTAAGCCGTTCCCTGAGGTAACCGCTCTTAAAAGCAGCGACCGGCTCCTTCTCAATGCCCACTTCCTTTCCGTTAAATACAGCAATCCCCCATCCATTCGGATGATCTATGCTGTGGCGTATAAAGGTTTTGAGATATTCGTTTACGCTTATTTCATCAGGTCCGGTCAGGCCAAACAATTCACACATTTGTAAGTATTCTCTCCTGCAGTTTTCTGGATAGTTCAAGCCCTTTGCCTGCGAAATCATCCTCAAACTGTTCCTTGATCATCCAGGCATATCTTTTTTCGGGGATCTGGAGCTTTTCTTCCTCAAAATCCAGTATTTCCCTGACATCATCCGGAAAATCCCGATAGAACGCTTTCATTTTCTCAATGACTTCAAGGCCGGTCCTGACAACCGAGACGGATTTGCCTCTGGGAATCACGATTTTGACAGTCCTGAGGTCAAAGTGGGCAGCGTTCTTAAAATTCTGCGCCGCCTGTACCTGATCCCTGAGAGAGAGCTTTTTCCCCGGGGTTGAGGCGATCCAGGCAAAGAGCAGCTGAATGAACTTAAGGTCTTTGAGGTTGATTCCCGAGAGCTCATAGGGATTGAGGTCAACAGTCCGCAGTTCAATATGGCTCACTCCCTCCGCCGCAAGTCTTTCCAGATTGTTCTTCCCATAGGACTTGAGCCGGACAGGATAATAGAGCTCCGTCGGGGCCAAGATGAGCCCCGCGTCAACATACTGGCGGATACTGGCTGCATAAGCGTTTATATCCGAGTAATCGAACACCGGTACAAAATAATTCCAATAGCCCAGTTCGCTGCACCTGGTGCTGGCAAGACCGTTGAAGGCGGTGATCCCGCGCCTGCCGCACTCCAGATAGCTGCCGTCCAGAAGCGGACTTGCCGCGGTCAGCGCAGTAACGATCCAGCCATATGCGGCAAGTCCTGCCGCAAGGTCGAGGTAAACTCTGTTCTTGTACTCCCCAAAATTATCACTGCCGCTAAGTTCAAAATCCGCTTTCAGAAGTTCGTCGGAAAACGAGTAGTTTACATGTATTCCGCTCAGAGACATCATGTACCTTCCGTAACGGTTCGCTAGATACTCCCTGTAGCCCTCGGAATACTCCGCTTTTGAATTATGGTGCGCGATGGGAATATCGCGTTCATTGCGGATGAAGGGAGGGTTGGAAAAAGGCCACATATACTCCGGCTCAGCTAAAGAGACAAGCTTTTCATGGATCTGGCGCGTGTGCATGGCAAGCAGCCGCTCAGCCTCTTCGGCAGAGGAGGCCACGTCCGTATTGATCTCCGTCTGGTTTTCACAGAAATCATAGACAATATTTCTGTTATCGGGAAAAGGGTGGAGGCTCAGGGCAAAGGACCCGTCTTCCGTGATCCGCAGACTCTCCTTTTCCAGGCCGAAGTTCCCATTCAGAAGCAGGGACCGGACAGAATCATTATCAATATGAAACATATTTCTTCTCCATATTACAGTTTGTACAAATTTTGTATATTTTATAATCTATTAACCTACTATGTCAATAGGTTTATCGAGACTAGACTCACTCTTGCACTTTCACTCTGCACTTACTAGAATAGCTAACGTCCTCGGAGGGCAAATCATTCTCTGCTGGCAATCGTCAACACCCTCGGCCTGATCGCTTCCGCCGGCGTCGGAGTCTCGGAAAAGGTCCGCGCCTTCATCATGCTGATTCCCTCTGCCTTTATGCAGGCGATGAGTGCCTATGTCGCGCAAAACCACGGTGCCGGCTCACCGGCCGGCTTTTCTACATCGGGCTGGGGATCCCATGCTAGACGGTGTTCCAGATCCTGGCGTGCTTCATCTACCTTTTCTATCGCAGGAAGAGAACGGGCGCGGGGAAGTGTGTCAGCTGATACGTCCCCGTGACACACCCTAAAAAGGCCCGCCGGTGAGATAGAGGGACTGTCCCTTTAACTCATTCTATAGTAAAATTGAATCAGTATAGGACAGGCAGTGGCGAACAACAAATGGGGGTTGCAAGTCACTGCCTTTTGTGATCATGGAGGAGGTATACGCAATGAGAGAATGGACGCGGGAAGAGAAGTATCGCTATCTGAAGGATCCGCAGGAGCTGAGGGACCTGTACGTCCGGATCAGTAAATCCGCTTACAGGCAGACTTTCCATAATCAGGCGGTCACCGGACTTATGAACGACCCCAACGGATTTGTCTGGCATGATAACCGCTGGCACCTTTTCTATCAGTGGTGTCCCTGGGGCGCCGTACACGGTCTCAAGCACTGGTACCACATTATTTCCAAGGACCTTGTGACCTGGAAGAATCTCGGTGTCTGCCTCCTTCCGGATCAGGAGGACGGATATGACAATAAGGGCGTCTATTCCGGATCGGCGATGCCCATCGATGACAAAATATACCTCTATTATACCGGCAATCACAGAGACGCAGATTGGACGCGCCACGCTTACACGTGCCTGGCAAGGCTTGGAAACGACGGATGGCCGGAGAAGTATCCGCTGCCGTTGTTCGGGGCCAATCCCGACTACACGGAGCACCAAAGAGATCCCAAAATTATCCGCATTCCGGGAAGCGACCTGTATTACATGATCATCGGTGCGCAGACCAAAGATAAGAGGGGATGCGCGCTGGTGTATTCGTCCGAGGATCTGCAGCACGGATGGACCTTCCTCGGGGAGATGAAGGTGCCGGGATTTGAATCTTTTGGCGATATGTGGGAGTGCCCTTCCGTAGAGCATATCGGAGGAAGGGACGTGCTGCTGTTGTGCCCGCAGCACCTGACCATACCCGGAAGGGGGCAGAGTCAGAATCACAACGGCTATATTATCGGAAACATGGACTGGGAAACTCTGACCTTTACGCCGGATGGACAGTTCCATGTGCTGGATTTTGGCTTCGATTCTTATGCGGCGGCCTGCGCCAACAACCTGCAGGACGCAGACAAGGCA
>ODAI014110759.1_pt1 | contig 13565 bp, 9 predicted proteins | sample 1539321 | NCBI WGS metagenome assembly ODAI01 (sample SAMN02144231, study PRJEB22623) | gut metagenome | biome: sheep rumen | host: Ovis aries | place: New Zealand
CATATCCATCACCCGGTGCGGCGCAACCGCCCAACCCACCAGATAGATGAGATCGCATGTCCCCCAGACCAGCAACGCCACGGCGAACAAACGGCGCGCCTTGATCCCCTCCGAACGGCGGAAAAGCATCCACGCACCGCCGAAAGAGACTACTACAGTACATGTGTTGAATATAGGGGTGAGAATATTGTCGTACACCTCATCGGGGATGAACCGCCCCCACCACGTGCTAAGAACGACCATACACACGCTTACGAGTAAGAATACCACTTCCGACCGATAGTCGAACCAGAAGTCCCGTATGGTTTGATGGATCTGTTTCACAATGCGCTATAACCGAATTCGGGTACAAAGGTACAATATTTTTCTGAAATACACAAACATTTCCGCAAAAAAAAAATCGCTGCACCGGTCAGGGTGCAGCGGTTTTCAGTTCGTGACGTGCGTCAAGGCACGATCCGGAAGCATGTATCAATATCTGTCGTCCTCTCCGTTGAGGGCAGCCTCGGCAGCCTCACGTGCTGCCTGGATAGCCGCATACTCCTCGGCGTTGTGGACGGCGATCTTCTGGAACTCGCGCAGTCCGGTACCGGCGGGGATGAGGTTACCGCAGATGACGTTCTCCTTCATACCCTCGAGGTAGTCCACCTTGCCGCGGATAGCCGCCTCGTTGAGGACCTTGGTGGTCTCCTGGAAGGAGGCAGCGGACATGAAGGACTTGGTACCGAGAGCGGCACGGGTGATACCCTGCAGGATCTGCTTGGCGGTAGCGCACTCGGCGTCACGCGCCTGTACCAGTTTCTTGTCACGGCGGCGGAGAGAGGAATTCTCGTCGTGGAGCCGGCGTGCGGTGATGATCTGTCCCTCGCGGAGGTTCTCGGAGTCACCGGCGTCGGATACCACCTTGCGGCCGTAGATACGGTCGTTCTCCTCGAGGAAGTCGAGCTTATCGACGATGTCACCCTCCAGGAAGCGGGTGTCACCCGGCTCCAGGATCTCCACCTTACGCATCATCTGGCGTACGATGATCTCGAAGTGCTTGTCGTTGATCTCCACACCCTGCATGCGGTAAACCGCCTGCGCCTCGTTGACGATGTAGTTCTGTACGGCGGTCGGACCCTGGATAGCGAGGATGTCGTCCGGCGTGATGGCACCGTCAGAGAGCGGTGCGCCGGCGCGGACGAAGTCGCCTTCCTGTACGAGGATCTGCTTGGTCAGCGGGATCATGTATGCCTTCTGCTCGCCGAGCTTGGAGGTGATGAACAGCTCACGGTTACCGCGCTTGATCTTGCCGTACGATATCTCGCCGTCGATCTCCGCCACGATAGCGGGGTTGGACGGATTACGGGCCTCAAAGAGCTCGGTGATACGCGGCAGACCGGAGGTGATATCACCGCCGCTGTTCTTGGCGCGGGCGGTCGAGAAGAGCGAATCGCCTATCTTGACCTCGTCACCGTCCTTGACCTCCAGGTTAGCCTTCACCGGCAGGTTGTAGGAACGGAGGATATTGCCCGCCTTATCGACGATATGCGCCTGCGGCAGTTTGGTCTTGTCCTTGGACTCGGTGATATAGACCTCGCGTTTGCCGGTCTGCTCATCGGTCTCGGTCTTGCAGGTAACGCCCTCGATAACGTCCTCGAAGCGGATGAAACCGTCCTGCTCGATGAGGAGCGGAATCTTATAGGAATCCCACTCGCAGACGCGTGTGCCCTTGGCGTATCTCTCGCCGGAGGTGACAAACAGTTTCGCGGAGTACGGGATATCGAAGGTAGCGAGTACCACGCCCGTCTTCTCGTCCTTGAGCGAGAGGGTGTTCTTACGCGATACAACGAACACGTCTCCGGCAGCGGTGGTGATGGTACGCAGATCTTCGATCTCGACTATACCGTCGCGCGAGAGGTCGTAGGTCGATTGTGCCGCCGAACCGCCCGCCAGACCACCGGAGTGGAAAGTACGGAGGGTCAGCTGCGTACCCGGCTCACCGATAGCCTGCGCCGCGATGACGCCGACCGCCTCACCCTTCTGCACCATCTTACGGGATGCAAGGTTGCGGCCGTAACACTTGGCGCAGACGCCGTGCTTGGACTCGCAGGTGAGTACGGAGCGGATAACCACCTCCTCGATACCGGCAGCCTCGATCGCCTCGCACTGCGGCTCGCGGATCTCCTCGCCGGAAGCGACGATGAGGTTACCCTCGTTATCATGGATGTCGTGTACGGACACACGTCCTAAGATACGCTGGGAGAGGGAAGCCACGACGCGGTCGCCATCCTTGACGGCGCGGGTAGCCAGACCGCGGAGCGTACCGCAGTCCTCCTCGTTGATGATGACATCGTGCGACACATCGACCAGACGACGGGTCAGGTAACCCGCATCGGCAGTCTTCAACGCCGTATCGGCAAGACCCTTACGGGCACCGTGGGTGGAGATGAAGTACTCCAGCACCGACATACCCTCCTTGAAGTTCGCAAGAATAGGGTTCTCGATATCGGTACGGGTATCGGTCGAGCCGGCTTTCAACGGCTTACCCATGATACCACGGATACCGGCGAGCTGCTTGATCTGATCGGCGTTACCACGGGCTCCGGAGTCCATCATCATGTAAACGGAGTTGAAGCCTTCGTCCGCCTCCTTCATGTGCTTCATGACGATGCCCTTCAGTTCCTCATCGATCTCCTTCCAGGTATCCACGGTCTTACGATAACGCTCGTCATCGGTGATAAGACCCATGGTGTAGTTCGCATAGAGGTCATCGACGATGGCATTACCCTTCGCGATCTCGTCTTTGCGCTCCTCCGGAATAAGAATATCATTGAGGTTGAAGGACAGACCACCACGGAAAGCGCGGTAGTAACCGAGGTCCTTGATATCATCGAGGAACTGCGCCGCACGCGCCACACCGCAGGTCTTGATGACCTTGGTGATGATCGCCTTGACAGCACCTTTCTTCATCAGTTCGTTCTGATAACCGATCTCCTCCGGCACGTACTGGTTCACAACCACACGGCCCGGGGTAGTATCCACCAGCTCGCCGTTGATACGCACTTTCACCTTGGCGTGGATGTCCACACGACCCTCGTTGAGGGCGATGATAGCCTCCTCACGGGAATAGAAGATGAGTCCCTCACCCTTTACGCCTGCGCGTTCCTTGGTAATATAGTAGAGACCGAGAATCATATCCTGCGACGGTACGGTGATCGGGTTGCCGTTCGCCGGGTCGAGGATGTTATGGGAGCCGAGCATGAGGAGCTGCGCCTCGAGGATCGCCTCGTTGGAAAGCGGCAAGTGTACCGCCATCTGGTCACCGTCGAAGTCGGCGTTAAATCCGGCACAAGCCAGCGGGTGGAGCTGGATAGCCTTACCCTCGATCATCTTGGGCTGGAACGCCAGAATACCGTGGCGGTGCAGTGTCGGGGCACGGTTCAGCAGAACGGGGTGTCCCTCCATCACGTGCTCCAGGATCTCATAGATAACCGGCTCGCGGCGGTCAATGATCTTCTTAGCCGACTTGACCGTCTTGACCGTACCGCGCTCGATGAGCTTGCGGATGATGAACGGCTTGTAGAGCTCGGCAGCCATCTCTTTCGGCAGACCGCACTCGTGCATCTTGAGCTCCGGACCTACGACGATAACCGAACGCGCGGAGTAGTCCACACGCTTACCGAGCAGGTTCTGACGGAAACGTCCCTGTTTACCCTTCAGGGAGTCGGAGAGGGACTTGAGCGGACGGTTCGCCTCCGATTTCATCGCCGTAGTCTTGCGGCTGTTATCGAAGAGGGAGTCCACCGCCTCCTGCAACATACGTTTCTCGTTACGCAGAATAACATCCGGCGCCTTGATCTCCACGAGACGTTTGAGACGGTTGTTACGGATGATGACGCGGCGGTAGAGGTCGTTGAGGTCGGACGTAGCAAAACGTCCGCCATCCAGCGGCACGAGCGGACGGAGCTCCGGCGGCGTCACAGGCACAGCCTGCAGGATCATCCACTCGGGTTTGTTGCGTCCGTTCGACGCGCGGAAAGCCTCCACTACCTGCAGACGTTTGAGCGCCTCCTGACGGCGCTGCGCGGAAGTAGCCTTGTCGGCGGTAGCGCGGAGCTCGTAGCTCAGTCCGTCCAAGTCGAGGTTGCAGAGCAGGTCATACACCGCCTCGGCACCCATCTTGACAATGACCTTGTTGGGATCGGTGTCCTCCAGCATGTCATTATCCTCCGGGATGATCGCCATTACCTGCTGGTACTGGTCCTCGTCCAGGAGCATCTTGTTCTCGATAGGCAGACGGTTCTTGTCGGTCTCGTGCTTCTCGCCGATCTCCTGCCCCTCCAGAGCGCCGGCACGGACTACGAGGTACTTCTCGTAATAGATGACGGACTCCAGTTTCTTGGTCGGGATACCGAGGAGGGCTGCCATCTTGGAGGGCAGCGAACGCAGATACCATATATGCGCTACGGGCACCACCAGTTTGATGTGACCCATGCGCTCACGGCGCACTTTCTTCTCCGTCACCTCCACGCCGCAACGCTCGCAGACGATACCTTTGTAACGGATGCGTTTGTACTTGCCGCAGTGGCACTCATAGTCCTTGGTAGGACCGAAGATACGCTCACAGAACAAACCGTCACGCTCGGGGTTGTAGGTACGATAGTTGATCGTTTCCGGTTTGAGCACCTCGCCGGAAGAGATACGCATGATCTCATCCGGGGACGCGAGTCCGATGGTGATTTTGGTAAAACCGGTTTTCTTATTTTCTTGTTTAAAAGCCATACTTGTCCTCCATTATTCCATATTGATACTGAGTGCGAGACCCTGAAGCTCGTGCAGAAGCACGTTAAGCGACTCGGGCAGCCCCGGAGTCGGGAAGGGTTCACCTTTGACGATTGCCTCATAGGTACGGGCACGTCCTGTGACATCATCGGATTTGACGGTAAGGATCTCCTGGAGCACGTGTGCGGCACCGTGTGCCTCGAGTGCCCAGACCTCCATCTCACCGAAACGCTGTCCACCGAACTGCGCTTTACCGCCGAGCGGCTGCTGGGTGATAAGGCTGTACGGACCGATCGAACGGGCGTGCATCTTGTCATCCACCATGTGACCGAGTTTCATGAAGTAGGTCACACCGACGGTAGCCATCTGGTCGAAGGGCTCACCCGTCTCGCCGTCGTAGAGCTGGGTCTTACCGCCGCGCGGCAGACCGGCTTTGTCGGTCCACTCGTCCAACTGCTCCATCGTACAGCCGTCGAAGATAGGCGTAGCGAATTTCACGCCCAGCTCCTGACCTGCCCAACCGAGGACAGCCTCGAAGATCTGACCGATGTTCATACGGGAAGGCACACCCATCGGGTTGAGGACGATATCTACCGGCGTACCGTCCGCAAGGAACGGCATATCCTCCACGCGCACGATCTTGGAGACGATACCCTTGTTACCGTGACGACCCGCCATCTTGTCACCCACGCGTATCTTACGACGCTTGGCGACATAGACTTTCGCCATCTGGATGATACCGTTCGGCAGCTCGTCGCCGATGGTGAGGTTGAACTTCGCACGCTTGAGATCGGCGTCCATCTCTTTGTATTTCGCAATATAATTGATCACGCACTGCGCTACGAGCGCGTTCTTGTGCTCGTCCGCCGTCCAGCCCTCGAGAAGCACGGAGAAATAGTCGATCTCGTGGAGACGCTCCTTGGAGAAATGCTGGCCCTTGGAGATGAGCTCGGTACCGAGGATGTCTTTCACAGAGACTGCCTGACGGCCGTTGAGAATGCCGTAAAGCTTGTTGATGAGCACCTCGCGGAGCTCCTCCGCACGCTTCTTGAAGTCCTGATCCATTTCCGCAAGCTTGATTTTGTCGTCCATCTTCTGCTTGCGGTCCTTGTTAGCACGGCAGTAGAGTTTCTTGTCGATGATGACACCGTCGAGAGAAGGAGAGCACTTGAGAGAAGCGTCCTTCACATCTCCCGCCTTGTCACCGAAGATGGCCTTGAGCAGCTTCTCCTCCGGCGAAGGATCGGTCTCGCCCTTCGGGGTTATCTTGCCGACAAGGATATCGCCCGGCTGCACGTACGCACCGATACGGATCAGACCGTTCTCGTCGAGGTCCTTGGTAGCCTCCTCGGAGACGTTCGGGATATCGGCGGTGAACTCCTCCATACCGCGCTTGGTGTCACGCACCTCGAGCAGCTGCTCCACTACGTGAACGGAGGTGTACATATCCTCGCGTACGATACGCTCGGAGAGGACGATGGCATCCTCGTAGTTATAACCCTTCCAGGGGATGTAAGCCACCTTGAGGTTCTTACCGAGCGCGAGCTCGCCGCCTTGCGTAGCGTACCCCTCGGTCAGAATCTGCCCCTTCTCCACATGGTCGCCCTTGCGGACTACCGGGTGAAGGTCGATGGTGGTGTTCTGGTTCGTTTTCTCGAACTTCGGCATCTTGTGCTCCTTCTCGGGCGAGTCGAAGCTGATCGCCTCTTCCTCCTCGGTACGGTCGTACTTGATACGGATGATATCGGCATCCACGTAGGTAACGGTACCTACACCCTCCGCCACGATCTGTGTGCGGGAGTCGGTGACCAGCTGCTCCTCGATACCGGTTCCGACGATCGGAGCCTCGGAGGTGATCAGAGGTACAGCCTGGCGCATCATGTTCGATCCCATGAGGGCACGGTGGGCATCATCGTGCTCGAGGAACGGAATGAGCGCCGCCGCTACGGAAGCGATCTGGCACGGAGCCACATCCATGAGGTTGACCTCCGACGGTGCAACGACAGGGAAATCGGCGCCGAGACGGGTCTTGACCTTCGAGCGGATGAACGAACCGTCCTCGCGGAGCGGCGCGTTACCCTGAGCCACCACCTTGCTCTCCTCGTCCTCGGCGGAGAGATAAACGACATGGTCGTTATCCAGATCCACCACGCTGTTCTCCACCTTGCGGTAGGGAGTCTCGATGAAACCGAGGTCGTTGATCTTGGCGTAGATACACATGGAGGAGATCAGACCGATGTTAGGACCTTCCGGCGTCTCGATAGGACAGAGACGACCGTAATGGGTATAGTGTACGTCTCGCACCTCGAATCCGGCACGGTCACGGGAAAGACCGCCGGGACCCAGGGCGGACATACGGCGCTTATGGGTAATCTCGGCCAACGGGTTCTGCTGGTCCATGAACTGGGACAGCGCGTTGGTACCGAAATAAGAATTGATGATCGAGGAGATCGACTTGGCGTTGATCAGGTCGGTCGGAGTGAAGACCTCGTTGTCGCGGACGTTCATGCGCTCGCGGACGGTGCGCGCCATACGGGCCAGTCCGATACCGAACTGGTTGTAGAGCTGCTCGCCGACGGTGCGTACACGACGGTTGGAGAGGTGGTCGATATCGTCCACCTCAGCGTTCGAGTTGATGAGCGAAACGAGGTACTTGATGATCTCGATGATGTCCTCCTTGGTGAGCACGCGGGTATCATCGGGGATGGACATGTTGAGCTTGCGGTTGATGCGGTAACGACCTACGTCACCGAGATCGTAACGCTTCTGGGAGAAGAAGAGGTTCTGGATCATCTCGCGCGCAGTAGCATCATCTGCCGGCTCGGCGTTACGGAGCTGGCGGTAGATATAGAGGACAGCCTCTTTCTCCGTCTTGGCAGGGTCTTTCTGCAGCGTGTTGAAGATGATGGAGAAGTCATTTTCGCGCTCCTGGTCTTTGTGCAGGAGAACGGACTTGGAGCCGGACTCGAGGATGATGTCAATCACCTCCGGAGTGAGCTCTTCCTCACGCTCCACGACAATCTGGTTACGCTCGATGGACGATACCTCGCCGGTATCCTCGTCCACGAAATCCTCAATGGTCGGTTTCATGACATAACCGGCAAGCTTGCGGCCCATACAGGCTTCCAGCGTCTCGCGGTTGACCTTCACCTCCTCTGCCAGATCAAAGCAGTTGAGGATGTCCTTGTCGGACTCGAAACCAATCGCGCGGAGAAGGGTCGTTACCGGCAGTTTCTTCTTACGGTCAATGTAAGCGTACATGACCTTGTTGATATCCGTAGCGAACTCAATCCACGATCCGCGGAACGGGATGATACGCGCCGAATAGAGCTTCGTACCGTTGGAGTGCATGGATGTACCGAAGAAAACACCCGGCGAGCGGTGGAGCTGGGATACAACCACACGCTCTGCACCGTTGATAACGAAAGTGCCTTTCGGAGTCATGTACGGGATGGTACCGAGGTACACATCGGATACGACGGTATCGAAGTCCTCATGATCGGGATCCTCGCAAGAGAGGCGTAACTTCGCCTTCAAGGGCACGGAATAGGTCAGACCGCGCTTGATACACTCCTCGATGGAGTAACGCGGACGGTCAACACTGTAGTCCAGAAACGCCAAGGTAAAACTGTTGCGGGTATCCTGAATCGGGAAGTTCTCCGAGAATACCTTAAAGAGTCCCTCTTTACGTCTCTGCTCCGGAGTCGAATCCATCTGCACAAAATCTTCGAAGGACTTCAATTGAATTTCCAGAAAGTCAGGGAACGGCATCTGCTTCTGCATTCTGCTGAAGTTGACTCTCTGTTGTTTTTTACTTGTAGCCATTATTTTGGATGGTTAATAATTGTTTAACAGAACTAAACTGTTGGTAATGAATAATTTAAACCTAAATCAATGGTGAAATGTTTTGTACTATTTTAAGCTTCACCCTATAATAATTACCAAATATTGCAGTTTTTTAATCATTCTGTCTTATTGAGCAGAAAAGGTTTAGACCCGCATTTTGGTACGGATCTAAACCTGTTCCACCGCAATAAGGTGGGTTGGTCGGTGAGGTTATTACTTGAGTTCTACCTCAGCACCTACCTCTTCGAGAGCCTTCTTCAGGGCCTCTGCAGTAGCTTTGTCTACGCCTTCCTTAACCTTGGACGGAGCAGCGTCAACGATGTCCTTAGCCTCTTTCAGGCCGAGACCGGTTTGCTCCTTAACGGCCTTAACAACCTGGAGTTTGTTAGCACCTGCGCTCTTCAGAACTACGTCGAAAGAGGTCTTCTCCTCAACTGCCTCAGCAGCTGCGCCACCGGCAGCCGGAGCAGCAACTGCAACTGCAGCTGCAGCGGGCTCAATGCCGTACTCCTCTTTGAGGATAGTAGCGAGTTCATTTACTTCCTTAACGGTAAGGTTAACTAATGTTTCAGCAATAACTTTAAGATCTGCCATTGTCTTATAAATTTAAAATGTTTATTTATTCAGTTAGTTTTGTTTTTCCGGAATATCGGTATTTCGATATATCGATACCTCGGGATTATTCTGCGCGCTCGCCGAGAGTTTGCAGTACACCGTGGATGGTGTTTTGTCCGCTCTGAAGTGCAGAAACGACATTCTTTGCCGGCGACTGGAGCAAAGCAACCAATTCGGCGATGAGTTCGTTCTTGGACTTGATAGCGCTGAGGAACTCGAGATTCTGCTTGCCTACGTAAACAGTCTCTTCTACGTATGCAGCTTTGAGTTCGGGCTTAGCCTCACCGGTCTTGTCGCCCTTGGTGAACTCCTTGATGAGTTTGGCGGGAGCGTTACCGGTATTGGTAAGCATGAGTGCGGTGTTGCCCTTCAGTGCGCCGAAAATCTCCGCCTCGATGCCCTTCTTCTCGAGGGCTTTCTGCAGAAGCGTGTTCTTGGCGACAAGGAGCTTGATGTCCTGCTTGAAGCAAGCGCGACGAAGCTCGCTGGTCTTCGCTGCATCCAGACCCTCGATATTAACGAGGTAGAAATGCGAATACTCGGTGAGTTGTGCGCCAAGCGCTTCAATGACTAAATTTTTATCTTCCTTTTTCATACTTGTCTGTTAGTTTTAAGAGATTAAAGCGATTTGGTATCGATCTTAATACCCTGACTCATTGTGCTGGAAAGATAAACGCTCTTGATGTACTCACCTTTGGATACGGCGGGTTTCAGGTGCTTGATGGTCTCAATGAACGCGAGTGCGTTCTCTGCGATCTTGTCAGCGCTGAAGCTTACCTTTCCGATAGAGGTGTGTACGATACCGAACTTGTCAACCTTGAAGTCGATCTTACCGCCCTTAACCTCCTTGACTGCTTTCGCTACGTCCATGGTTACGGTACCGCTCTTGGGGTTCGGCATAAGTCCGCGGGGACCCAATACGCGACCGAGAGCACCGATCTTACCCATGATCTGAGGTTGGGTGATGATGACATCAATGTCGGTCCATCCACCTTTGATCTTTTCAATATACTCATCCAGACCTACATAGTCAGCACCTGCCTCTTTGGCAGCTGCCTCCTGGTCCGGCATACAGAGTGCGAGAACGCGAACGGTCTTACCAGTTCCGTTAGGGAGTGCAACGACACCGCGTACCATCTGGTTGGCCTTACGGGGGTCAACACCCAAGCGTACATCGATATCGACACTTGCGTCGAACTTAGTGGTAGTGATCTCTTTTACGAGAGCAGCTGCCTCCTCGATAGTGTAGAGCTTTCCTGCTTCAATCTTCTCAGCAGCAAGCTTCTGTTTTTTTGTCAGTTTTGCCATAATTGATAATGATTGAAGAGTTTTTACTTAACTACGATACCCATCGAACGTGCGGTACCCTTGACCATCTTGAGAGCGGACTCAACGGTGAAGCAGTTGAGGTCTGCCATCTTGTCTTCAGCGATCTTTACAGCCTGCTCCTCGGTGATGGTTGCCACCTTGTTACGGTTCGGCTGGTCAGAACCGCTCTTTACTTTTGCTGCCTCCAGAAGCTGGATAGCCACAGGAGGAGTCTTGACGATGAATTCAAAGGATTTGTCCGCATAAACGGTAATGATAACCGGCAGTACTTTGCCTGCCTTGTCTTGCGTTCTGGCATTGAACTGTTTGCAGAACTCCATGATGTTCACACCCTTCGAACCCAATGCCGGGCCTACCGGAGGTGCAGGGTTGGCTGCGCCACCCTTGATTTGGAGTTTGATAAAACCAGCAATTTCTTTAGCCATAGTTTTACTGTTGTTAATAGTTTTTGACTTGATAACGGGCTTTCGACTTTCGATACGAGCACCCTCAGTCGGTTAATAAATTTGAAACTACCGAGTAGTGACTAACGACCTGTAACGGGGTCTCCTACTCTTTTTCTACCTGGTTGTAGCCCAACTCCAGAGGAGTCTGACGGTCAAAGATCGTAACAACCACTTTGAGTTTGTGCTTCTCCGAGTTGATTTCCTGGATTGTTCCCTTGAAACCGTTGAACGGACCATCGACCACTTTCACGCTCTCACCCACGAGGAATTCCACCTCGGTTGCGGCGCGTACCTCCGATTCAGAAGCGAGACCGACAAGTTTGTTGACCTCAGCCTGCGAAACGGGTTCGGGTTTGACGGTTGTTTTCCCGCCGGACAGGAAACCCAGGACATTCGGGATGTTGCGAAGGAGCGGGAAGCTCTCGTCGCACAGATAGCACTCCACCAACAGGTAGCCGGGCAGGAGGTTGCGCTCCTTCTCGACACGCTTGCCGTTTTTGAGAGTAACTACTTTCTCGCGAGGGATCAGCACTTGCGACACATACTCGCGGAAAAGCGAACTCGATACCAGAGCATTGTTGATATACTCCTCCACCTTGTTCTCCTTGCCGCTGATAGCGCGCAGGACGTACCATTGTTTTTTGTTCTCAGCCATAAACTAATTTACGATTTACAAATTTTCAATTAGAAAAGACCGTAAACAAAAGTCATGATAGACTCGAAGCACCAGTCCATAAGCCACACGATCAGCGCCAGTATAATGGAAGCGATCAATACTATCACTGAACTTTGCGCCAACTCTTTGCGTGTCGGCCAGCTCGTCTTGTGGACCAGTTCATTGTACGATTCTTTGCAATATTCTACAAAAGCCATATTAGTAGATTTTTTATATTCTGTTACTATATTTATCTTTACTTGCCTTTCATTTTGCCTCCGCACTCATCTCCGTGCAACAACTCGGCTCTAACGGGTGTTAAAGTCGAATCGGAAGCTATGTCTTTATGTTTAGCTCCAACCTCGTTTCCGAGGGTGAAGCTGCCCTATGGGCGGCCTGGCGTAACATTCCAAGCTTTGCACGGAAGGCAGGAATCGAACCCACATTGACGGTTTTGGAGACCGCTCTCCTACCATTGGAGGACTTCCGTTCGTCGGAAGCGGCGATCAATGACTTCGTTACTACGTAACTCGTATAATTGTCGCGCTCCCTCCTCTCAAATCAACGAGCAGTGCGCTCGTTGATTTGGTTGAGGATTTCGCTCGGGGCTCGAAGCCCCAAGCGGTTTACTCATTTGCCGACGTATTAGTCGATGAGTTTGGTAATCTGACCGGAACCTACGGTACGACCACCCTCACGGATAGCGAAACGCAGACCCTCAGAGCAAGCAACCGGATAGATCAGCTTAACCTGGATCTCGAGGTTGTCACCCGGCATTACCATCTCAGTTCCTTCCGGCAGAGTGATCTCACCGGTAACATCCATTGTACGGATGTAGAACTGCGGACGATAGTGGTTGTGGAACGGAGTGTGACGACCGCCTTCCTCTTTCTTCAAGATATAAACGGAAGCCTTGAACTCGCTGTAAGGTTTAACTACACCCGGGTGAGTGATAACCATACCACGCTTAACCTCGTCTTTGTCAATACCACGGAGCAACAGACCTACGTTATCACCTGCCTCACCCTGGTCGAGCAACTTACGGAACATCTCAACACCGGTAACAACAGATTTCTTACCCTCTGCACCAAGACCGATGAGCTGAACCTCGTCACCTACCTTAACAACACCAGTCTCGATACGACCGGTTGCTACGGTACCACGACCTGTGATAGAGAAGACATCCTCAACAGGCATCAAGAAAGGTTTGTCAACGGCACGCTGCGGAAGCTGAATCCAGTTGTCAACAGCATCCATCAACTCCATAATCTTTTCCTCCCACTCAGGTACGCCATTCAGTGCACCAAGAGCGGAACCGCGGATGATAGGAGAATTGTCGCCGTCGAACTCATAGAACGACAGAAGCTCACGCATCTCCATCTCTACGAGATCAAGCATCTCAGGATCGTCAACCATATCGCACTTGTTCATGAATACAACCAAACGCGGTACGTTTACTTGGCGAGCCAAAAGGATGTGCTCACGAGTCTGAGGCATAGGACCATCAGTAGCAGCTACTACGATGATTGCGCCATCCATCTGAGCAGCACCGGTAACCATGTTCTTTACATAATCGGCGTGACCCGGGCAGTCCACGTGAGCATAGTGACGAGTAGCCGTCTGATACTCTACGTGAGCGGTGTTGATAGTAATACCACGCTCCTTCTCTTCCGGAGCATTGTCGATAGAGTCGAACGAACGGAGCTCAGACAGACCCTTCTTTGCCAATACGGTGGTAATAGCAGCGGTCAAAGTCGTTTTTCCGTGATCAACGTGACCGATGGTACCGATGTTAACGTGCGGTTTCGAACGGTCAAATTTTTCTTTTGCCATAGTAATTCTTTAATTTTTATTAACGTTAATAAACAAAATTGTTTAATTATTGTCTTCTTCCGGACCTTTGTACTTAG
>ODAI011173836.1_pt1 | contig 13564 bp, 6 predicted proteins | sample 1539321 | NCBI WGS metagenome assembly ODAI01 (sample SAMN02144231, study PRJEB22623) | gut metagenome | biome: sheep rumen | host: Ovis aries | place: New Zealand
CAAACCGTTACCAGGGCTTCATGGAGATGACCAACGCCAAGCTGGAAGGCGTGCTCACCGTGGTGGAACTTGCCGTCGCTAACAACACCGAAGAGGTGGCTGACCACCTTGACCGGCCCGACCGTCTTGACGGCGTCATGAAGAGCATCGTCGAGGGCAACCCCTACGTGACAGGCTGTGGCTTGGCGCTTGAGCCCGATTATTATTCCCGGTATGGCCGGTGGCACGAGCGCTACGCCCTGCGGCATGACGATGGCCATGTCGAGGTCACCCAGATAGGCGGCCCCGCCCATGACTACTTCCAGGCCGAGTGGTACAGAACCGCTGTGCGTCAGGGCGAGGGCCACTGGACAAACCCCTACCTTGACGAGGCGGGTGGCAAGATGCCGCTGTTGACCTACTCGCTGCCCGTTAGAGACAGCAGCGGCAAGGTCGCCGGTGTGCTGGGTGCCGACGTGTCGCTGCAGTGGCTGGCGTCGCAGCTCCATGACATCGACCTCAAGAACAACCAGTATCACAGCGGCGACAGCGCGCGTGGCGATGGGACAGGGGGCATCTACAGCTTCATCATCAGTCACGACGGCTCGTTCATCGTGCACCCCAACCAAGACCATATCCTTGCCAGGAACTTTTACCAGCTTGCAGGCCAAACGGCCGACACACTGGACGACCACGTGTGCGCTGAACTCAGGGCAGGCCGCTCGGGCAGCGTCGAGATGGATGTTGACGGCGTGCCCTCCTTCCTGTACTACTCGCCGCTGGAGAACGCGGGGTGGTCGATGGCTATCGTCGTGCCCCGGCAAACCTTCTTTCACCGAGCAAACCTGGTGGGCAGCGTTATCCTGATTCTTATGGCAGTGGGCTTGCTGGTGGCCTTCCTGATTTGCCGCTCGGCCATTCGACGCATCACCAGCCCGTTGACGCGGTTTGCCGCGTCGGCCGATGAGGTGGCCCGAGGGCATTTTGACACACCGTTACCCACCATCACGACCGGCGACGAGATTGGCCTGCTGCACGATTCCTTTGAGGCGATGCAGCAGTCGCTGGGACAATATGTCGAGGACCTGAAGCAACAGACCGCGTCCCAGGCCGCCATGGATAATGAACTCAAGATTGCCAGCGGCATCCAGATGTCGATGTTGCCCAAGGTCTATCCGCCTTATCCTGACCGTGACGATATTGATATTTATGGCCGTCTGTTGCCGGCCAAGGCTGTCGGCGGCGATCTGTATGACTACTACCTGCGTGACGAGAAACTGTTTTTCTGTATCGGTGACGTGAGCGGTAAGGGAGTGCCCGCCTCGCTGCTGATGACCGTGACATGTTTCCTGTTTCGCACCATCTCGTCCCACGAGGACTCGCCTGCGATGGTCGTCACTGCCATCAACGAGGCCCTTGTCGCTAACAACGAAACGAATATGTTCATCACGCTCTTTGTGGGTGTGCTGGACTTGTCGTCCGGGCATTTGCAATATTGTAATGCCGGCCATGTGCCTCCCATGCTGATTGGGGCAGGCATCGGCAACCTGCCTTGCGATACCAACATTCCTGTGGGGTTGCAATCGGGATGGAATTTCACACTACAGGAAGAGGAAATCCAACAGCAGACCACCATCCTGCTCTATACCGATGGCTTGACCGAAGCCGAGGACGCCAGCCATCATCAATTTGGCGAGCCCCGCATCCACAGGGTGGTGCGCCAGTTGCTTGACATCCGTCAGCATAATCCCCAACACCTGGTTGACACGGTCGTGGACGAGGTGAACGCCTTTACGGGAACCGCAGTCCCGAGCGATGACCTTGCCATGCTGGCAGTACAGTTTACCCGCCGTGCGGGCGTGCGCTACCGGCGCGTGATCATCCTGGATAACGATGTGCGGCAGGTGGCGACGCTGGCAACCTTTGTCAACGAGGTGAGTAAGGCTGTCGGGCTCGACGATGCAGCCGAGATGCAGCTCAATCTGGCTATCGAGGAGGCTGTCGTTAACGTGATGAAATATGCCTATCCGTCAGGAACACGAGGAGAAGTGCGCATCGAGGCCCAGGTGCAAGATGAACAGTTGCAGTTCATCATCAGCGACAGCGGCGTGGCGTTTGACCCGATGGACCGTGCCGCCGTGGACACCACGCGTGGAATGCACGAGCGCGGCATCGGCGGGCTGGGTATTCATCTTGTCCGGGAGATGATGGATCACGTGTCCTATGAGCGCCTGGGAGGCAGGAATGTGCTCACCCTGATTAAGAAAATTAATACAACAACATAGTAATCAATACAGTATCTGTCATGCATATCACAGTAACCAACAACAACGGCAGTGTCGTGCTAAGCCTGAATGGACGGCTTGACATTGCAACCAATGCCCAGGCTGTTGCCGACATCGAGAGCCTGCTTGCTCAGTGCGGAGTGATACGTGACCTCACCTGCGATGCTGGCGGGCTGGATTATATTTCCAGTTCGGGTTTGCGCATCCTCATGGGTTTGTCCAAACGTTATAACAACTTTAGCGTAGTTAATTGCAAATCAGATGTCTATCAGGTATTTGACTTAACTGGTTTCACTAAGATTATGCCCATCAAGAAGGCCCTGCGCCACCTCAGCGTGGATGGCTGCCAGGTGATTGGTGCCGGAGGGGTAGGGACAGTGTACCGTCTTGACGAGGATACAATTATCAAGGTGTTCCGTGAAGAGACTACCATCGACGAGGTTCAAACCGAGATCACGATGGCCAAGGAATCCTTTGTGCTGGGAATGCCCACTGCCATCTCCTATGATATCGTTCATGTGGGCAACCGGTTGGGATTGGTTTACGAGTTGCTGAATGCCGATACACTTAGCCGTTGTGCCAGCAAGGAACCTGAACGAATCGATGAGTTTGCCCGAATGTATGCCCAGTTGTTCAAGCAGCTGCATTCCATCCATGTGCCCCTGAACAGCGTCATTCCCAGTGCCCTTGAGGCCGAGGTCAAGGCTGTAAAGCACATTGGCCGTTATTTTGATGCCGCCGACATCGACCTGCTGTTGCGTGTGGTGGACTGCATTCCGGCCGGCGACAGGTTGCTGCATTGTGACCTGCAGACCAAAAATGCGATGATGCAGAATGGCGAACTGATGCTCATCGACATGGGTGAGGTGGGCTATGGCCACCCGTTGGTGGACTTGGGGCACTCCTACTCGTCGATGGTGAGCTTGGTGGGGCCCTACGAGGAAATCATCGGTATGCCGGCCGAATTGGGCCATGACTTGTGGCACCGCATGATCGGCTACTACTTTGAGGGGTGCAGTGCCGCAGAGCTGGCTCACCGCCTCGAGCAGATCAAGGCTGTCAGCGTGGTGCGCAACTTCAGCTGGCTGGCCTTGTCCGATTCCTTCCCCGAGTCGCTCATCAGCGAGTGTCAACAACTCTTTGAAGAACGTGTCACCCGGCACAAGGACGAAATCACGGCCATCTGCCAAACATTGGACGATTTTGCAATCTAAAACAAATTGATTATCAGTGGTTCATTTTCATCGAACAGACGTTAAATACAATTGTTATCAAGATGAGGAACTTAAAGAAATTTTTCTGCCTGTTGCTGGTGCTGAGTGTGCCCTTGATGGCATACTGCCAGCTGGCGCCGTCGCTGCAGGTGAAGGAGTTGGAGCTCGACAACGGTATGAAGGTGTGGGTCAATGTGGACCACAGTCAACCCAAGGTGTTCGGCGCCGTGGTCGTTGGTGCCGGTGCTGTGGACTGTCCCGATACGGGTATCGCACACTACTTTGAACACATCATGTTCAAGGGGACCGACCAGTTGGGAACGGTCGATTATGCCGCCGAGAAAGTCTTTCTGGATTCCATCTCGATGAAATATGACGAGTTGTCACACACGACCGAAGCCAAGCAGCGTCAGGAGATTCAAAAAGAGATTAACCGACTGAATGTCAAAGCGTCGCAATATGCCATTCCCAACGAATTCAACCGCTTGACGTCTCAATACGGCGGCTCGGGGCTGAATGCAGGCACGTCCTATGACTTCCCCTACTACCACAACACCTTCTCTCCCCAGTTTATCGAGCAGTGGTGTGAATTGAACAGCCATCGCCTGATTCATCCTGTATTCCGCCTGTTCCAGGGCGAGTTGGAGACCGTCTATGAGGAAAAGAACATGTACTCGGACAATCCTGCCGCCATGTTGCTTGAGCAGATTACCGCCAAGCTGTTTGCCGGCACGCCCTATGCCTATCCTATCGTGGGCAGTACCGAGAACCTGAAGAACCCTCGCTTGTCGGACATGGAAACGTTTTACAAGCGCTACTATGTGGCATCCAACATGGGCCTTATCCTATCGGGAGACATCGACACCACAGCCTTGAAGCCCCTGCTGGAGCGCACCTTCGGCCATCTGGAACGTGGCGAGAAGCCCGTTCGTGAGCCCATCATCACGCCACCAATCGAGGGGCAGCCAGTGGAGAAGTTCCTGTTCCCGATGCCCATTATCGGCATGAGCGCGATGATATGGCGGGCTCCCACTGAATATGATGCCGACGCTCCGGCCCTCAAGGTCGCTATGAGCCTGTTGTCCAACGATAACAAGACCGGCTTGCTGGATGAGTTGACCAACAATAACCGCGTCTATCTGTCGCTGGCAGAGCATCTGGGCCTGAACCAGACCGGTGCCGTGCTGGTTGCGGTCGTTCCCAAGTTGCTGTGCAGGGTCAAGACTGCCGAGAACCTGTGTCTGGAACAGATTGACAAATTGATTAACGGCGGATTTACCGACGAGCAGCTGCAGGCCGTAAAACAGATGATGGCGCGCGACAACGAGTCGGCTGTGGAGTCCATTACCAAGCGCAGCGAGGAGATGGTGGCAGCCATGTCGGCCGGTATCGGTTGGGACGAGTACATGGAATTGAAGCGCGCTGTTGCCGACGTCACCCGCAATGACGTCATCAGAGTTGCCCGCAAGTATTTCACCGGCAATTTCTACCGTTTTCACAAGAAGAATGGCCGCGTGAAGGTGGACCAGATCGCCAAGCCAGAGTACACGCCTGTCAGGCCCCAGCATGTGGATGCCAAGTCGGCATTTGCCGAGTTTCTGGAGAAAATTCCCGTCCACGATGTGACCCCGCGGCTGGTGGACTTTGGGCAGGATGTGGGCAAATCGCCCATCGCTGGCGGTAACATGCTGTACTCCAGCCATAACCCGCTGAATGACAACTTCTCGCTCGTCATCAATTTCCATAAGGGAACGCTGCAAGACAAGCTGCTGGAAAGTGCTGCCGAATATGTCGCTGAACTGGGAACCGATTCGCTCGACGTCAAGGCGCTGGGCTCCGCTTTTCAGGCTCTGGGCGCCAAGGTAGATATGAGTGCCGACGAGCAGAGCTCGGTCATCGCCGTGCAGGGTAAGGACAGGAATCTGGAGTCCACATTGCGCCTGTTGTCGCATTTCCTGGATAACATGAAGGCCGATAAAGATAAACTTGATGATGCCAAGGATACCGCTGGCCCGAGCGAGAAGTCGTTTTGGGACGACAATGATCAGGTGTTTGCCGCATTGGCCACCCGAGTCATGCATGGCAGCCGTTCGTCCTTCCTGACGCGCCTGACCAGCAAGGAGTTCAAGAAGGCAAAGGCCGAAGAACTGATCGCCTCGTTCAAGCAGCTGTACCAGTGCCGTTGCGACGTGAGCTACACGGGTGCCCTGCCGGGCGACCAGGTGGCCGCAATGATCGGGGAAGTCCTGCCGCAGGTAACGGGCTCCCAGGAGAACAGCATGCAGGAAATTGCCCTCGAGACGCCGCAGTCGCCTGTTGTGTATCTGTTTGACATGCCCTCGTCGCGCCAGACGATTATCGGCACCTACCACCCGCTGCCCGATGTGGCCAGTGACCGTGACAAGACGTGCCTGGAGTTGTGGGGCGAGTACTTTGGCGGCGGCATGTCTTCGGTGCTGTTCCAGGAGGTGCGCGAATTCCGCTCGATGGCCTATGCTGCCCAGGGTGTGGCCCTGAAGCCGCTCCTGGCCCGATCGGCCACGCCGTGCGGTTACCTGTCGATTGTTGCCACCCAGGCCGACAAGTCGATGCAGGCCATCGCCCTGCTGGACTCGCTGTTCAACGATATGCCCGTTAATCTCCCGAACCTGGCCGTGGCTCGTCAAAGTCTGCTCAACGATGTGAATAATACCTATCCCACCTTCCGCGGCATGCCCCTGATTGTCTCTAATGCCGAGCGCATGGGTTACAGCAGTGACAAGAACACCGCGCTGGTGAAGGCGCTGCCAGGATTGACTCAGGCCGACGTTGAGGCCTTCTATCGCCAGCATATCCAGCACCAGCCCTACCAGCTGATGATCGTGGGCAACGCCAAGAAACTCGACCTCAAGGCACTGGCCCGCTACGGCACCATCGTCAGGGTCCAGAAGGACGACATCTTCAAGACCAAGCCTACCAAGAAAAAGAAACAATAGCGCAAACGTTACGTCCCGGCGTGAGGAAAAGGGTAGGGAGGACTCCCATCGTTGCCGTTTAACAAAGATTTTGGGAAAACGTTTTGTGCTGCGGCGGAATTTGAGTAATTTCGCGGTTTGAAACAACAGAATTAAATGACAATAAACGTGAAACTGAGATTATTTAACGCACTGGCGATGGCCGCGCTGGCGCTGGCTGCGCTGGCGCAAAACAATGTGGCCGAGGGGGTGGCGTGGGTCATCGGCAACGAGCCGATCTTCAAGAGCGACATCGAGGAGCAGTACCAACAGGCGCTGTATGAGCGCGTGGCCATCGAGGGCAACCCCTATTGTGTCATTCCCGAGCAGATGGCCGTGGACAAGCTGTTCCTGGACCAGGCACGCATCGACACCGTGGAGGTGCAGGCATCGACCATCAGCGCCGAGGTGGAGAGCCGCATCAACTTCTTTATCGCCAACCTGGGCAGCAAGGAGAAGGTAGAGGAATACTTCCGCATGCCGCTGCCGCGCCTGCGGGAGAAGTTGAACGAGGTGTATAGCGACCAGTACTGCATCCAGCAGGTGCAGCAGGAACTGACCAAGAACGTCAAGGCCACACCTGCCGACGTGCGCAAGTACTTCAACGGCTTGTCGAGGGACTCATTGCCCTTTATCCCCATGCAGGTCGAGGCCCAGATCATCACCATCAACCCCGTGATCCCGCAGCAGGAGATCGACGAGGTGAAGTCGCGCTTGCGCGACTATGCTCAGCAGGTGACCAGCGGCGAGCGCGAGTTCTCGACACTGGCCATCCTGTACAGCGACGATCAGGCCACGGCGGTATATGGCGGCGAGACGGGTTTCCAGAGCCGCTCGGTGCTGTTGCCCGAGTATGCCACGGCAGCGTTTAACCTCAACGACAACAAGCGCGTGAGCAACGTTGTCGAGACCGACGACGGCTTCCATATCATCCAGCTGATCGAGAAACGCGGCGACCGCATCAACACGCGCCACATCCTGTTGCGCCCCAAGGTGAGCGACAAGGACCTGACCGACGCGCTGGCGCGCCTGGACAGCGTGCGCAGCGACATCCTGGCGGGCAAGAACACCTTTGAGCAGATGGCATTGTACATCTCCCAGGACAAGGACTCGCGCAACAGCGGCGGCAACATGCTCAACGAGAAGAACCACAGCAGCCGCTTTGAGATGGCCGACCTGCCTGCCGAGGTGGGCAAGAAGGTGAACACCATGCAGCCCGGTGACATCAGCGAGCCGTTTGTCATGATCAACCCCAAGACCCGTCGCGAGCAGGTCGCCATGGTCAAGCTCGTCAAGCGCATCGACGGCCACAAGGCCGACCTTGCCGATGACTACATGATCATCAAGGACATGTGCGAGGCCAGCGAGAAGGAACGCATCATCCACGACTGGGTAGAGAAGAAGCAACAGAGCGTGTATGTCTATATCGAGGAGGGCTGGCGCAACTGCGACTTCAAGTACGATTGGCTCAAGAGAGGGAAGTAGGTTTTAGGCTTTAGGTTTTTGGAGATGGGGTTTGTTGATAGACAGCGCATCTGCGGTTCACGGTGGCGGCACGTCATCGTGGCCTCGTGCTTGATGGCGCTGTTGATGTCGCCCATGGTGTGGGCCCAGAATCCGGTGCGGACCGTTAAACCGCGCACCGTGCAACCCATGAAACGCCGCCCCGCTCCCACCAATCCCCAGCCCGCGCAAGCAGCCCGCAAGGGGTCTAAGGGGCCTAGCGTGTCGCGCATCACCCCGCAGATTCCTAAGGCCAACCGCAACCAGACCAACAAGGTTTTCCTGGAGAATGCCGATCTGCTGAGGGCCAACGAGGCCATCAGCCGCGACTATCAGGTGCTGAAGGGCAATGTGCGTTTTCGCCGTGGCGACATGTACATGTTCTGTGACAGCGCCTACTTCTATGCCGAGACCAGCTCGCTCGATGCCTTTGGCAATGTGCGCATGACCCAGGGTGATACCCTGTGGGTCTATAGCGACGTGTTGCACTACTACGGAGACCAGGGTGTGGCCGAGCTGCGCAACAACGTCCGTCTGGAAAACCGCAGCACCACGCTGTTGACCGATGCGCTGGACTATGAGATCAACAGCAACGTGGGCTACTACTTTGACGGCGGCACCATCGTTGACAACCGCAACAATACCGAGCTCACCTCGCAGTATGGCCGTTATGAGCTGGATACCAAGCAGGCCGAATTCTCGCGCAATGTCCACCTGATCAACGACCGCTACGAGATGTTTACCGACCTGCTCGACTACAACACGCAGAGCCACATCGCCAAGATCAGCAGCGAGACGCTCATCGTGAGCGACAGCAACACCATCAACACGACCAATGGCTGGTACAACACCAGTGCCGACGACGCCACGCTCTACCAGCGGTCGCTCATCACGGCCAAGGACGGCAAGACACTGCTGGGCGACACGGTGTATTACAACCACAAGCGCAACTATGGCGACGCGCGCGGCAACGTCATCATCACCGACCCGGGCAACAAGGTGATCCTGGACGGCGACTACGGCTACCACGATGAGGTCTCGCACTACAGCTATGTGACGGGACGTGCCAGGGCGCGCGAGTTCTCGCAGCAGGACACCATCTACCTGCACGCCGACACGCTGTGCACGCTCATTAACCACGTGGTCAATGACTCGGTCAACGACTCGGTGCGCGTGCTGCGAGCGTTCAATCAGGTGCGGTTTTACCGCAGTGACGTGCAGGGCATCTGTGACTCGTTGCAGCTGAGCGAGGCCGACACCATCATCAACATGTACCGCCATGCCGTGGTGTGGAACCTGGAACGTCAGATATTTGGCGACGAAATCAACGTCCACCTCAACGACAGCGCTGCCGACTGGGCCACGCTGCCCACGGGCGGCTTCATGGCCGAACACCTGGGCGAGACCTATTACGACCAGTTGAGCGGCAAGAAGATGAAGGCGTGGTTTGAGGACAAGGAACTCAGGCGGCTTGACGTGGACGGCAACGTGCAGGTCATCATGTTCCCGCAGGAGAAAGACTCGACCTACAACAAGATGGTCAGCGCCGAGTCGAGCTACATGCGCCTGAACCTCAAACCCAAGCAGGAGGTGGACCGCATCACCATGTGGCCCGAGGTGTCGGGCAAGGTGACGCCGCTGTATCTGGCCAAGCGTGGCGACATGTACCTGCCCCAGTTCCAGTGGTATGACGCGCTGCGGCCCAAGACGCCTCAGGACATCTATGACGTGAGCGACGAGCTCAAGCAGCTCATGCGCAGTATCGAGGGCGGCACGCGCAGGCGCTCGGGTGGCAATGTCAGCCCCGCCACGGCTACCGAGAGCCCCAAACCCGAAACATCGACCCTACAACCCGTCAAACTACCATGAGTGATGTGATAAAATTACTGCCCGACTCGGTCGCCAACCAGATTGCTGCCGGAGAAGTGATTCAGCGCCCTGCCAGTGTCATCAAGGAGCTGGTGGAGAACGCCATCGACGCCCAGGCGACCCATGTCCAGATTATCCTCAAGGATGCGGGACGAACGCTCATCCAGATCATCGACGATGGTGTGGGGATGAGTGAGACCGACGCCCGCTTGGCCTTTGAGCGCCACAGCACGAGCAAGATACGCAGCGCCGACGACCTGTTCACGTTGCACACGATGGGTTTTCGTGGCGAGGCACTGGCCTCGATTGCTGCCATCTCGCAGGTGGAGTTGCGCACGCGGCGCCGTGACGCGCAGCTGGGCACGCGCCTGGTGATCAACGCCTCGCAGTGCGAGAGCCAGGAACCGGACATGTGCCCCACGGGCAGCAATTTCATGATCAAGAACCTCTTCTTTAACGTGCCCGCCCGCCGCAAGTTCCTCAAGTCCAATCAGGTGGAACTGAGCAATATCGTCAAGGAGTTTGAGAAACTGGCCCTGGTCAACAACGAGGTCGAGTTTACCCTCATGCACAACGGCAACGTGATGTACAAACTGATGAAGGGCACCTTTCGCCAGCGCATTGCAGCCCTCATGGGCAGTAACGTGGACCAGCAACTGTTGCCCGTGAGCATCGACACGTCGCTGGTCAAGGTGCAGGGTTACATCGGCAAGCCCGAGAATGCCCGCAAGCGCAACGCGCTGCAATTCATGTTTGTCAACGAGCGCTACATGCGTCATCCCTATTTTCACAAGGCCGTAATGTCGGCCTACGATCAGTTGATTCCCGAGGGTGAGCAGCCCAATTATTTCCTGCGTTTCAATGTCGATCCCCATTCGATAGACGTGAATATCCATCCCACCAAGACCGAGATCAAGTTTGAGGACGAGATGCCCATCTGGCAGATTCTAGCCGCAGGGGTGAAGGAAACGCTGGGACGCTTCAGCGAGGTGCCCGTCATCGACTTCGATACACAGGATGCTCCAGTCATACCAGCCTACAGGGGCCATGTGGAGGTGCACAACCCCGAGATTGCTGTTGATCCATCCTACAATCCCTTCAAGACAACCACGTCAAAGCCCGCAAGTGGCAGTGGCAGCGGTAGCCACGCGCGCCAGACAGGCTCCGACGATCAGACATTGAGTAACTGGGATCAGCTGTTCGCCAATTTTGAGCGCAAGAAGCGCGAGGGCATGGAGCAGCAGGAGGCGGCCAGTCCACAGCCCGAGGCCCAATCTGACCCCATCTTGCCGATGGGTGAGGTGCAACTGGGCTATCTGCAGCTCAAGGGGCGATATATCCTCTCGCCCGCCAAGTCGGGTCTGATGGTGATTGACCAGCACCGGGCCCATGTCCGCATCTTGTTTGACCGTTACATCGAGCGCATTCATAGCGGCGTCATGTCGTCCCAGACCATTCTCTTTCCCCAGGTGCTTCACTTGAGCCCCTCGCAGGACGTTATCTTGCAAGAACTCCTGCCCGAGATGGAACAGATGGGATTCCAGCTGGCTATGATGGGCGGAAACGATTGGGCCATCAATGCTGTTCCGGCAGGTGTCGATGATGTGGATCCTGTTGCGATGATACAACAGATCATCGAGTCGGTGGATAACGGAGGCATGCCCCTGAAACGCCGCATTAAGGAGCACCTGGCACTCACGGTGGCCCGCTCGGCCTCGATTCCTGCAGGTCGGGTGCTGCAACAAGAGGAGATGGAAGTTCTGGTAGCCGACCTGTTGCGTCTGCCCGAACCCAATTACACTCCTGACGGGAAGACCATCATCAATGTCATCCCGATGGAACAAATCAATAAAATGTTTTAAATGATGTTTGACACTCAACGTATTACCCGCGCGACCGACTTATATAACCTGCATACCCATACCCAGTTCTGTGATGGTCATGCCCCGATGGAAGATTTCGTCACCGAGGCCATTGCTCTGGGAATCAGCCATCTTGGCTTTACGCCTCATTCGCCAATCTCGGTCGAGAGCCCTGTGAACATGAGCCGAGAGCAAGTGCAGGCGTATTTTGATGAGATGGAACGCCTGAAACGCTCTTATGGTGATCGCATTCACTTGTACACCTCGATGGAAATAGATTATGTGGGACCGGGCGACGGCCCCGCCAGCGACTATTTCCAGCAGTTGCCGCTCGATTACCGCATCGGTTCGGTTCACTTTATTCCCGCTGTCACCGATCCTGCATTGATGGTCGATATTGACGGCAAGTTTCTGGGTTTCAAGGAGCGTATGGGGCAATACTTTGACGGCGACATCGAGTATGTGGTCAAGACCTTTTTCTCCCAAATGATGGCCATGGTCGAGGAGGGCGGCTTTGGCATCGTGGGGCACATGGATAAGATAGGCTACAATGCCAGCCAGTATCGCGAGGGCATTGACGAGGAGCCGTGGTATGACAAGCTGGTCATCGACCTGTTTGAGAACATTATGGATCATCACCTGGTCATTGAGATCAATACCAAGGCCTGGCTGCAGCGCAATCGTTTTTATCCAAATCTGAAGTACTTCGGAATGCTCAAGCGTTTTAACGCCCCTGTCGTGGTCAACAGCGATGCGCATTATCCCACATTGCTCAATAGCGGCCGCATGGAGGCCCTCAAGTTGCTCAACGTGTTGTAAACCAAGTAACCATTCTCAAGAGATATCACTATGAGACAGATCTTTAAACCGCTATGGCTCGTTGTGCTGTTTGCCGCATCGCTGGCCAGTGTGGCCAATGGCCAGGATTTCACCAACAAGGACACATTGCGATATGTCGATGCGATGCATTACCGCCTGATTAACTGGGCATTTGACCGAACGTTGAAGTCACGCATTCCGCTGGAATTCTATGGCAATGTGCGACCCACCTTGTGGGACCGTGCCACCTGCACCAGCGGTAAGGCCATCCGCTTTGCCACCAACTCGACAGCCATCGCCGTGCGTTATAACCTGTTGACCAACATGCACATGATGCACATGGCCGACACGGGCATCAAGGGTACCGACCTGTACATCTGGGACAAGGATACCGAGAGCTGGCAGTTTGTCAACTGCAACCGCCCGGTGCGCATCGACAATGACATCCGACCTCGCCAGGATTCTATCCAGAGCAAGGTCTATGTGGACCGTCTCGACGGCAAGATGCACGAGTACATGATTTATCTGCCCCTGTACGATGGCGTGCGCTGGATTGAAATCGGTGTTGACAGCAGCGCTGTCATCATGCAACCAATGCTGGACTCTCCCAAGCAGGGCAAGAAGTTTGTCTTCTACGGCACCAGCATCCTGCAGGGTGGCTGTGCTTGCCGCCCCGGCATGGTAGGGACTAGCATTATCCAGCGTGACCTGGACGTGGAGTGTGTGAACCTGGGCTTCAGCGGTGAGGGCAAGATGGACTCTTGCATGGCCCGCGCGATGGCTTCAATCCCCGATGTGGCAGCCTATATCCTGGACCCCATCCCCAACTGCACTAAGGACATGTGCGACACCGTCACCTATGGCTTTGTCAACATCCTGCGCACGTTGCGTCCCGAGGTGCCCATCTTCATGGTCGAGGGGCAGATGTACAGCTGTGCCAAGTACAGTGCCTTCTATAGCGAGTATCTGCCAGCCAAGAACAACGAGTACCACAAGAACTACCTTAAACTCAAGGCTGATAATCCCAACAACCTTTACTA
>ODAI013694867.1_pt1 | contig 13562 bp, 12 predicted proteins | sample 1539321 | NCBI WGS metagenome assembly ODAI01 (sample SAMN02144231, study PRJEB22623) | gut metagenome | biome: sheep rumen | host: Ovis aries | place: New Zealand
TCACTATAAGGATAAGCCGTACCAGAACTATTGAACAGAATACGACTATGACGAGGAAACGTAGCTTCATCACCTGTATTGTCATAGGTTCCGGATACCTCGGAGAACCAGACGGAAGCATCCAACATATTTTCCATGGAAGGAGTTGTTTCCATATATGGATTGGCGGAGACCGCTGTTCGAGTGTTGCCTATAGGAGCTGTCAGACAGGCAGACACGCCAATTCGTCGGTCAGAGGGGCACACTTCCTCATCTTCCTGCCGATTTATACATCCACAGGTGAGAAGCAATAGTGCCGTCAGGCTAATGATATATTGTCTATTCATATCTTGCATTATTCTGTAACATCAGTTTGTATATATCCACCCGTTATCCAATCAGTCACGCTGGCAGACGCTGAGACATATCCACTTTCTGTAAACCTAAGTGTTATGATGAATTGTCGCCCCATTGTGGAACCTTCAAACCAAGTTCCTTCTGCCGTCTTCAAATCAACATTCACCGTAATACCTGTTCGATGGGCAGTACTCAATTGAAGCACATATTCGTTGGTACGATTTCCATCCGTTCCAGCTGTCGCATTAACGGGTTGACAAAGTACGTACGCAATCTCTGTTGGCGAAGACGTGAGTCTATATGACTGCCCAGTGAATTCTGTATCATCATCTGTAGTCCAGAGATGTAAAGAAGATGGAGAACAGAAAGAGACCTTGCTGGCAATGTTGCCTTGTCGGGTAGCAAAATCTGCGCTACTTACATCGGGAACACTACTCACGTCAATCTCCAATGTAGTATTCATGCCGTGCAGCGTCATACTCTGAAGGTCTCCCCATGTATTTGCGACATCGTCGTTCTCAACATACACCTCAACACGTAACCATGTTAGCAGGTGGAAAAAGTGAAGTGATGGATGAGTAGGGGATCCTGAGGCATTCTTATGTCCTGTCACCTGTGGCGCATACATCACATCTTCCTTGCCTGTATATGTGAAACTCGTGGAAACGTTGCTGCCTCCGTCATGGTCATCGACCCATCCACTGTTTGGATATAAGCCTATGAAATAGACATTGCTATTGTCAGAAGGATAATACAAATCATCTCTCGTCAACTGATAGGTGCCATTCTGGAAATTGACAGTTGAATGACAACCCACAATACCATTGCTTCCGTTATCAGGTGAATCGTGATCAAATGGGAAATTGCAACTGGTAGTGGAAGCCCATACCATTGCGTCAAATGGCTTGTCGAATGTCGGCACTCCCAGATTATATGCAGAACGTGTTAAAGTCGGCATATTAATACTTGCCGACACCCTTATTGGTTCTCCACTGGAAGGGGGAACATCGGAAGAGTCATTCTGGCATGACAAGATGCTTATCGACAAAAATAGTAATATATAATGACTATTTTTCATGTTAATTTACGTCAATTGGTGTTTTATAATTGCAAGTAGCCCACTCTTCAATGGTGGTTCTGACAAGAATAGCATTCTCATCCACACCAAGGCCGAGATAATAGGAATAAATCTTTCCAGGTTCCCAAGTGCCTGAAAGGGTGGCTGCTGGGATGGATGAAATTCCATTGTAAGTTTGATTTACAATTAAATTGTCAGTCCCCGATAACGTCTGAGGTATAACCAAATACGGACCTCCTATAAGTGCATTGAAGTTAAGTTGAGCAGGCACGTGCTTGCCAACTGTTATCAAGAGATTGGCTTCCGTATCCAGACTACTCCATTCTGTGCCCGAAACACTGTTAGAATTGAATGTGCATGTTCCCCTTGTTTTCAATCCACTAAGAGTAACAGAGTTTATGGTTGTATTGCGCTTGGCTTTTCCCAAATAGAAATATACCAGCGCAAAAGGATGCTCGAATTGAAGATTCACGATACCAGAATTAGTTCTTCTGGTCTGGTTGTCTGTATAGGCATACATATATTCCTGTAGGGAAGACTGGTTTGTCTCATCGAAAGTGTTAGGAGTGCCACTTGTGATTGGCAATGTGGCAACGAACGATGGATGACCAGCAGTATAGGATTGGTTACTAATATACGAAGGTGTAGTGTATGGCACATAACCCACGAAGTCAACGGCACCAGTACCAGCTGTGGCATGTACCGAACCCTCTATAGGCCAGTAATAGTGCGTCCATGTAGTTTCATAGAACAGCCACGTACTATAAACCGTATTGTAGCTAACCTTTGCACCATCAAGAAAGTTGGTTGTTGTTCCATGGAAATAGGCATCAATACGAACATCCTGACCCTGTAAATCCGTATTGTCATTAATAATAGTGGCACGTGTGGCATCTGTAGTTGATGTACTGCTGACATGAATCTTTATCTCCTCTTGCGTTTCATTCGCCACGGGGAGTTCAGATGTATCAGCAGAACATCCTGCAAGCAGCCCGGCTGCCAGCATGAATAAACCAATATGCCAATTATTATTTATCATTTCGTATTAGGTTTTTTCTTAGGAACCAGACAAGGAGTCGAACCTTGTCTGGCTTTTATTCGGTGGAGTCACGGTCGAGCTAAACTCGACCATAAGCCCCACTTATTTTTTAGATATCAATATCAGTTGAACCACCTGCTGACCAGTTAACTACAGTAGGCTCAACAACAATCTCGTGAACTGTAAGAGTGATGTTATAAATGTACTTAGTAGCCTGTGCGAGGTCTGGTGAAGCAGGAGTATACTCATAGTTATAAGTATTACCACCGAGACTATAGTTGATAGTGAAGCTTGCCATACCCTGATCAGGAACAACCATAAGGCTACCAAAGTTCTGCTCAGAAGTAGAGAAAGTTGAATAGCCAGCGTCTTTGACAACAGGAACATTGCCAGCAGAAGTGCTATAAGCACCCCAAGTACCTGATACACTACCATTCAAAGTTGGATCAGCGTCACGAGCAGCCTTGGTCTGATTCCAGTTTGTATGAGTTACAGTATAAGTACCCTGACAAGATACGCTGTTGAGTGTAATGCTGTTGACAGTAATAGCAGATGCGGATGCATCATCTCCGGCCTTTACTGTGAACTTAACCCAAGCCTGTGCATGCTTGAATTGCATAGGGACTGAAGTTGGGTATCCAAGAACGTTACCTGTCTGAGTGACAGTACCAGTACCGCAAGCATACATCAAGTCTTTCTGAGCAGAACTATTATCAGTCATGGTAAGTGTTACTGCACTTGCAGGATTAGTTCCATTCCACGAAGCAGAGCCCTCCAATTCCGCATAAGCCAAGAAGTTGATAGTGGCAGGTGTAAAAGGCCAATACTTTGCGCCTGTCCATGTTGTAGAAGTCACATTACTGAAAGTAGCAGGAGCAAAATAGTTTGCACCAGCCGTAGCATCATAAGCTGCAACCTCGATAGCAGAAGTCGTTGGGAATGCTGTTCCGTCAACAGCTGCACGAGTGCTTGGTGTAGTGATAGCCTGAAATGCAATCTCCTTAGGTTGGTTGATTGAATTGTTCTCCTCAACCACATTGTCGTTAGTACATGCACCTAAGGCAAGCACTGCAACAGAAATGAAAAATAAGTTCTTTTTCATAAGTGTAAAGTTTTAATTGTTAATAAAAAAGTTAATTGATATATATTCATATATATATATTTGTTGTAACTATTATTGATTCAAGTTTCGCAAGTTCAGCTGACGCTTTTCTTGCAAGGAGTTAAAAAGGAGTTAAAGAGAAGTTAAAGTGGAGTAAAAAAGACAAATGTCCATCGCTAAATGTTTTTACAAGCTAATCAACAAACAATCAAACGTCTTTTTAACTTCCTATATAACTACATTTTAACTACAATTTAACTACAAAACAAAACTTGAATTGTTGATTATGAGTTTATCCGATTCCCACGTCATGTATCTCTTCCTGCCATTGTTCCACGGATGGAGCGAGACCACCACCCTCTGCAGCTTCCGGCTTAGGAATTTCCACAGGTTCCTCGATAAGAATATGATGGTCCTTCTTTTCAAACTGATCGGTGATGTCGGTGGAGATGTGGTATTCTCTACCACTGACATCTCGTATCAGGATGTGAAGATAGCTGTGACTGTCGCCTGGCAATTTGCCGAAAGTGTTGAATGTGGTATAGAGGCAGCCCTTCTTCTTATCCACACCAACAGGGAAACAGATAGTGGCAGGTTCTGTATTTACCTCACCACGTCCGAAGAAACTGCTTCGGGCTTGGTTAGTGACGTATGCCTCACAACTTTCAATGTATTCGGTTCCAATGACGCTGTGTACTTCAAAGCTATAGGTCTCCACGATGGTGGCAGCACGAGCATAAATCCTTATCAACTTGTTCGTTCCATACCACTCTGGTATTATCACCCTCTCACGTGCCACCAGCAGGTGGTCTGGTGCATAGATGACAGGCCCCTGTGGTTCATCCTCATCTGTAGAGCCACGCGTTAAAGCCCTCAGCGTAGAGCGTTTTGTTGCTGTGATGTCTGAGGTGAATGCCTCAAGCGTATTGATGTTACCCTCACCACGTATCTTCACATATTCCGTTCCGAAGGAATAGACAACCATGTCATAGACACCAGGAGCCGTAGATAGAGGTCCACCATATCCTCTCACGAAATCCTTCGAGCTTAAGTTGCCACTTTCGGGCGAATAGAAGTTTGCACTCATGTACTCCGGTACGTCTATCTTGGTCTGTATGTCAATATCCACATCAAGGTCTTGCATCAATTCCAGTTCCAAATCGAGTTTCAAATCAAGCACTAACTGCAGATTCTCATCCTTTGAATGGTCATGGTCGTAACACAGATCCTTATATTCGCAACTGACAAACATCACGCCTGTAAGCATCAAAATAAGAAGTCGCTTAATCATAACTGACCTCCTTTCTTATTATGCACATTGCCACGTCCGATGAGCCAAACGAGCGAGATACCTGCCTTGGTTGGTCCCCACCAATTGCGCTTGTGCGTTGATTGCCATACATAGTGAGTGTCAATTGGATCATATACCTTATACTCTCCGTCCTGGAAGCCCAGTCCGAGGAAGAAGTCAAGATTCAGCCTACGTGCCAAAGCCATGGAATAACCATACTCCACGCCACCACCAAATCCATAGTGGGCTGCCTGATAGCCACGTCCGCCCCATTCGATATCGTAGGTCAAGGCGGTTCCGTAAACACCTATATGGTGTCCTGTGAATGGATGGCCGTCAACTGTTTTGCCGAAATACTTGCGCACACCAAGATAACCGCCATAGCCCTGCCAGTATCGGTGATGTCGATCAGACTTCCACCATGCATACATCCACTCTCCTGTAACGCTCCAACGACGACCCAGAGACAGCTCTACGCCAACATTGGGGATGGCTGCAACATCGTAAAGCAAGTTGGTTTTCAACATCAGATAGAACGGACGACGTTCCTGTGCCGCAACCATTGCAGAATCCACTTGTTCCAACACAATGGCTTCATCAGCCATGACAGGATTGATGTCCGTATTGATATCAATGGCAAAAGTATCTGCCAACGTTTCGTCACGGCCTATAACCACCAGCGTTTCGTCTGGACGCGCTACCAATGATTCGTCTGGACGTACATCTTTTTTATATTCAAGTCCCCAAGTTGTTCGTCGCAAGGTAGGCATACAATGCATGAGCAAATAACGGAAATCCTTTGGATAGGAGCTACGCAGAATACGCTCCTTCTCATCTGGTGCAATGTTACTTTGCGCCACTTCCAGAACTATCTCACGATGGGGCAACTGTGCAGTTGTGTCTTTCTCTGCGAAAGATGCCACACCTTTCCAGTCTTCAGACACATAGCGTGTAACAATACGCTCAGGTGACAACCCCTTGATGGCAGATATGTAATTCCTCATTTGTTCTGTACGAATACGTGCAAGAAAATCGTTACGTTCAAATGAGCCTTCTGGCGAAGCATAGCCTATGATAAGCAGACGTTCCTTGCTGAGCGTGCTGTCGGTAGCCATGCGACCCAATAGTGCATCTATCTTACCAAGCTCAACCTTGTTGAGTTTATAGTTTGGCATTATGTCTATCGAGCCTCCTGGGAAAACGATGTAATTAGTATCCTTGAGAGATTCATTGCCAAGAGGTGCCATGGACTGTGCAGAACATGATGGCGATTCAATGAACATGAACGAAAGAGCCACTAATAGTGCACAGAATAAACGATATCTACATATAAACATATACACGTGCGCATAACAATCGTTTGATGAAATCAAACAATTATTGTTTAGCAATGATATTAAACCTCTTTTCATCATACGAACGTGTTTTTAGTCTCTTGGTAGAATGAAACTCAAATTATATTATGCTTTCTAACCCAACTTTCACAATTTTCTGTTGCAAAAACTTGAATTTATTAGATGTTATATTTTTGCTTTTAGAAACATATTCATGTGCAAAAGAAAATAAAATATTTCAAATAGCCAAAGGATTTTTAAAAAAATTAACAAATATGCCTTTTTTTGTGTTTTTTCATGCTTATTTGTTTCTCATTTCAATTACAAAATTAACAAACTTGCTAATATATGGAAACAAAAAGGAGTAAAAAGGAGTAAAAAGGATTAAAAAGAAGTAAAAGGACGATAGTCTGTTCGCCAAATCGTATTGGCACGGTAATGTCTCTTTACTTCTATTTAATCCTCTTTACTCCTTTTTACTTCAAGATAAAATATTCTGAAATTTGAATTACTTTTTCTTGATATAGTCAACAATCCATGCACCTACTTCCTTAGTGCCGTACTTTGCACCGCCCTCTACCTGAATCTCTGGTGTACGTACATTCTGGTCAAGCGAAGCGTTGACAGCCTCACGGATAAGTGCACCCTCTGCCTTGAGGTCGAAATACTCGTAAAGCATGGCAACGGAAAGAATCTGAGCAAGTGGGTTGGCAATGTTGAGTCCCTTAGCCTGTGGCCATGAACCGTGGATAGGCTCAAACACTGGTGTGTGCTCACCTGTTGATGCTGATGGAAGAAGACCCATAGAACCTGTGATACAAGAGCCCTCGTCAGTAAGGATGTCGCCAAATGTGTTCTCTGTCACCATGACATCAAAGAACTTAGGTTCCTGAATCATGCGCATTGAAGCGTTATCGACATACATGAAGTCAGTCTTGACCTCTGGGTACTTAGGTGCCATCTCCTGTGCTACGGCACGCCACAGACGGCTTGAAGCAAGTACGTTAGCCTTATCAACCACAGTAAGGTGCTTGTTACGCTGCATGGCGTACTGATAAGCTACCTTGAGGATGCGCTCTACCTCAGCACGAGTGTAGGCATTTGTATCGTAAGCCTCGTCTGTTCCCTCCTTCTTTGCACCGAAGTACATACCACCGGTAAGCTCACGGATACAGATAAAGTCAGCACCACGAACGAGTTCATCCTTGAGTGGTGACTTGTGAACAAGACAGTCGAATGTAGTCACAGGACGGATGTTTGCAAAGAGACCGAGCTTCTTACGCATGGCGAGCAGTCCCTGCTCAGGACGCACCTTTGCGTTAGGGTTGTTATCAAACTTAGGGTCACCAACGCTTGCGAAGAGCACAGCATCTGCATCCATACAAGTCTGGAATGTCTCCTCTGGGAATGGGTCACCCACCTCATCAATGGCATGAGCACCACATAGAGCCTCCTTGTAAGAAACCTCATGTCCAAACTTAGCGGCTACTGCGTCCATCACAGCAACACCCTGTTCCATAATCTCTGGTCCGATACCATCACCAGCCAACACTGCAATCTTTAATTTCATAATATATCGTTTTAGTTCAATAATCGCTTACACTTACAATCTATAAGTCATTTTGGCTTATTGGGTGCAAATTTACACAAATATTTCGGTTTATAACGATAAATTCACACTAAAATTGCAATTTTAATTATTTTTATGCAAAAAGACTCCAACATGAATCCCGAACAGAAATAAATGACAGGGAGACAAAGACAAAAAGGTTTTTCCAGCAACAAAAGAAAAACAAAATTTATTTGTCCTCCGCTTTCTCTGCTTTCTGTGTTGGAAAAGTAACCATTACTTCCCTACGGTCAGTGAGACCGTTTCGCTTAGTTTAATTTTTTTAGTACAATTAAGCGAGGAAGTAACCATTACTTCCCTTCGGTCAGTGAGACCGCTTCGCTTAGTTCCTCATTCTTCATTCCTAATTCCTTCACCACCCAGTCGCCCACATCTGCCTTGTTGCCGAGTTTTCGGAACTCCTCCACCATGTCGGAGATGATGAAGGTGGCAATGTCGCGCATGGTGTCGAGTTTCTCACGCCATTCGTCCACGGCATCGCAGTCGGGCATGACAAGCACCCTACGACCTCGCATACATTCAAGGCGTTCACGGTTGAGCATTCCCTTGTTGCCTGTCGCTACCCATACGTGTTCAGCCCACTTGCAAGCACCGAGGACAGCGTTCTTTGGACTCTCGACAAGGACGATGGTGGCAGATGGGAAACGTGATATAAGATGCTCGCCAAAGTAGCAGTTTACGTCGTGAGTGCCATGTGCATCCTTGTGAGTCTCAAGGTACTTTCGCCCATACCACCATGCGCCACCCCTGTCCTTGTGGAAGAATGTGTCGGAGAAGATGTTTGTGTCGTAGTGCTGTATCTTGATGTTATGCACCCTCAGGTCTTTGTCTATGATTGGAAACATGGTATCATCCACGCCGAAGTTACCTATTCCGTAAAGGTCTGTGACATACTCAACCATCTCCGCATTGAACAGTTTGCGGAGGCACTTGCAAAAGCTGTTGTCCACGCTCATGTGGCTTGCCACGTATTCAAGCGTAAAGGCATAGTCCGTTTCATTGCCCTTCGTGCATTTTTCAGAGCTGGAACAGGAAGAAACAGCACGGTCTATGATTGCCTGAAGGGTGAACGCCTTGGATTTGCGTTGTGCTGTCTCTTGTGTGTTCTTCTGCGGTCTTGGCTTGCCATTCTGGACTGTTGTCTCTACCCACTAACGACCTACGCCAAACTGGTAATACAGCCATTCGCAGGCTTCTCGGAACTCCACATTTCTCACAACCTTTACGAGGTCAATGATGCCATAGTATGCACCACAGGCATAGCACTTGACATGATGCTCGTATATCACCATCGAGGGGTGGTGGTCATCGTGGAAAGGACAGAGCATCACCTTGTTCCTTCCACTATTCTTGACTGTGTAGCCAAGCCTTTCAACTACCTCCAGCATGGGAAGCATGGCTATTTCTTTAGTATCGTAGTGTGGCATTTTTAAATTAAAAATTAAAAATTAAAAATTAAAAATTGACTATCGAAGGTGCGCGTCTGAGTAACTTCTCCCTCCCCATGAAAGGGGGAGGGTTGGGGAGGGGGTCCTGGAGGGCTGGGGAGGGGGTCCATTTATTCATAGTTCACAACCTTGACATTGTAATATTCCTGATGACCTTTCTGTGTCATCGTTGTTCCGAATGCCTCGAGATTTTCCTTGAAATGGCGTTTCGTCAGCCTTGACGTACAACCCTCCTCACTGCAAAACAGGCAATACTCCCTGTATAGGTCTTTTAGCTTTGTCTGGGAATACGAGTCAATCTCACACCGCTCCGAGAGGAACATGAGTGCAGTGTTCGTGTGTTTCTGATACTCTGCCAAGGCATTGTTACACACTGGGCTGTTGGTAAACGCTCCGTGCGTCGTAAGCCGTCGGAGTCCCTCCAGCACCCAGTTCATGATACCAGGCAGCTCGTTGCACAGCTTCCGTACGAGGTTGATGTCCTGTTCCTCTTCTGGTATTGTCACCTTGAAAGGGAACAGAAGCCAGCGACGGAAATAGCCGTATGTACGTTCCGTAGGTGGCAACAGGTTGAAGGACGTTATCAGTTTGGCGTATTCATAGATGACGTATGAGCCGACATATAGCTTGCGTACGTTGATAGGCTCTCCACTCACCAACTGTTTCAGCATGGCAGTGTCAATGTTCTTGTTGCTCTCAGGCGATATGTTGACCAACTTACCTTCAAGGTGCGTGCGCTTCTCGTCATCCGTGGTGGCAGAAGATAGGGAGACATGGCTCACGTTCTCCTTGCCGAGGATGTTCTCAATGACATCCATCGTCACCGACTTGCCATTGCAACCAGTGCCGTAGAACACAGCCATCTTTTCCAGCTTCATGTTACGTGTGAAGCAGTAGCCGATGTACTCGGCAAGCAGCATCTGCATCTCCTGCTCTGGCATGACACGGACGAGGAACGTGTGCCACGTCGGGCAGTCGGCTCTGGGGTCATATACATAGCGGAGGACGTAGGTGAAGAAGTCATCTGCACGGTGTTCGCGGAAGTCTATGCTGCCACCTTCATGTATCTCAAGCGTTCCGTTCTGCATATTTATCCACGCATCGCCTTGCGGCACATTGTTATGGTGGTAGTGAGAGCGACGGAAAGCAAACTGCTCTATCAGTGGGTTCATGAAATCAGGGTCGCCTCGCAGACAGTCAATCAGTCCAATCTTCCTGCAACAGTCACGGACGAAGTCAATGAGTTGCTGATATGCAATCTCCTGCCAGTGTGTCCCTACAAACACGAGTATGTCCTGTTTCGCCTTTGACTTCTGAACATATCTTGGCACGGCAATATTATCCTTGAACAGTTCATCAAGATAGGAAGCAACGAAGTCAATGAGTGCATTCTCCTTCTCCGTTTTCCTTGTGTATTGCAATGTGATTTCTTCAAGTTCCTTTGCCTTGCTTTGCACCCTTTCCAGCATGACATCAAGCGTGACAGGAACAATATCCGACATCCTTTGCTTGTCTGCCTTATCAAGATTTTGTAAATCGTTGTTTAACATAGTCCACCTTTTTTTGAAACTTTAAAACACAGAGAACGCAGAGAACTCAGAGGTGTTCATAATCTGGGTTCAAATTCTCACTTCAAAATGAAAAATCTCTGAGAACTCTGTGCCCTCTGTGTTTCCCCTTACCCTACAGAGAAACAAGCACTTTCTACGGTCAGTGAGACCGCTTCGCTTAGTTTCTCATTGGGGCAAGCCTTACAATTCTCCAAACATCTTCTCGATACCCTCCTTGACTTCATGGAGGATGGTCTTCTTGCCAAGCGCACAAATCTTGTCGGCGGTGGCATTGAATACGAAACTATACTTCTGGGTCTTGTTGTTCAAGGTAGTACGGAATCCTGACAACTGACCTTCGTATAGTTTCTTTACGTCGCTTGGCTCTGGTGTCCTTGGAATGTCGATAGATACCTCAAAACTGTCCTCATTCACTGTCACCTTGCCCGAAATGGACTTGCCCAATACAAGGCGACGGTCTGTGTCTGTCACGTTCACTGATGTTGAAAGAATCTGGATGTCGCCTGTTGTTTCATCCTTGATAAATTTTGCTTTCATAATTGTTTGTGTTGTGGTTTGCTACGTCCGAGGTGTAGGAGCTGGCCAGTCATCCACACCCCTTTGGACTGCCATCTTTTTGTTTTGATGACGATGCAAAGGTACGGACTCCTGAAAAAACTCATGTAGTACGGATGTAGTACGGTTAGCGTTTTTTCCTTGAAAATTTCTACATATTAAGGCGAAAATGTACAGAATAAAAGCAAATACAACATTTTACAAAAGAATTGAGTTTATTCAGGTTTAGCTTGTAGTTAAATTGTAGTTAAAATGGAGTTATACAGGAAGTTAAAAAGACGTTTGATTGCTCGCGGATTTTTTTGAAGAACATTAGTAACAAGCAAAAAATAACATGGTATATTTATTTAGCATAAATTATCATGAACCTTTAGCTCGGCGTAGCCAATTTGCCACGAATTTTCATAAATGGATTTCGATATTATCGAAATTATAATTAATGATAATTAATTTGTTACGCGAATAATATTTATGATAATTCGTGGCAAATTAATGGAAATTCGTGCAAAGCCAAAAGTCTTATTTTGTACCAAATTATTTTTTAATCATCACTTATAAGAAATTTTCTTTAATTTTTTTAATTTTCGTTTACCCCAAAACCACTTTGCGATTAAACATTCGTCTCTTTTACTCCACTTTAACTACTCTTTAACTCCTTTTAACTCCAAGCAAGTGAAGCGTATGCGGAACTTGCGAAACTTGAATCAATTTTCAATAATCTTCCGAATCTTCTCCACCATCTTGCAGAACTGCTGCTGTCCCAGTGCCCTGTTGTAGGCACTGCGCAGCACCTCGGGCTTGATGCCCCAGCACTCGCCGAAAGTCTTCCATATACAGCGTATGTGCATGCGATTGCCAAACTCCATGGCAAGCATTGCCATGTGCGCATACGACAGTCCCACGGGGTGGCAGTCAGCTCCCACCCATCCTGCACGCCTGAGCCTCTCCCATATCCTCATGGCTTCGGGTGTGCAAAGGCTCTCGGGTAGAGACACTACTGCGTCATCACAGATAAACACCTTGCCTTGCTCGGCAAGGGAAAGAAAATATTCAAGGTTATCACGTATCTCTTTGGCGGTGACAGCTCTCAAACCTCCGTTTGTGTTCATTGTCTTTCTGGCATAGGATTAGTTAGCGTGCCAAATGTATGATATATACACCAATACGCCAAGGAAATGCGATATTTTTTTGCTATCGGGGAAATTTGAAAGGAGAAAAAGGGGATTTTTGGAATGATTTATCTGTCTAATTTTCACAACAAAAACGAGGCATATATTACTATATAGGGATATATATATTTAAAAATCTCCTTATACGCGTACGCGTATAAAGAGATATAATATATGAATTTCCCCCTTTTTACTAAAAAGGCGATGTAAGTATTTGTATTTAACCCGATTAACGCCTTTTTGAAAATCCCCAAAAAATCCTCTCAAAAATCCCCACGCCAACTCAGTACGGCTTGCCCAACCGCTCAAATATCAGATCTAACTGGATAGGACTTAGGAACTTGGACTTCTTTCTATAACCCGTTTCCACTAAACGAGCCATCAACTTATGGTCGTCATGTATGATTTCGCATAGTTTTTGACGTGCATAACGCGAATCCATGTCTGGGAAGTATGCCACTCCCAAATCCTGTTTTGATACAAATTCCTTCTTCATAGTGTCTGTGTTTGTTTTTTCAACACGGAGAGCACGAGGCCCCCCAACCCCCAAAGGGGGCGGCCATCCGGATTAATATGGGAGAAATACCCTTTAATTAGCAATTAGTAATTAGAATTGACTTAGCCCGAATGGCCGCCCCCTTTGGGGGTTGGGGGGCCTCCTCCGTGTTCTCTGTGTCCTCCGTGTTCTCTGCGTTTTTGCAATGCAAATATAATCATTTTTCCTTGAATATCAAAATATTTTGGGTGCAAAATTTAAGTTGTGCAGTGTTGTGCAGTTGACGTTTCAAAATCCCTTGGCGGTATGTTCAATTCACCGTATCTTTGCAATGTGATTCAGAAGCATAGACCACAAGCCCCCTAACCCCCAAACTTAGCGAAGCGATCTCACTGACCGCAGGGAAGTAACGGGGCAGCCGTCCGGAACATATCCGCCTCACGAAGCCGACACGAAGGGTTCACGAAGGGTTGCCGAAGAATTTTACACATGAACTGTGCGCACAAACATAAA
>ODAI010777795.1_pt1 | contig 13560 bp, 11 predicted proteins | sample 1539321 | NCBI WGS metagenome assembly ODAI01 (sample SAMN02144231, study PRJEB22623) | gut metagenome | biome: sheep rumen | host: Ovis aries | place: New Zealand
CATTTTCTGGATGAGGTCCACTTCCTTGGAGTTCAGGAGTTCGGGAGTTGCTGGCGTTACAGGAGTATTGTCTGAACTTCTGAACTTCTGAACTCCTGAACTCCTACGAAGTATCGATTGTATTCGTGCGTAGGTGTACTGGATGAAGGGGCCTGTGTTGCCGTTGAAGTCGATCGACTCCTCGGGGTTGAAGAGCATGTTCTTGCGGGCGTCGACCTTCAGGATGAAGTATTTCAGGGCGCCCATGCCCACGATGCGGGCAATCTCGTTGCGCTCCTCCTCGGTCATATCGTCGAACTTACCCAGTTCCTCAGAGGTTTTCTTGGCGTCGGCCACCATCAGGTCCATCAGGTCGTCGGCATCGACAACCGTTCCCTCACGGCTCTTCATCTTGCCGTTGGGCAGTTCCACCATGCCGTAGGAGAAGTGAACCAGCTCTTTGCCCCATTTGAATCCGAGGCGGTCGAGCAGGATGCTGAGCACCTGGAAGTGGTAGTTCTGCTCGTTACCCACCACGTAGATCATCTTGTCGATGGGGTAGTCGTGGAATCGCATCTCGGCAGTACCGATGTCCTGGGTCATATAGACAGAGGTGCCATCGCTGCGCAGCAGCAGTTTCTGGTCGAGACCTTCGTTGGTGAGGTCGGCCCACACGCTGTTGTCTTCTTTGCGGAAGAAGAGTCCTTTCTGCAGTCCTTCCTCTACTTTTGCCTTTCCCTTCAGGTAGGTCTGGCTCTCGTAGTAAATCTTATCGAACGAGACACCCATCTTCTTGTAGGTCTCGTCGAAGCCGGCATACACCCATGCGTTCATCTTCTCCCACAGTGCGCGCACCTCAGGATCGCCTTGTTCCCACTTGACGAGCATGTCGTGAGCCTCCTTGATGAGGGGAGCCTCTTGCTTGGCCTTCTCCTCGTCCATGCCCTGAGCCACCAGCTCCTTGACCTCCTCGCGGTAGTGCTTGTCGAAAGCCACATAGTAGTCGCCGATCAGGTGGTCGCCTTTCTTGCCGCTGCTCTCCGGAGTCTCGCCATTGCCGTATTTCAGCCAGGCCAGCATCGACTTACAGATGTGAATACCACGGTCGTTCACGATATTGGTCTTCACCACGCGGTTGCCGTTGGCCTGCATGATCTGTGCCAGCGACCAGCCCAGCAGGTTGTTGCGCACGTGGCCCAGGTGCAGCGGCTTGTTGGTGTTGGGCGATGAGTATTCGATCATCACCAGGGGACTGTCGTCGGTGGCCTGTTTCATGCCATAGTGCTCGTCGGCGTCGATGTCGGCCAGCAGACTGAGCCAGGCGGCAGGGGCGATGACCATGTTAAGAAATCCTTTCACCACATTGAAGCGCTCAACGGCCTCGCAGTTTTCCACGAGATAGCTTCCCAGCTCCTGGGCAGTCTGCTCAGGACTCTTGCGGGCCATCTTGACAAAGGGGAAAACAACGAGCGTCAGGTTGCCCTCAAACTCGCTGCGCGTCTTCTGTACTTGTACCATTTTGTCGGGTACCTCCTGTCCGTAAAGCGACTTCACAGCCTGCTTCACGGCATCAGCTATCATATTCTCAATCTTCATACCGGTATGTTTATTTCTGTTTTGAGGGTGCAAAGGTAGGCATTATTTCCCACATTTGCAAATTATTCGTCAGCCATTCCTGTTACTGGTGTCCGATTGCCCATCATCAAAGGCATATTGCACCTCGCATTCCCCACTCTCAACTCTCAACTCTCAGTTCTCAGTTCCTTCCTGATGGCTGTCATCTTCTGTCGGCGGGTGATGGAGAAGAGGTTGCCATTCACATCGACATAGTCGAACACCTGATAGGCGCGGTCGAGCAGCAGCTGGCGCAACGGAGCCTGTTTGTAGCTGCCCTCTGCATAGAGCAGTTCGGCCATCATCTCGAGCCGTTGCATGCGCTCGTCGTCGTTCCACTCATTCTGGGCATAGGAGAGCAGTTCTTCGAACGACAGGTTGCGCAGCACATCGTAGCTGCCCACATACTGGCGGTAGAGCTCGCGCAGGCTCTCGTCGTGCTTGTCCTCGGCCTCTTTCTTCTCAAGAAAACGGGCCAGGGCGGCCATGAACTCCTGAATGATGCGCAGGAAATAATCGCGTTGTAGCATAGTCTATATGTTTTGTTCTAAGGGGTGTATGTCTTTTACAGTGTGAACGGGCCTGCTGATAGTGTCCATGCCCGCATGATGGTACACGGGCAGGAATTCGGCAGCACTACCGTATCCTTCCATAGCGCCCGCCACCATCGCCGCCCGCGCCCTGACAGGATAAATGAGGGTCATCTTGCGCGCCTTTCCCGTCTTGCGGGGATTGTCGTAATAGACGAGTTCCATGCGCTGTTCAGCGGGTTTTCCGTTCTCATCGATGCTCTTTCCGGTGAAGTCCAGGATGCACGCCTCGTTCGAGCAGAATACCTCCTCAATGGCTGTTATCCTCAGGTCTTTGGCATTCTTCGCATAGCGCAGTGCCGTCTGCTGCAGTTCTTTGTGCGCCAGGGCACGTATGTCGTCGGCCGTCTTGCTCTTACAAGCGGCAGCCGTCAGCAGCCACAGACCTGTAGCCAGTCCGTAGAGGACACATAGAAGCAGTTTTCTCATTCTCATCTTTCCCGCTAAGAGGTTTACAACAGGTCTAATATCTCGCTGAAATGCCCGATGACAGTCAGGTTCTCGTGGTCGTATTCCTCGGTCACCTCGTGCGCCCACACCGCATGGAAAGGAATGTGCACGGCACTTCCGCCGAGTTTCAGCACGGGCTCGATGTCGCTTTTGAACGAGTTGCCCACCATCAGCAGCTCATGGATGGTGATGCCGAACGTCTCGCAAAGCTCACGGTACTGGCGGGTGGTCTTGTTAGAGACCACCTCCACGCGGTCGAAGAAATCCCATAGTCCCGACCGCATCAGTTTGCCTTCCTGGTCCATAATCTCGCCCTTGGTGAATACCACGAGGCGGTATTGTCCCTTTTCCTTCAGCTTCTCCAGCGTCTCGCGCACACCCGGCAGGGGCGTACCCGGCAGGTTGAGCAGGCTGATGCCCAGCTCTTGGATGCGCATCAGTTCGCGGGCGGTGATCTCTCCGTCGCTGATGTTGACGGCATTCTCGAGCAACGACAGCGTGAAAGCCTTCGAACCGTAGCCCGTAACGGGCATGTTCTTACCCTCCGTCTCGAACAAACGACGGCTCACCGTGGCCGCGTCGGCCCATGGCGAGAGAATGCGGCAGTACTGCCGTTCCACCTCGTCGAAGTGTGTCTGGCAGTCCCACAGCGTGTCGTCGGCATCGAAAGCCACCACTTTTATATCATGAAGTTTACCCATTGTTCTCTTTTTTCTGGCAAAGGTACGATTAAGCGAGCAAAACGCAAAAGGAAAACTTGTTTTTCTTTTCGTTTTCGAGCGCAAGTACCTTATTCAAAGGTACAGTTTAGCGGGCAAAGCACAAAAGGAAAACTTGTTTTTCTTTTCGTTTTCGAGCGCAAGTACCTTATTCAAAGGTACGATTAAGCGAGCAAAGCACAAAAGGAAAAGCTTGTTTTTCTTTTCGTTTTCGGGCGCCAGTACCTTCATTGAGAGAAAGAGAAAACGGGTAAACCTGCTAGCGAAAGGGATTTTCTTTGTTCTAATGAAGGGGGCGTTCGGATGGCCGCCCCCCAGAGAATGTTTATTTCTTTTTCTTGGTATTGATTTTAATCACGGGCTTGCTTTTTTCGCTCTTGTCGATATACATCGACTCCACTTTGTCGGGGTCGATGAGGTCCAGCAGTTCATAGCCTACGACAGTCACACCGTCGAGCTCGAAGGTCACGTCGTCGCCCTTGTCGATGGCGGCTGCAATTTCCGTCTTGCCATTGGCCTTTTGCAGCACGAAGCTGACGGGCAGGACAAACCCTACTCTCACCGCTTTGCCATTGTGCCGGCCGGGAATCCATTTCGGCATGGCGTTGATCACGCGCAGCGCCTCGGCATCCAGCAGCGGAGAGATGCTTCTCACAACGTGGCTGTTGGTGATGCTGCCGTCTTTTTCCACGGTGAATTTCACCACCACATTGCCTTGTTGGCCTTTCCGTTGTGCCTCTACAGGATACCTCACGTTCTTGGCCAGGTATTGCATGCGTGCCCCTACACCGCCCGGAAACTCGGGCATCTGGTCCACCACGTCGTAGCTCTTGTCGTTGTCGGTGCCGTTGTATGTCAGTGTGGCCTCATACTTTACAGGCTCGTTCGAGCCGTCTTTCTTCAGCACAATGGCTGTGGTCCGGCTTTCAGCGATGGCTTTTGAGGTCGTAAACGTGGCCGTCTCCATGCCCACGTAGGCCACCTCGATGGTTGCTCCGTCGGGCACTTCGATGGTGTATCGGCCGTCCAGATCGGTCACAGTGCCCTGTTTGGTGCCCTTCACTCTGACGATGGCGCCCACCACCGGCTCCTTCTTCTCGTCAATCACCAGACCCTTCAGCAGGAACGGCTCGTGGCCTTTCTGGTTGGGATGGTCCTCAATCTCCACCAGAATGACTCCGTCTTTGCCCTTTTCGCCATACTTGGTCAGCGCCTCTTTGTTTTTCAGCACCGTGATGCTTTTGATAATGTTCGGACTGATGGACACAAAATTGTCGTAAGGCATCTCCGTGCCATTGACAATGACCAAAGGATGCGTCTCGGAATTCAGGTCGACAATCACCTCTTTCTTCTTCTCTTTGTCGTCGGTTTGTGGCGTAGCTGCCGGCGTGGCAGCGACTGCCTGTTCGTCAATGACTTCTGATGAGTTGTCGCCATTCACATAGGTGACGTCGGTCACGGTGCGTGCGTTTGTGACCAGCACCATGCCCACGATGGGCAGCAGGGCCAGCAGTTTCAGGCTGTTCTTGGGGTTGGATGGTTTATGTAACATCATGTTGATTCGGTTTTTGAGGGTACTGTGACTGATGCCGTTGGCAATGGAGTACCCGCCAATGCCCGCGGCTTTGGTAATAAGCAGATATTGATATTGATGTGCATCGATGCCTTGAGAGAGCACTGCCCGGTCGGCCTCGTACTCGTGAATGGCGCGCAGGTCGGCACGCAGCATCCACATGGCGGGGTTGAACCATTGCAGGGCAGTGAGCAGGTCGGCGAGCAGCACGTCCCACGAGTGGCCTAGTCGGATGTGTGCCCGCTCATGAGCGAGTATAGCGGCATCTTGCTGTTCGTAGTCGCTACGATTCATGACTATATAGTGCATCCAGCTGAATGGCGGCATGTCTGCGCGACCGGTCACACAGACCACCGTGCCGTCCTCCTGCGGATGCTTCTCGCTGCGGCGGATGAGCAGAATGACTTTCGCTACCGACGTGAGGGTGTGGCCCACCGTCACGGCCATGCCGGCGAAGAACACCACGGGCAGCGCTATCTGCCACCACGGCGTGGGCTCTTCGGCCACTTCCACCATAACCGTTTCCATGGTGTCGGTCACCTCGGGCATGGGCATCAGCACCGTCTTGTGCAGCGTGATGATGCACAGTGGCAGCACAAACGAGGCCACGGCCGTCGTCAGCAACACCATGCGGTTGAGCCGGTGGAACGTCTCGCGGCTGAGCAACAGCCGGTAGAACATGTAGAACACGGCAATGAGCGCGGCCACCTTCAGGTCGTAGATCAGAAAGTCAGTCATTCTCTATTTGTTCGATGAGTTGTTTCAGTTCGTCTACAGAGATTTTCTCTTCCTTCACAAACGAGGATACGGCACTCAGATATGAGTTGTCGAAGTAGTTGCGGATGACACCTGCCAGCGAGCTGCGCCCGTACTCTTTCTCGGTGACGAGCGGATAATACTGATAGGTGTTGCCAAACTGCTTGTGGCCCAGAAAACCGTTCTTCTCCAGCAGGCGCACCATGGTGGACAGCGTGTTGAAGTGTGGGCGGGGCTCGGCATAATGCTCCTGCAGCTCGCGCACAAACATCGGGCCGTGCTGCCAGTAGAGCTCCATAATCTCTTTTTCCTTATTTGTCAGTTTCTTCATCTTTCCTTGTTGTTATTCGTTCTTGGTTTTGTCTTCGTCGATGCGTGTCAAATCAATATCTGACCACAAAGTAACTAAAAAATATAGTTATATGCAACTAAAAGTTTTAGTTATTAAAGAAAATTAATTAGTTTGTGCCGTGTGTTAAGTTTTGTTTGCATTTTGCGTTGCAAAAGATGCTGTTTGCGTTGTAAAAGATGCCGTTATGGCATGAACAGGCTCGCAAACCGCCCTGTCGCTACTTGCTATTAACGCAAAGACAGCTTTTGCTTTTCTTTCCCGACGATTGCAAGGGGGAAGCAAAAACATAGGCTTTTCCCTATCACGCATAGGGAATTTCCTCCACAGATGTCGCGAGAGATGTGTACTTTTGCAGTAAGATAATTGAAACAAAACAGAAATAGGTATGAGAAAAACACTATTGACAAGCCGGTTCGTCAGGCTGATTTTATTGTTTGTGGTTGTTCTTGGTGCTCACCCCGCAGCCTCTGCTCGCCGTGTGGGTGTTTATTGTTACATGTCGGGTACAGGGAGCGAAGTATGCCATGACGGGAATGTGGAAGTGCGACTAGTGTTGTCGCCCGCCGGACATGCCATAGTAGAGGTGGAGAATCTGACTGACAAGGTGATTTTCGTAGACCGTGGCCGCTCTTTTGCCTGGGTAAACGGGCAGTCGGTAACGATGTTCGTTCCGTCGTCGCATACAGAGACTCACACACAAGGTTACGGAACGGTGGAGCATGACATCCATCATGTGACATGGATCAGCGGCGAGTCGCACTCCGACAGCCAGACGGTTTACGACCGTCGCATACTACCGGTGGCGCCGCACGGCACGGCTGTGGTTTATGAATGGCGACGCCTGCCGCAGCTGATGCGCAAGGATATGATACGCGTGGGCCGCGACGGCTCGCTGTTCAGCAGCAAGTGCCGTGGTGCTTTCCTCTCGCCCTCGACGGCGGCAGGCGCAACGACGGACTCGGGCAGCAGCAAGAAGTTCAAGAAGGGTGACCGCAGGACGTATGCGGCGGAGGCTTCTCCGCTGACGCTGGCGGCTGATGTGCAGTATAGTCTCAACGAGGATGGCAGCCATCCGGTGCGCGCCTATGTGACTGACTATGTCTCGTCAATCGTCGTGGGTGGCTCGGAGGGTGTCGGCAAGGATGGCGCATTGCGCACGTTCTTTCCGCATGCTATAGACGGGAAACAGTGTTTCGGATTCCGAAGCGGCAAGTCGTCGGGACTAATTGTGGGCGAGATAGCATCGTTGGCCCTCGTGGTGGCTATTCCGTTGGCCATGAAAAGTCAGAGTCTTGACGAGCCCGACTGGGTGAGTAAGCGCAAGTGGTAGTAGCCGGATCAGTCGGAAACGGCGATTTCCGGCATACTGTCCAGTCCGTCACGGTTCAGGCTCTGCACATATTCGTACAGCTTGTGGTAGAAGGGATGGCGCGTCATGGTAGAGGCGTTGCCCATGATGATGAGCTTCATGCGGGCTCGCGTGATGGCCACGTTCATGCGGCGCAGGTCGCGAAGGAAACCAATTTGTCCTTCGTCGTTGCTGCGCACCAGCGAGATGACGATGATGTCGCGCTCCTGTCCCTGGAAACCATCCACGGTGTTGACGCTGATGAGGTGGCGGAAGGGCTTGAAGAACTCGCGCTTGCGGAGCTGCTGCCGCAGATATTGCACCTGGGCACGGTAGGGCGAGATGACACCAACGTCGATGCGCTCGTCCAGCACGCGCTGTTTGCCAATCTTCTCGAAATACCGCTGCAGCGTGTCGAGCGTCAGCTGGGCCTCGGTTTTGTTGATGCGCCCGAAACTCTCGCCCACAAACTCCTCGGCGGGCGGCGTGCCCTCGTCGTCGATAGAGGCCTGCCTCCACTCTATGGGAATGTCGTAGTCCAGTATGCCACGGTGTCTCACCGACGGCGCACTCTCCACCTGTCCGTGGTAGAACCAGTCGCTGGAGAACCGCATAATCTGTTCGTTCATGCGATATTGTATCTTCAGCAGGCTCACCTCGTCGGGATGGTTCTCCACGATGCGCTCCATGAGCGTCTTGCCCAGACCGGCTTTCAGGGCGGCAATGCTCTTCACCGTGGGCGGCAGCTGACAGTGGTCGCCGGCCAGCACCACGCGCGACACCTTGCGCATCGGTATCCAGCAGGCCGCTTCGAGCGCCTGCGCCGCCTCATCTATAAATAAGGTGTTATATCGTTGTCCCTGCAACAGGCGGTGGGCAGAGCCCGTCAGCGTGCAGGCAATGACGCGTGCCTCGCCAAAGAGCTCGCCGTTGATGCGCACCTCCAGTTCGGTGGCACGGCTTTTCAGTCGCTCGGTCTTCTGGTGATACGACGAGTCGCCGCGCCGGCGATGTTCCCGCAGGTCGCGCAGGGCCTTGCGGATGCTCCACAGCTGCGGATAGTCGGGATGTGCCTCGAAGCGCCGTTCGTAGGTAAAGCTGAGCATCTTGTCGTTTACGCGGGTGGGGTTGCCGATGCGCAGCACGGGAATGCCGCGATCTACAAGTTTCTCCGAAATCCAGTCCACAGCCATGTTGCTCTGTGCGCACACCAGCACCTGGCTCTCGCGCATCAGCGTCTCGTTGATGGCCTCTACCAGTGTGGTGGTCTTGCCCGTGCCCGGCGGTCCGTGCACAATGGCCACATCCTTGGCGCGCAGCACTTCGTTCACTGCCTCTTCCTGCGTCTTGTTCAGGTAGGGAAACGCCATGGGCGCAAACGTATAGTGGCCGAAGGGGCGGTGCGAGTAGAACAAGTCGCGCAGTTCGGCCAGCCGGTTGCCGCGTGCCTTGATGACACGGTCCAGGCCCTCGAACATCAGGCGGTAGCTGGTCTCGTCGAAAAACAGTTGCACTCCCAGCCCTTCGGCATTCTGCAATTCCAGCAGGCGGTTGTTGTCGGGCACGATGACCACCATGCGGTCGCCGTCCACATAGCTCACCGTGGCCGTGAAGTTGAAGTATTTGATGGGGCTGTCGGTCCGGCTGGTGAAGAATCGCACCGGCCTGCCATACTCAAAGTTGTGCTCAATGTCGTCGTCGGCCGTACGGTGAATCTCCAGTGCCAGCTGGTTCATCGAGTTATAGTAGCTCTTGCCTGTCTTCACGGGCCACCAGGCGTCACCGCGCTTCACCTTCCGCGCCAGTCCGATGGTCTCGGTCTGTTTGCGGAAAGCCTCTTTCTCGGTTTCATACTCCAGCTGGAGCAGCAACCGTTGCTGCATGAGTGACTGAATGGATGACTGTACGGACATAGTAGCCCTTGCAACTGTTGTTTGGGTGAATGGGGTTGAAAGAAGAATTGCCTATCCGGCCTCGACCAGCCGCTGGATGTCGTCGATGGAACCGTCGAAGGGTCCGCTGTGCTCCAGTTTCAGGGTACACATGGCTGCGGCAAACTTACCGCTCTCCAGATAGTTCATGCCTTGGGCGCGACAATACAGATAGCCCGTAGAATAGGTGTCGCCGCAGCCTGTGGCGTCAACAGCCTGCCGTGGCGTGTATGCCGGTATCTCGTAGTAGTGGCCGTCGGCATAGATGAGCGAGCCATAGCTGCCCAGCGTGATGACCACCTCGCGCACGCCCCAGTCGGCAATGCGCCGTGCCACCTCGCGCGGATTGGTCAGTCCCGTCACCACCTCCATCTCGTGTTCGTTGAGTTTCAGTATGTCGGTATGCTTCAGCACGGCCAGTTTGTCGCGCCAGTCGATGGCAAACACGTCCTCGCCGCGCACCTCGCGCAGATAGCCTTGCACGTCGATGCTCACGCGGCCGCGCTCAGAAAGATACTTCACGGCCTCGGGCGAGAAGTCGTCGGCCAGCAATGTGCCCAGATGAAACACGCGTGCCTCCAGTCCTTGCAGCTGGCTCACCGTGAACGGGTCGGCCTTGGCGCGCACCTTCTGAGTGCGGTTGTTCTGGTTGTGCCCGTATTTGTTTTCGAAGAACACGGTCTCGCGACTTTGGTGGCAAATCACATCAATGCCCGCGCGCCGCATGTCGTCGACAGCCTTCATGTCTTTCCCGGCCATGGCCGTGACCAGCTGGAAACTCACTTTCGGCGGCAGTTGGTTCATGCCGTAGGCAAAATAAAACGATGTGCCGCCGTTCTGCTCAAACTCATGTTCGGGCGTAATAATCTTGTCGAGCGTAATATGCCCTATACAACATATATCTTTCATGTGGGCAAAGGTACATATTTATTTTGATAAATGAAGAAGCTTCCGCAAAAAAGTTGTATCTTTGCCCTGTGTTACGGAAAACCGCACGCGATACTATGGCAGACCAATCTATATACATAAATATAATATCGTCTGAGGCATGCGGCGGTGTTAGAACGATGGCGTTTCCGTTCGGCAAGAGCGGAATGGCCAATTCTCTCTTGACATTCTTGTGCTCCGAAAGGAGCGGCAGAATGAACTATTTGGAAGGAAAATCAAGACTTGTCCCTTAGATTTTTTTGTATCACTTAAACAAGTAAATCTATGAATAAATTAATGTTTCTTTTATATAAAAGTATTGGTTTTAGTGCTGCTATTAAGACTGATTTTATGGAGAATTATTAAAAAACGTTCCCACTTAACCACAACAAATGAATATGATGAAAAAGAAGTTAACTAACATAGTATCTCTTATACTAATATTATTATTCACTGCATGTGAGCAAAATGTAGATGTCAATAAGGAAGAAGTTTCTATGAGACTTTTTTTGGCAAGTGACAATTATCCTAAAGGGTATAAGAAGTATTTTGGGGAATTGTCATATACAAGGTGTTTGTTGCTCGCGTTTGTCGTAAAGAACTCTACCAATCATTCTGTTTTATTTCCATGTGCTTCCTCATTGTATTCTTCACTTGCTGATGAAAATAATTCTAAAATAAGGATTTGTTATAAGAATAGATTTGCTGATACAGATTGTACACAACATCCTCCCAAAAGTAGTATAAAAAACGGCATCATCCCCGCGGGTGACAGTATTGCAATAGCCATACGATTATGGCCATCAGAGATTAATGAATTAGGGATAGATTTGGACAATGATTCAATTGAAAGTATTGTTCAAAACCTATCTTTCAGTTATATTCCACCTTTAGACAGCATTCAAGAGATTAAGAGTAAAATCATTAAACCTATTTTCCTCAAGAATAAAAGGATTATTTTCCGCCATGGAAATTTATATATATATGAGAATAATGGAAAGAGGGTCTTCAAAGAAATATATGACGGAGATGACTTAAGAACAATTAAAAAGATACGGCAAAGATCTGAGAATCGAGCAGATTAATAGAAAGAATATTATCCTGACGAAAGATTTGAACAAGAAAATTTCATGTATTACGTATAATTTGCTAAATTTGCCCAAAGAAATCATGTTTATGGACGGTTCTTATATCCACTACACCTATGATGCTGCGGGGACGTTGCTCCGCAAGGGTTATTATGTCGGTGAGGAACTGGAACTCTTAGACGAAGAGCCTATAGAGATTCCCGACATTGAGTATACAGAGGAAAAATCAATCAATCCCATGGCTCAGCTGATGTCTAACGATGAGCCCATTGAAGAAGATTTAGAACCGATAGAGGTGGAGGAGGAGATTCTCTATACAGACGTTACCGACTATTGTGGCAACTGCGTTTACGAGAACGGCACGTTGAAGACGATTCTCGTAGAGGGTGGATATGTTACATTCGACAGCAGCAACCAGCCGGTGTATCATTTCTACCTACAGGACCATCTGGGCAATAACCGCGTGGTGGCCAACGCCAGCGGAGAGGTGGAGCAGGTGAACCACTACTATCCCTACGGCGGTCTGATGGCAGAGTCGACGGGCGGCGATGTGCAACGGTATAAGTACAACGGCAAGGAGCTGGACCGCATGCTCGGCCTCGACTGGTATGACTATGGCGCACGGCACTATGACGGGGCATTGACTATGTGGGGAACCATGGATCCGCTGTGCGAGAATTACTATAATATCAGTCCGTATGTGTATTGCGGGAATAATCCGATTAATGCATTTGACCCGGATGGGAAAGATGTGTGGCTATTTGCGACGAAACTGCCAGGTACTATACCTGGTACTGACATGAAAGTACCATTTGCTACTCATACATTTCTGGTTGTCACAGGAGATGATGGGAATGTGCTGAGATATGCAGCTTATGGTCCTCAAAATGGAAATCCCATTGGTGGCGACAAATTAACTGAATGTCACTATCAACAGGATCAGCAAGTATATACAGATTATTTTAAAGGCAAAGAAAACAGTAATCTAAAGGGAAATCCGCAGAAGGTCAAAGTACCACAGGGGATGACATCAAATGAATTTGATAAGAAAGTAATACAAACTATAAATAGTTTTGGTAATAAAGACGGTATAACTTATAGTATTTTAGGGGGAGGTAATGATCTGACTTCAGGTAATTGTAACACTTCTTCGTCTACTGTACTTATCAAGTCTGGAGTTGGTGAAGAGGAAATGAAATCATTAGAAAGGAATATAAAAGGCATAAACTCAGGATTTCAAACAACTGTCCCCAAACCTTGGACAAAGAAAGAACAAGAAAAAGCCTTGGAAGAAAGGAAAAGAATTGATGAGAGTAACAGATTAAAAGCTCTATAATATGAAAAAAATATTATTATTTTATTTACTATGTTGTCTTTCCATATGTTGCTTTGACATCATTTTGATATGCCTAGCATCAGACCGCTTTGACATTGAAAGCCCAGATTTTAAATTCGGCTTTAGTGTTATGTTGCTTGCTATTTTTGCATTATATGCTCCAATATTTACAGTATCCGCCAGTATTTTGTACTACACAAATGTCAATAAAGCAATTCTTTTAAACAAATGGTATAGCGTATTATATTGTATATTACCTTTCCTCTGTTATAAGATAATTGAAGTAGTTTGTGTCTTTTTAGGTATTAAGGTCGATTACAGATTGGAATATAGCCTTCCTATAGTTTTTGTAATTCAAAATGTGATTATTATCATTTTAAAATATAAAAAATGTTGGTTCTCATAATTCGTTGGTTGACGCCAAGAAATGTAACATGATTGATGGGAAAAATTTATTAGAGTGAAATTATTATATACAATAGCATGAATTGTTTTTAAAGAGGAAAATCGGAGGTACAGGTTTTTGATTCCATGTACAATAAGCATCAAAGCAATCCGTTTGCAGGTGACGGTTCCTGTATTCATGGACGGTGCGGACCAGCAGACGGAGTATGAATACGACGAAAATGGCAACCTGACGAAAGATTTGAACAGATAGAGCCAGAAAAAGTGAATATTCATGTTTTTCTTTCAAAATAGAGAGATTAATATATATTTTTTATATCTTTGCATTAAAATAATTTAATCTTATGAAAGTAATTATAGATATACCAACTAACCCGTCGAATGATGTCATTTTTAGGAACGGCGTTTCTTTTTGTGGAGGCTTTGTGGCAGAACGAGAAGAAAACTATAAGTTGGCTGCCGTTATTTCAGATAATGCCTTGACCATAGTGG
>ODAI012219376.1_pt1 | contig 13558 bp, 22 predicted proteins | sample 1539321 | NCBI WGS metagenome assembly ODAI01 (sample SAMN02144231, study PRJEB22623) | gut metagenome | biome: sheep rumen | host: Ovis aries | place: New Zealand
AATAATTAGTTTATTACATTTATATAATTATTACTTAAAAGAACGAACTATAATTAAGAATGAAAATAATATTGAATCATACCATATTGTTATTGAACCATACAAACCAAAAGATATAACAAACCAAATATACAATAAATTCGATGGTATAATTTATCATATAACATCTGCAAAACTTTATCAAACCCATATAAAGAATAAAGAGCTTAAACCTAAATGGCAACGAAATGATACATATAGAGATGGCCGAATATTTTTTATAGCAAATAATGATGAAAAAAAAGTACAAAGTCAACTTAAATCTATTTCCTATTTAAAACATATTTCAGATCCAATAGTACTTAAAATAAATCTTAATGACTATAGAAATAAAATAAGATTTAGAATAGATTCATCAGCTGATGGGTTTAATGCTTATTTTACCGAAGAACCAATACCAGATTTTTGTATAACTTGTCTTGATTTAAATACATGGAAAGAATATACTTTTTAAATCCTTCATTTGTGTTTAATTAATATTTTTGTTAAAGTTTCTTTACCATTCAATTTTAATTTCTTATAATCTTCATTATTTTTCAAATATAGATTTTATATACTTATAAACAACTTCTGCAAAATCTTTACGTGATTTTATTTTATCATTTCCGAACCATATAATATTATTTTCTGATCCATGGAATCCACCATTTGTATAATAGTCAGTGATTTCCTTTGTTGGTTCTTCTGGAATTAATGTACGAGATTTAGAATCCATAGGAAGCCATCCAATTTGGAAATGACGATTTTTTCCATAAGGTCTAGTTATAGTTGCTTTATATATTCGTACATTATAATTCTTTTTACAGAAATTGACAATATAATAAGCACCCATATTTTCTCCCTCACCTGGGTACCACGCTTTAGCAAACTCTTCTACGAATTTATCTGGTTCATAAGTATATTGTTTATTATCTTCATACTTCAAACCTGTCTTATACAAGTTATCTGAAGTTATTCTTAGTTTCTCTTGAGATTCTAAAATATATTGCTTAATATCTTTCATTTCTTAATATTTATATAATTAATTAAAAATAAACTTTATGAAATTAATTTTATTGCGTTTTCTTTATTGATTTGAGTTTTATAATAATGCCAAAACTTTTTAGGTGAACTATTTATTCTATCAATAATTCTTTGTTTTAATAAATGATATTCTTCAATAGTTGGAATATAATCATTAAAATATTTTGTATTAATGAACTCTTTCCAATTATTTGAATAATCTTCAATATTAAATCCTCTATTGATTAGTTCTTGATGGATTTCTTGATATCTATTATATATAAATTTTTGCTTATTTAGAAAAAATTTTACATGTCCGGTACCTAATGTAAATTGATTAGGTATTTTATTAATAGATCCACATTGTATTGATTTCTTCAAATAATTAGGAATACGTTTAATTTCTCGATGTTCAGCTAATAGATGCTCATCAGTTAATTTCTTTACAGGAATATTTGAATTAATTCTAGTCATGTTCAAGTAAATTTAAAATAATATTTAAATATAGTTATTCAATATTCTATATTATATTTATAATGTTAAAAATATTCAAAACTTATTAAATAAAAAATATTATGGATAGAGATTTACAAAAACAAATAATTGAAAGTATCAACAATGATATCAATAATGGAGAATTTGACGAAGATTTGTTACATGATTTGAAAGATACAATTGAAATGGTATCATCTAAAAATTCTGTTGTTGGGAATTATAAGAAATTTATCAAGTTATATACAGAAGCTAAATTTTTAGAAAATTATCTTATAGATAAGAAAGATCAGATGAATTTTGATATTTGGCAATATTTTTGGAATAAATTGTTTGAACCGGGTGGTTATAGAGATCAAGTATTTAAAATTTATCCATTTAAATATTGTGATTTAGATTCATCATGTGAAGATGAAGCTTCATTTTTTATGAGTGGGTGGCATGATGCATGTGAAACCGTTCAATCATTATTAAAAGTAGAAGAAGAAATGTATGAAACAAATAAATAAAGATCGATTAAAAGGATTTGGGTGTGTCCTTATAGTATGGATTATTTTATCTATTTTATATTTTATTTTAAGTAGTTTATGAAAGCTGAATATGGTAAATATTATGAATTAGATAATCGTAAATCATATTTTGTTCCAGACTTACAAAGAAGAGTTAAGTTTCCTGATAAGTTATGTGTGAAATGTGATAGTGGATATGTCTATGATGAGAGTTTTCATTTTGGGAAACTCATTAATCTTGGATTAGGTATATATTCTGATATTGTGACTAATATTGATATTGAATTTTTGGATAATGATGTATTGAATGAATATCAATTACAAACCAATAATATAGATTGTCCAGGTAAAAGGTACGTTAATTATGAATAGGAAAGAAATTGATAGATGTAAAAATGATATATTGTATTTTATAGAGCATTATTGTTTGGTTAATGGTGCCCATATTAAATTAAAAGATTATCAAAAGGATATGTTAATGAAATTTAATAAACATAAATATAAATAAATTATTTTTGACAACTATATACAATTAGACCCTAATAAAAGCAATAAGAATAATGGCAAAAATATTTCACATAAACAAATATAAATATAATGATGAAATAACAATAGAAGAGCGTCATTATGAATGGTATAACACAACGGAACATATTATTAATGGTGAGTTATGTTATCCTAAGTATAGAAGAACTTATACAGAAATAGTTGGTGTATCATTAAAAACAAATGTGGTAGTTACACATAAGCATTCTACTTATATTGATCTATTTGATGAATTAAAAGAATTGGGATATAAAATAAAGTAAAAATATTATTTTTATATAAAATATACTTACTTTAATATTTATGAAAGAACTTAATAATTTTATAAATGAAAAATTGGTAATTGGTAAAAATATCATTCACACAATAAAATCGAAATATACTATTAAAGATCTTCAAGAAGCATTAAATTATTATGAAGAATATTATGATATATATCCTGAAGAAAAGGGTGAATATCCTAATTGGGGAGAACTTGATAATTTTTTCAGTAATGAAAAATGGTGTGAAGCTTTGATGAATGGAGAAGATGATTCCCTTGTAAAAATTGTGGATGCAATATTTGATATATTATATCAAAAATAAAAAGTAAAGATTTTTTATGAATGGGTTACAAGAATATATTAATGAAAAATTGACAATTGGTAAAAATATCATTCATAAAAAAGATAAACGATTTCAGAATGATGATCCTTGGACTGAAGATTGTTTATCAAAACTTCAAAATAAATATGATTCTAAATATGTAATTGTATTATCAAGATTAGGTGCTATTGCATTTTATAAAGGTCGTACTCAATCTTTAAAAAATTGTATTTGTATTCTTTGGGGAATTGATAAAAATGGAGAATTAATGGGAGATTGGGGACCTAATGAAAATTTAAAATCAACATTAGGAAAAGAAATACTTGAGACATTATTAAATTGAACTTCTAAAATTTAATTTTAGAAGTTTTTTTTTATTTTTATATATATAATATTATTTATTAAACATATATATGAAATCATTATCTAATTATTCAAAAACACAATTAAACTATTTTAATTCATTTAATAGTACTAATATATATAACCAACAAATTGCTTTAAATGAATCTCAATTAATATTATCACATGGATCTAATATTGATTCAGTTTTGTATAAGTTGAATAAATGTACTTCAAGATATAATGAGAATTTATTTTTTGAAAACCAAGATGACGTATTATTTACTATAGATGAGCAATATGCAGCTCGTGATATATTATTGTTGACTTGTAAATTATATGTTGAATCATTATGTGAAGAATATAATATTGAAGTTCCAATTTTAGAGTCTACTGAAGATACAGTTAAAAATCTTAAAGGATTTATCAATAAAGTTGGTCAATATGCAAAAGAAAAGGGTGAAGAATTTAAGGATGAGGTAAATAAAATTGGTGATAGAATTAAAGCTGTTAAAGAATTCATTCAACAAATTACTTCTAAAGCAATTAAGAGTGCTAAAGAATTAGCTGAGAAATTCTTAGATTTAATGATTTCATTAAAGAGTCGTTTATCAGATATATTATCTAAATTAGGTGCTAAGATTGATGAAATCCAAGAAGAATTTAAAGAAAGTATTCTTAATGTTATCAATAATAAAGCTGATAGACCTAAAGAAAATATTTATGAGAATTTACAAAATGCTTTGAAATCTGGTCACCAATTAGATGAAGATTTAATTTTAGAGTTTTCATTGTTTGGTAAAAAGAAATCTAAGGAGGATGATGATAATAAAGATGAAAAATCTAAAGGTAGAAATGAATATGAAAAATCACTTGATCCAGATAAGAAAAAAGGAATTAAATCTAAAGGCAAGACAATCATTGTTGGTATATTGAAGCAAATTGCTATATCAACAACTATATTAGTTTTATTACCTTCATTAATAGGATGTGTTTGGGGTCCGGCTGCCGCTATGATTGCCGCAACCATTGCAAAAGCAGCTATGACTGGATATGGTTTCTATAGACTTTGTAAAAACATTTATTTGACTATTAAATCTTCAGAGTGGAAAGAAAAATCCAAGTGGGCTAAATTAGGTCACGTGATTATTTGGATGTTGTCATTTGCTTTATTAGCATGGGGAGCATCAAAAATGAAAAATGATTTTGTGAAGATTTGGGATGCATTCTCTAAAGGAAACTTAAAAACTTTGGTACCAGATGAAATGGTCCAAGGTGGTATGAAAATCATCAATAATATTTATAAAGCTTTGACTGGTAAAGATACTCCTGGATTTGAAGAATTACAAAAAATAACTACCGAAGGTATCACTACATGGGAAAGCAAAGAAGAAGTCAAAGGAAAAACTAATGACAATTTCACTTCTAAAGAACTTAAAAACTTAGGTGATACAAATGATTTCAAGAATATTGAAAACAACTTAGGTAAAGAAGTTACTGATGAATTGAAGAAAGCAACTGAAGCTACTTTAAAATCTTCAAAGAGTGTACAAGATGCTTTCACCAATGCGGTTGATCCTTCTAAACTTCCATCAGATACACATATTGTATTTGTAGATGGTAATACCGCGGCTAAAATGGTCAGAACTGGGTTGATTGGTAATACTAATGGTGCCGAGGTTGCTGTTAACCAAATTACAAATACTTCATTACAAGCAGCTACAAATGGCCAAGCTGGTACAATGTTCATGGTTGCTATAAAAGGTTCTAAAGATGCCGCTACAGATATTCTTTCACAAGCTTCATCAGCTGCTGGTAAGCATGGTGTTGATTTCTTAGGTAAAATGATTAGCGGTACGGCTACAGAAACAGTTGTAACACAAGTTCCACATACAGTTGCTGCTACTGCCGGTGGTTTTGCTCCTATTGTTGGGTTACCTATTATTACAAAGAAAAAAGTCGATAAAGGATTTTTACTTAGATTAGGTTCTTCTCGTTCTAAAAATAAAGTTTATATTATTAGAGAAAATGATATCAAAGGTATGGCTTTTAAAGATATTGAATCTAAATATGGATCTAATAATACATCTGTATTTGAAGAGATGAAGAAGATTATCAATAAAAATTACAAGACTTTAGAAAAGGCTAAAGAAAATTTAGAGAAAAAATCTAATCCAAGTAAATCTGAGAAAAAATTAATTGAAGGTATTACTAAGCAATTAGAGAAAATGAAAGATGGAATATCTGAATATGAATGTTTAGTATTTTTTTCAAAAAAAGATGTTGAAAGTCAAAATACAGAGAATCAAACAAATGAAGGATTATTAAATAAACTATTTGGTAAAAAAGATAAACCAGAAGTTAAAGAAATTGAATATCAACCTGTAATGTTTATAAATCCTATTTGTATGGCTTGTGGTGATTTAGCTAATATTACTGAGAAAAAAGGTCCTCGTAAAAATCCAATCTATTTGAAAGGACTTTTTGCAAGTTATGAATTCTTGCCAGGTGAAGAAGGAATGACTGAGAAAGATATTAATGAAATGCTTCAATCCATTGCATTGGAATCTCTTAAGACAGCTTGGAATATGAGTGCAGATGCCCCATGTACTAAGAAAGCATTCAAGAAATATGTTGAGAATGAAGAATCTATATTCAAAGGTCAACCTCGTGATGATTTTGGTAAACTGACAAATAGTGAAATTACCGAAATATTCAATAATCCATCTTCAATCACTAAATATATGGGTGGTAAATATTCTACTAAGAGTACTGTTGAGAAAGAAAACACAGAAAATCAAAAGAAACGTAAAGAGAATGCTAAGAAGGAATGGAAAGACAATATTGAGAATAATGATGAAATAAAGAAAATAATTGATGATTCACCTTCATTGAAGAAAAACTTGGTTGATAATGATGGTAAAGTAAAAGATGGTGCATTAGATGATTTGACTGATGCTTTCTTAAGAATGGAGACATCTTATAATAAAGGTAAATCTAAAAAATCTCTTTGGAAACGTATTAAAGATTTCTTTACAGGTGGTGATGATGAAGATAAAGAAAAAAGTAAATATGATCCAGATGAAGTTCAAAAATTAGCATATAAGTTAGCTTCATTACATTCTAAAAATTTAAAATCTAAACGTTCATCTGAAGAAGTTAAAGAATCATTGAATATAGAATTAATTGAAGAATTGGATGAGTCAATCAAATACTTTGATATGAATTTAGAAGATTTGTTATCAGAAGAATTCTATGATTTCTTGAATAATGAAGATATGGTTATTGAATCCTTAGATGATGAAGATGATGAAATAATTTTATATGATGAAATTTAAATTTTTAAAGTTTATTGACTATATTATATTGTAATTAATTTAAAAACTTTAAAATTATGACTTGTTTAGAAACTATTATTTACATCGTTGGTTTTAGTGTTATGATTGCTTGGTTTAACTATACTGAAAGCAAAATGAAATAAACCTAAAAATTAAAAAAAATATAAGAAGTATGTATATTCAAAATATATATACTTCTTTTTTTTATGATTTATTAGAAATTTTGACTATATTAATAATTATCATTAAACAATTAAAATTTGAAATATTATGGTAGAGAATTTTATTAAGCAAACATTGAAGAAGGAATTTGACCAAGTGAATTTAGGAGATATTAATGCTATTCATGGTAATACTATTTCGGTAAAAATAGTAATGCCTTGCTATTGTCAAGCAAATTGTCCATTTTGTTTTAACAACCAAACTATCTCGACTCAAATGCATGATTGGGATGAATTTGAGAAAAATCTTATCAAATCATTAACATTTATTGTTAAGAATCTTGATAATCGGAAGATTACATTGGATATTACTGGTAATGAACCAACATTCAATATCAACCATTTTAAGAAATTTATGAATTTAATTTATAATTTCAGAAGACAATATTCTGATAAGATTGATAAAGTAGTATTGACAACTAATGGATTTCATTTGTATGAATGTATACCTTATCTATATCCAACAATTGATATAGTGAATATTTCATTACATCATTATAATTATTCGGAACGTCGTAATATTTTTAAGACTAAATATATTCCATCTAATGAAGATTTGAAATTGATGATTCAAAAGATGAATTCATTACAAATGACGGTAACATCCGTAGCTGTAATATATAATAATGTTTATATTAAAAAATTTGTTGAGGATTTTGCTAATTTCTCAAAAGAATTAGGTTTTAAGGATTCAAGAATTAGATTCAATTTCACTTCTAATAATATAATGGTGCGAAATCAATTCTATCATGAATTTACTAATAATGACCAAATAGTTGAAAATGCTGGGTTGTCAACTAAATACTTGGATTATGATGGATATAAAGTCAATCTTTATTTAGGTGTACCTGATTTGATTGATTATGTGATTGGTGTAGAGTTTGTAATAGATGACAATGGAAAACTATATTTAGATTATAATAAGAGATTTGAAATTACTGATCCTCAAATGGTCAATGATTTCGATAAAAATATATATTTGATTAAATAAATATGAATATCAAAAAGTATTTTTCAAATTTATTTTGTTCACATGAAAAATTAGAATTTGTTGCAAATATATATGGGGACAAAATAAATATCCATCATGGGAAACGTTCTGTTTGGAAATGTAAATCTTGTGGTAAATTGATTTATAAAGATAAGTTATATTATAGAGATAGTTTATCTGAATTCTTAAATAAATTATCAGAACAATATTATACTAATTTACAAAATAAATGGGAACAGGAACATAAGCAAACGTTTGACAAAATAACCAATCAAATGTGTGAAGCCGCAAGTAATGGTAAATGGTCAATAGATTATGTTATATCATTTAATGAGAATGATTGGTATAAATTTAAAAAATATTGGGACAAGCAAAAAATTCGTATAGTTGATGTTGAAGTATCAAATCCGGATGTTGAAATTAAATTATATAAATTTAAATTTGTATGGACGTAAATAAAGTTTATATATTAAAATGTATTGGAGATGAAAAATTTTTTAATGGTCATTTTAATGTAATATGTAAAATGGCATTTAAAGAAGATCCATTAAAAACAGATAAATACAATAAAGAAGTAGAAGCATTCTTGAAGGAATGTAAAAATGACAAAAAATATTTATCTTGTGTAGAAGAAGGAACTGAACAATTAATCTCATTTGAATTGCAAATAATATGAAGTATCATTTTCCAAATCCGGATAATAATGAATGGATTAATAAATATAATGATTTAGTTGACCAAATAGCTGAACAAGAAGAATATTGGAAAGAATATAAGAAACACCAGCCTAAAAGAAATGATAAAGATCTTGATTGTTGGAAAACCACTAAAGCAGTCACAATACATCATATTATTCCAAAAAAGATTGATATGTCTTTATTAAAAGATAAAAACAATCTTTTATATGTTCCATTCAAAGAACATTGTGATCTTCATTATTATCTATGGAAATCAAATCCTAAATATGCATCACATCTTTGGTTTATTGGTATTGCCGGTCGTAGATTAGGAATTTGGGATTTACCTAATGGAGAAGAAGAATATAAACAATTAGCTAAAGATACTTCATTATCACGAAAAAAGAAAAAAATAAATGAAAAGAATATTTAAGAAATTTTTAGATATAATGAATATACATGCTGATGATAATCAAAAATGGTTATTGATTAGTATGTTTATTTCTGGATTATTGGCAACATATATATCTCCGGCAATCACTAAAGCAATCATTACAGAATTACCGGCCGAATGGATTGCATTTGAGTCTTTATTTTCAGCTATTGTTGGATTATTATTAGGAATAATTTGGCAAGGAAAATTCCGTCATAATATTATTCGGTATTTTGTTATTTTTTGTATTACTGAATGTATACTTGGATTTCTATGTGCTATGTATCTTTGTTTTATTCACTATAATGTATGGGTATTCGCCGTCAGTACGTTGATTTATGGTAACCTGATAACCTCATTAGTCGGTAAGTGTATAATGGCATTTAAAGCGAAACTATGGCCAGAGAAAGAACGAGAAATATATGATAATAACTTAAGTATTGTTGGTGGTATTACTTGTATTATTGGATTTGCATTAGCATTATTTATGATGCCATCTTTAAAGGTTGCCTTGTTTATTTGGGGATTAGGTTGTATTGTTGATGATATTGGTTGGATTATTGTATATATTAAAAACCAAAAAACTTTAAAAACAATACAATAAATTTTAATATAGTTTGAATTTTTTAAAGTAATATACTATATTATTTTGTAAATTAAAATATATAATATATGAATAAGATTATTAATATCCTCGTAAAAAGAGATGGGATTACAAGAGAAGAAGCCCAAGAAATGGTTAAACGTGTTCAAGATATGATTATCTTAAATCCAACAGAAGCCATTGAGATTATCCAAGATGAGCTTTATCTGGAACCAGATTATTTGGAAGATTTGTTTAATTATTAAAAATTAAAGAATATGGATAAGCTAACATTTCTCGCCTATGAAGAGGCTCGTCAATCCGGAGAATTCAATATGATTATGGATGCCCATTCTGTCATGGCCCAATACGGAATTTCTTCCGATGATTATTGGGATATTATCAAGAATTATTCTAAGTATGCTAATCAATATCTAAAAAGTTAAAAGTTATGTTTATTCTTATTCAGCGTTCAAATGTTGTTGGATTTTTCTCTACAAAAGAGAAAATGAGAATGGTAATTGAATTAATCATCCAACAGGAAAAAGAAAGAGATGGTACTCCTCTTGGAAATTTAAGTTTTCGTTATATTGAATGTGAACTTGATGATCCATTTTTTAGAGATCCGTATAATCCAGAAATTATAAAAGCAATTTTCAGTTTGTCAACACTACATACTGAATACTTCCCAAATGAAGTAAAAACCGATTGGACTACAGGAGAAATTATTAATCTTTAAAATATCATTCAAAATGGAAAATGTAAATTATCTTAAAAGAAGAATTCGACCAGACTCGGAAGAGTTTCGAAATTATTTGAATAACCTTAAAGTTGGTGATAATGTATATTGGAAGTCTTTAGATAATGATCAAATTATTGAAGAGGTTATCCAGAATATTCAGTATGGAACTAATAATGAAACTAAATACTTTATTTCTGAAGATATGTATTTAGTGGAGACTAATCTATTAGATCCTAATTCTGAAGAAGTAATGAAGTATTTAATTCAAAAAAACAATAAGATTTTGAAGGATATTGCTAAACAATTTGACAATAAAGATATTTATAATCATTTTATTTCCAAATTAGTTAATAATGGATTTGATGAAAAAGTAGCTAAAAATATTTTAAACATTATGATTTATGGATAAATATCCAATAAAAATAGGTGATAAATTTGCTTGGGTAGATTTAGATGGAGATATCCACATTAATACATGTGTAGATATTGAAAATCAAGATTCAGATCAAATAGAAACGATGTATTTTATTCATCGTTCAGAAAATGGTGGTGGTACATTTGTTACTGAAGATGATATTATTTCAATGGATTCTCCTACAGTAAAACAATTTTTAAAAGAAACTAATATCAAAGAAGCTAATAAGTTCTTTACAGAAAATCGTAAAGATATTCTTGTTGATATGATCTATAACCACCTTTTAGATGGTGACTCATATGATAAACAAACAATTAAAGAATATTTAAATGAGTTAATAAATTCTGGAGATTTTTAATATAAAATTTAAACTATATTTAAATTTTTAAAGATATATGTCTATATTATATTGTAATTAATAAAAAATATAGATATATGGCACGAAATATTAGTTTTTACAAGGTCACAAATAATGTTGTAAAACGTCATTCATTAGTATTTGATATGAATGGCACACATATTTCAAGTAAAGAAATCCGCGAAAAGGCTATTGAGTTATATAATAAATATAAATGTGATGGTATTTTAGTTGTCACGGTCAAGAAAAATCTATGGGGTGATCCTATTGGTGGTGGTGAACTTTATTATAATGGTGCCAAGTTTTCTCGTGATACTTTAGAAATATCTTTTGTCAATGGTTGGAATATTAATTACAAAAAACATTAAGAATGTCTTTTTGTATAATTCTCCCAATTAAAATAGGTGAAGATATATTTTAACCATGTATAATGTTTACGTGTATTAAGATATGATGGATTGTTTTCATTATAATAAGCTTCTTGTTCAAAAGATATAGATCTATATGGATAATTGAAATTATATTTAGAAGTATCTTTAAATAAACAAGAAATCCATTTAAACAAATATTCAATAAAATACAAAATATAAAAACCAATATATCCTAATTCTTTCATTTGTAATGTATGAATATATTCATGAGTATAATCTTTAGATGATAGAATAATATGATTATCGTTTCTAGTAAAAAGAATACCAAATAAATTAATATATTTATATCCTTTCCAAGGAATATATTTGTTACTTATAATTTTCATTTTTTAAAATAAAGATAATTTTTTAATAATAATTTTGAATCTATTTGAAATTTAAACTATATTAGTGTATCAACAAATAAATTATGACAAATTAAATCAATTAAGAGAACAATACTAATAAAAATAAAAACAAAAAAAGGAGAAAAAAACTATGAGTAAGATTAATTCCACATCTATGACAAAGAAGTTGTCAACAGTTCAAACAAGTGTTGGTGAAATTGCAGGACAGGTTACAAATACCGCTGCAGCTCAATCAAATATTGCTCTTCTTCGTAGAGCAGTTCTTGCAAATCTTCTATGGGAGAATATTGCATACATGGATGGTCAACGAGTGGCTGATGAGATTAAGCGACTTATCCCATTGTGTGATCCAGCTTCTGTAGCTCAACTTGCCGTTGAAGCTCGTACTATGCAAAAGCTCCGTCATACACCTCTATTTATTGCGGTAGAGATGTGTAAGTATGATACAACTCGTCCTTATGTAAAGGATATTCTTCCAGAGATTATTACCCGTGCAGATATGCTTACCGATTTCTTGGCTCTTTACTGGGCTGATGGAAAGTGCCCTATTTGTAATTCAGCAAAGAAGGGTCTTGCACAGGCATTTCATAACTTCAACGAATACAAGTTTGCAAAGTATGATAGAAATACTCCTATCAAGTTGCGTGATGTAATGTTTATGGTTCGTCCAAAGCCTGAAACCCCACTTGAAGCTGAACTTTACAAGAAGATTGCTGACCGTACTCTTGAAACTCCTGAGACATGGGAGGTACTTCTTTCACTTGCGCACACAAATAAGGAAAAGGTAGCAGTTTGGACCAAGCTTATTAATGAAGGTAAGATTGGTGGTAAGGCTATGCTTATGAACCTTCGTAACATGCAGAATGCAGGAGTTCCTCGTCCTGTTATTACAAAGGGACTTAAGGAGCTTAAGGGAGCTATGCTTCTTCCTCTTGACTTCTTGAAGGCTATGCGTGAGAGTAATGGTCTTGATAGAGAGATTGAGGATGCAATGCTCAATACATACAAGGATATGCCTAAGCTTCCCGGAAAGACTTTGTTTATCGTAGATGTATCTGGTTCTATGGGATCACTTACATCTGGTGGATCAGTATTCTCTCGTTTGGATCAAGCTTGTTCAATGGCGATGCTCGCAGCTAACCAGTGTGAAGATTTTGAACTTGTATGTACAGCAGGTTCAGATAGTGATCGTCGTGAGGAGCAAATCCGTATTGAATATCCTTCAAAGGGATTTAATCTTTTCCAAGAGATTCAAGATTCACGTCGTACCGTAGGAGGTGGTGGTATCTTCACATACCAATGCCTTGAGAAGCTTCGTAAGGAGCTTGGTAACAAGATACATGATTATACACGAATCATTGTATTCTCTGACTCTCAGGATATTGATGTAAGTTGTGGATCCAATAAGAAGCCTCGTCCATTTGGTAAGTATAATTACATCTGTGATGTATCTTGCCATACTAGAGGTATCAATTACAATGGTGTATGGACCGCAGAAATTTCTGGA
>ODAI011198156.1_pt1 | contig 13557 bp, 8 predicted proteins | sample 1539321 | NCBI WGS metagenome assembly ODAI01 (sample SAMN02144231, study PRJEB22623) | gut metagenome | biome: sheep rumen | host: Ovis aries | place: New Zealand
GGTACGGCGGCTACACCTGGCACTACCACGGTTATGGTCATGGCCATGGCCCGTACTGGGGAGGCATCGGCGGAGGCGACAGGGGCTATCGGCCCAGGATCTCTACCACTGGATCGGTGTCCAGGAGCGGACTTGGTTCCCTTTCACGGAGCACCGGGGCAAGAAGCGCCTCGATGAGCAGGTCCAGAAGCGGGATGACATCATCCACAAGGACTTCCACGGCGACCAGGTCCTCCAGAGTTACCAGCGGCGCTTCGAGGTCTTCCTCCATATCCTCGGTGGCTAGGACTTCAAGGCCCAACTCAGGACAGGCTGTCAGGTCATCCTCGACCGGAAGCCGTGCCAGTGTCGGAACATCATCCGGAACCACCTACGGCCGCTCTTCCTCAAGGTCTTCGACCTACAGCAGGCCGTCAACAACCACCTACAGCAGGCCTTCTTCCTCATCCTCTATGAGCCGTTCCAGCAGCTCCAGCAGCGGAAGCTACAGGTCTTCTTCCACCACCCGATCCTCAAGCTCGGGCAGCTACTCAAGGAGTTCCTCCGGCGGAAGCTACTCATCCGGAAGCAGCTCAAGAAGCTCTGGCGGCTACAGCGGCGGTTCCTCCGGTGGAGGTTATAGCGGCGGGGGCAGCTCTTCCGGCGGAGGCAGGAGTTCCGGTGGAGGCGGCAGGAGATAATCTTCCAAATTACCGAATATCAACTGTTTCCCTAATTTAAACTATCAAAATCCAATTAAGATGAAAAAGACTTTTATAGCCATAACCCTCTTGATGACCGCGGTCACCGCTGGGGCACAGACAATGTACGACGCTCTGACTTACAGCCAGAACAACTATTACGGGACCGCCCGCTCCATCGGAATGGGTAACGCCATGACCGCTGTCGGAGGCGACCTTGGATCAGTGGGTATCAACCCTGCCGGTTCAGCCGTGTACAACTATTCCCAGTTCACGATCACTCCGAACGTGACTCTCAGTTCCATGAACGCTTCATGGAGCGCCTATCCCATCAACGGGACAGACACCTTCACCGGAGAGGTGAACAGGACGCTTCCGAGATTCACGATGCCCAACATCGGAGCCACGATAAACTTCAATACGGGCAGGAAGAGAGGTCTTGTCGGAGTGACATACGGATTTGTCGTCAATAGCGTCAACAACTACACCGGCCAGATGATGACCGGAGGCCAGAACGACAAAACCAGCTACCAAAGCTCTATGGCTGTGAACGCTGAGGGTTTTGACATCGATTTTCTCAACGGATACCTTGATGGGTCCGGACAATCCATCGATGACTGGAAACACCCGTACCAGAACGGTGACGACCGTGGCTACTACGCTCCGTGGAACGTGATCGCCAACGCCCAGGCAGGCGCCATTGCCAACTTTGGAGACCCGAATGATCCTGACTATTATTACAGGTACATCGCCTCGACCGAAGGCTTCAGCCAGACCGGAGAGAAGGATGAGTACGGCAACTACATCTACGACATATTCCTCGGAGGTCCCCTCAACCAGTCTTACGGCCGAAAGGTCACCGGAGGGAAGACAGATGCCGTTCTCAACCTCGGCTTCAATTTCAACAACAAGTTCTTCCTCGGAGCGAACCTTGGCATCACCAGCCTCAACTATAACTACGACGAGTATTTCAAGGAGGCGGCGGTGGATCCCTCTGATTTCAGGATCGACTACGACGAAGCCAGCACTTACTTCACTGATTACCGTTCACGGTACTCCTATTCCGCTGATGGCACAGGAGTTTACGGCAAGCTCGGTTTCATCGCCCTCCCTGTCGAGGGGCTTAGGATCGGAGCCGCCATCCAGACTCCCACGACCCTGTTCATCGACGAGATCTGGCGCAACTCCGTTGATGTCCACTACCAGAACTCCCAATACGACGGCGACGCCACCTCTCCCGAAGGCAACTATTCCTACAGGCTCGTGACCCCTTACAGGGTCAACGCCGGACTGGCCTACACCTTCATGGGGATGGCCCTGCTTAGCGCAGACTACGAGATGACTGACTACAGCACCATGAAGTTCAAGGAGCGTGAAGACAGCTGGAGCGACACCTTCGATGATGTCAACAGCGAGATCGCCGGGGCGATGGGCAAGGCCCACAGCCTGAGAGTCGGAATGGAGGTGAAGCCTATGCCTGAGTTCGCTATCAGGGCCGGTTATAACTTCACCACAATCCCTGAATACACTTCTGGCACGACTCTTAACGACAGGCTCAACGCTTTCTCGGTCGGTGTCGGATATTCCTCCAAGGGTTCATTCTTCGCGGATCTCGCAGCCAGGTTGACGATGTTCTCCGATGAGGAGATCTTCCCCTACTCTGATTACCTGTCGGATTTCGCCTCGCCGATGATCCTCAACAAGAGGGAGCGCTACGACATCACCGCTACAATTGGCTGGAGGTTCTAAAAGGCTTTCAGATAGCAGATAGACTCGGGGCCTTCGTTGAAGAGAAGGTCCATGATAGATAGATCGGAAATGAAACCGTATTTTCGGGCAAAGACCTGGAAATACGGTTTTTCCAATCCAAGGTCCTTAAGCACGGTGTTGGGGCGCTTCGGATGCAGCACCTCCCGATAGTCTTCTCCATACAAAGAGAAATTCTGATCCCTATCGGCAGGAGTCCTTCCGTCTCGCCGCGCTTCGCGCCCTACCCGGGTAAATGCTCGCCGGAAGGACTCCTGTCCGATGGGTGTGTAGCTTTCGGTGAGGCGGATGTCGGCGACGATGCCTGTCTTGGATAGGAAATACTTGATTATCAAAAGATCCAGCTCGAAGAGGGTCTCCGGATGGGAATCCAGGATCGCGAAGATATCGTCCTTGTAGTAATCAAAATAAGCGGAAGACTCGTAGGCGGAAGCTATCGCCCGCTTAGTCTTCATCACCCACGGAGTCGAATAATCCACCTTTATCTCCGTGATGGGCAACTCGTGGGAACCTTCGTGGACAATCGGGAAATTAAGGTATGCGGGGCCGTCGGCGGCGTAATAGCGGCACCTGTTGCGCCACGATTGCTTCTGGTAGTTCTCTTTGGCCTCTATATAAACAGTTGAAGGAATGGTCTTTTCAGGTGAAAGAACCATTCCTTTAGCTATCAGCGCGAAATAACTGACCGGTGGGAAGTAGGCTATCCCGAGAAGCATGGGATACCGCTACTCTAGCTCAGATCTCTCAGAAGGGTCGCAAGCGCGGAGTATGCCACGTTTGGAATTCCTGATGAAATCGAGGATCGTGTCCCTCTCAACACTCTGGGGGAACCCTTCCTCGACTTTCGCGCAACCGTCGGAGATATTCATTCCGGCGTAATAGATCGTGTCATAAATGTCTTTGATGCAACGGATCGTGTCTGAGGAAAATCCCCTGCGACGAAGTCCGACGATGTTGACACCCACATATCTCAGAGGGCTGTGGGCACATAAGGCGTAAGGAGGGACATCCTTGTTGATTCCGGACACACCCCCAACCATGGCATGGCAGCCGACCCTGGTGAACTGATGGGCTTTTGTGCCGCCACCAATGATCGCCCAGTCGTCGACCTCTGTCTCTCCAGCGAGACCGGCATAGCTGACCAGGATGCAATGTTCGCCGATGACACAGTCATGTGCGACATGGGTGTAAGACATTACCAATGTGTTGTTTCCAACCTTTGTGACATACTTGCCGCTGGCTTTGGTGCCTCTGTTGATGGTGGCACATTCCCTCACTGTCACATTATCTCCGAGCTCAACATAGGTGACTTCTCCTTCGAATTTGAGATCCTGGGGAACAGCACCGACAACAGCGCCGGGATAAATCTGGCAGTTCTTTCCCATTTTGACATATTGGAAAACATTGGCGTGAGGGAAAATCTTGCATCCGTCTCCAATCTCCACATCACCTTCCACGTAGGCGAACGGTCCAATCTCAATATTGTCCCCGAGTTTGGCGTCGGGGCTTACAGAAGCCAGTGGTGAGATATTATTCATGAATAATCTTGTTTTATATTATCTAGTAATAGCCTTTCTGATCGCTTTCGACATCATGGTGTTTATCGTGTGACCTGGTTTAAATGCCTCGATCCTGGCATTGATCAAGCCGCCGGCAAGCCCCAGGTCCCCTATCAGATCAAGCAACTTATGCCTCCCACATTCATCCGGGAAGTGAAGCTTGAGGTTGTTAAGGTAGCCGTTTTCGTTTATGGCAAGCTTCGGGACGTTAAAAAGAGATGACAACCTGTCAATCTGCTCTGGAGTGACAGGATGCTCCACGATGACGATCGCATTGTCCACATCCCCGCCCTTGACCAGGTTGTTCTGATAAAGGTACTCTATCTCATGGAAGAATACGAAAGTGCGGCAAGGAGCCAACTGGGAAGCGTAATCCGTACCCTCGTCCCAGCAAGCCTCCTGAACACCCAAAACCTTGGATCCGAAATCGACCGTCAGTTTGATGGAAGGAGTGTCGGAAGGAGTGAGTCTGATGTATGACCCCGTCTTCTCGTCTTTAACTTCCAGCTCCTCAGAGACCGAAATGTATCGTTTCAATGAATCCTGCTCAACAAGTCCGTCTTCCTGGATCGCCTTCACAAAAAAACGCGCGCTGCCATCAAGGATAGGGACCTCAACATTATCAATCTCCACAATAGCGTTGTCCACTCCCATGCCAGTGAGTGCTGACATGAGATGCTCAACAGTCGAGACAGAAGCCTCGCCTTGGGAAATAGTTGTGCTCCGGGCAGTTGAAGAGACATTCTCCGCAATGGCCCTGACAAAGGCGTCGGAGCCTAGGTCTACCCTGTGAAAAAGAATACCATGGTCCTCGGGTGCAGGTTTCAGAATCATCCTGGCGACTTGGCCGGTGTGCAGACCTTTACCGAGGAACTCGTGTTCGCGAGACAGGGTCTTTTGCTTGCGTGAAGTCATAAAATATCTTTGCGGACTGATAAACAACAAAAAGCAGGCCGCGAAGATACGAAGTAAAAATGAATAAACAAAAGCTATTCTTTGCCCTGACGGCGGAACACAGCGTAACTACGCATGTAAGCCTTGGCGTTGATCGCCGGCGAACCGATCAGCGTCTGGCCGGGTTCCTTCACGTTCCCGATAACGCCCGCCTGGGCACCGAGAGTCGTGTTGTCGGCGATCACCAGATGGCCGGCTATTCCCACTTGCCCGGCGATGATGCAGTTCTTCCCGATCTTGGCCGATCCGGCGATCCCACACTGAGCCGCCATTACCGTGTTGTCTCCTATCTGGACATTATGGGCGATCTGGCAAAGGTTGTCGATCTTCACGCCATTTCCAATGATGGTTGACTCCATCTCCGACCTGTCCACTGTCGTGCACGCGCCGATCTCGACATTGTTTCCGATGACGACATTGCCCAAATGCTCTATCTTCTCCCAGGTGCCGTCAGGAAGAGGAGCGTTCCCGAAACCGTCCGAACCGATAACGGCGTTGGAATGGATGATGACATTGTCACCTATGACCATACCAGGATAAATCACCACGCCAGGATAGATCAGGCAGTGCTTTCCGATGACGGTGTTATCGCCAATGTAGACGTTTTCGAATATCTTGGTGTAGTCGCCGATCTTGGCATGACGGCCCACATAAGAGTGGTTGCCAAGATAAACTTTCTTCCCGAACTTGGTCGACAGGAACCAGGATGAACGGAACCCCCTGTACCTGCGGTACGTACGCTTCTGGGCCGCGGCATATTTCAAGAGATCCGCCAAAGATTTGTAGGCGTCTTCAACCCTTATCAAGGTCGGCGCGACTGGCTCTTTAGGCTGGAAATCCTTATTGACCAATAATATACTCGCCTTGCAAGTGTAGACGTATTTCTCATATTTCGGGTTGGCATAAAAACAAAGCTGGCCGCTTTTGCCATTCTCGATCTTCGCAAAAGAGGTGACTGTCACCCCGGGGTCGCCCTCTACCGTACCTTTTAACGCCTGGGCCAATTGCTTAGCGGTGAATTCCATCTTAACTCCGGTAAAATCTCTAAATTTTACGCGAAGTAAACGATTTATTTTCATTTTCCCTAAATTATCGCTATCTTTGCGGATGTTGTGAGAGATAGGTGACGTCAGGCGTCTCCTATCTTTGTTTTATGGACATGGATAAGGATTTGATTTTAAAAACCATCGAGCCTCATGTCACTTCAAGAGGCTGTTTTATCGTGGACCTCACTGTCAGCAAAGACAATGACGTGACTCTCACGGTGGAAAAAGAGCATGGCGAGGTCGACCTCGAGGACTGCGTCGCCCTTAACGACGCTTTTCTCAGCGCTTTTGACAAAGACGCCGAAGACTACTCGTTGACTGTCTCTTCCGCCGGCCTGGACCAGCCGTTCAAGGTCCGGGGCCAATTCGTCAAGGCGATCGGGACCCAGGTGACCGCGCTTTTGAAAGGAGGCCGGAAACTGACCGGCATCCTCTCCGGCGCCGATGACGAGGGGATCACTCTCCGGTACACCCAGAAGGAGACTGTGGAGGGGAAGAAGAAAAAAATTACCGTGGAGAAGGAGGAGACATTCGGCTTCGCGGATGTCAATTCCGTTATCCCGAAGGTTGATTTCAAGAAATAAAATAATAACAGATACATAATTATGGAAAAGAAAGACGTGATCACTCTAATTGACGCCTTCAAAGACTTCAAAGAGGAGAAAAACATCGACAGGCCCGTGATGATGGGAGTTCTCAAGGACGTGTTCCTTACCCAGATCGCCAAGACTTACGGTTCCTCGGACAACTTCGACGTCATCATTAACGTCGACAAAGGAGACTGCGAGATCTACCAGAACTTCGACATTGTCGAGGAGGTCGAGAATCCGAACACCCAGATCACACTTGAGCAGATCAAAGAGGAGACCGGAGACGATGATTACGAGATCGGCGATGTCTACACCAAGAAGCTTTCCCTCGCATCTTTCGGCCGCAGGGGTATCCTGAATATCCGGCAGAATCTCCAGGGAAGGATCATGGACATCGACAAGGCGAATGTCTTCAAGGAGTATTCCGACAAGGTAGGAGAGATCTTCACTGGTGAGATCTACCAGACTTGGTCAAAGGAAGTCATTATCCTTGACGAGGACAGCAACGAGCTCCATCTTCCCAAGAATGAGCAGATTCCGGGAGAGCGCTTCAAGAAGGGAGACACCATCCGCGCCATCATCAAGAGCGTCGAGATGAAGAACAACACCACTCCCTACATCACCCTCTCCAGGACTTCCAACGAGTTCCTTGAGAAACTCTTCGAGCTGGAGGTCCCCGAGATCTTCGACGGACTGATCACCATCAAGAAGGTTGTCCGTGTTCCCGGAGAGAGAGCGAAGGTCGCTGTCGAGTCTTACGACGAGAGAATCGACCCGATCGGTGCTTGCATCGGTGTCAAAGGTTCCAGGATCATCGGTATTGTACGTGAGCTCCGCAATGAGAACATCGACGTCCTCCAGTGGACATCGAACACGCAGCTTCTCATCCAGAGGGCCCTCAATCCCGCGAGGGTCTCATCAATTGACCTTGGGAATTCTCCGGAAGACAAGATCAAGGTCTACATGCAGCCTGATGAGGTCAAGAAGGGTATCGGCCGTGGAGGATGCAACATCAAACTCGCCGGAATGCTTGTCGGAAGGGAGATCGAGGTCTGGAGAGAGCTTGACAAAGACGAGATCCAGGAGGAAGAGGACGTTCTTCTCGACGAATTCAGCAACGAGATCGACCAGTGGGTCATCGACCGCCTCAAGGCTATAGGTTGCGACACCGCCAAGAGCGTGCTCGCTTTCACTCCGGAGGATATTGCCAAGAGAGCCGATCTCGAGGATGAGACCGTCGCTGAGGTGTTCCGGATTTTGCAGGCCGAGTTCGAGGACTAACCTGCCGGACAGATTATTAATTTAAAGGGGTTGAATATGGGTGAAATCAGATTAAACAAACTTATAAGGACTTACAATATCGGTCTCCAGAATCTAGTGGATTTTCTGGGCAGCATCGGCGTGGAGGTTGACGCCAACCCTAACGCCAAGATCTCTGACGAGCATCTTCCCGCCATCGAGAAGCAGTTCGGCAAGGATCTGGAGATGAAAAAGGCTTCTGAGAAAGTTGACATCAAGCTGACCGAGATCCTGGAACGCACTTCAAGAAAACAGCAGGAGGCGGTCCAGGAGGACGAATTTGAGGAACCGGTCAGGGAGACTGTCATAAAGAGCAATGTCTTCACTCCAAAAGAGATCAAATCGGAGCCGAAACCCGAGCCGAGCAAGGAGCCGGAACCAGTTTCTGAGCCTGTGAAGGAGCCGGTCAAGGAACCGGAGCCGGAGCCAATCCCGGAACCCGAGCCTATTCCGGAACCAGAACCGGTCAAGGAACCTGAGCCTATCAAGGAACCCGAGCCGGTCAAAGAGCCCGTGGCCCCTGTTGAGCCAGCCCCGGAAATAGTCCCTGAACCCGAACCGGAGCCGGAGCCTGTCGATGAACCTGTAGTCACACCGCCGGAGGCACCTTCCGCCCCAACCCCTGCGGAGAAACCGGCCGTAATTGAAGATCAGGCTACACCAGCACAGGACAATAAAGAGGAGAAGACCGAGACACAAGCCCAGGAGAGTGTACCTGGATTCAAGGTCCTGGGTAAGATCGACATGTCCCAGTTCGAGAAGAAGAGCGGCAAGAAGAGAGAGAGGATCGCCAAGGGCAGCCAGAAGGTTGACGTGGCCAAGGAAGGGAAGCAGGCTGACAACAATTCCCGTAAGGACAAGAAAGAGGGCAAAGCCAACCAAGACCAGGGTAAGGGAAGCAAGAAGCGCGGCCGCGGAGCGGACCGTTTCAAGCCGGCCATGACCGAGGAAGAGCAGGAGGCGATGCAGAAGGAGATCCAGAAGCAGGTCAAAGAGACCTACGCCAGGATGAACGACAACAAGAAGAACAATTTCGGAGCCAAGTACCGCAAGGAGAAGAGGGAGCAGGCCGCGGCCAGGACCCAGGAGGAGATGGCGCAGGTAATGGCGGAGAAAACCGTCTTGAAAGTCACCGAGTTCGTCACTGTCAACGATCTCGCTACCCTCATGAACAACACCCCTGTCAACGAGGTCATCAAAGCTTGTATGGAGCTCGGTCTCATGGTTTCCATCAACCAGAGGCTCGACGCTGAGGCCTTGGTGCTTGTTGCCGAGCAGTTCGGTTACAAAGTGGAGTTCGTCACCGCTGAGCTTACCGAGGAGATCGAGGGCAATGAAAACCAGGAGGAGAGCGAGGAGGATCTCGTCCCGAGACCTCCAGTGATCACTGTCATGGGACACGTCGACCACGGTAAGACATCGTTGCTCGACTATATTCGTAAATCAAACGTCATCGCTGGAGAGGCCGGAGGTATCACCCAGCACATCGGAGCCTACAATGTCAAGCTTCCGGACGGAAGGAGGATCACCTTCCTCGACACTCCTGGTCATGAGGCCTTCACGGCCATGCGAGCCAGGGGCGCCCAGCTGACTGACCTCGCCATCATCATCATCGCCGCGGACGACGCCGTGATGCCCCAGACCGTCGAGGCCATCAACCATGCCCAGGCGGCCGGAGTTCCTATGGTATTCGCCATCAATAAGATAGACAAGCCAGGAGCCATGCCGGAGAAGATCTACCAGCAGCTCGCGCAGATGAATATCCTCACTGAAGCGTGGGGTGGAAAATACCAGAGCCAGGAAATCTCAGCGAAGAAGGGTCTTAATGTGGACAAGCTCCTTGAGAAGGTCCTTCTCGAGACCGATTTGCTCGAGCTTAAAGCCAATCCCAAGAAGAATGGCGTCGGTGCTGTCATAGAGTCCTCTCTTGACAAAGGCCGCGGCTACCTCGCCACAGTCCTTGTCCAGAACGGAACACTCCGCACCGGAGACATGGTGCTCAGCGGATGCTACTACGGCCGTATCAAAGCTATGTTCAACGAGAGAGGCCAGAAAGTCAAAGAGGCTGGTCCTTCCACTCCTGTAAGCATCCTTGGACTCAACGGCGCTCCGAGCGCTGGTGACAAGTTCAATGTCATGCAGGATGAGAAAGAGGCAAAGGCTATCGCCAACAAGCGAGAGCAATTGATCCGTATCCAGGGAATCAAGACCCAGAAACACATGACTTTGGAGGAGATCGGAAGACGTATCGCGATCGGCAACTTCAAGGAACTCAATGTCATTGTCAAGGGTGATGTGGACGGCTCTGTCGAGGCGCTGTCCGACTCGCTGATCAAGCTTTCAACAGAGCAGGTCAGGGTCAACGTGATCCACAAGGCTGTCGGAGCCATCTCCGAGTCAGATGTGATTCTGGCCGAAGCCTCTGACGCCGTCATCATCGGTTTCCAGGTACGTCCTTCGACCGATGCCAGGAAAGTGGCCGATGAACAGGGAATCGAGATCCGTCTTTACTCTGTCATCTACGACGCCATCAATGATGTCAAAGATGGTATCGAGGGCTTGCTCGAACCCATCAAGAAGGAGGAGGTCACCGGTACCGCAGAAGTCAAGCAGACCTTCAAGATCTCCAAGGTCGGCACAATCGCCGGATGCCTTGTCAGGGATGGAAAGATCGCCAAGACCTCACAGTGCAGGCTTATCCGTGATGGTATCGTGGTCTACACCGGCGACATCGCCAGTCTCAAGAGGAACAAGGACGACGCCAAGGAGGTCTCTGCCGGCATGGAATGTGGTATTGGCATCGAGAAATTCAACGACATCAAGGTCGGGGATATGATCGAGGCCTTCATCATCACTGAGATCAAACAGACTCTCGACTAGACAGACTGTTTAATTAAGACATGAATAAAATAATCTCTACCTCCCTTGCCTTTATTATGGCATCAGGGATGGCTTTCGCCGACACTTCTATCAAGGATTTCCGGGTTCAACACTCCGACAAGCCGTTGGCTGTCGAGGACAAGCATCCCCTTTTCAGCTGGAAGATGGACTCTGATGTCAGGGGACAGAGACAGACCGCTTACCAGATCTCTGTGATCAGGGAGGTCGATGGGAGTGAGATCTGGAACACAGGTCGCGTCGAGAGCGACAAGTCAGTCGACATCGCTTACAATGGCGTCGCTCTCCAAGCTGAAAAAGGCTACACTGTGAACCTTTCTGTCTGGGACAAAGATGGAGAGAGGCATGACACCTCGACTCGTTTTGAGACCGGATTGATGAATCCTCGTATCTCCGCCTGGGACGGGGCTGACTGGATCGGTTTGAAGCAACTCCGCCTGGACGCTTCTTCTCAAGTCGTTTATGAGATAGAGACCGAGTTCAGTCTTGTTAAGGGAGATGTCGCCTCGCTAGTTCTCGGCGCTGGTGACATCCGTCTTAAAAACGCGTTCCTCAACGACTTCGGAGTACAATCCGAGGAAAACTACATAAAGGTGGACTTTGATTTCGGGACAGAGGAGATCCGGATCTACAGGGTTGGATATTACAAGGATGACAAGGCGACAGTGCCTTTCATCACTGTCAACAAGGCCACCTATCCGGAGTCAAATCTGCATGAGGTCTTCTCAGCTCGACCCAAAGAAGGTGATCACAGTCTCAACATAAAAGTCGAGGCAGGAAACATCAGCTTCATCCTCGACGGGAAGGATGTGGTCAGCACCCCGCCCAGGGTGAGAAGGTCCCAGGGAGGAAATGAATTCTCCGTGGGCATGATGGGTAGCAGCAGACGCCTGGCTTCCAAATTCACCCTCAGCAAATTAGGAAGCGGAGGCGACTTCCCTTCTTTCCCTAACCTGAACTCTGTCGGATTCGCCGCGGCTCCAGGAAGTGAAGTCATTTACAATGATTTCCGCATCCTGAATTCCGGCCGAAGTGAAGACAGGATCGTATTCTCCGCAGACAGGGGTCCAGGATATTCCATATTCAACGGGAAACCTGGGATTAAGGTGAACGGAAAAGAGATCGTGGTGTCCAACTCCGGATCCAAAGAGATTTTCTCCTACGCTGACCCCAGTTATGGTGCCGAGACCATGCTTCGAACAGAGTTTGACCTCGAAAACAAAAGAATCAAGTCTGCCAAGCTGTATGCGTCCGCCATGGGTGTCTACAACATGTACCTCAACGGCGACAAGGTGGGCAAGGATTGGTTCGCTCCTGGAGACAGCCAGTACCGTGAGACAATCTGCTACCTCGCCTACGACGTGACAGACATGGTGCGATCCGGGCGCAATGCCCTCGGAGCCGAACTGTCGCCAGGTTGGTACACCGGTTACATGACATTCACTGTCAGCAACTTCAACTTCTTCGGAGACTATGAGGCTCTCCTCTCCAGACTTGTTGTTACCTATGAGGATGGTTCCAAGGAAGTGATAGTCTCCAGGCCGGACGAATGGAAAGCATTCAAGGATGGTCCGTTACGTAGCGGGAGTTTCTTCCACGGGATGAGGTATGATGCCTCCCGCGAAGCTTCAGTCAAAGGCTGGAACGAAGTCGGTTATGATGACTCCGCTTGGACTCCGGCGGAAAAGATCGACAAGCGGGACTGGATCGATTTCGACATCGTTGCCCGTTACGACGAGGTCGTCCGGCTTCGTGAGACCATCTCCGCCAAGGAAGTAATGCCCACACACAGCCCTGACGGCCACACCTACATCTACAATATGGGCGTCAACATGGTCGGCGTCCCCTCCATCACCATCCCAGAGGGCTGGTTGAAGAAGGGTGACAAGGTCATCCTGGCGTATGGGGAGCAGGTCTACCCAGGTCTTAAGGGAGACAAGAAGGAATATGTCACTCGCTTCGGGAAAAAAGGGCGCGGGGTCGCCGGCCAGGTCCTTTTCGAGACCAACAGGGCTGCCATGAACCTGGACGTCTACACCGCCGACGGCTCTGGGGAAGTAACCATCAAGCCTGAAGGCACCTACAGAGGGTACCAGTATATTCAAGTTACCCTTCCTTCACACACCGGGCCGCTCCCTCTCGGGAATGTCAAAGGACTCGTACTCTCTTCTTCGGAGATTCCGACAGGACGCTACGAAGCCACCACCTCCGACGGAAAGACCGGAGAGCTTTTGAACCAGTTGTTCAAGAACATCCAACGAAGCCAACTCGGTAACTTCTTCACAATTCCCACAGACTGTCCCCAGAGAAATGAGAGGATGGGCTGGACGGGAGATGCCCAGGCATACACTCGGACAGGCATCTACAACTCTGACACTCAGAATTTCTACCGCCAGTGGATGGTAGCGCTGAGGGCCGACCAGGGTGTGGGAGATGACAAGGAGGTTCCGGGAGGAATAGGCTCCACAGTCCCGACGTACAACAAGACCGATGACCCCACATTCGCTACGGGAACAACCTGGTCCGCCGCTGTCTGCCAGGTTCCTTGGCAGATGTACATCCAATACGGAGACAAGCGGATCATCGAGGAGAACATCGAGACAATGATGGACTGGCTCAACGGAATGGCATTCTATAAAGCCAGTGAGGAGCATCCTTATCTTTCCGCCAAAGCCTCTGGACTGGCTGACTGGCTGGCCCTTGACAACCGGACTCCATCGGATATCGTCAACAACGCCATCTACATCCACATGATGGAGGTGAC
>ODAI010441563.1_pt1 | contig 13556 bp, 5 predicted proteins | sample 1539321 | NCBI WGS metagenome assembly ODAI01 (sample SAMN02144231, study PRJEB22623) | gut metagenome | biome: sheep rumen | host: Ovis aries | place: New Zealand
AGTCCCATGGCAGCCGCAGCATTGATGGTTGCCGCGTTCAAGGCCTCGGCCGGCATCAGCCTCATCTTGATGCAAGCCAGCGACACCACGAACTTCATGTCGCCCGATGGGGTCGAACCAGGATTGTAGTCGCTTGCCACAGCCAGCGGCAGGCCACAGTCAATCATCTTCCTGCCAGGGGCAAACGGCATGTTCAGGAAAAACGAAGTCCCCGGCAAAGCCGTTGGAATCGTAGGTTCAATCTGCATTCCACCACCGTCTTCGGCGCGCTGGGGCGCTTTCAGCAGCTCAATATCCCGGTCGGTCATGCTTTCCAGGTGGTCAACCGACAGTGCATGGTTCTTCACTGCCACCTCTACCCCACCCGAGTCAGCCAACTCCTGACCGTGAATCTTTCCCCTGATGCCAAACTGCAAGGCCGCCTTCAGCATGCGGTCGGTTTCCTCGGGCGTGAAGAAGCCCTCGTCGCAGAAAACGTCCATGAAGTCAGCCAGATGTTCCTCGGCAACAGCGGGCAGCATTTCGTTCACAATCAGGTCTACATATTCTGCCTGTCGGCCCTGATAGGCACGTCCAACGGCATGCGCACCCAAGAACGTGGAAACCACTCGCAGGGGCGACGTCTGCTTGATTCGGCGTGTCACCCGCAGCATCTTCAGTTCGTCATCGGTATTAAGTCCGTAGCCACTCTTGATTTCCACGGCCCCCGTTCCCTTCTGAATAATCTCGCTTACGCGTTCCATCGCCTGCCCGTAGAGTTCGTCCTCCGTCATCTCGTGCAACCGGTCAGCCGAATTCAGGATGCCCCCGCCACGACGGGCAATCTCGGCATAGCTCAGCCCCTGAATCTTGTCAACAAACTCCCCTTCGCGACTGCCCGCATAGACCAGATGCGTGTGTGAGTCGCAGAACGACGGCAGCACGGCACCGCCCTTCGCACCGACCACCTCCATCAGTCCTGACGGCAGAGGCAAAGCCGTCTCTCCCGAACCGAAATCCTTGAACCTCCCGTCTTCAACCAGCAGCCAAGCATTGTTCAGCACATCGAGCCGCCCCATTTCCGACCCACACAGATAAGGCTTGCCGTGGCGGTTCACCACCAGCATGCCAATGTTTTTTATCAGCAGACGTTTCATCGTTTTCCTGGTTTGTTACGTAAAGAACGGTGCAAAGTTACGAAAAATCGAGTGCAGAACAAAAGAAACGCGTTTCTTTTTTAGGCAATAATATAGCAGATGGCACAAAACTCGTGCCGTAGGTACGTGATAGGGGTTCTTTCTCCGCTTCGCTACGAAAGGCTACGGGTAGGCGACGGAACGTCGGGAATGAGCGTCCCACAGGGCCGAGCGGCCAGCCAATTCATTGGCTGGTAGCAATGTGGATAGCATTGTGCGTGCCTTTAGGTACGCGACATAAGTGATTCAAGAAGAATCTTTTGAATGCTCCATATTTACTTGAGCAAAAAAAAGTCCACCGTTGAGGACGATGGACCAGGACCTAATGTTTTCACAACGGAATAATCCTTATTGTGATTTGCTAAAAATTAGTGCTGCAAAATTACACTTTTTTCTTTAAAATGCAAAATTATTCGCATTTTTTTTGTAATTTTGTCACATAAAACCATAAAACACCACAAACAATGAGAAGAATATTAGGCTTAGACTTAGGAACAACAAGTATAGGATGGGCACTAGTAAACGAAAAAGAACATGACAACGAGCAATCGTCTATTGTTCGACTTGGAGTTCGTGTAAACCCATTAACCGTCGACGAAAAATCATATTTTGAAAAAGGCAAGTCTGTTACAACTAACACGGACCGACGAATGAAGCGTAGCATGCATCGCAATCTTCAACGATACAAGTTACGTCGAAAGAACCTTATTGAATGTCTTATTGAGCATGGCATTATTAATGAGGACACTCCTCTATTCGAATTGGGAAACAAGTCTACATTTACAACCTACAAGGCACGCGCCAAAGCCGTTGATGAGGAAATTTCTCTTGAGGAATTCGCCCGAGTGTTGCTCATGATTAACAAGAAACGCGGTTACAAGAGCAGCCGAAAGATTAAAGACACAGAAGAAGGCGAACTTGTTGACGGGATGGAGATTGCAAAAAAACTTTATCACGACAACATCACTCCCGGACAGTTATTGCTCGACTTATTCCACCAAGGAAAAAAGAACAGGCCCACTTTCTATCGCTCCGACCTACAAGCTGAATTCGACAAAATCTGGGAAATTCAGTCGAAATTCTATCCTACCATTCTGACAGATGACCTCCGGAAAACAATAACAGGCTTCAATAAGACTCAGACCTCTGGCGCATTTTATTCCATAAAGAGTGTTTCCACTGCCAAGAACAGCGGTAAGGAAGCTTATGCTCTGGCTTTACGTTGGCGTACAGATGCCATTTCAAAGCAAATAGACATTGAAGAGGTTGCATACGTACTAGCCGATTTAAATGGTGCCATCAACAACTCCAGCAAGCGTCTGGCAATGATTAGCGACCGAAGCAAGGAACTCTTCTTCAATCATCTCACTGTTGGGCAATATCTCATGAAGAATCTTGAGCAAAACCCTCAGGCAAGTCTTAAGAACCTCATTTTCTATCGTCAGGATTATCTTGACGAATTTGAGGCCATTTGGGAAAAGCAAGCACAATTCCATCCAGAACTCACTCCCGAGCTGAAAAAGGAAATTCGCGACATCATCATTTTTTATCAGCGCAATCTGAAGAGTTGCAAAAACCTCGTCAGCTATTGCGAACTAGAACATCAAGAAAAGGAAATAACGGTTGATGGGAAAAAGCAAACCGTCTTCACTGGCTGCAAGGTATGCCCAAAATCATCGCCTCTGTTCCAAGATTTCAAGATTTGGCAGATACTGAACAACCTCGAAGTTTCTGTCGTCGGCCACAAAACCAAAAGGCAAAAGAAAGATTCTCAACCCTCACTATTTAGCGACACTGAGATGGGATCGCTCAGAAGATTTCTTGATCAAGAGGAAAAGGAGAAACTTTTTAAGGAACTCACTACCAAGGAAAAAATGAGCAAGAGAGAAGTTTTGAAACTTCTCTTCGACAATCCCCAACACCTCGACCTTAATTATAAAGAGGTAGAGGGAAACAGAACCGTTGCAGCCTTCTTCAAAGCCTATCAGGAAATTATCAGTTTCACTGGTAACGGCGACTACGATTTCTCCAAGATGAGCACCGACGAGATTCTTTCTCTCACATCTGAAATATTCCAAGGATTAGGCTATCGAACTGACTTCCTCACATTCAATCCACTCATCGAAGGGAAGGCTTTCGAGAAGCAGCCCCTCTATCGCCTTTGGCATCTGCTCTACTCATACACGGGCGACAACTCGCCAACAGGCAATGAGGCTCTCATCAAGAAAATCGGCGAAATCTGCGGCTTCGAGAAAGAATATGCCAACATCCTTGCCAACATTATCCTTCCACTCGACTATGGAAACCTAAGTGCAAAAGCTATTCGCAAGATTCTTCCCCACATGATGGACGGCTACGAATATAGCAAGGCATGCGAAATGTCTGGATACCGCCACTCTGCCCGATCGCTCACCAAGCAGGAACTCGAAGCAAAGACATACAAGTCACATCTCGACCTACTGAAGCGTAACAGTCTGCGAAATCCTGTTGTAGAGAAGATTCTCAACCAGATGATTAACGTTGTCAACGAGATTGTCGACACATACGGAAAACCTGATGAAATCCGAATTGAGCTTGCTCGCGAACTCAAGAAAAGCCAAGAAGAAAGAGCTCTACTCGATGAAGCCATCAGAAAAACTACTGCTGAAAGCGAGAAATACAGGAAAGAACTTGAAACTGAATTTGGAATTCTGCATGTGACAAAGAACGACATCCTGCGCTATCGACTCTATCTGGAACTGAAACAGAATGGGTTCAAAACTCTTTACTCTGGCACCTACATTCCCAGAGAAGAGCTCTTCAGTAAGCGGTTCGACATTGAGCACATCATTCCAAAAGCCAGACTTTTTGATGATTCTTTCTCCAACAAAACACTGGAAGTCCGCGACATCAACATCGAGAAAGCTAATCAGACCGCATTCGATTACGTCGCTTCAAAATACGATGAGCAAGGAGTTGCCGAATACGAGAGCAGAGTTGAGGAACTGTATGCTCAGAAAGCAATTTCCCGAACTAAGCGAAACAAACTGCTCATGAAGGAAGGCGACATTCCTGCAGATTTTCTCGAACGCGATTTGCGCGACTCTCAATACATAGCCAAGAAAGCCCGCGAAATACTGGAGGAAATGGTACCCTTCGTTGTTACAACCACCGGAGCAGTCACCAGCCGCTTGCGCGAAGACTGGCAACTCGTCGACCTCATGCAGGAACTGAATTGGGAAAAGTACGACGCATTGGGATTAACAGAAACATTTACTGATAAGAATGGCAAACGAGTAAAACGCATCAAAGACTGGACTAAACGCAACGACCATCGGCATCATGCCATGGATGCACTCACCATTGCCTTCACCAAACGCAGCATCGTGCAATATCTCAGTAATCTGAATGCCAGAAGCAACAGGGGAAGCAGCATCTATGGCATAGAACAGAAAGAACTTCACAGAGATGAAAAAGACCACAAACTGGTCTTCAATGCACCAATGCCTATCGGTGAGCTCAGAGCCGAAGCCCGTAAGCATCTCATGAGCATCCTGGTTTCCATTAAGGCTAAGAACAAAGTGGTAACCAAAAACATCAACAGGGCAAAGAAGAAAGGTGGCCATCAAGAAAAAATTCAGCTTACGCCTCGCGGAGCACTCCACAATGAAACCGTTTACGGAAGGATTAAGTCTTTCGAGGCAGAATACCGAAAAGTTGACGGAAAGTTTACCGAGGAGACCATCCTGCGAGTATGTAATCAGAAATATCGTGAAGCCTTGCTGAAACGACTTGCTGCTTTCGACGATGACCCCAAAAAGGCATTCACAGGAAAGAATTCGCTCGAAAAGAATCCCATCTGGCTCAACCAGGACCATTCCCATTGCGTTCCAACAAAGGTTAAGCTTTATCGCATTGTTGACGTCTTTACCATCAAGAAAGCCGTTGATAAAGACTTGAAGGTAGACAAAGTAATCGACAAGAAGATTCGCGAAATCCTACAAGCAAGACTTGACGAATTTGGTGGAGATGCATCAAAGGCTTTCGCAAATCTTGACGAAAATCCTATCTGGTTGAACAAAGAAAAAGGAATTGCCATCAAGAGGGTGAAAATCAGAGGAAAAGTTTCGGCAGAAACCTCTGTTCCTTTACATGTGAAGAAAAATATTCTAGGAATTATCATTAAATCAAAAGAAGGGAAACCCATTCCTACTGACTACGTTAATACAGCAAACAATCATCATGTTGCCATTTTCATTGACGCCGATGGTGTGTGGCATGAACATGTTGTTTCTTTCTACGAGGCTACTGCCTGCGCATTGCTAGGACTTCCAATTGTTGATAAAGAGTATCATTCTGAAGATGGTTGGAAATTTCTGTTTTCAATGAAACAGAATGAATACTTCGTCTTCCCGAATGAAAAGACCGGATTCATACCTTCGGAGATTGATTTGCAAAATCCAGACAACTATCATCTCATTAGTCCCAATCTGTATCGCATGCAAAAATTCTCCAGTTCTTTCTATGTCTTCCGCCATCATCTGGAAACAAATGTTGAAGAACATAAAATACTAAGGGACACCACATGGAAACGAATACAAAGCATCAAGAATCTTGAAGGCATTGTAAAAGTCCGAGTCAATCATATAGGAAACATTGTTGCCGTTGGTGAATATTAGCAGCCTATGATCAAGAAAACCTTCTGCTTCAGCAATCCTGCATATCTTTCCCTGAAGGATGCACAATTGGTTATCAAGCTCCCAGAAATCATCAATGCACAAGGAGTGCCAGAGATGATTAGGAAACAAGGAGAACTGACACGCCCTATCGAAGATATTGGAGTCGTCGTGCTCGACCATAAACAGATAACCATCACGAGTGGCGCATTAGAGGCTCTTCTTGAAAACAATTGTGCCGTCATTACCTGCGACTCACGCTCCATGCCCGTCGGACTGCTGCTCCCACTCACAGGCAACACAACGCAGAGCGAAAGGTTCCGAGATCAAATCGCGGCTTCACAACCGTTGCGCAAGCAACTTTGGCAACAAACCATCCAATGCAAAATCAGGAATCAGGCAAAGATGCTCAGTCTTTATACCGACGCTGAAGTTAAGTGCATGCAGGTTTGGGCCAATGAAGTGAGAAGTGGCGACCCCGACAACCTCGAAGCACGGGCTGCCGTCTACTATTGGAAACTTCTATTCGGACATATTCAAGGATTCATTAGGGATCGTGAAGGCGTTCCTCCAAACAACCTCTTAAACTACGGCTATGCCATCCTTCGAGCTGTTGTTGCCCGTTCGTTAGTTGCCAGTGGACTTCTTCCAACACTTGGCATTCACCATCACAACCGTTACAATGCCTATTGCTTGGCTGACGACATCATGGAACCCTATCGCCCATACGTCGACCGATTGGTTTTCAACATCGTTGAGCAATATGGGGAAGACATAGAAATAAGCAAGGACATCAAATCCGAATTGCTTTCAATCCCCACGCTTGATGTAGTCATTGGCGGAAAGCGCAGCCCCCTCATGGTTGGTGTCTCGCAAACCACAGCGTCGCTTTACAAATGTTTTAGCGGCGAACTCCGCAAGATTTCTTATCCAGAGATGTAACCACTATGCACAACCGCCTGAGTGAATATAGAGTAATGTGGCTGTTAGTATTGTTCGACCTGCCCACGGAAACAAAAAAAGACATTCGTGAGTACACCCTTTTCCGTAAGCGACTGATCAGAGATGGATTCACCATGTTCCAATTTTCTATCTACATTCGCCATTGTGCCAGCATGGAAAATGCCGAAGTCCACCGAAAGCGTGTAAAGTCATTCTTGCCTGAATTTGGGAAAGTTGGAATACTTTGCATCACCGACAAACAATTTGGAAACATCGAATTGTTTTTTGGAAACAAGCCTCAGCATCCCAAAGCTCCAGGCCAACAGTTAGAACTATTCTAAAAAGTAAGATTCCACCAAGTCTGGCGGAATCTTACATTTCCTTGCACCTTTTTTTCTTTTCTATTTTTCTTTGCAACATCTTGATACTCAAACTGTTATGCACATCGAGATGTTTATGCTTGTGCAAAGATACTAATTTTTCAGCAAATCACAACTGGATGGCGTTTTCATAGTTACCGACGTTCGATGTTTATGCTTGTGCAAAGATCCTAATTTTTCAGCAAATCACAACGAATATTCGTCGATGTCGTCTAGCGCGTTGGATGTTTATGCTTGTGCAAAGATACTAATTTTTCAGCAAATCACAACTGACTTGATGCCAGCAGCCAACATGATACCGATGTTTATGCTTGTGCAAAGATACTAATTTTTCAGCAAATCACAACCTGCCGATGTTTTGAAGATGGCTGCCGACCGATGTTTATGCTTGTGCAAAGATACTAATTTTTCAGCAAATCACAACTGCAATCGCATGCTTGAGTTCTGCGATTCGGATGTTTATGCTTGTGCAAAGATACTAATTTTTCAGCAAATCACAACACGTGAAGCGCAAGCGCTGACGAGGTTAAGATGTTTATGCTTGTGCAAAGATACTAATTTTTCAGCAAATCACAACCAGTTGGCTATCCAGCCTTACAAATACCTTGATGTTTATGCTTGTGCAAAGATACTAATTTTTCAGCAAATCACAACATGTTATCATGCAATATTGTTGTAGTCCGGATGTTTATGCTTGTGCAAAGATACTAATTTTTCAGCAAATCACAACTGCGTTATGCTCGTGAATATGTTGGCAATAGATGTTTATGCTTGTGCAAAGATACTAATTTTTCAGCAAATCACAACAACATGGAGAATGCTTATAATACTCCTTCGGATGTTTATGCTTGTGCAAAGATACTATTTTTTCAGCAAATCACAACCAGGCCCTGATAAGGGCTGCTAGAGCACGTGATGTTTATGCTTGTGCAAAGATACTAATTTTTCAGCAAATCACAACAGTCTGTATGAGCACTGGAAACCCGTCAAGGATGTTTATGCTTGTGCAAAGATACTAATTTTTCAGCAAATCACAACAATAGTTTCCGAGCCGTTTAAGTCGCGGAGGATGTTTATGCTTGTGCAAAGATACTAATTTTTCAGCAAATCACAACGATGCCCTGAAGCGAGACAAGGACCAGCTGGATGTTTATGCTTGTGCAAAGATACTAATTTTTCAGCAAATCACAACCAACCTGCACCAGAACGTCATCCCCTCGCTGATGTTTATGCTTGTGCAAAGATACTAATTTTTCAGCATATCACAACACAGTTTCTTGAGATTTCAAAACATTAAACGATGTTTATGCTTCAAAAGCAATGGTTTTATACCACGAAAGCTATGCTTTTATACCCCTAAAAGCTATGCTCTTGAGAGTCAAAAGCTATGCTCTTGAGAGTTAAAAGCTATGCTCTTGCGAGTCAAAAGCTATGCTCTTGCGAGTTAAAGCTATGCTCTTGCGACTCGGAAGCAATGCTCTTGCGGCTGAACTCTATAGCGCATAGCAAAAAAGAGCATTACTCCCAAAAATTGGAAGTAATGCTCTTGTATGGGTCTGGCTATGACTACTTGCGCAGGAACTGGATGGCTTTCTCGATGAGTGGATACATCACGACGTCGTCAGAGATGAAGGGTACTTCGCGACGGAAGTCGTCGTGAATCTTCATGATGACGGGCGAGGACTTCATCGGGAAGCGGAACTCGAGGGCCTGGGCTGCATTCATGAGCTCGATGGCCAGCACGCGCTCGGTGTTGAGGATTACCTTCTGCAGTTTCAGGGCTGCGTTGGCACCCATGGAGACGAGGTCTTCCTGGTCCTGACACGAAGGAATGGAGTCGACGGAGGACGGCATGGCGAGGCTCTTGTTGAGCGAAACGCAGGAGGCAGCCGTGTATTGGGTAATCATGAAGCCGCTGTTCAGTCCAGGATTGGCCACCAGGAAATCGGGCAGGCCGCGCAGGCCGGAGACGAGTCGATAGATGCGCCGTTCGGAGATGTTGGCCAGCTCGCTCATGGCAATCGACAGGAAGTCGATGGGCAGGGCGATGGGCTCGCCGTGGAAGTTGCCTGCCGAAATGATGAGGTCATCGTCGGGACAGACCGTTGGATTGTCGGTGGCCGAATTGATTTCGATGTCGATGACCGACTTCACATAGCGCAGCGTGTCCTTCACGGCGCCATGCACCTGGGGCACGCAGCGGAAGGAATAGGGATCCTGCACGTTTGTTTTCGGAGCTCGGATGAGTTCGCTGCCCTCGAGCAACTCGCGAATGTTTCTGGCGGTTTCAATCTGCCCGAGATGAGGCCGCACGGCATGGACGGCATGGAGGAAGGGTTCGATGCGCCCGTCGAAGGCATCGAGGCTCATGGCGGCAATGCGGTCGGCCCAGTCGCTGAGTCGCTGTGCCTCGATGAGGCTCCAGACGGCATAGGCGCTCATGTTCTGCGTGCCGTTGAGCAGGGCCAGTCCTTCCTTCGAGGCCATTTCGATGGGCTTCCAGTTCATCTGGCGCAGCATCTCGGCGCTTGAAATGACCTTGCCATTCATTTCGACTTCGCCCTCGCCTACGAGCGGCAGGCAGAGGGGGGCCAGCGGAACGAGGTCGCCCGAGGCGCCAAGTGAGCCCTGCCGATAGACAACGGGCGTGATCTGGTTGTTGAAGAAGTCGATGAGCCGCTCGACGGTGTCGAGCTTGCAGCCGCTGTAGCCATAGCTGAGCGACTGAACCTTGAGCAGCAACATGATGCGGACGACGTCCTTGGGTGCGCGCTCGCCGACGCCGCAGGCATGGCTCTTCATGAGGTTGACCTGCAGTTGTGAGAGTTGTTCTTTGCTGATGGAGACCTTGCAGAGCGAGCCGAAGCCGGTGGTGACGCCATAGACGGGCTCTTTCTGCGATGCAATTTTCTGGTCAAGGTATTGGCGGCAACGGACGATGCGCTCGCGGGCGTCATCGCTCAGTGCCAGTTGGTAATTGTTCTTAATGATCTCGCCGATGCGCTCAATGGTGAGATGCTCGGCGCTGATGTGGTGTATCATGTTGATTCTTGAAATGATATTAAGATTTCAGAGTTAGAATTCTACGGTTGAAAAAACCGCGTCGTCGACAAGATTGGGAAGCGTCACCTGCAGTTCAGGCGTGCGTTCCATCTCGCGGCGGATGGCATCCATGGAGCCTGCGTTGCGTGCCCAGGAACGTCGGGCAATGCCGTTGTTGACATCCCAGAAGAGCATTTCCCTGATTTTACGGTCGCTCTCGTCGGTTCCGTCAATGACCATTCCGAAGCCGCCATTGATGACTTCGCCCCAGCCAACGCCGCCACCGTTGTGGATGCTGACCCACGTGGCGCCTCGGAAGGAGTCGCCAATGACGTTCTGAACGGCCATGTCGGCACAGAACTGCGAGCCGTCGTAGATGTTGGAGGTCTCACGGAAGGGCGAGTCGGTACCGCTCACGTCGTGATGGTCGCGGCCCAGCACCACGGGTGCCTTCAGCTCTCCTCGACGTATGGCATCGTTGAAGGCCAAGGCTATCTTCGTGCGGCCCTCGGCATCGGCATAGAGGATACGTGCCTGCGAGCCCACGACAAGGTGGTTGGGCCCGGCCTCGCGAATCCAGTGGAGGTTGTCGAGCAACTGGCCGCGGATGTCGTCGGTGACGTGATGGCTCATTTCCTCGAGCACCTCGGCAGCAAGCCGGTCGGTGGTGGCGAGGTCTTCGGGATCACCCGAGGTGCACACCCAGCGGAACGGACCGAAGCCATAGTCGAAGAACAGCGGGCCCATGATGTCCTGGACATAGCTGGGATAGCGGAAACGGCCATCCTCGCCCATGATGTCGGCTCCGGCGCGTGACGATTCCAGCAGGAAGGCGTTTCCATAGTCGAAGAAATACATGCCCTGAGCGGTGAGGCGGTTGATGGCAGCCACCTGTCGGCGCAGCGAAGCCTGCACGGCCTGCTTGAACCGTTCGGGTTCTTCAGCCATCATCTGTTTTGACTCCTCGAGCGTATATCCCACAGGATAGTAGCCGCCGGCCCAGGGATTGTGGAGCGAGGTCTGGTCGCTGCCCAGGTCGACGTGAATGTTTTCGTCGGCCAGCCGTTCCCAGAGGTCGACAACGTTACCGACGTAGGCCATGGAAACGACACGCCGTTCACTCACGGCCTTGCGGATGGCGGGAATGAGTTCGTCGAGACTGGTGTGGAGCTCGTCGACCCACCCCTGTTCATAGCGCTTTCCAGCGGCAAGCGGATTGATTTCGGCCGTGACGCTCACGACCCCGGCAATGTTGCCCGCCTTGGGCTGTGCGCCCGACATGCCGCCGAGACCAGCCGTGACGAACAGCTTCATGTTGTCGCCTCCCACGCGGCGGGCAGCGTTCAGAACGGTGATGGTGGTCCCATGAACAATGCCCTGCGGACCAATGTACATGTAGCTGCCAGCCGTCATCTGGCCGTACTGGCTCACGCCCATGGCGTTCATGCGTTCCCAGTCGTCGGGCTTTGAGTAGTTGGGGATGACCATGCCATTGGTCACAACCACACGCGGAGCGGTCTTGTGGCTGGGGAAGAGGCCGAGCGGATGGCCGCTGTACATGACCAGTGTCTGCTCGTCGGTCATCTCGCTCAGATACTTCATGACGAGTCTGTACTGCGCCCAATTCTGGAAAATGGCACCGTTGCCTCCATAGATGATGAGTTCGTGTGGATGCTGTGCCACGCGCGGGTCGAGATTGTTCTGAATCATGAGCATGATGGCGGCTGCCTGACGGCTGCGGGCGGGATACTCATCGATGGGGCGAGCGTACATCTCGTAGGAAGGACGATAGCGATACATATAGATGCGGCCGTAGCGGCGCAGCTCTTCGGCAAACTCGGGTGCGAGCTGGGCATGGAGATGCTTGGGGAAATAGCGCAGCGCATTGCGCAAGGCCAGCCGCTTCTGCTCAGGCGTGAGGATGTCCTTGCGTTTCGGCGCATGGTTGATGTGCTCGTCATAGGCTTTAGGCTCGGGCAGATAGTCGGGAATGCCCAGCCTTATCTCTTTCTGGAACTGTTCTAAATTCATGGCTGACGGGGGTTGTTAGAGTTTGTTTTCAACAATGTCGAGAATGGCCTTTTCCTCCTCGCAGGCCTTTGCGGCAAGCTCGTTAGCCTCGGCAATGAGAGGCTCTGCCACGTTGCGGTCTTTCAGGGAGGCGGCATTGATTTTCACATTCAGGCAGGCCCCAAGCACGGCAGCACGTGCGGCAAGGGCACCCACACCCGCATCGCTCACGCTGGCAGGATTACCCTCAGCGGCCATGGCCTTGCAGATTTCGAACGCACGGAACGAAGCCTTCATCGTCCGGAGCGGCACCTGCGTGGCATAGAGCGTTGCCTGCTGGATGGCGGCCGAACGGGCTGCCTTTTCCTCATCGGTGGTTTTCGGCAGGGAGAAAGCCTTCATGATTTCGTTGAAGGCATCGGTGTCTTCGTCGACGAGATGCAGCAGTTCGGTCATGAGCGCCTGGCCCTTGTCGGCCCATGCGGAGAATTCGGCCCAACGGTCGTCCCACCCGCGCTTGTGGCTTGACAGATTGGCAACCATCGTGCCCAAGGCAGCACCCAGGGCGCCCATGTAGGCAGAGATGGTTCCACCGCCGGGGGCAGGGCTCTCGCGCGAGGTTTCGTCGGCAAAGCCTTTCACGGTCAGGTCGACGAGTTTCCGTGCACTACCCTTCTGGGCATCTTCAAGCAGATACTCGATGACCTTCTCGCGCGGGTTGAACGGCTTCAGGTCGTCGAGCCCCATCGACTTGATGGCAATTTTCATGATGTCTTCCTCAGGAATGCCCGTTGAGCGCTGCTGCTTCTCGAGGAAATACTTGCCTGCATCGATGAGCGTTTTCTTGGGAACCAGCCCCACAATCTCGGTGCCTGTGACGCGAACGCCACGGGCGGCGGCGGCACGGCAGACCTCGTCGAAGGCGACATGGAGCGGCGTGACGTTGAGATTGGTCATGTTCATGGAAACCTGGGCAATGCCATACTCGTCAATAAACCATCCGATGGCCTTCGTCGCCTTCAGCGTTCCGGGCTGCATGATGGTCTTTCCGTCGGCATCCTTCAGCGGCTTGCCCGTCAGCAGACCGCCCTCACGCATGGGACGTCCCTTCTCGCGCACGTCAAACGCGATGGCGTTGGCACGACGCGTACTGGTGGTGTTGAGGTTGTAGTTGACGGCAATGAGGAAGTCGCGGGCTCCGACGGCGGTGCATCCCGTGCGGGCTACGCCTTCGTCGAACGGACGGGCGCCGAAGTCGGGGGCCTTCTCTGGCGTGGCCAGCTTTTCAGGAAGCGCCTCATACTCGCCTGCACGACAGACAGCCAGGTTCTTCCGTTCGGGCTTGAAGGCCG
>ODAI010668737.1_pt1 | contig 13556 bp, 3 predicted proteins | sample 1539321 | NCBI WGS metagenome assembly ODAI01 (sample SAMN02144231, study PRJEB22623) | gut metagenome | biome: sheep rumen | host: Ovis aries | place: New Zealand
ACACTGTTTCCATAGGTTACTGTGTTTATTGGGTCGATTGTTACTTTTAGGTCTTGTTTTTTCATTGTGAATGTTGTGGTTGTGCTGGTTGGGTTGTAGTTTCCTCCACCATTATGATAAGCAGTAACATTGTTTACTCCAATTACTCCTACTTTGCTGGTGAGTGTGAATTCTCCTTTGTCATTTGTTTTAGCGGTTGCTGTTTTTCCATTTATTGCTATTTTTAGTCCAGTGTTTGCTCTTGGATTACCAGTGGAGTCTGTGAAACGACCAGTAATAGTTACGCTACCATAAGTTACTGTACCTATTTTATCCAGTGTGATTTTAAGGTCCTGTTTTACAACTGTGTATGTTGTACTATTACTTGTTGGGTTGTAATTGGTTCCACCATTATGGCTTACTGTTACATTGTTTACTCCGAGTTTACCAATTTTGGTTGTGAATACGTATTTACCGTTTTTATCTGTTTTAGCAGTTGCACTTTTACCGTTAATTAATATTTTTACACCAGTATTAGCACGTAGGTTGCCATCACCATCTTTTAATGTTCCAGTAATCTTTACGCTACTACCATATACAACATTAGCTATTTTATCAACAGTTATTTTAAGGTCCTGTTTTTTCATTACAAATGTTCTGCTGGTATTAGCTGAGTTGTAGTTTTTGTCTCCAGTACGAATTGCTGTCACATTGTTAGTACCAATTAATCCAACTTTACTTTCAACAGTAAATTTACCATTTGAGTCTGTCCTGGTACTTACACTTTTTCCATTGATAAGTATTTTTAGTGCGCTGTTTGCACGGGCATCGCCAAGTCCATCAGTAAATGTTCCAGTAATTGTTACATTATGTCCATAAACAACATCATTTATTTTGTTGATTGTAATTATAAGGTCTTGTTTTTCTACTGTGAATGTTGTTTGATCATTACTTGCATGATAACCACTACTACCAGCATAGTTAGCAGTTACATTGTTTACTCCCGTTACACTTGCATTAGTTTTATATGAGAATATACCCTGTGCATTAGTAGTTACTGTGATTGAGTCTTTATTGATTATTAAGTTAATATTGGCATTTTTAATTGCTTTGTTTGCACTGTCTGTTAGTTTACCTGTTATTGTAATGTTTTCTTTATATTGTACTGTTTTTATTGTATCTAAGTTTAATTTTGTTGAGAGTATTCCTTCCTCTATTACTAATCCACCAGTATATGTTTTGTTTAATGGTGAGAATTTATTGTTTCCTGAATAACAGAATGTGAGGTTTTGTGAACCTACTAACTGTGCTGGAGCTGTGAACTTGAATACTAGTTGACCATCTTTAACAATACCACTAATTGCTTTTCCAGAGGAATCTGTTAAAGTTTTACCATTTAGCATTAAAGTAACATTACCCTCATTAGCAGCATAATATGCATTGCCTGTTTTACCATTGTCAACACTTAATACTAATGACACTTCATTACCTACTGCCACAACAGTAGTATTATATCCAAATACTGTTGTATATGGTGTGATAGTTATTTTTCCGGTTTTACTTGCACTTGTCTGTGTATCATTACCAGTGTATGCTACTTGTAAATTATAAGCTTTTGTAGCAAAGGAGTTTGGTATAGTGTATTTGTAACTTACTTTTCCGTTTACTATTGTAGCATTTGCTATGTTATGTGAACCTATATAGATACGTGCAATTCCACCATTTACTGCTTTACCACCACTAGTAACATTTGCTACTATTGTAACAGATTCACCAAGTTTACCAGTGACATCTGCTACACTGACAGAAGATTTACTTTGAATACCAAGAGTATTATTTCCTTCTGCAGGTTTATAATCGGCAGTACCAAGATATTTAACTTTAACTGTTTTAACTGCTGGATTTTCGTTGGATGCTATTGGATAAACAATGCTTACATTTCCTAATTTAACATCCACTGTACCTATTTTCACATTATTCACATAAAATTCTGCCTGACCCAATCCTATTTTACCACCAGTACTAGTAGTAATTGCTGCTGTTAAAGTAGCATTGGAACCAACTGTACTTAAAACTTTTGCAACATTGACATTTACTTCTTCTGGTCCTTTGGTAAGTGTTATACTATTAATACCAGTAGCATTTTGGAAATTAATTCCCACTACATTAACAGTGAGCTGATAAGTGGTTGGATTGAAGAATACCGGTACACGATATGTTAATGAAGCTTTACCATTCACTACACTGCTATTTCCTATGTTTGTTGTTCCTATACGGAAAATAGCTGTAAGGTTTCTTGTATCAGTTGTTGTTGTGGCAACTGTTGCATTTAATGTTATTTGGTCTCCTATCATTGCATATGCAGGACCTACAGTTACGTTTGTAAAGTAAACGAAGTTGTTTTTAACTGTGTTTGATGAATGTTGATTGTTTACTGATTGGTCTCCTACAGATGATTTTGCTGTTAATGAGTTTTCTATTACTTTATTGTTTGATGTTTCATTTGTTAATCTTACTGTTGAATCAGTATTTGTTTTTATAGTATTATATCTGATATCATTGTTTTTGCTTTCGTACATTAAATATATTCCATTGTCACCGAGTGGTATTGCATCACTGTGTCCTATAGGGTTTACTTCATCTGATCCTTGTTTGGTTATTGTTATTGTGTTATTGTAAATTTTGTTGTTTACTGCAGCATCTGCTGCTATACCATATGGATATGCTCCTTTTGCTGTGATTGTGTTTTGTGTTATTATATTATTTGGTGATGAGAATATTTCTATTGAATATACTGCTGCACCCGTGCTTGTTACTTTGTTGTTTGTTACTGTTGATGTTGTACTGTTTTCTAGGGTTATTCCATATGCATAGTCTCCCTTGGTTGTTGTATTTTTACGTGATTCTATGTTGAATGTGTTTGAGTCCAGTGTTGTGTTTTGACTGTTTCTTCCGGCTATGAACCCGGTTGTAAAGTATCCTCCTTTTACTGTTACATTATTGTTTTGGAAGAGGTTGTTTTTTGAGTTTAAGTCGTCAAGGTCTTTTCCCCATTGTGCTCCAAGTACTCCCATACCATATGTGTATGGTCCGTAACTGTCGAGGTTTATTTTGTTGTTTGTTACTTTGTTGTTGTGTGAATCGAAGTATACGTCTATTCCAACTATACTGTTTTTACATTTACTTGTTGGTGCTGTGTATGTGTTAAACATTGATTTTGATGTTACTGTGTTGTTGTTAATATTGTTGTTTGATGAGTACAATAAGATTATACCATGGTTATGTAGTACTTCTTGTATTGTTCCTATTTCATCATCGAATTGTATTGATTCAGCATATTCCAGAGGTACATTTGATTGATTTATGTGTATGATGTTCTTTTCTATTGTGTTAGTTGAGGCATCATATAACATTATTGCATCATTCACGTAGTCTCCAGATGTTTTAAGGTTGTTTCCAGTTATTGTAGTTGCACCTGAGCTGTAAAGGAATATTGCGAAGCTTTCATACCTTGCATAGTTTTCTATTACATTGTTTGTTATATTACAATTGTTTACTCCAAGTACTTCTATTCCATGAACATTATATTCATCTTTTGTATTGTTGATTTTTACTCCAGTTATTGTGGATGCATGTGCATTATCACTGAGTGTTATTGTACCATTGTTGATTTTTCCATTTTGTCCTATTACATGTACTTTTTTAGTGAATTTTAAGTTTACATTATTGAGAGTTGTGTTAATGTATACTGTTGCATTTTGTTTAACCCATCCATCTTCTCCTAGTTTAGTCTCATTTGTTCGTGCATTACCATTTCCATCAAAGTATTTGTTATATACATCAGTGGAATTTATGTTGATAATTTGATTTGAATCAAGTTCAGCTGTTCCATTAGGATTTTTTGCTGGTGGTAAATATGCCACATTCCCTGTTCCTTTGTTTGATATTAATATATTGGATGATGTTACTGTTACGTGAACTTGACTTGCTACATTAGAACCTGCATTTTTGAAGTCAATAGCATAGTCTGCTTGTGATATGATATGATTATTATCTACAGTTATATTATTAATATAACCAGAATAACCACTGTTAGTAAAGTATATCCCTTTTTTATTTGATGTGATTTTGTTGTTTAATATGTTTACTGGAGAAATTGGGTTTTTAGTGGATGGTTTTCCATATATTCCATAACTTTGTGTTGTTATTTCATTTCCATCAATTGTTACATTATTAACTGAAAACTCTATTGCATTTCCATTTTCTGTGCTGATAGTGTTGTTAATTATTTGAGCGTTATCTTCTGTAACAAGAATTCCTACTGAGCTGTTTATTACATGTATATTGTTGTTTCTTACTATTGTGTTTCTAGTTGTAGTGATTCCACGAGCCCATCCACTTACATCATTGTATTCTATTATGTTGTTATATCCTCCACTATCTATTCCATGATATCCACCACTTACTGTGTTATATGAAGCTATGTTATTTGATCCCATCATTTGTATAGTATAACACCACCCTGAGTTTCCTCCAGTTAAGTTGTTTCCTGTGATATTATTATAATTGGATAGTCCCGCAGGACCTAAACCAGTTTGTCCAGGATATGTACTTAGATAGATTACGTTTGCAGCTTCACTGTATGCTGTGTTGTTTGCTATTACATTGTACATTGAGTTACTGAATACCATTGCTGTATGAACTCTTCCATCAGGTACCTCTGTATCAATTGTTTCGAAATAATTGGAACGGATTACACTTCTATTTGTTATTGCATCAAATGCATGAGCTTTTGTTCCTCTTACTCGTACATCATTGTTTTCTACAAGTATGTTGTTTGCACAGTTTATTGCTATTCCTGTGACCCCTTCTGCATCATTACGTATTACTAGGTTGGATATTGTGGATCCACTTCCCTTAGTATATATCATTACCATACAGTTGTTTAATGTTGCGTCATTGTCCAGGCTTGTTAGTGTTATTGGTTTGTCTATGTAGAAGTTGGTGTTTGTGAATGTTCCTTTGAGGCTTACTGTATCCCCCGCGGATATCATGTTTGTAGTTCCGGTACTGTTAAAGAACAGATTTGTTACTCCACTTGAAGCATCTATGGATATTGTTCTTGCTTCTTTAACTGTTGTTTCTTTTTCGTTATCTTTTTCTATTGTTTTGTTATTACTTGTTTTTACATTACTTGTAGTTGTGTCTTGGATTAGATTGTCTGATGTGTCCATTACATCTGTTGTAATCTCGTTTCCAGGAGTTGTGTCTGTTGTTTGTGTTATATCCGTTGTATTTTCGGCTGCAGACACTGCTCCTAGGCCAACCAGAAGTATGATTAATGCAAATAACAAGAATTTACTTTTGGTTTCCATATTTTGTTTCACCCCTAAATTTTGATTTGATTGAATTAATAATTTTAGGTTAATTGAATTTTCCTTTTATGAAACTATATTTATTCTTTTAAATTATTATATTTTTAACAAATGAAAATAAAGTAAATTTGAAGAATTGTTAAAAATAAAAATAATTAGTTAATAATTAGCATAAAAATAGAAAAATTATAGAAAAAATGATAAAAAAAGTAAAAAACTAAAAAAAAATATGAAAACATTAATTTGATGTCATATATTGTTTTCCAGTTTTTGGATCAGTATAAACTGTTCCTGTTTTTTGGTATCCAGAACTTGAGGAATCTATACTTTCAAATGTATCGGTTACTTCCTGTCCCGGTTCAATTTCAACTGTGTTCTGTGCCTGTTGCTGCTTTTCTTGCATGGATTGATCACTTATATGATCCACCCCTGTTGCCATTACTGCAAAGATTAAGAATCCCACAGCCAGTACTAACATGATATCTGTCATGTTTGTTACTGAGGACATCGGATCAGTATCTTCTTCAGATTGTCTTAATCTACTCCTGCGTAGGGACATTTAAATCAACCTCTAATATTGTTTCAGCTAAGTCGTATAACATGCTGATATCCTGATTATACCAATCTCTTCTAATTCTTGCTATAACAAAACAAACAGTACCTGCAGCTAAACCTGCTGTTGTTGTGTTAAATGCTGTTGTAAGGTTAGTGGTTAATGTTACCATATCCCCAGCACCCAGAGCAGCTAATCCAGGACCCATTGGAATAATAGTACCTAATAATCCAAGACCGGAACCAACTTTAGCAACTACATCTACTTTTCTTAGAGAATTTATCATGTTTGCTTCTTGAGTTTCAAGTAGGTCTCTTGCAATAATTTCTCTAACGTTTTTGTTATAAACTGTTTGATCTAATTTTGCTATTGTGTATAATAATTCTTTATCTGATTGGTGTAATTTTGTATTACTGATTACTTGACATATTTCTTCACTTGTTTTACAGTGAACTATTTTTTTAATTGTTTCTTCTTTTTCTTCACCAGAGATTTTTTTTCTTCCAGTGTACTCTGCCAGTAATGCACCTATTTCTATTATTGCAAATATTATGAAGATAATTAGTAAAATCATTACTGGTAGTAATAGACTTTGTGCTATTACATTTAATACTCCGGAAAGTATGTCTCCTCCTGGTATTGTTGTTGGCATTAATTTTTTCCCCTATTTTGTTTTATTTTTGTAAAAAGTAACTTCTTTTTCTAGCAATTAGAACTCCTATAACCATCATTATAACTATTCCTATTAACATTTCAACCACGGAGCCTAATGATTGAATTTGCATTGCTCCTCCTTCCATTAATAAGGATATGTTAGGTAATATAATCATACATAGTACAAAGTATATTCCTATGAATATCATGAAATTTCCTAGTACTAATGGGTATGGTTTGTTAATCTTTTTAACTATTGAAAATGATAACAGGTATGTTAATCCCATTACGATTACTAAAGCTATTGCTGAAAATGAACCTAATGTTACAGTAGATACTCCTGCTACTGGTGATACTAGAATCACTGATGCTAAAATTGCTCCAAAACAACAAGGACATGGAGCTACTACTGCCATACATGTTGCCGAACCTACATCTTTTTCTGTTACTTGCCAGTCATATATAGTTTTAAATCCAGTTATGACTATTATCATTGCAATTACTGCAAATATAGCTCCACTGTACCCGTAAACTATATCATATACTTGTTGTGTGTATGGTTGACATATATATGAGAGTAATATTAATCCTATAGCATAGCCCAATAGAATAAAACCTACTGTTTTTCTTTTTATTCCAGAAAAACCTAGAGCTAATCCTATTTTTACTCCAAATACCAGTACTGCAGCTAGTATACCATATTGTAAAAATTGATCTAACATTAAATTCCTCCAATATAGCATTTAATTACTTGATTTATAATTTTTAAAGTTTTAAAAGTTCCTATAGTAACTTTATATTAAAAATTATTGAAATCGTATAAAATAATTTTTATTTATCTTTATTTATTAATATTGTTATAATTCCTTAGAATTAGTATAAATCACAATATAAATTTAAAGTAATCTTTAATTCATGATAAAAAAACACACAAAAATCAAAAAAACTTTATAAAATACTCATTTAACTTTACAAATTTCAATTTATTTAAATATTCATTTTCATAAATAATAAAACAAGACACTATTAAAAAAAAATAAGATATATAGGAGGATTAAAATGACATCAAAAAAGAAAATGATAAGCATAATAAGTTTAATGTTACTACTACTTATTTCTATGACAATTGTATCAGCAACAGACCCCAATAACATAAACAATGATGATACAACAGAGAACATAGAAGAACAAGCTTCCTCCACAAATAACCAACAAATAATAAAAAAAGACACATACAACACAAAAACAGAAACACTAAAAAATATCTATGTAACATCAAACGGAAATTCTTCCAGCAATGGAAGTGATTCATCCAACCCCACAACACTAACCAATGCAATAAGAAATGTTGAAAACGAAGGAAGCATAATCTTAGGAGGAAATAATGAAATAAATTATTATGACATCACAGACAATATTACAACCAAAAATCTGAATACAAACGTTAAAACATTCACAATAACCTCAAACAATAACAGCAACATTATTCTAAGATTTTTCTCAAGCTACAACATGGAACTTAACGGAAATTACAATATACTACTTGCCAACATCTACTTTACACGAAGTTATACCTCAAGTCTCCCCCTTATTAACAACAATGCAACATTAACAATGGAAAACTGCAGCATATACAATGTAACTAACTCCTACCGTTATGGAGCAATATATAATACTAAAACACTCAATATAAATAATTCACAATTTTTCAATAACACAGCCTATCGACAGGGTGGTGTAATCTACTCTGAAAATGGAACAGTCAACATAGACAATAGCCTATTTGATGAAAACAGTGCAGCCAATGGAGGTGTAATATCCTCATCCAATTCAAGGATAATAATTAACAACTCCACATTTAATTCCAACAAAGCATCATTCGGAGGAGTTTATTCCTTAAGAGACAAAACAAACCTTAATACCAATAATTCAAGATTTGTTAACAACACAGCAGAATATAATGGAGGAGTTTGTGATTCATGGTATTCCACATCATCTTACAACAACACACTTTTCATAAACAATAGTGCAGAATATGGTGGAATAACATATAGTGCAAACAACATAGCAACAAAAATATACAATTCCATATTAGAAGACAATTACGCATACATGAATGCAAATATTTACACATTCAGGGACAATTTAACAGTAGACAATAATGTAATACTAACTTCAGAACATTACAGGACATTATACTGTTACAATACTTCATATAATATTAATAACAATTGGTGGGGAACAAACAATCCTAACTTTTATCATATAACAAATAACATCCTCCCAGACAACTGGAGATTAATGACATTAAATACCATATCCGATAATTCACCCTACAGAATAAACATATCATTAAACCAGTTAAGTGATTCAAAAACAACCACCAAAAAATTACCAGAACGTATTGTTAAGTTGGAATCAGATGATGGAACTTTCCAATACAATACAAACATAATAAATAATAACCTCCTTGTAAACTATACTGGAAACATCAACAAAGCTCAGATAACTATTGACAACCAAACATTAACATTAAATGAGAAAATTAAAGCATACCTCCATGTATCGGATGTTTCTGCAAAAATAAATGATGAAGCCAATCTCATAATCAAATGCAATCCGGACATTACAGGTAACATCACATTAAAAATAGATGACACACCCCTAGCAAGCATCACAGCCCATAACGGAATTGCAAAATATTCATATCATTTCAATTCAAGCTGGCATGAGGGAATATACACAGTAACAGCCAGTCTAACAAACAACACAAAATATGATGACATGAGTGTTAACTCTACTTTAATCCTAAACAATAACTATAACAATAGTATCACACTTGTTTCAAACAATAACAACAACTACATTGAAGAAAATGTCAGCATAAGCACCAAACATGATTTAAACACCCTCCTGGAATACCAGACAAGTGTGAAAGATCAGGGAAAAAGTGGTAGTTGTTGGGCATTCAGCACACTTGCCACACTAGAAGCTGCATACAAGAAAGCATATGGTGTTGAGTACAATTTTTCAGAAAACAATATGAAAAATATTCTTAAAAAATATTCCACACTAGGTGATGTGAATGATTATCCTAATGGTGGAAACACTGAATTAGAACCTATTGCTTACCTAATTGGTTGGTATGGTCCAGTGGATGAAACAGATGACCTTTATGATGATTACAGTATAATGTCACCAATATTGAATAACAGTATTAAAGTTGAGGATGTTTACTTTATTTACAGGTCAAGTTATACTGGTAAAGACAATAAAAAATTGAAGGAAGCTATTAAGAAATATGGTGCAGTATCCTCCTCAATATATTCTTCATACTCCGGAACATCAGGTCAAAGCTTATACACTACCCTATCAAATTATGCTGATCATGCAATAACAATCGTTGGATGGAATGATTTCTACAGCAATTTCTATGGATCAAACAGACCTTCAGGTAATGGTGCATACATTATTAAGAATAGTTGGGGAACATCAACAGGTAACAATGGATACCAGTATGTCTCATATTATGATACCTCTCTTGCCGGAGTTAACCTGAACAACATATGGAGTTCATTCAGTTATGCTTTCCCAGTACAACAATACGAAAATTATACTAATATTTATCAACATGATACTGTTTCAACAAAGATACAAACATTAACTCCTAGTGCCTGGGTGAGAAATATTTACACCGCACAAAAAAATGAAAGCATTGCAGGTGTTGGAACATTTATCTATGAGGATACTGATTATGAAGCATATGTATATGTTAATGACAAGTTTTGTTATGCACAAAATGGTACCATCACACAGCCAGGTTACAGGATAATTAAGTTAGATAATTATGTTCCCGTAATTGAAGGAGATACTTTTAGAGTTGATTTAAAATTAAATGCTCTTGAAGGAGATTATACTTCTGTTACACTACAAAATACAGATAGGTTTAAATCAATTTCCAGAGAAAATCAGTCATTTATAAGTACTGACGGTGAAAATTGGCAAGACTTATACAATAGTTATGATAACAAGTATTCAGCAGCATGTCTTAAAGTATATACTAAAGAGACTCCCAGCATTGTTTCAAAGGTTATTCAGAACGAAAATTATAATGTTACTACCCATGTTTATAATTTAAATTCAAGTGGAAGATTATTCTATAAAATAGATGATGATTTATATGTTGATGATGAGGAAAATGTTGTTTATACTGATGTTGCTAGTAATGGAACTTACAGTATACTAATTCCTAGATCCAGTATTGAAAAAGATGAATTTAACATTACGGTAATGCTTGAAACAAATGAATTTAATGCAACTGAGAACATTACCCTTGTATCATCAGGTAATGTGATTATTTCAGCAGAAAATGTCACATGTTTTGTGGATGATGAGCAGAAAATACATGTAACAGTAGAAATTGAAAACAATACTCTTAATCAAACTTTAAATGAAGGAAGCATTTTCCTAATTGAGAACTCAACGGTAAAATATCAGGGAGATATAACTGACAATAGCGTGGACTTTATATTAAATGAAACAGCAGGAACTTACACATACACTTTAGTTTATAGTGGTCCATATGCCAGCAATAATGTAACTGTTAGTATAACACTTCTTAAACATAATTTAACTGTTAACATTACAGACATAGAAAACAGTTATTACAACAGGAATGCTGCTATTAGTGGAGTAATATTTTATGAAGACAGTAATCAAACAGCAAAAAACATACAAATCAATGCAAATGTTGATGGAAAAGGTTACAGCATATATTCAGATAATAATGGAGAATTTAATATAACACACCATTTAGAACATGTGAACTCCATTCCAATATCTCTTAACATATCTGAAGGTTTATCTTACAATGGTTTAATGGTTGAAGGAACATTCCCCGCATTGCCTGAAGAAACTAAAATTACACTAACAACAAATAATCCTTATGTTGGTGAAGATTTAACAATACGTGGACAATTAACTGATAAGAACGATATTAATATAGAACATGCTCAATTATCAGTATATGTGAATAATGAATTTGTTGCAAATGTTACCACAAATAGTAATGGAGAATATTTCCTAAATTATACCACTACAATGTTAGGTCAAAACAATGTTACTGTAATATATGATGAAACTGAAAATTATGTTCCATGTAATTTGACTTGCAACTTCATAACATTACTAAAACCTACCATTATAATCGTAAATGATATTGAAAACAATAAGATCCATGATAATATTACCATAAGTGGACAGTTAACCGATAAAGATGAGATTAAGTTGAACAATAAAAGCATAATGATACAAATAAATGATGAGGAATATCAAACTACAACAAATAACAACGGAACATATACATTAACCATAACAACAACAAAGATTGGAACAAACAATGTCACAATACTATTCACAGGAGACAACAAATATCAAAACACTAACATAACAACCACATATTACACAACAAAACTGAACACACAACTAACTCTAAACAATACACCAACAACAACATACAACAACTACCTAACAATAACAGGAACACTAACAGATGAACACAACAACACGCTCAAAAACACACAAATAACAATACAAATAAACAACAACCCCCTAAACCTAACCACAGACAATAAAGGACAATTCACATACACAATACAAGCAACAACAACAGGACAAAACAACATAACAACATATTATAATGGAAACAAAGTATACAACCCAACAAATACAAATTCCACATTCACAGTAAACAAACAAAATGTTAACATCCACCTAGACAAAATAACTGATGTTGCTTATGGAGAAAACATAAGCATAACCGGAACATTAGAAGATGAAAACAATAAACTCAAAAATATGCATCTAACCTTAAAAATAAACCAAAACATAATAAATATTACTACAGACAATGACGGATTATTCAATTACACAACCCAAGCAATAACTGTTGGAACAAATAATATTACCACCATTTACTATGGAAACACCAACTACAACCCTACAAACAATACCCAAACAGTCACAGTAAACAAACAAGACACAAAAATAACAATTAAAAACATACCAACAACAAAATATAACCAAAACATAAGCATTACAGGAACATTAACCGACAAAAACAACAAAGCATTAACAAACACCACAATTACAATAAACATAAACCAAAACAAATACCACGTCCAAACTAACATACAAGGACAATACACACTAACACTTAAAGCAGATACAATAGGAACAAACAACATCACAATAACATACAATGGAAACACAAACTACAACCCAAGCAACACCACCACAACATATATCACAACAAAATTAAACTCAAAAATAACAATAAACCCTATAAACGAAACAATATATAAAAACAACATTACTATTACAGGAACATTAACTGACGAAAACAACAAAGCAATAAAAGGAAGTATAACAATACTAATCAATGATGAAAATGTAAACACAGAAACAAGCAATACTGGAATTTATTATTACAAAACTAATGCAACAATAACAGGTACAAACAACATAACAATAATATTTAATGGAACTACAACACATACCCCAACCAATATAAGTTCAACATACAATGTAAATAAACAAGACCTGAAAATTAACTTTGATAAAATTAATGATGTTGTTTATGGACATGAAGTAACAATCACTGGTACATTTACTGATGGACTTGAAAATGCTCGTGCAAACATTGCATTAAGAATATTTATCAATGGTAAAGGTGTAAGTACTAGAACAGATTCTGATGGACGATTCAGTGTAAACAGTAAAGTAGGAGTAATTGGAACTAACAATGTAACGGCAAGTCACATGGGTGGAGCAAACTACAACCCAACCAACACAACTACTACATTCAAAATGCTAAAACAAAACCTAATAATAACCGTAGACAAAATAGATACGATAATCTATGGTAGTAAAGTTAACATCAGTGGAACATTAAAAGATGGTGATGGCAACCTACGTGCTAATACTGGTGTAAAAAT
>ODAI012538371.1_pt1 | contig 13556 bp, 7 predicted proteins | sample 1539321 | NCBI WGS metagenome assembly ODAI01 (sample SAMN02144231, study PRJEB22623) | gut metagenome | biome: sheep rumen | host: Ovis aries | place: New Zealand
ATATAGTCGATTCCCGTAACCTCGCCGAAGCTCTCAGCCTGGATAACGGCATTCTGTCCTGTTGTAGCATCGATAATAAGAACGGTCTTCACTTCCGCTTCAGGGGCTTCCCTTGCAATAATGCGGCGGATCTTTGCGAGCTCGTCCATGAGATTCTTTTTGTTATGAAGACGTCCTGCCGTATCAACGATAAGGATGTCGGCCTTGCGTGACAATGCGGCATGCACTGAGTCAAATACGACGGCAGCGGGATCTGCTCCGTCAGAGCCCTGGGAAATGACTGTCGTTCCGGTCCTCTCCCCCCATGCCTTCAACTGGTCAACAGCTGCCGCACGGAATGTGTCAGCCGCGCCCATGATGACCTTTTTGCCTTCATTCTTCCATCTTAATGCGAGCTTGCCCGAAGTCGTGGTCTTGCCTGTACCGTTAACTCCGATCATGAGGATTATGTTGAGCTTGCCGGGAACGATCTCGAGAACGGATTTCTCGCCTAAGATCTCGGTCATCCTCTCCCTTACGGAACCAAGAACAGCCTCATGGCTGTCGTCACCGGTCTTCTTTATATTCTCTTTAACCCTTCCGATTATGTCCTCTGAAGCGGGAACACCGCAATCAGCCCTTATCATGAGCTCTTCGAGTTCGTCGAGCATATCCTCGTCGAAATGGCCGGTGCTTGCGGCGATCTTCGTAAAGCCGCCTGCGAAAAAGTTTCTGGTATTAGCAAGTCCTCTTTTGAAAACGTCAAGGATTCCCATTATTTAAGCTCCATAGAAAGAATTTTCGAGACTCCGCGCTCAGCCATGGTCACACCATACATCTGATCGCAAGCCTCCATGGTTCCCTTACGGTGGGTAACCAGGATGAACTGCGACTTTTCAGAATGCCTTCTGACGAAGTCCGTGAAACGTGAAATGTTTACATCATCCAAAGCAGCCTCGACCTCATCGAGAATTACAAAAGGCGAAGGTCTGAGCTCTAAGATAGCGAAAAGAAGTCCGATAGCCGTAAGGCATCTCTCACCGCCCGAGAGCAGTGACAAAGTCTGAAGCTTCTTTCCCGGCGGCTGTGCCTTGATATCGATATTGCATCCTAAGACATCTGTCTCGTCATCTAATATGATCTCTGCCGTACCGCCTCCGAAGAGATCCGTAAAGACTCTCTTGAAGTTCTCGTTTATAGTCCTGAAGTGCTCGGTAAACTCGGTCTTCATGCTCTCGGTCAGTTCTGCGATAACGTTTTCGAGGTCCTTCTTGGCTGCCTCGATGTCATCCTTCTGGCCGTTCATGAAGTCAAGACGCTCGGAAAGCTCCCTGTATTCTTCAAGCGCATTAAGGTTAACAGTACCGAGCTGCCTGATCGTATTCTTGAGTGTTGCGATACGCTTGCTCTGCTCACCCGGTTTCTCAACCGGTTTGACGCCGTCCTTAATGTTGTCATACGTTACGGAATAGTCTTCCCAGAGCTTGTTCTTGTCTGCGTCTATCTCGTAGATATATTTGTCATACTTGGCAACATGTGCGTTGAGCTTCTGCTCGAGAGAGCTAATTATGTCTTTTGACTGCGCAAGCCTGTCTCCGAACGTGGACATTTCGGAAGCCAACTTGCTCCTCTCGGCATTCAGCTTGGCTATCTTCTCCTCGCTTACCTTCTCGAGCGCCAAAGTCTCATTGATCTCTTTATCGCAGACGTCGATCTCCCTTGAGATCTCCCCTGCTTTCCTGGTTATCTCCTTGACCTCGGCTTCGCCGTTCTTGATGCTGGTCTTAACCTCTTCGATCTGACCCTTGATATGCTCGGCAAGATCGATCGCACCGTTGCGCTCTGTTATCTTGCGCTCGGAAAGCGCTACCGCGGCAGCAAGCCTGTCGGTAAGTTCCTTCGTCTTATCGGCAAATGCCTTGGAACGTTCCTCTATCTCGGCAACGCTGTCCTTATATTCCTCAAGATCGGATTCTATCTCCTTCTCGATGGTTTCGAGTTCTTCCATATCTTCGGTCATGCGAAGCTTATTGCCGGAGATCTCAAGGCTGTCCTTCTCGCACTTTTCAACTGCTTTCTTATTCTCGTCGGCCCTGTTCTCTGTATTGCGGTAATCGCCTTCAGCTTTGACTTCCTCAAGCTGGAAGAACTTGAGCTGTTCTGCAAGCTGGGCAAGTTCACGCTCCAAAGTGCCGATCTCATCGTCGATCTCCTGGCGGCGCTCTTCTGAATCGGAGAGCTTTGCCTCTATCGAAGCAATGTTGGCAGAGATCTTCTCGATCTCCTTCTGCCTTCCTAAGATTCCGCCGCCTCTGTCGTTCTTTCTGAGGCTTCCGCCCGTAAGAGATCCGCCCGGATTGACCGAATCGCCTTCAAGCGTCATGACCTTGACGGTACGTCCGGTCTCATAAGCTATCTTTCTGGCATTATCGAGATTATCTGCAACGATTATCCTTCCTAAGAGATTGGAAATGATATTGGTAAGGTCACGGTCGCACTTGACCAGATCCGAAGCGATTCCGATATAACCCTTGATGCGCGAAGCCTGATCCTTGACCTTGTCGTCGATCGGGCGTGCCTTGATGTTCTCGATAGGAAGGAATGTAACTCTTCCCAGACGCTTAGTCTTAAGAACATCGATAAGTTCTGCTGCATCCGCTTCGCTCTTAGTAACGACGTTGTTGATAGCCGTTCCGAGAGCCGTCTCAATGGCCGTTGCATATTTCGCATCACTCTCGATGAGATCGCCAACGATGCCTACGATAAGGCTCTTTACGTGTTTGTTGGCTGATGCTTCATCGGAAAGCTTCCTTACTGATTCCTGATAGCCTTCCTTAAGGCGCTCCAGATCCTTGAGCGTCTTGAGTCTTGCTTCCTCTGCAGAAAGCTCTCTGTTGTATTTATCAAAAAACTGGTTTAACTCGACCTGTCTGCCGTGAGCCTTCTCAAGCTTCTTGTTGCGTTCTTCGATATCAGACTTGACCTCCGAGGTCTTTATCTTCATCTCGCGCCACTTGTCATCGGCTTCCTTGAGATGCTTTTCAAATTCCTTGCCGTTCTCGATGGCCGCAAGGCGCTCTTCGGCAAGCTCTTTTACCCTGCCGTCGATCGAACCGATCTGTACCTTTAGCTCATCTATCCTTCTGCGTGTCTCATAGAGTTCGTCGGTCTTGGCCTTAACGCTTGCACCGACCTTGTCCATGTCCTTGTTCTGCTCTTCATACTGCTTCTGCGCAGCGTCTTTCTCTGAAGCGATCTTCTCGCTCTCTGCACGTGCGTCATTGGCTTCCTGCAGGAGTTCTGCGGCATGCTCAGTCTTTTCCTTTAAGTCTGATTGGAGCTGCTCGATGCGCGAGAGCATGACTGTCTTGTCAGATTCAAACGTTGCGAGCTGGTCTTCGGTCTGCTTGAGTCTCTCAGCAGAGACCTTCTTCTCGGTAATGAGCTCATGCTCCTTTTCAGTCAGGTCAGACAATATCTGGCGCTCATCCTCGATCTTCTCATCAAGCTCTTCGCTTCTGTTAATGACTTGCTGATTGGTCTTTCGCAGTTCCTCGAACTTGTCCTGTTGCTCGGCGATCTCAGCTTCAAGAGTCTCCTTGAGAGTAGCGGAATCGCCCATTGCCTTCTCCGCCTCATTGATCCTATAGACCAGGAGCGAAGTCTCGAGTTCCTTCATCTCTTCGTAAGCGGCATTATACTGCTTGGCTTTTCCGGCCTGCTCTTCAAGAGGTCCCTTGCGCTCTTCCAATTCATTCAGGATATCGTTGATACGCAGGAGGTTCTGCTCGGTGGAGTTGAGCTTTCTCTCTGCCTCTTCTTTTCTGACCTTGTATTTGACGATTCCAGACGCCTCTTCCATAACGCGGCGCCTGTCTTCTGACTTGTTTGAAAGGATCTCGTCGACCCTGCCCTGTCCGACGATCGAATAACCGTCTTTTCCGAGACCGGTATCAAGGAACAGGCTCGTAATGTCCTTAAGCCTGCAGTTGACCTTGTTTATCTGGTATTCGGATTCACCTGACCTGTAAAGCCTTCTGGTGATGCATATCTCAGGGAAGTCGTAATTTACAAACCTGTCCGCATTGTCGAACGTGATGGTGACTTCGGCATAGTTCATCGGTTTTCTCGATGACGTACCGTTGAAGATGACGTCCTCCATCTTGCCGCCGCGGAGCTGCTTGACGCTCTGTTCTCCCAGTACCCATCTGACAGCATCGGTAACGTTGGATTTACCGCTGCCGTTAGGTCCGACTACGGCCGTGAGACCTTTGTCGAACTCGATACATGTGTATTCCGGGAATGATTTAAAACCCTGAAGCTCAAGTTTTTTAAGATACATTAACTTTCCTGACTGCCTTCCGGAAACTTTTCACGGTAGATGCGCACTGCTTCGGCAGCGCACTTCTGTTCCGCATCCTTCTTACTGTGACCGGTAGCCGCAGCAAGCTTGATATCATCGGCATAAACCACGACATCAAATTCACGCATATGCGCCGGTCCGCGCTCAGCGACGGTCTCGAATCTTATCGCATGACTGTTGCCGCGCATCTGTGCAAGTTCAAGAAGTCTGCTCTTGTAGTCCAGAAAGATCTCTCCGTCTACGGCCTTTCTCACCGTCTCGGAAAGATTTCTCGTGATTACTTCTCTGGCCTTCTCAAACCCGCCGTCAAAATAAACTGCCGCAATAACTGCCTCAAAGCAGTCCGCAAGCGTGGAATCCTTGTCTCTTCCCCCCGTCTGTTCCTCGCCCTTGCCGAGAAGCAGATAGCTGCCCATATCAAGTTTTCTCGCTGCCTCGGCAAACGATCTTTCACAGACAGAAATGCTGCGCATCTTGGAAAGGTAGCCTTCATCGGCTGTCGGATTCATCTCATAGAGCATCCTGCCGACTACCAGGTCACCCACAGCGTCTCCGATAAACTCAAGTCTCTGGTTGGATTCCCAGTGTCCGCCGCCCTGCTCGAAAACATATGTGGTGTGGGTGAACGCGGTCTCAAGGAGTGATTTATCCTTAAAGACATATCCCAGCTTTTTTTCAAATTCCGAAAAATCCGTGTTCATAATCCACCGTATAAATCTAACGGCTGAATGCATGAAGCTCACGCACTCAGCCGTCGAACTTTACTATTTAAGTTAGCTTAAATGAAGCCCTGTTTATCAGCCCTCAGTAAGGTTCTGGATGTACTCGACTGCGTCCTTGACTGTAACAACCTTCTCAGCAACATCGTCAGGGATCTCGATGTCGAATTCCTGCTCCATAGCCATAACGAGCTCGACCATATCGAGAGAGTCAGCATTGAGATCATCAACAAAGGAGGAATCCTCTGTGATTGTATCCTCGTCAACACCCAGCTGGTCAACGATCATTCTCTTGATGCTGTTAAAAAGTTCTTCGTTTGTCATAAAAATGTTCCTCCGTATGATATATGTATGATTATATTCAATCCACAAATCTGTTTTTAATGTATGTTACCTGTTTTGTCAATAGTTTATTTTGATAATCGAAGTTTTTTGAGGATCAGCCCTTGAGATACTTCTTTCCCTTAATAAGATAATCAGCTCCGGAAATGACACACATGACCATGCTGATGCCGAAAAGCACGTTTCCAATTATGGTTATGACATTCGGCTGAAGGTTTGCATAACCCGTAAACCCGAAGCCGAATATCTTGAGAAGGATAGGTTCGAACATGAGATAAGTGATGGCGACCATCTGTGTTGCGGTCTTGATCTTACCCATCATCTTTGCGGCAATTACTTCGTTATTTGCAGCAGCTATCATGCGCAGGCCGGAAATGGCAAACTCCCTGAGGATAACGATGATAAGGAGCCATGCAGAGATCCTTCCGAGCTCTACAAAAGCAATCAGCACGCTGATTACCAGTATCTTATCGGCAAGAGAATCAAGGAACTTTCCCAGATCGGTAATGAGATTATACTTTCGGGCGATCATGCCGTCTGCAGTATCGGTAAGCGATGCAACGATAAAGATAATAGCCGCTACGATCATTCCGTTGCTGTTGATGAATGCGTTCCACGATTCAGGCTGCCAGCCGAAAAAGTTGATCGGAAGCATGAAAAGAACGGTTACGGGAACCAGGAAGATCCTTATAAGGGATAATTTATTAGGTAAATTCATTTATAAAGCACCTGACATCATTATTTTGACACGAATATAATAGCCGAATTTCAGCTTTCGTCAATCGTTACGGCAGTCATGTCAAAATCGTCCGAACAATCGACGATCTTAACATCAACAAAGTCACCGATCTTAAGTTCTTCGGTCTGGGAAGCGACATAAATGACGGGATCGACCTCGGGCGACTCACCGTAGCTTCTGCCTATGTAGAAGATACCGTCATCAGATACGGAGCAGACATTGACCCTGGTAACAGTACCGAGGCGCTTTTTAGACTGTTCTGAAGAGATCTGCCTCTGGAGCTCATAGATCTCATCATATCTTCTCTGCTTGGTCTCCTCGTCTATCTGGTCAGGCATGTCGTATGCTTTGGTGCCCTCTTCAGGTGAGAACATAAAGCAGCCCAGACGGTCAAACTTCCATTTCTTCAGGTTTTCCTTCAGTTCATTGAAGTCCTCTTCCGTCTCACCCGGGAATCCCACCATTACCGTAGTCCTGATGATGCAGTCAGGTATCGCTTTCCTGATCGCTTCCAGTCTTGATGTGATCAGTTCAGCGGTATCCCTTCTGTTCATTGCCTTAAGGATCTTATTGCAGCCGTGCTGTATGGGGATGTCAAGATAGTGGGCTACCTTGGGGTTATTCGCTATCTCATCGATCAGATCAGACGTAATGCCGTCCATATAACCGTACATAACGCGGATAAGCTCTATGCCTTCTATCTCAGATAGACTCTTTAAAAGTTTTGTAAGACTTCTTTCTTTATATAATTCTATTCCGTAATTGGTAGTGTCCTGCGCTGCCAGGACCAGTTCTTTAATGCCTTCGAAAGCCAGGATCTTAGCCTCCTCCACGATATCCTCCATGGGTCTGGACACAAAGTTCCCTCTGATGAGAGGTATCGCGCAGAAACTGCACCTGTTAAGGCATCCCTCCCCAATCTTGAGCCATGCATACGCTTCGGTGGAGATCTCTCTTTCCTTTACAAGATGCTTATAGCCTCCGACACCCGTCGTGATGTTTATCTTTTCAGATTCCCTGCCGAACTCGCCTGCAAGTCTTTCGACAACATCGACTATATCGCCATAGTGGGCTGTACCGAGGACCGCGTCAACCTCAGGCATCTCCTTCAGGATATCTTCGGGATATCTCTGTGAAAGGCATCCGGAGACGATTATCTTCTTAACGTTGCCATTCGGAGACTTGTAATCGGCAACATTAAGAATTGTGTCGATGGCCTCTTTCTTTGCCGATTCGATGAACCCGCATGTGTTGATAACGACTATGTCTGATTCCGGCACATCATTGATAACGTTGTAGCCCGCATTCTTAAGACAGGTCGACATCGTCTCGCAGTCAACGAGGTTTTTCGAGCACCCGAGCGCAATGAGCGTTATCTTTATGTTGTTATTACCTTTCAAGTCTTTTTCCATAAAACAGATCCTTTTCGATAAACGTTCAACTTTCAGTTTTTTTCTTGACGGTTCTTCAGAAAACTCTTTATATCAAAACTATTCTCATAAATAAAGTCCATGGAATAAGATCTGTACCCGTCTTCCTCATCTGAGGTCGTAAATGCATCAACAAGTCCGAGTATTATCTGAGCACTGTAATTGCTTGCTTCATCCTTATGGATGTCGTATTCGAATCCGCGGTCGGTAAACACTACTCTGAAATAATCCTTAAAGAACACCAGCTTCAGGCTGATCTCACCGACATCCGCATATGCATTGATGATACGCTCTGTCAGCATTTCCTCAACACAGAGCCTGATCTCAGCAGCACTTGCTTTGCCAAAGCCGGCCGTAAGAGCAAAGCTCTCCAGCATAGACGCTGTGGGAACGATATTGTAAAAAGAATTGCGGATGATAAGTTTAAAGACACACTCACCCTTTTCGAGACGGTCTTTAAGCTCAAGATCACGGTAGCGGTTAAGCATCATTATCTTCAGGGCGCGCTGATCGGTTTTGCCGTTAGCGGCTACGGGAAAGCTGTCGAAAACAAAGAATACCGAAGGAATCTTGAATGACGCCAGTTCCCCTTTAAGCGAATCTTTTATGGCACTTTCATCAAACAGCGCATCATCGGCGCATGTTACGCATGCCACAACGCTCTCCCCGAAGACCGGATGCGGAACGCCCATAACCTTGCATTCCCGAATGTTGCCGTCATTGCTGATCTTTTTCTCAACCTCAAGCGGAGAGATATTCTCACCGCCCCGGATTATCAGGTCCTTGATACGTCCTGAAAGATAAAGATAGTTATCCTCATCGATATATCCCATGTCACCCGTGTGAAAATAACCTTTGTCATCGAATGGCTGTTCATCCTCAGGGATATTATAGTAACCCTTCATCAGATTACCTTCGTCAAGGACAACGACTTCGCCAATGCTTCCCGCGGGCAGGATCTCGCCGTTACCGTTCATTATCCTGACAGTCTTTCCCGGATAGATCATTCCGGTCGCTTTAGAACGGATATCCATACTGTCGGTGATCCGGGGGATAGCTATGATGCCTCCGGCTTCCGTCATTCCGTATCCGTTAATGAACGAAGCATTTTTATATGCGGATTCTATCCGGAGAAACTGTGTCTGAGTAAGTCCTGATCCTCCGCCTGCAAGAGAGACTATCTGTTCAGAGAGCTTAGCCTTAAAATCGGGATGTTCGACTATCTTCTGATGCAGTGCTCCGACGGTGATAAGCTTGGATGCCTTATGTATGGATGCCATTTCGATTATGTCTGCGACATGAAGATCGCTGACGATGATAGCAGACACTCCATTATTAAGGGCGATCGTTACGGATATAAGAGCGAATATATGAAAGAGAGGTATTGCAATACACGGCACTTCCGTTTCAACATTCGGATTGATCTGATCGTAGATCAGAGAATCCCTGACCAGTCCGTACTGGGAAAGCTGTGCGGCCTTTGGAAGCGAAGTGGTTCCCGTGGTAAATATCAGAAAAGCAACTTCATTTTTGCTCTGCTCTTCGGGAATCTCGGTAAACGGGGCTATCTTCCTCCCTGCCGAATCCTTTTTATAATCCCTGTCATCAATATAGCAGACACAAGATGCCGGGATCCCTGCAGACCCGGCAATCGAAATTACGTCTTCCCCGTTTATCGTCAGTTTGTTTCTGCCGTACAGAAGGAACCTGACATCATTGCGGACAAACTGAGCTGATATCTCTTTATCGGTCAGACTGTAGTTCAACAGAACAGCCACAGCACCGGTCTTTATTACCGCATAGAAATTCACGAGCCAGCCTATGGAATTCTGCGCCCACAGACCGACATGATCGCCCTTCCCTATCCCGAGACCGGCAAGTTCTTCAGCACACAGATCGATCGCTCTTACCAGATCGGTAAAAGTATACGATTCACGGTTATCTATAAGTGCGGTACGATCTCCGTTACCTTTTTCGATCTGAGCGATCAAAGCTCCGTATAAAGACCTCGGTCCGTTCATAGTGCCTCCTGTTAAAACCTGACATCGGCAAGAACAAGCTTTTCTTCTGAAATAAGACTTGCGTCAACGCCGTTATCCCTCATCTCTTTAACAAACGCTTCCGCATAAGCATCATCCTTAAAACGCTGCATGAAAGTAATGGAATACTCATCATTGAACTGGCATATCTCAACAAGTATATCATCCGCGCACGGATCGGTGATCGCCTCGATGCGGCTGAAATAACCGGAAGCCTCTCCGAACCTTGCCTGACCGGTGTAACTGACCATGGCTGTCTCATCAGACCTGTTAATCGCAAAGATCAGCCTGGAGATCAGCTTTTTCAAGAATAAAAAAGGAGCATGGCTGATAAAAGAGTAAGCCTTGCGCTCGATCTCGACTTCATTGAAAATACTGTCCGGATCACTTTGAAGAATCACCCTTCCGCGAAGACAGGTACACTGTTTCCCGATCGGCATGTTTTTTAATCTTTCATCAAAGACCACGCGTACGACCGAATCAAGATGTGTTCTGCACTTCATGGCATTAAATGCCTTTCTGAGATTTACCGGCAGTGAGATGCAGATATTCTTTTTGCTGTCAGGAAACATATTCTGAATAGAACGCATCAGTATTATGCCAACAAAAGGCGAAGGCGAAGCATTATATTTATCCATAACCGCATTCATCGAGTTCCGGTCAACAGTAACAAGATATATATGAGGATCAAAACCCTTAGCCGCAGTGTTTTTTGAAGTTCTGAAAGCGTTGACAAACCGGGGCGCTTTTGCAAGAGGTTTAGCAAGGTTCTTCTGCTTTTTACGCGGAAACATGTCCCCATATTCCTCTGGTTCCACTTCATCATCCAATGTCGAAAAACCGGTCTTATCTATAGTAATCCCGTATTTTTCCCGGATGTAATAGAACATTAGCGTTTTAACAAGAAAACTCACACCGTATCCGTCAATAATACCGTGGAACACATGCAGATAAATGACGTTTCCTTCGTAAGTATAAGCAACCAGATGATAGTTGGACTCATCAGAACCAAGGACCGGACTGACCTTTCCCGCCTTAACGACCACAGATTCGGGATTATGGACCAGTCTGATACGGAAAGCATTCTTTTCCGGCCTTAACAACAGATACGGATAACGCTTCATGGTTGTATCAACAGCACGTTTAAGACACTCGGGATCAACGGGATCAACAGAAGTGATCTTAGTGGTAATAGTGCATTTGAGCCTCTTTCCGGCTCCGTAAAACTGAATACCGGTTCCGAAAATGTCTTCACTGTAGTTTTCCCAATTCATCGTTGACATTATCGGTTCCCCACATCCACTATCTTCAGGTTCCTGACTTTTCTGAGCGCTATCATACTTACAACCAAAGTAAACAGTATAGTGATGGCAGCCGCTATCACCCACGGCATACACTGGATCTCATGCAGGAAACGCAGTGAGATAGTCTCAGACAGCGTGATGACTCTGGCCGAAAGCAGTGTTCCGAATACAATGCCGATCATTATTCCCAAAAGCGTGCTGACAACTATCTCGATCGAAACATATCTTATAACTTCACCCGTTCTGAAACCGTTGATCCTCATAATGGTCAGTTCAGGAGTCTTCTGGTTGATATACATGTTAATCAGGTTCAACAGGATAAACGCAGCCATCATTCCCGCGATGCCTATGAACATCAGGGATATATAATCCATGACTGAAGCAAGTGCCTTAACATTGGCATATCTGGTCTTTGAATCCACTACCGATTTGACTCCGCTTACATCAGAGACCTTCTTCATGATCTGTTCAGACATATCTGCATCCGCTTTAACCAAAAAAGTATTGTTTTCGGGTTCGGATCCGAATACCTGTTCATATTGCTCAGATGACATTATCACGTGCTGACCGATATGTTCCTTGTAGATCCCTCCGATCTTCACGCTGTGTGGATTCATGGCAGCATCATACAGAGTAAGAACATCACCGCTCTTTAGGTTAAGCGTATTCGCCAGCTGTCTGAACACCCAAACGCCGTCACCGTATTCAGTCTTTTTCTCATTTGTATCTACATCATGACGTTCAAAGAAATCATCAAGTTTTTCAGTATCAGCAGTCACCAGCTCGAAGCCGCTGAGTTTTCCCGCATAATCATAAGAAATAAACTCATCACAGACAGAGATATATTCTGTCTGTGAATCAGCAAGTATCTGCCTTACATCGTCTTCGACCTTGCCTGAAACACCGTTATCGTACTTTATCTTAAGATCATAAACCTCGATTTCATCAAACTGTGCATCAATTGCTTTGTTTATGCTGAAGTTCAGCGTAATTCCCGTAACAAGGAGCGTACAGCAGCCTGCTATGCTTGCTATCGTTACAATAACCCTCTTCTTGTCAGACAGCATATTGTGAAATATCAAGGTTCCGTACAGCGAACCCTTATTCTTGGCACCGGACTTGCCGTTCACGCGTCTGATCTTCGGAACAGAATCCTGCATGAGTGTTATGGCAGTAGATTTCATAAGTCCTCTGCACGCAGCGAAAACAGTCAACGCGACAAGAACTATTCCACCCGCGAAAACAGCTGCAGTTACCGGGATGCTTATTACCCGGTGTCCGGATCCGTACACATAGTTTCTGCCGTAAAGACTGCGGCAAATATCCTGAATGATAAAATAACCTGAAACAATACCTGCCAAAGCACCGATAACGGTTGCAGAAAGACCGTATGACAGATACTTGGCAAAGATTTCTCTGTTATAGAAACCGAAAGCCTTCATCGATCCGACAAGACGTCTCTGCTCATCTATTATCCTGCTTACAGTTGCATATACAACGAGTGCTCCTACCAGAACGAAAATGCTGGCAAAGGTACCGCACATATTAGAAAGATTCTGTGAATCCGTACGGAAGAGAATATAGCCGGCATTGCCGTCAGCACCGATAATGCACCAGTGGCACTGATCGAGCTTCTCAAGTCTGTCCTTACTCTTTTTCAGGTCTTCAACGCCCTTGTTATACTTGGCAAGTCCGTCATTATACTCTTTCTCACCGTCTGCTAGATCTTGACGGCCTTTCTCGACCTTTGCCTTATTGTCATCGTATTCTTTAACGCCGTTATTGTACTTCTCCAGTCCGTCATCGTATTCTTTCAGTTTATTATCATAGTCCGTTCTTGAAGCCCTGTACTGCTTCTCACCATTGGAATACTTAGTTTCGTTTTTCTTATAAACGGCGTACTCTGAATCGAATTCCTTTCTTTCCTTTCTGACCTTTTTGGCAGCCTCGTCATACTTCTTTTTGGAATCGTTATATTTCTTCAGTCCATACTTATATGACGACATTCCTTTTTTATATTTCTTCTTGCCTTTGATGTATTTCTTATGTCCGGAGTCCCATTGCTTTGCACCGTCGACTATCTGAGGATAATAACCGTCAAACCCGGTGTAATCCACGAGAATGTTAACCAGCTGATTGATTATTCCATTGTCATCATTAGCGGTAATATGCTGGGGTTCATCACATATCCCTTCATCGATCATCCATTGACACTGCTTCTCATGGACGGCTTTGAGAGTCGAAGGACTTACACCCAGTGCAAGGACCATTTTCCTGACATTTGCCTCAAAGGACTTTTTCATATCAAACCTTCTGGTCTTGGTTACCAAAAGCTTGACCATAGTCTCTTTGGAATTATCAACTTTAACAGACGGAAACGAATCAGCCCAGTCGATCTTGCCTGATATCGTTTCGCCCAGATTATCTGAGAATGAGACATGAAGAGAGCCTGCCAGCATCCTTCTTGCTTCACCAAGATCATCAGCACTGGTGGCCAGTTTCTTTTTCGACGCGTTCAGCTGTTTCTTGGCTTTTTTCAGTTTCTTTGAATTCTTATCCAGCTTCATCTTAGCCTTTTTCAGCTGTTTCCCTGATTTTGCGATCTTTGATTCGGCGTTCTCGAGATCATTTCTTCCTGTGA
>ODAI012666535.1_pt1 | contig 13555 bp, 13 predicted proteins | sample 1539321 | NCBI WGS metagenome assembly ODAI01 (sample SAMN02144231, study PRJEB22623) | gut metagenome | biome: sheep rumen | host: Ovis aries | place: New Zealand
AAGCCGTTGTGGTCCTGCTGCCAGACATGGGAGGTCAGCACATAGTTGAGTGAGGCGATCTTCTGCCGCCAGGGAAGCTGGCTGCAGACCTTGAGCCACTTGGCGTGCTGGGAGAACATGGAGTCTACGATGCGGATAAAGGCCTCGTAGGAGTTGAAGAAGCCGTGACGACCGGTGAGCAGATAGCCCTCCAGCATGCCCTGGCACACATGCTCGGAGAGCATGGAGTCCATGACGCGGCCATACTCGTCCAGGTGGTCGTCGGTGTCCCGGACCTCACCGTGCCAGACGCGGTCTGCCGCCTCGAAGACAGAATTTAAGCGGTTAGAGTTGTTTTCATCGGGGGAGAAGGAGCGGAAGTTGCGCTCTTTCTCATTGAGCCTGAAGATGTCGCGGACGAATTTGCCGAGCTCGGACATGTCCTGTGCCTCGACTGCGCCGGGAGAGGGGACATCCACCGCGTAGTCGCGGAAGTCCGGCATTTTCAGATCTCGCAGCAGCAGTCCGCCGTTTGCGTGGGGATTGGCGCCCATGCGGCGCCTGCCCTTAGGCGGCAGCTCCCGGAGCTCTTTTATGGGCGCGCCGTTTGCGTCGAACAGCTCCTCCGGCTTGTAGCTCTTGAGCCACTGCTCCAAAAGGCGGATATGCTCTTCGGAGTCGGGTGAGACAGGCACTTGATGTGCGCGCCAGTAGCCCTCCACCTTTGCGCCGTCCACGAAGGCCGGGGCAGTCCAGCCCTTGGGGGTACGCAGAACGATCATGGGCCAGCGGGGGCGCTCGCTGCTCCCGCCCTCGCGGGCGGCCTTCTGGTATTGCAGGATCTTTTCCGCGCAATCATCGAGCGTGTCGGCCATCAGGCGGTGCATCTGCATGGGGTCGCTGCCCTCCACAAAGTGCGGCTCCCAGCCGCAGCCGATGAAGAAGCTCTCGAGCTCCTCATGGGAAATGCGCGACAGCACGGTGGGGTTTGCGATCTTGTAGCCGTTTAAGTGCAGGATGGGCAGGACGGCGCCGTCGGTTTTGGCGGAGAGGAATTTGTTGAGCTGCCAGGAGGTGGCAAGCGGGCCGGTCTCGGCCTCGCCGTCACCGACCACTACAGCGGCGACGAGCTCGGGATTGTCCGTCACAGCGCCGAAGGCGTGGGCCAGGGAGTAGCCGAGCTCGCCGCCCTCGTTGATGGAGCCGGGGGTTTCGGGGGCCACATGGCTCGGGATGCCGCCGGGGAAGGAGAAGCGCTTGAACAGGCGGTGCATGCCCTCGCGGTCCTGACTGATATCCGGGTAGACCTCCTGATAGCTGCCGTCCAGCCAATCCTGGGCGACCATGGCGTTGCCGCCGTGACCGGGGCCGGAGAGGTAGATCATATCCAGATCAAATTCCTTGATGACGCGGTTGAGGTGCGTGTAGATGAAGTTCTGGCCGGGGCAGGTCCCCCAGTGGCCGACGATCTTTTTCTTGACATGCTCGGCGGTGAGGGGCTTTTCAAGCAGGGGATTGTCCAGCAGATAGAGCTGACAGGCGGTGAGATAATTGGCTGCGCGCCAGTATTTGTTCATCGCCTGAAGCTCAGCATCACTCGCGGGAGTCTTTGTAAGCTTTGACAAATTGAAACCTCCAATCCTGAACGTTTTTCCGCAGGATAATTGTTTTGATTATACCTTATATTCTCTTCATAATCCAGTGCGTTTTTTATGCGATCACTCGTTGTACGGATTCACGACGGGCGAGATGACGGGCTGGCCGTCCCTGCCGAGCAGCGGCGTCATGCCGCCGGCATAGCCGTTCTGGTGGAAAACATAGTTCACGCCCGTCACCTTGTCCACCCAGATTTCGGTGACGGTCATGGTGCCTTGGGAATAGATCTTTTCAAATCTGCTGTTTTTGGCCATGTTCATATACTCCTTGCTATTTTACCGTAATAGAAAAATGCTTCTTTACAAGAGAAAAAATACCGTTTATATTGTACCTACACGATATGCTTTTGTCAATGACAGGAGGTTAAAACAATGGGGATTCCTACAGGTAAAAAACTCGGCTTCGGGATGATGCGCCTGCCGCTTACAGATCCCGAGAAGCTCACAAGCATTGATCTCCCGCAGGTCAAACAGATGGTGGATCTGTTCATAAAACGAGGCTTTCGCTACTTTGATACGGCATATCCCTATCATGAGGGGCTTTCCGAGGAGACGGTGCGCAAGTGTGTGGTCGAGCGCTATCCTCGCGAGAGCTTCCTGCTGGCAGACAAAATGCCGATCGTGCAGGTCAAAGGGCCGGAGGACTATGAGCGCATCTTTGCCGAGCAGCTTCGCCGCTGCGGTGTGACGTTTTTTGACGTGTATCTTCTCCACAATCTGGGGCGTGACCGCCTGCCGAACACGGAGAAGTTCGGGGGCTTCGCGTTTCTGCAAAAGCTCAAGGAAACGGGCCTTGCGAAAAACATCGGCTTTTCCTTCCATGACGATGCGGAGATCCTTGATGAGATCCTCACCGCCCACCCTGAGGTGGACGTGGTGCAGCTGCAGATCAACTATCTGGATTGGAACGGCGCCGTGGCCCAGTCCGGCCGCTGCTATGAGGTGGTGAAAAAGCACGGCAAGGACGTGATCGTGATGGAGCCGGTCAAGGGCGGGCAGCTGGCGACGCTGCCGGAGACCGCCATGAAGCTGTTTACGGACTTCTACGGGGACGCAGCGCCCTCTCCCGCGAGCTTCGCCATCCGCTATGCCGCGTCCCTCGACCGGGTGAAGATCGTCCTAAGCGGCATGAGGGCTCTGGAGCAGGTTGCGGACAATACAGGCTTTATGCAGGATTTTGTCCCTCACACGGCGGAGGAGCATGCGCTTGCCGAGAAAATCGAAACGGAGCTCAAAAGCGCCATCCGTATCCCCTGTACGAGCTGCCGCTACTGCATGGAGGTATGTCCGAAGAATATCGCGATCCCGAACTACTTTGCGCTTTTGAACCTCTACGCCGTCACGGAAAAGAAAACCGAGACCTATTACCAACGCTACTCCATGAATCACGGCAAGGCGTCGGAGTGCCTGAAATGCGGCTTGTGTGAGAAAAACTGTCCGCAGCACATCTCCATCCGAAAGCTGCTGGAGGAGTTTGCGGCGCTCTATGAAACATAACATGGAGATTCTTGACATCGTGGATGAAAGCGGCAGCCCGACAGGTGAGATCATAAGCCGGGAGCAGGCCCATCGTGACGGTATTCTGCACCGCACGGCGCATGTCTGGGTCGTGCGGGAAAAGGACGGCCGCGTGCAGGTCCTCCTGCAAAAGCGCAGCGAGGAGAAGGATTCCTTCCCCGGCATGTACGATACCTCCTCCGCGGGCCACATCCCGGCGGGGGAGGAGCCGCTGCCCTCCGCCCTCCGGGAGCTTCGGGAGGAGCTCGGCATCAGCGCCGCGCCGTCTGAGCTGCATGAAGCCGGGACCTTCCGCATCCAATACGAGAAGGTGTTTCACGGCCGCCCCTTCCGTGACAATGAAGTGTGCAGCGTTTTCGTCTATCGGGAGCCAGTCGATATCGAGCGCCTGACCCTCCAGGCGTCTGAGGTCTCTAAGGTGCGCTGGTTCGACCTTAAGGAGATCCGGGACGAGATCGAAAGAGGGGACAGGCGCCGCTTGTGCGTACCCGCGCCGGGCCTGCAGGTGCTGATCGACTGGCTCGGAAATGGGGAAAGATAATGTGAAGATACCCATCCCGGGAAAAAACGGGATGGGTATTTTTGTGAGAGGGCAAAGCTGCTTTACAGCGCTTCTCTTGTCACGGGCCTGCCACAGGAGACGTTGAGGTTTCCGTTTCGGCAGCGCAGAGCGTCCAGAAAGACCTTCGTTTTGTGCTCGTCCTTCAAAACGACTTTATAATCCAGCTCGTAGAGGGTGCCCATGCTGGACGTTTTGACCCGCTCAAGCTCGGATCCTGCGGTGTATTCGTTAAACAGATCGTCAAACAGACCGTCGTAGTCCAGGCTTTCGGGAATCGTGATCTTGAGCTCCCGCACATTCTCCTTTGTGCCGCCGAAGCGTACGTACTGCAATACCAGAAGGAAAGCTGCCATGATGGCGAAGAAGAGAAGGGCCATTGCCACATAGCCCATCCCGGTCGCAAGGCCGATGGCCATGGCGAGGAAGAGAAGGCCGATTTCTCTGGCGCTGCCCGCGGCAGAGCGAAAGCGCACCAGCCCGAAGGCTCCCGCCACGGCAACGCCGGTGCCGATGTTGCCGTTTACCAGCATGATGATGAGCTGCACAACGGCGGGCAGCATCGCAAGCGTGAGCGCAAAGCTCTGGGAGCTCTTCTCGCGGTAGAGACTGAGCAGGGCTGCGAGCACGCCGAGCAGCAGGCTCACGGCGGTGCAGATGAAAAAAGCGGACAGGCTGATTTCCGAGCCCTGAATAATGGTATCAAGCATAGCGTTTTACCTCCGGTCTGTAAGTCCCATAGACGGGCGAAAGGCCCATCAGGTGTTTATAATAGGTCCCGTATTTGGAAAAGGATGTGGGGAAGATAGCGTTCTCACTCAGGAGCCGCGTGAGCCAGAGCGGCGCGCCGCCGTCGAATTTGAGCTCCATCAGGATGTTGTCCTCCGGCAGGAAAAGTTCCCCGTAATCGCCCGCGCGCAGATCCAGGTCCCGGCACCTTGCGCGCAGACAGGTGTCAAAGGTGATGCGAAGCGCGCTGTCCTCTATGCCCGCCCAGGCCTCCCGGTCATAGCCGATATAAGCCGCGGGACGGGGCTGCCATTTATAGAGAAACCAGTTGATCTCCCGGCTGATCTGATCGTTCCCGTTGAGCCTGCCGCGCTGTACCGCCCGGGCCGCCTCCGCGGCAGTGACCGTCACACGGCGCTTGTAGACCACGCCGTCATATTTCTTTTTGATCTCGACAAAGGCCGCGTTGCGGCTGCCCGGGACACCGTAGCTGCGCAGACGGAGCTTTTCCTTGTAGATCGGTTTATCCAGCGACGCGTGGATCAGAGAATAATCCGCCGTGTCACAATAGATGCTGCATATTGTGTAATGGCTGTAAACGTCCGGCCTGACGTGCCCCTCCATACCCCGGCGAAGGGAATCATACTGCCGGGGCGTGAGAAGGTACTTGGTCTCCACGCGCTGAAAGCTGTTCTGAATGCCGTCCATCGACCGCACCTCCTTCGATGTGCCTGTATCATAGCAGAAGGGGAGGCCGGAAGTCTCCGAGAAAGCGCGGCGAAATTTACGAAAAATATACGAAACGTTTCGGGCAAACTGCGGCAGGCGCGTTATTGATTTTATCCTGCGGCGATGCTAATATAAACGCATCTAATCATAAAGGAAGTTTTGAAATGGCGGAGACAAAGCGTATTTATATAGCGGATGACGACGACAATATCCGGCAGGTCATCAAGACCTTTCTGGCAAGCGACGGCTACGCGGTCGAGGATTTCCCGACCGGCGATCTGCTGCTGGCGCGCTTTTCGGAGTGCCCGGCGGACCTTGTGATCCTGGACGTGATGATGCCGGGCTCCGACGGTTTTGCGATCTGCACCGAGCTTCGCAAGAGCAGCACCGTGCCCATCATCATGCTCACGGCCCGCGATTCGGAAAACGATTTCGCGCTGGGGCTCGGCCTCGGCAGCGATGACTATATCACCAAGCCCTTCTCCGCCATGGCGCTTTTGATGCGGGTGCGGGCCATTTTCCGCCGCATTGATTTTGAGCGGCAGAAGCATTCAGAGCCCGCCGCCGGGCGCGTCTCCGTCGGGGCCCTCACGCTGGACGAGGAAGGGCGGCACATCCTTAAGGACCAAAGCCCCCTTGCCCTGACGCCGACGGAGTACGAAGTGCTGCGCTACCTGATGCTCCATGCGGGGCAGGCGGTGTCCCGCGAGGAACTGCTGACGGAAATCTGGGGCTTTGAGACCGCCGTGGAGACCCGCGCCACCGACGACACGGTGCGCAGGCTCCGGCAGAAGCTGGACGGCTGCGGCGTCAGCATCGCCGCCGTCTGGGGCTACGGCTTTCGGCTGGAGGAGAGCAAATGAAAAAGCAGCGGCATATTCAGACCCATGTTCTCCTGACGCTGGTGGGTCTCAGCTGCGGGCTGCTGCTGGCGGTGGTGCTGGTTTTCAATCTCTCCATCCGAAGCTACATCCGTTCCCGCGTTTCTCAGCAGCTTTCCACCGTGTCGGACAGCGCATCCCAGACCTGGCAGGGGGATATGCGTGAGCGCAAGGGCCGCTTTGACGAGCATCCCGACCGCGTCACCGGCACGCGCGGCAGCGCCGTGGTGCTGGACGGGGAGGGAAGGCTTCTCGCCGTGCTGCACGGGGATGAAAGCGTCGGCGGGGAGCTTGCGGCCTGCTTTGCGGGAAAAAAGCTCAGCGGGGATATCCCGTACCGGATCATCAAACTTGAAAGCGGGACCTACGCCGTCTCCGTCAGGGAAGACCCCTTCGTGCGGGAAAACTATCTGCTGAGCTATGTGGACATGACAGCCCTGACAGCGTTTACTCGGCGGGTGAACACGATGCTCGCGGTGATTATTCTCGCGGCGATCGGCCTGTCGGTTTTCCTCAGCCGGCGCTTTGCCCGCACGCTTTCCAAGCCTGTGCGGGAGCTCACGGACTTTGCCGTGCAGATCGGCGGCGGGAAGCTAGAGACACGGCAGATGCAGTTTGAGGATGTGGAGTTTGACCAGCTTGCGGGGTCTATGAACCATATGGTGACGGAGCTGAAGGATGCAAAGCAGAAGCAGGAGACCTTTTTCCAGAACGTCTCCCATGAGCTGCGCACGCCGCTGACCTCCATACGCGGCAATGCCGAGGGCATCGTCTGCGGCATCATGGAGCCGAAGGCAGCGGGCAGGGTGATCCTCTCAGAGTCGGACAAGCTCGGCGGACTTGTGGAGGAGCTTCTCTATCTCTCGCGCGTCGGGCGGAGCGTCCCGACAGACACGGCCCGGCCCCTGGACCTGCGCGAGGTTTTGTCCCTCTGCGCCTTCGAACAGCGCACCGAGGCGGAAGGGAAGGGGCTCACGATCTCCTATGTCTTCGACGATGACCCGGTGATGTGCGCCATCCGGGAGCAGGACGCGCAGCGCCTGTTCGGAAATCTGCTTTCTAACGCGATCCGCTACGCCCGGAAAGAGATCCGGCTGACCTGCCGCCGTGAGGACGATGCATCGTTTGTCTCGGTCGCCGATGACGGCCCCGGCGTATCGGCGGAGGACCTGCCGCATGTGTTTGAGCGCTTTTACAAGGGCGCGGGCGGCAAGCACGGTATCGGTCTATCCATTGCCCGGTCCGTCGCGGAGAGTTATCACGGCTCTATCGGTGTAAAAAACAAAGATGGCGCCGTGTTTGAGGTGCGCCTGCCTTTGGTATAAAGAACCGGAGTCTTTTCGTATATTTCGCGTAAGTTTTGCCGTAGCTTTTCGGGGATAAAAGCCGCCCCCCCGCTGTATACTGTGTGCAGAAAACAGCAAGGAGGCTGAATACGATGAAAAACAATATGACAAAAATAATCACCACGGCGCTTGCGGTGATGCTGATGGCGCTCTCCTGGGGCATCCGTACCGCGGCCTATGCCGAGACAGGCAGCGAGCTTTCCGCATCCATGTTCTCTGAACGAGATCTCACCGGTGCCTATGACGGCGAACCGGTCACGATCAGCTTAACCGGCACAGGCGCTCAGGCGGACTCCGACCTGGTACAGGTCTCCGGCTCCACCGTCACCGTCACCGGGGCCGGAACTTACATCCTCAGCGGCACGCTGGATAACGGCAGCATCATCGTGGATGCCGCCAGGGAGGACAAGGTCCAGCTCGTCCTGAACGACGTTTCCGTCCGGTCCGACAGCTTCGCCGCCATCTATGTCAGGCAGGCGGACAAGGTATTTGTGACGCTTGCAAACGGCACGGTCAACACGCTATCCAGCGGAGGCTTTACCCAGATCGACGACAGCAAGGTAGACGGCGTGATCTACGCCAAAGACGACCTGACCCTCAACGGCGGCGGTACGCTGCAGATTACATCCCCTGCGGGCCACGGCATCGTGGGTAAGGACGAGGTGACGATCACCGGCGGCAGCTACGCGATCCAGGCCGCAAAGCACGCCATCGCGGCCAAGGACAGCCTCGCCGTCGCGGACGGAAGCTTCACCCTGCGCGCTGGCAAGGACGGGCTCCACGCCGAAAACGACGATGATGATACCCTGGGCAATCTCTACATTGCGGGCGGCAGCTTTGATATCCAGGCAAATGACGACGCCGTGCACGCCAACACCGTCCTGCAGATCGATAACGGCAGCCTCGCGCTCACCGCATCCGAGGGCATGGAGGGCACCCGGATCGTGATCAACGGCGGCAGCATCAGCATCACCGCAGCCGATGACGGCGTGAACGCCGCGCACAAGTCCTCCGCCTATACCCCGACCTTCACCATGAACGGCGGTGAGCTCACTGTCACGGTTGGCCAGGGCGACACCGACGCCATCGACTCAAACGGCAACCTCGTCATCAACGGCGGCACCATCAATGTGACCGGCAACTCCGCCTTTGACTATGACGGCAGCGCCACCTATACCGGCGGCACCATCATTATCAACGGCCAACAGGTCGACAGCATCCCCAATCAGATGATGGGCGGCCGCGGCGGCATGATGGGCGGCGGCATGGCAGGAGGCGGCATGATGAGCGGCGGAAAGGGCACGATGAGCGGCGGTATGATGAGCGGCAGGAGATGGTGAGCCCCCTGAATTTTATACCGTAAATGATAAAACCACCCCAAAACAGGGGTGGTTTTATAAATAAACAGTTATTTCCGTGCCTTTCGGAACATGAAGGCGCGGGCGGCCTGAATGGCTACATTGTACGGGAAGGGACGCAGGGCCCGGTCCGCTTCCCGGAGCTTGTCGCGGATGGGGATGGACTGGGGGCAGTGCTGCTCACATTTTCCGCAGCGTATACACTGGGAGGCAAAGGCCGGTTCCCTCGTCAGGCCCACCGTTTGGATAAACTGGGTGCGCCCGGCGAGCTTCGATTCGGAATACATCGTGTTGTAGCTGCGGAAGGTGCCGGGGATATCCACGCCCTTGGGACACGGCATACAGTAGCGGCAGCCCGTGCACCCGACCTTTTCCTTTTCACGTATGGCGCGCTTGACTTTCTCGAGGGTCTCCAGGTCCGCCTCCGTCAGTGACCCGGCCTGCGCCTGGCTTGCTGTGCGGCAGTTGGCTTCCACCATCTCCAGCGAGTTCATGCCCGACAGAACCACTGTCACCTCCGGCTGGTTATACAGCCAGCGCAGGCCCCATTCGGCGGGGCTCCAGTCACGCCCGCTCTCCCGCATGGCCTTCTTCGCGCCCTCCGGCAGCATGTTGACAAGCTTGCCGCCCCGCAGCGGTTCCATGATCATGACGGGCACGCCCTTCGCCGCGGCGGCGTGCAGGCCGTCCCTGCCCGCCTGGGCCACTTCGTCGAGATAGTTATACTGGATCTGGCAGAAATCCCAGTCGTAGTCATTGAGGATTTTCAAGAAATTTTCCGTGTTGCCATGATAGGAAAAGCCGATGTTGCGGATGGCGCCGGACTCCTTCTTTTCCCGGATCCAGTCCAGGATCCCGACGGTCTTGAGCTTTTCCCACATGGCCACATCCGTCAGATGGTGCATCAGGTAATAGTCCACGTAATCGGTGCGCAGGCGGCTGAGCTCCTCGTTGAAAAAGCGGTCAAGCGCGGCGCGGTTCCCGATCAGGTACTGGGGAAGCTTTGTGGCAATGTGGACCTTGTCGCGGATGCGGTTGCGCTCGAAGATCTCACCCACGGCGGCCTCACTGCCCGGATAGATATAGGCTGTGTCAAAATAGTTTACACCGGCACGGTACGCGGCCATGAGCTCCGCCTCGGTCTTGGCGATGTCGATGCCCGCGCCCTTCTTGGAAAAGCGCATGCAGCCGTAGCCCAGGATGCTCAGGTCGTTTCCGCTGCGGTCTTTTCTATACTGCATGGATAACCCCCCTTCTTATTAGATTATGATGATTAGCTTATTGATATTCTGCCAAATCGGCAGATAAAAACCAATATGCAGTCACGGCAGTGTCAGTCCAATTTCATAGCGTTCAGCGTTTCCTCCGCCTCTGCCATGATGGCATGTACATCGGCGCCGACGATATCGAGACCGTCGGCTTCGATCTTCCTCACGTCCGGAACGGCGTAATAGCTCTGTACCAGCGCCTTTACATAGCCGAAGCCGTAATCGTCCGGCACGTAATTGCCGCCCGCCGTGGTCACATAATAAAGCCTCTTCGCCCGGCACAGACTGACCGGCACGCCCTCCTCCGAATACCTGAATGTGAGGCCCACGACGGTGATCTGCTCCAGATACTGCTTGAGCATGGCCGGGAAGGAGAGGTCCCAGTACGGGGCCGCGACCACAATGGTCTCCGCTTCGGAAAACTGCCGTGCAAGGTCAAACAGAGGATCCTGAAAATCCCCCTGCGCGATCAGCCGGTCACGCGTATTGATAAAAGTCTCATTGCTGACGGGGAAGGCAAGCTCTTCCAGGCGGACTTCCTCAAACGGCTCGTTCAGCCTTGCCAGCAGCTTTTCCGCCAGGACCTTTGTCCGGGAGTTCTTTCGCACGCAGGCATTCACATATAGTATCGGTTTGTTCATAGCATACCTCCGTCAATCCTGATTTTTCTTTTTTCTCGTCGCTGCATCTTAAACAGCTCCTCCGCCGCAAGACGCGTCTTTGCCACAACGTCGCCCGCTGTCTTGGGGAAGCAGTAGTAGAGCGCGTTTAAGTTCCCGATGCTGATCATGTCGCCCAGTTCGTACCAGTAATAGTCGGCGTTCAGACTGTAGGAAAAGGCAGGGGATTGGCGGTAGTCCAGCTTCCCGCCGCAGCCGTTGAGATGAAAGCCATCGACTGTATGGGTGAGTGTTCCTTCTCCCACAGTATAGAGACATTTTGTGTCCACCAGCATGCGGATCACCACAGGCAGCTCAAGCCGATAGCGGCCCTCCTCGAGCTCTTTGCGCACACAGTCACGCTCCCATGCATACCAGTCAGGGATATGGGAAAAGACCGGGTCACCGTCCTCTGCCCGAAGCCGGCCGTACTCGTCAAGCTCCCATACCTTGCCGCAGTGACGGCAGCGTAAGTGTGTTCCCTTGCCCTCGGCCTCACCCTCGGTCAGGCAGACAGGACACTTGTACAGCACACGGTTCAGGCCGTCGGCCCGGAAATTCTCGTCTACGCGGATTCGCTGCTCCTGCTGGTCCTTGAAGTTATCGAACGCGAAGAGCTCTTTCAGGATCGCATTGAGTTCTTCAACGCTTTTTGCCTGGATCTCCTCCGAGGAGAGGACATAAGTGACCGACGCGCTGACCTTTACCTTGCGAAGCTGCAGCATATTGTAGAGCGGATCGCGGAGAAAAGCGCCGGAGCTTTTGATCATCACGACCGGTACCTTGAGCATTTTCAGCAGCTTCCCGAGCGAGGCGGGCAGGGTCGTGGCTGTGCCGTCAAAGCTGTATCCGGCCTCGGGGTAGAGCAGGACGGAGTCGCGGAGCTTGTCGACCGCGTAGCGCATATCGCGGACAAGCGTCGTGTCCAGAATAAATTTCTTCGTGGGTATGCAGCCGAGACTGCGCATCAGGCCGCGCTTTCCCACGAAGCCGTCCGAGGTGCAGACGATATTGAACGGGCGCGGATAGAGGACAGTCGCGGCAATTTTCAGATCAATGAAGCTGGAGTGATTCATGAGGATCAAGGCGGGCTCGTCCGGCCCGAGCCGTTCCATCCCCTTTGAGGTATATGAAAAATCCACGGCACGCAGCTCACGAGCGCTCAGAGTTTTGAGCAGCGTGCGGAAAAGCATCGTCGGCCTCTTTGGCGGCAGATGGGGCTCGCGGGGAATGGCCAGCACTTCGTCGTAGGGCAGGTCACGGTTTTTAATTTTCATAGAGGAACCTCCCTCAAAATCTGAGTTGAGTATACCATATGAGGGCGGGCGCGGTAAAGATGAACAAAGGCAAATCCGCCACAAAGCATGAGTCTTCACGGATCGTACCAACCCGTGAAGCAGCCCCTTCCAAACACTGATTCAAGGGAAAATCCAGAAAGAAAACGTCCGTACATGCTTTAAACCTCAGCTGCAGCGTTCGTTGGTAATTTCCGTCTATGATCCAGCAATCCGTTTGCAGAATCGTCTGCAGCTTTCGGTCGAACTCCTCGCGGGTTAGTGTTGTTCGGTCCGACTTATGAAAGATCCTGTCCAGATAATAAAGTGGAAGACCTGTCTTCTCTTTCAGTTTTCTGGCAAAAGTGCTCTTACCCGCTCCCTGGCTTCCGATCACGATAGCTCTCTTCATTACAGCAATTCCTTCAATTTTGTCCTGACTGTATCCAAATCGCTGCTGGTCAGGATGGGAATCAGTGTGTTGATTTCCTCAATGCTTCTGTCCCACCATTTCAATTGAAGAAGCAGATCAACAAGTTCATCATCAAAGCGCTTCCGCAAGACCTGTACAGGATTTCCAATCACGATGGTATAGGGTGCAACATCACGGCCTACAACACTGTTTGCTCCGATGATGGCTCCGTCTCCAATATGAATACCAGGCAGAATAACGGCATTCTGGCCGATCCATACGTCGTTGCCTATCACGGTGTCGCCTTTCAGCGGCAAATCAGACGCCTTCGGCGGTTCCATGTCCCAGCCTTCCAGCGTGTAAAATGGGAAGGTCGTGACGGCGTTCATCTGGTGATTTGCGCCGTTCATGGCAAATTCCACGCCGGCTGCGATTTGACAGAACTTTCCGATCATCAGTTTATCGCCGTTCCATTCATAATGATGAGTGACATGACTTTCAAAATCCGAATCGGCAATATACGTAAAGTCTCCGACAATAATGTTTGGATTGGTGACCGTCGGCTTTACATAGATTTCTTTCTCATATCCCGGAATGGGATGAATCTTATTCGGATCAGGCGTTATTCCGTTTTTCATGTTCTTCATCCTCACAAATAACGATTTATCGAGATGATTTTACCATACTGCGGGGTATAGAGCAAGCCGTCCTGTTTGCACGAAAAAATATACAGGCCATCATGACCCGTAAGTTTGATGCTTTACCGGGTATTGAACCGGATTTCGCGTTATTCAGTGGATGGTTTTTATTCCCCTCATTGGGAAATAAAAAACCATCCACTGAAATGCTGTGTCCATCATATACTTAGACACTGTTCAGAAACCTGTGCAATCAAATTTACCTTTCATGAATCACCACGGGGAGCCATGCCTGCGGGCGTGGCTCTTGCTTTTCGCCTTTTGCAGCTTGTGCTTTTTGGCTTATGAGACCGCATACGGCAGCCCTCCGCAGCGAGGAAACGCCGCCTTCTGCTCGGGTCCGGAGCACAACGGCAAAGGAATTCTGGACATCGCCGAGTATGTTCTCGGGATCACCGCAGAAAGGGATCATCCCGCCTTCGCGCGCTGCGCAGAAATCGCTGCACCCGCAGCGCCCGGCGGAGGAAAGTATTCCATTATCTTAATGACA
>ODAI011956328.1_pt1 | contig 13554 bp, 5 predicted proteins | sample 1539321 | NCBI WGS metagenome assembly ODAI01 (sample SAMN02144231, study PRJEB22623) | gut metagenome | biome: sheep rumen | host: Ovis aries | place: New Zealand
TACATCAAGCTCTCCTATCGCTTCGACCAGCCCTGGATGAAGACGCTCGGACTCTCGGCAATGAATCTGTACGGACAGGTGGAGAATGTGTTCACCATCACCGACTACAGCGGACTCGATCCCGAAGTGCCCCTGTCTACCTACGGCGCACGCATCGACAACGGACCGTATCCTCGTGCACGCACCTTCTCGATGGGTCTCAACCTGACGTTCTAATTGATAATTGAAAATTGATAATAGAAAATTGACAATAGATATGAAAACAACATATAATTTTCTGACTATGGTTCTTGTAAGTTGCTGTATGACAGCAACAATTACAAGTTGCGACGATATGCTCGACACCGTCCCCCAGGGACAGTTCACGGCCGAGCAGCTCGACGACAGCTCGGTAGAAGGACTGCTGGCTTCGGCCTATGCCGGCCTGGAGGCCCACTTCTATGGCAACAACGAGGCCTTCGCCGGCCCGTCGACCAACTGGATCTTCGACGTTCGTTCCGACGATGCCTACAAAGGCGGCGGCGGTACGGGTATGGAAGAGAACATCCACCTGCTCGAGGTGAGCGAGATCAACTCCGACAACGTCAGCTGTCTCAACAAGTGGCAGAACAACTACTATGCCATCTCGCGCGTACACAATGCCATGCTGGCCTTGCAGAATGCCAGCTCGGTGAACAATGCCGACGAGATCATGGGCGAGCTCAAGACGCTCCGCGCCTGGTACTATTTCGACCTCATCCGCATCTTCAACCGCATCCCTTACTTCACCGAGGCCGATGATGTCAACACGAAGACCAACGACGAGTTCACACGCGACGAGATCTTCTCGTTCATCAAGGCCGACCTCACCGAGGCCATCGCCGTGCTGCCTGCACAGAAGAGCAGCGCCGGTCGCATCACGCGCACCACGGCCCAGGCTATCCTCGCCAAGGTGTGTGCCTTCACCAGCGACTGGGAGGGTGTCAAGCAGAATGCCGATGCCGTCATCAACAGCGGTCAGTACAGCCTGTACAGCAACTTCGGCGACCTCTCGAAGGTGAACATGAACAACGGCTCGGAGAGCATCTTCGCCCTGCAGACATCAACGGCCAACGACAATGCACACATCAACTGGTCTAACCTGCTCAACTGTACCTACAGCGACGGCAACCTCTATGGCACGGGCGACGACTTCTTCTATGGTTCGCAGAACCTCGTCAACGCCTTCCGCACCAATCCTGAGAATGGTCTGCCTTATCTCGACGGGACATTCAACAAGGTGAACGTCACCGAGAACTACGACGGATGTCTCGACCCGCGCGTCGACTTCACCGTGGGCCGCATCGGATTCCCCTGGCGTGGTCATACCTATACCGCTGGCTGGTGCCGCGCTTACGACACCTACGGCGAGTTCTCCAACAAGAAGGCATGGCCCGCTCCCGAGGAGGCTCTGGCTGCCTGGCCGTGGGGTGCCAATGCGCTCAACTTCATGTTCATCCGCTATGCCGACATCCTGCTGCTCAAGGCTGAGGCACTCATCGAGACGGCGGCCGGCACCAACGCTGCCACCGACAACGACCTCGTAGAGGCCCGCAACCTCATCAACCAGGTGCGTCAGCGCGCTCAGAACAGCATCGACGGCAGCTATTCGCCGCAGGACCTTGATCCCTCGAAGGCCGACTATTACGTGGAGCTCTATCCCACCGACTACGACGGCAACCTCGCCTGGACGAAGGATCGCGCCCGCATGGCTGTGCGCATGGAGCGCCGCTTGGAGCTCGCCCTCGAAGGCAACCGCTGGTTCGACCTCGTACGCTGGGGCAACGACTATCTCATCAACACCATGAACACGTACATGACCGAGGAGTCGGCTCTCCGTCCCTACTACAACGGACGTTCGGTTTCGGCCAACGAGATCTTCCTCCCCGTGCCGCTGGCTGAGATAGACAACTCCAACGGACTCTACAAACAATACTAAATCGAAACATCGAAATAACGGAATAACGGAATAACGAAATTCTGAAATAACGGAATAACGAAACACCGAAGTATCGAAATCAATAAAAACCAAAATCACAATGAATATCAAGAATATCATTAAAATTGCAGCTTACATAGCAGTGACCCTCCCCCTCGGGGGAGTTGGAGGGGGGCTCCTCACCAGTTGCTCCGACGTCGACCTCATGGACGCTACCTACAGCGAGACCGTCAGCAACCTCGTGGCCGACTATACCCAAGGCAGCCGCCAGGTGACGCTCCGTTGGGACAACCCCACCATGCAGGGACAGTCGGGCATCCAGATTATCAAGGACAACACCGACATCACGAACATCGACGAGGGGGTCAGCAGCTATCTCATCAAGAAGGCACCCACCAATGTCGACGTGGCCTACACTGTCAAGGCACGCTATCAGGACGGACGCGTGTCAGAGGGACAGACCGTACGCTTCAACATCGCCTACGAGGTGCAGAAGGGTGGCAACAAGGTGGCCATGCTCGTGCCTAACGACTATGCCAGCAGCGACGACGAGAAAGACGCCGTGGCTTGGTTCCAGCAGAACTATGTCAACACGGGCAAGGGTGTGCTCGTCACGCCTGCCACGATCGACAATCTCGACATCGAGCAGCAGGCTGCTTGTTGGGTGATGTGCGACCGCATCGGCGTCCAGCACGGCTATCAGAACCTCCCCGGCGACCTCGCATCGGCTGAGACCATCAACGCCCTGAAGTCGTTCTGCGAGGATGGTGGCAACCTCTTCCTCACCAACCACGCCACACAGCTCACCGTGGCCGTGGGACGTATCGCCGACGCTTATGCCCCTGGCATCTTCGGCAATGGCGAGGGCGGACAGAACAACGACGTGTGGGGCTCGCAGCCCATCATCGGCAATGCTGAAGGACAGATCTACGACCACTCGGGTCATGACATCTATCGCGGCATGAACTTCGTCAGCGGTCTCTACGAGCGCTCTATCTACTGCTTCGAGGGTGCCGGCATCAAGGGCGACCACAACTGCATGTGGGATCTCAATGCCTACGGCCTGGCTCCCAATCCCAACGTCGTGAAGGCTTGGGAGGAGACGACCAACTCCACCGTCCTCGGCACGTGGAACCACGTCGTCGACTACTGCTGCGCCGGTATCGTCGACTTTGCTCCGACAACGACCTTCGCTGGTCGCATCCTCGCTGTGGGTCTCGCTGCCTACGAGTGGAACATCGGTGGCACGAACGACTATCAAGGGCAGCTCGAGAAGTTCACCAGCAATGCCATCAGCTATCTGAAGTAAAGAACTTTTTGCATGGGGGAGGGCCCTTGCTCCTCCTCTACATATAATACTCTCGTTAAAACCATTAAGGGGCGGATGTCGTGAGGACAACTGCCCCCTTTTTTATAAGTTAGCTAACTCTGATATGTTGTCAGCCGGATTGTCCGGCTGGGAAGCTGTTGTCAGCGATGTCTGCTCAGGCTGTGGGGAGCGTCTCGTCGGGTCGTGTTTGCATTGCGCTGAGCTTGACATGGCAGTGAGGAGAGAGCGTCGCGAGACGCTGCTGACGGCGCTTTGCGCGTCTCCGTCCGAACTGCAGTGCAAAGATACTGCTTTTTGGGGCGATTTGCAACGGTTGTACGGAAAATCTGCCGAAAAATCGCGTTAACGGAAGTTGTCAACTGTGAAATAACTGTTAACTTAACTAACGGCAATTCCTGTTTATCTTTTTCAACATGAATTATCATAAATGACCCACGAATTATCAAAAATTTTTTCAGAACGCAGAGACGCAAAGACACAAAGTTTTTTTTCAACACGAATGAGCATAAATATACACGAATAATCATAAATAATTTATGAAAAATTCATGAATAATTCATGGAAATTCGTGTTTAAAAAAATATTCGTGTGCATTCGTGTGTATTCGTGTGTATTCGTGTTTAAAAAAATATTCGTGTGTATTCGTGTGCATCCCGGAGGTGATTTACCTCATTCCCTCATTCCCTCATTTCCCCATTTTTGGGTCGGAATAAAATTATAATTATATATATAATTATAAAATTTACGCCCCTTCATTTTTGCACTTTGAGGGAATGAGGGAATGAGGGAATGAGGTAAAATAGCCTATCCGTACCTGGTACGCGTACCAGGTACGTACCAGGTGTGACTTGTGCATTTCTCGTATCTTTGCGGCATGAAAGTAAAGATACGAAATCCCGGAATAAATTACCGCATTTACTGCATTACTGCATTACTGCAAAATGCGAAAATGAAAGGTGTAATTTTTATAATTATATATTAATATATAATTATAATTTTTCTCCGACTAAAAATGGGTAAATGCAGTAATGCAGTAAATGCAGTAATGCAGTAAAATGAATTAGGATTACACAAATTATATAATAATTAATAATAATGTAAGCTATGGCAAAAGAAGTAAAGAAAATGCGTGGGACGGCTCGAATCTTCGACGATGATTCGATGGAATTCCGCCCATACGAGGCAGGAAAACCCGTCCAGAAAGGGGTAAAAAAGGCGCGAAAGGGCAGTTTTGCGTCTCTGCGTTCCTAAAAACTTTCCAAAATTACGCTCATTCTCCGTTAATCAGCGTTAAAGAAAAGGCGCAAAAGGGTTATTGTTGGTAAAAAAGTTGTGCGGTTGGTTTTTTCTTTCTACTTTTGCACCTGCTTAGGAGGATTCTGGAGCCCCCATGCTTATGACGAAATCTATGATTCTACAAACTTATAAACAATAAATAATATGAAGAAAATCTACATGACGATGGCCTTGATGGCCATGATGGCTGTGCCGACAGTGGCACAGGAAGAAGGTGACGAAGACATGGGCGACACCCCCGTGTATTCCACCATCGAAAACGGTTATTTCCGCGTTATCAACAATGGCTACGGCGACGTGCTCAACCTGAGCGGACTGCATCTGATCAGGCCCGACCAGACGGAGAACGAGGCACGCACCATGCCCGGCACCATCTTCTACTACGACACCGACGGCCTCTTCAGCTTTGCTGAGGCTATGGAGCAGCTTGGTGATAATATCAGCGTCGCCGACCTGATGACGCTCATGGCCACTTCAAGCTGGAAGAGTGGCAGCTACAGCACCTACGATATGACGAGCCAGGCCGTCAGCCTGGGCGGCTATCTGCAGAATCTCGGCAGATACACCAAGACCGTTCTGGCCAACTTCTCGGAGAGCGACGAGGTGAAGGACTTCTATGAGAATGGTCCCGCCTGGTATCTTACGGTGGCTATGTCGGGTGTGTTCTATCCCGCCGACATGGAGTCGTTGGACGCCTTCAGGGCTGCCGTGAAGCGCTTCATGACACGCTGGGCTATGTTCTTCGATGGCAATATCTACCTGAAGCCTGCAGAGAATGTTGAGAACGGCTTCCTGTTCACCTTCCATTCGCCGCTTGACATCGCGAAGATAAAGGATACGCAGGAGCAGATCAACAACATGTCCGACTCTGAAACAGGCGAGAACCAAGGTTATCACTACGACTTCTTCGGCACCTTCAAGCGCAAGATTGTGGAGGAGGCCGCCAAGGAACTCGACGCTGAGGGCGTTGCCTTCCTGCAGCACATCATGGACCAGATTGACCTGGACAAGCAGTACTACATCGGCGAGAACGAGAATGGCGAGCTCTATGTGGTTGGCTTCACGCAGGAAGCTATGTTCGGCGAGAATGGCGAACTGGCCAACATCAACCAGGACGAGCTGCTCTGGATCATGCAGCCCGTCAACGAGGAGAACCCGCTGATGGTGGAGATGAACAAGAGGCTTCAGGATGTTGACGGCAACTACTACACAACGATGTTCACCGAGTTTCCTTACGAGCTGAAGGACGGCGTGGAGGCTTACTACATCGACGCCGTGAACGACGGTGTGGCCCACCTGACACAGATCGAGGGCAAGGTGCCGGCCATGACGGGCGTGATACTGCGCTCGAAGAGTGCTGCTGCCGTGAGCAACACGCTCATCCCCGTGGACGAAGAGGTGGCTGCCATCGAGGGCAACCTGCTGAAGGGCACCTGCCTGCCGATGAAGAATGCTGAGAACGTCAGCGTGATGCGCCTCATGGCCGACGGCCAGACGGGCAACATCGTGATGGGCAAGGCCGGACAGGTGGCTGCCAACGAGTGCTACATCGACACACCTGAGGACGGCAGCAACGTGATCATTGCTGCATCGCAGAATGTCGAGCCCACCGCCATCAGCCTCACCTCAACACCCAACACCCAGCACTCGTCAGCCCTCTACGACCTCCAGGGGCGCCGCGTGGTCAATCCCACGAAGGGTCTGTATATCCAGAACGGACGTAAGGCCGTCGTAAAATGAAATATCATCTGATCGCATAGACACAGAGACGCAGAGAGAGACAGAAAAACTCTGTGACTCTGTGTCTATGTGGTGAGAATGAGTTATTCTGAACACACTTTCGTTAAAGATATGATGAACACAATAAAAACTTTCTTTTTCTCAGCCCTGACGGCTCTGTGCCTGCCAGTGCAGCTACACGCCCAGGATGCCGAGATATGGGTGAGTTACGTCGACAACCCCAACCGCGAGACCAACGGCGTCTACGGCTTTCCGGCCAGCGACCCGTCGGCCATTGCCGCCAAGAAGACGGCTCCCGAGCTCTATTTCCAGATGGGCACCGGCTATCAGGACGGTATCATCTACGGTATGGACTATAAGCAGGGCTTCTTCACGCCCGACCGCTATATCCTCTACAGCATCGACACGAAAGACTGGACGGTGAGCCAGAAGGATGTCGACAAGAAGTTTGCCCTGCAGGAGGCTGCCTGCGGTATGGACGGCACGGTGTATGCGCAGTTCAGCGACGGTGCCTTGGGCAAGATCGACTATAAGAACCTGACGCGTACCGATATCGCTACGCCCGGCCGCACGTATGCCGCTCTGGGCGTGACGAGTGTCGACGAGCTCTACGGCATCGACACCGAGGGCAACCTGGTGCGCATCAACACGAACAACGGTGCAGAGACCGTCGTCGGACAGATAGGCTTCGGCATCTATTCGTACAAAGGCTCTACGGGCGAGATCGACCCCGTGACCAACCGTTTCTACCTGCTCACCACGCCCACATGGAGCGATCCTACTACGCTCTATTCCATCGACCTGGCCACGGCACAGGCAACGAAGGTGGGTGAGCTGCCCGTCGGCTATGACTATATGGGCGGCATGATTATCGTCGGCGAACCGGCTGCAGCTGGCTCTCCTGCAAAGGCTACCAATCTGACAGCATCGTTCGAAGGCAGCAGCCTTTCGGGAACGTTCTCGTTCACCGCTCCTACCGAGACCTTCGACCACCAGCCCTTGGAAGGCGAGATGACCTATACGCTCAGCTACGGCACCGACGAAGGAGCCAAGCAGACGCTGACGGGGACGGTCAATGCAGGTGCTACCGTCACAAAAGACATCACGCTCAGCGAGGGCGGCAACGTCACCTTCACGGTGCGCCTGAGCAACGCTTCGGGCGAGGGTCAGACGGCATCGCTCACGCAGTGGATAGGTCCCGACGCTCCGTTGGCTCCGACGAATGTCGTGATGACGATGGATGCCGACGGCCACGTAGACCTCTCGTGGACAGCTCCCACTGCAACCGTCAACGGCGGATATATGGGAACCATCACCTATAACGTCTACCGTATAGAGTCGGGCGAGGAAACACTCGTGGCGCAAGACCTGACGACAACGACCTTCTCGGAAACACTCGAGATAACAACGCTGAAGGAATATCAGTATGCCGTGGTGGCCAACAACGAGGGAACGCTGAGCCAGCGCGCCCTGTCGAACAAGCAGGTGGCCGGCGACGGCTTCGGCGTGCCCTTCGTGGAGCAGTTCGGCGAGGGCAACCACCTGGAGTATTTCACCATCATCAACGTCAACGGCGACAGCGACCGCTGGGGCGAGCTGACATGGAAGGTGCACACCTCGGGTGGCTACTGGGACAGTGGCCAGAGCTACGAGGAGATGTGGTGTCAGACCGACGGCAACACCGACGACTGGCTCATCACACCGCCCCTCCAGCTGCAGCCGGGCAAAGCATACGCCCTGACGTTCAAGATGAAGGCTGGCTACGACACCACTCCCGAGAAGTTTGAGGTGACGATGGGACGCACAGCCACCGTAGAGGGACAGACCACCACGCTCATCGCTGAGCGCACAATCACCAATACCGACTATGTGACGTTCACCAAGGAATTCACCGTCAGCGAGGCCGCCAGCTATTGCATCGGTTTCCACGCCATGCCGAACGTGGGCAGCGCACTCTATCTCGACGACGTGGAGGTGCGCATCGGGGCTTCGCAGGATGCTCCCGCACAGGTGGACAACCTGCAGGTGGAGGCCGACGTTACGGGTGCCTTGAAGGCCACCGTATCGTTCAACGCTCCGACGACGACCATCGGAGGCGCTGCCCTGACAAGCATCAGCAAGATAGAGGTGATGCGCGATGAGCAGCTCGTCGCCACCATCGACAACCCCGCAGTGGGCAGCAGTCAGTCGGTGGACGACAATGGTCCGAAGAACGGCTACAACAACTATACCGTCGTCGCCTACAACGAGGCCGGCAACGGCTTGCGTGCCGAGATGGAGAAAGTCTATGTGGGTGTCGACATCCCGCAGGCTCCTGTCGTGACGATGATACAGGACAACCTGGGCAGCGTCCACTTCGAGTGGGCCGAGGCTTCTGCAACGGGTGCCAACGGCTATGTGGTGCGCCCTGCCGACGTCACCTACAGTGTCTATGCCACCAATGCCGACGGCTCGCAGGGCGAACTGCTCTACGAAGGCAAGGAGCGTCAGCTCGATGCCGACTATGCCGACACGGAGGCCTTCGACATCGCCAAGTGGCTCATCGTGGCCGAGAATGTGGCCGGCACGAGCCAGGCCGGTGCTGCCAAGATAGCTACGGGCGTCCCCATGCTCCTGCCGTATCGTGAGACATTTGCCATGGGCTATCTGAAGACGTCCATCTGGACGGAGCAGAGCGGCGTTCGTTCGTTCAATCCCTCTACGGAAGATGCTGCCACGGAAGATGCCGGCTCGCTGATGTTCATGCCCTTCCTGACGGGCGACAACAGCTCGTACAACACACCACGTCTGACCTTCGCCGGGGTGAAGCAGCCCACGCTGACCTTCTTCCACAAGGCTGAGGCTGGTTCGGCCAGCAAGGTCGTTGCCAAGCTGTGGCAGGCCGACGGCACAGAGACCATCCTGACAGAGGCCGACTATACCACCCTGACGACCAACGGTTGGACGAAGGAGACCATCGACCTGACAGCCTTCAAGCAGCAGGACTTCGTCGTGGTGAAGTTCTTTGCCCAGGGTGAGGCCGGTAAGGCCATCTTCATCGACGATGTCACCATCCGCGACGGTGCCTTCGACGACGAGGCTGTCATCCCGACAGCCATCAGCTTGTCGTCAACACCCATAACCCATCACCCATCACCCGTCTACGACCTGCAGGGACGCCGTGTCTCGGATGCCTCTGGGAAGGGTGTGTATGTAATCAACGGTAAGAAATATATCAAATAAACACAGCTATGAGAATCAACAAAATATCCTTGACGTTGGCATTGGCTCTCGTCGGCGTGATGCCTTCGCAAGCCAAGCCGCGAACACAGGCACAGATGGCCCAGACTGCCGCCAAGGCAATCAATGCGCAGATGGGCAAGATGCACAAGGCACCTCGGAAGGGACAGCTGCTGACACTGGCCGAGAGAGGCAACCTCACCGTGATGGGTTATGCCGATGGTGGCTTCGCCATCGTCACGGCCGACGACCTGCTGCCCGAAGTGGTGGCCTATTCGGAGAAAAGCTATACGACGACAGAGCGCAACGACGGCTTCCAGTGGTGGCTCACCGCCATGGAAGAGGCTGCTGCCTACTATGTAAATAATAATGTACAGGCGCGCGTGGTGAAACCCAACACCGACAAGTATCTCCCTGAGGTGCGCCCCTTGCTCTCTACCGAGTGGGGACAGGAGGAACCGTTCAACAACGAGTGTCCACTGTTGCTCGACGGTGAGCAATATCCGCGCCATTGTGTGGTGGGTTGTGTAGCTACGGCTACGGCTCAGATCCTGAACTACCATCAGTACCCCCAGACGGGTCACGGAACGACAACGCTGCAGGTGCCTTACGGCGACCCCACAGGCACCAACTACTTCTTCGACTTTTCGACCTGCAACTTCGACTGGAGCCACATGCGCAACACCTATACGCGCGGCAACTACACCGAACAGGAAGCACAGGCTGTGGCTCATCTGTCGCATGCGATGGGAATGATGGCCGTCATGCAGTACGGGATCGACTTCTCGGGAGCTATCTCCGACGATGCTGCCGATGGTCTGAACAACTTCTTCGGCATCGAGACGGCACAGCTCGTGTCGCGTCAAGACCTGATGGGCTTCAGCGACCTCTATAGCGAGGAAGACTGGTGCGACATGGTGTTCAACGAGCTGAGCAACGTCGGTCCGCTCTATTATGCTGCAGCCGATGCTGACGGCCAGGGCGGTCATGCCTTCGTGCTCGACGGCTACAACGCCGACGGACTGGTACACGTCAACTGGGGATGGCACGGACGCTTCGACGGCTACTACGACATCAGTCTGCTCAATCCGCGCATCTATACCTTCAGCAAGCAGCAGGAGATGATTCTCGGCATTGCTCCGCCCGCCAAGGCACAGGGCATCACCCACGACATCACCATCGACGAACCGGGCACGCTGGCTCAGGACATCGAACTGGCCAACCAAGCCATGGGCGGAACGGTCGTCGTCAGCGGTATCAAGGTGAGTGGCTCGCTGAACGCTGCCGACCTGCAGACGCTGGCCAACCTCGCCACGCTGAAGACCATCGACCTGAGCAAGGCTACGCTGGCGGACAACACCCTGCCCGCAAAGGCCTTCTATGGCTGCACCAATCTGCGCACCCTGCTGCTGCCCGAGACGATGACTACCATCGGCGACGGTGCCTTGGCCAACTGCTCGAACCTGAACAGCCTCTCGCTGCCCGAAGGCGACGATAAGAACTATCAGGTGAAGGACGGCGTCGTCTACTCGAAGGATATGAAGGAGGTCATCATGGTGCTCCCCACCACGGAGAACGAGGTGAACATCGCCTATGGTGTGACCGCCATCCACGACCATGCCTTTGAAGGCTGCAAGTATGTGCGCATCGTCAACCTGCCCACAACGGTGACGACGCTTGGACACCGCTCGTTTGCCAACGTGCTGATCATGCGCGAAATGCACGTGCGCAACGCCCATCCGGCAGCCGTCCAAGATGATACCTTCGAGGGTGTCGACCCTGGCTTCCTGCTGCTCTGTATTCCCGCTGGCAGCCGTCCTCTCTATGCTGAGGCCGACGGTTGGAAGGAGCTCTTCCGCAGCGACAATGTCCGTGAGGAGGGCACCGTTATCCGTGCCCGCGACATCACTCGCAACTACGGTGAAGAGGTAGACGAATACTACTTCGAGATGATAGGTGAGCGCGTCCTGGGTATGCCGAAGATTACGTGTGCTGCCACAAAGACATCGCCCGCAGGCGAGTATCCCATCGTTGTGGAGCGGGGAAGTATTCAGGGCGACAACGTCAGCTTCGTCAACGGTAAGCTGACCATCGTCGGCGGTCCCGTAGGCCCGCTGGAAGGCGGTGAGGCAACGGGTATTGACCCCCCCTCAACACCCAACACCCATCACCCATCACCCATTTATGACCTTCAGGGCCGCCTTGTCGAGTCTCAATCCTCGAAGGGTGTTGTCATTGTGAACAAGAAGAAAATCGTCAAGTAACAATTCAATATGAGAAAATTAGCAATCATGATATGTGCATGGGTGGCCACTGTAGCCACCTATGCACAGACACTTACTTTGGGCTATTGCAATGGAGAAGTGTCAACCGAGACCAACTGGGGCGGACAAGGCACTGGCAATACGTCGGCTGCCATCTATGTGCCTGCCTCGATGTTGGGCAACCTGACGGGTGGCGAGATACAAACCATCCGTGCCGGTATGTCAACACGTCTGAACATCGACGAACTGAGTGTTTGGATTCGCTCGTCGCTGACGGGAGAGAACCTGGCAGAAGGCAAGCTGAACCGCAAGCAGACACGCGTACAGCAGGGATGGAACGAGGTGGATCTCGACGAGCCATTCGTCATCACGGGCGAAGGCATCTACATCGGCTATACCTATCACCACAAATCGCTGGCAAGAGCGGTCTCTATCGTGGGGACGACACCTGCCGAAACGGCTTTCTATCAGGAATACGAAGATGCCGCATGGCAGGATATGAGCCAAGAGGGAGCCATCAGCATTGAAGCCATCGTGAGCGGTTCTGCTCTGCCGCAGTACGACCTGTCGCTGACGAAGGTTTCCATCACTCCCGACCTTGCCAACGGTCTTACGGCCTATGCCGTGAAGGCTGACGTGGCCAATGTGGCCACCAACAGCGTCAAGGGCTTCAGCATCACCCTCTCGGGTGGCGGTATCGACGACGTGACGAAGCATGTCTCGCAGACCGTTGAGAGCGGCAAGCAGGCCACGGTGAGCTTCAGTTTCGTGGCCAGCAGCGCTATCAATGCCTCGGAGCCCATCACGGCTACCATATCCGTCATCGACAATGCCGACGACGAGAATCAGGAAAACAACACCGTGGAAGCCAGCTTCGCGGCCTTCCAGCGCAACGTGCTGTTGGAAGAGTTCACCACCGAACGGTGTCCTAACTGTCCTTCCGGTGCAGAACGGATGAATGCAGCCTTGCACAGCAATGCCGATTATGCCGACCGCGTGAGTGTGGTGTGCCATCATTCTGCTTTTGGTACTGATGACTTCACGCAGACTTGTGATGAGGATTTTTTGTGGTTCTTCAACGAAGGCGGACAGGCATACGCCCCTGCCTGGATGATCAACCGTCAGGGACGCTACGACCAGAATTACGTTTTTACAGGAGAGAAACAGGCTATTTACTGGTTCACGGAAAGTAATGAACTGATTAGCGAGCTCGATCAAGAACTGGCTTTGCCCACCCATGTCATGTTAGGTGCAAAGGCCTATGCTGAGGACGGAAAGGTGCATGTCAACATACTTGGCGTGCGTGATGCAAACTTCAATTTGCCTAATGCCCTTCTGACGGTCTATGTGACGGAAGATAACATCACAGGTAAGCAGCAGAGTCACGATGGCGTCATCAACCCCTACCAGCACCAGCACGTCATCCGTGCCTACAACAGCACGTGGGGCGATGCCATCAACTGGGAGGGCGACACCTTCACGGCCAACTATACCTTCGACCTCGACAATGACTGGAAGCTGAAAGATATGAAGGTCGTTGCACTGGTGGCCAACTACGATGCCGACAACAACCTCAACTGCGCCGTCGAGAACTCTGCTACAGCACTCGTCGAGACAGAAGCTCCCGATATGCCCACCAGTATCAGCATGACATCAACACCCAACACCCTTCACCCAACAGCCATCTACGACCTGCAGGGACGCATGGGATATCGTGGGTACGAAGGTACGAAGGTACGTGGGTACGA
>ODAI011384040.1_pt1 | contig 13553 bp, 6 predicted proteins | sample 1539321 | NCBI WGS metagenome assembly ODAI01 (sample SAMN02144231, study PRJEB22623) | gut metagenome | biome: sheep rumen | host: Ovis aries | place: New Zealand
ACCCATCCCATTACCGTAGCCAGGACCCACTGGCGGGTCCGGATGCCCCTGACCCACGACAGGGAGGAACTGCTGGCCAATATCCGCCAGGCGGCGGCCGACCATCCAAAGGAGGAGTGTCCCTATCTTTACTGCGAGAACTATTTCGCCGAGACCTTCGGCGATGCGGGACCGACCCGGCAGCTGCTGGATGAGATCGTGTCCGACCGTCCGGCCAGGATCCAGGACTTCACGGATCACGCCTGCTGGTTCAACTCGGCGGCTCTGGACCTACTCAAGGACGAGAACGGAGAGATCCGGATCGAGACCAGCGCCATCCAGCCGGAATTCAAGAAAGACGAAAACGGGGAATACACCGGATGGGTCCAGGAACCTTTCGATGATATCGATGAGGTGATCTATGAGAAGATCGGCTGGTATCCGCCCCAGGAGATCACCGATGACATGGTCGATCCCCTGCTGGACTACTTCAAGGCCCACGGCATCACCTGCATGATGGACGCCCTGACCACCGGGGAAGATTCCATGGAGTATTTCTACCAGAAGGACAGGAAGGGTGAGCTGGGCATGTACTACGACGCCACCTCCATCCTGACCGCGCCGGATAAGATCGACGAAGCCATCGCCACGGCCAGAGACTGGCAGGAGAAATACGGCGGTGAGCACATCCGCTGCAACACCATCAAATTCTTTATCGACGGGACCAATGAACTGGGTGACTGCCTGAGCCTTGAGCCTTTTGCCAACGACCCGACCGGGACCTACTGCGGAAACAGCTACGCCAGCGAGGATGAGATGGTCCAGGTCATGCTCAAGATCAACGACGCCGGCATGGACTTCCACGTCCACACCATCTGCGACGGCGCCTTCCGGCTCATGTGCAACGCCTATGAACGGGCCAAGGCCCAGCGGCCGGATTCCTGGCAGATGTACCTGACCCTGGCCCACTGCGAGCTGATCGATCCGGCGGAGATGAAGCGGGTCTGCGATCTGGGCATCTTCATCGACTGGTCCACCCACTGGTCCGGCGGATACTTCGGCGAAGTGGCTAGAGAATACCTGGGAGACCGCTGGTACCGGATGTACGACTTCACTAAGATCATCGCGGGAGGCGGGATCGTCGGCTATTCCAGCGACGTTTTCACCTACCAGGAAGCCATCCGGGCAAACCCCTTCATCGGCATGCAGACGGCCATGACCAGAGTGGACATGTTCCTGCCCCTTGATCCCGAAAAGTATCCGGGCAGCGTCCGTCCGCCGGAGACAGCAAAACTGCCCCTGACCGACCTGATCCGGGGATATACCTACAATAATGCTCTGAGGATGCGGCTTCTTGACCGGATGGGGACCATCGAGGCGGGCAAGCTGGCCAACCTGGTCGTCCTGAACAGAGATATCTTCGAAACTCCGGCAGAAGAGATCGCTAAGGTGGATGCGGACCTGGTCATCTATGAAGGCCAGGCGCGAAAGATCAGCAGCAGTCTGACCGTAGAGAGGAACTAGGCCGGAGCTCGCGCAAAGGCTGGCCCAGCCTTTCTACCGCCTGCGCCAAAGGGACAGGCCCGACCAGATAATGATTATGGACGAGAAGAAAAAGAGCAGCCAGACCCTCTGGGGATAAATGAAGGAGAGGGCGCCGGTGGCACCGACGACGGCAAGCAGAAAGACGGCTATGCCGACGCAAAGGCAAAAGATATTGACGACTTTTCGTGAATCCATATTGACCTCCATCCGGTGCTCTGGGTGCTGTGAATAAAAAAAGTTTATCATAATTTTTTCATATGTCAAATAAACGCTATTATCATCTTGTTTTGCTTAAGGAGGTGCACAATGAGTGAACTTCAGAACCAGGGACAGCTGAAACGAACCCTGTCTGTCCCCCTGCTGATCGGCTTCGGCCTGGCCTATCTGGCCCCGACCGTCGTCTTTAACTACTACGGTATCTGGACGCCGGCGACCGGAGGCATGTATCCTCTGGCCCTGCTGATCACCACCCTGCTGATGACGGTTACGGCATACAGCTACACCCGGATGGTCAAGGCTTACCCTACGGCCGGGTCCGCCTATGTCTACGTCAACAAATCCGTCCAGCCCCATATCGGCTTCCTGACCGGCTGGGTCATGATGCTGGACTACCTGCTTTTGCCTATGGTCTGCTACCTGCTCCTGGGCATCTATATCAATGAGTATTTCCCGGCCATCCCGGTATGGGTCATCGTTGTCGTACTGGCTGCTTTCGGAGCGGTGGTCAATATCATCGGAGCCAAGACAGCTTCCATGATCGATACCATCATCATCATCGCCCAGCTGGCCTTTACCCTGGCCACCATCATCCTCTGCGTCTACTATGTCAGCGGAGGAAACGGGGCCGGCCATGTATTCTCGGCAGTTGCCTTCTTCAACCCGGAGACCTTCGATTTCAAGGCAGTTCTGGAAGCGTCTGCCATCCTGTGCGTATCCTTTGTTGGATTTGACGCGGTGACCACCATGGCGGAGGAGACCAAGGATCCGGAAAAGGCCATGACCCCGGCCATCATGGGCGTCTGCCTGGGAGCCGGCATCATCTTCTTCATCACGGCCTACTGCCTGAACATCGCCTGGCCTGACGCGGTCACCCAGATCCAGGATCCGGATACGGGCATCTTCGAGTTCTACCCGGCCATCGGATACGACTTCATGGCCGACATCTTCTTCGTGGTCGATAACTGCGCGTCTCTGGTCTGCGCCATGGCCGGCATGGGAGCGGTCTCCCGTCTGCTTCTGGGCATGGGCCGGGACAACATCCTGCCCAAGAAATTCTTCGGACACATTTCTCCGAAGTTCAGTACGCCGACCTACAATATCCTTCTGGTATCGGTCATCGGATGCACCGGCATCTTCTACGCCGACAACCTGATGGGCGCGGCTGAGCTGGTCTCCTACGGCTGTATCCTGGGATTCGTCATGGTCAACATCTCCGTCTACATGCACTTCTACCGCCATGAAGGGCTGCGGGACGGAGCTAAGAACAAGATCATGTACATGGTCCTGCCCATCCTGGGAGCGGTCATCCTGGCCATCGCCTTCATCTTCGTCGGCAAGGGAGCCAAGATCCTGGGAACCATCTGGCTGGCCATCGGATTCGTTTATCTGCTGATCAAGACCAAGGGCTTCAAGGAGCTTCCGCCGGAGATGACCTTCGACGAGTAAAGGCTGGCAGAGCGATTTTGATAAACTGTATTCAGAACACAGGGCTGCCGCATCGGTCAGATGCGGCAGCCTCCTTTTTATCCCATTATTTTGAAGAAAAGGTAGAAAAACCTTGGAATCTGGTGTATAATAAGTGATATTTATGAGAAGTGTGCCCATAAGAGGTTAGAATACAGACCAAACACAGGAGGACCCTATGCTTTGTAAACATTGCGGAACTGAACTGCCCGATGACGCTATTTTCTGTTTTCACTGCGGAACAAGACAGGTAGAGGAGCAGCCCGAGGCTGCGGCCCCTCAGGAAGAGCCTAAGGCTGCGGCCCCGAAGGTGGAAGAGCCGGCAGCGCCGAAGGCCCCGGAAGTACCGGCCGCCCCCAAGGCGGAGCCTGAGAAACCGGCAGCGCCCGTCCAGGAAGCGCCCAGGAAGCCCTTCCTCGAGGAGATGCGGTGGGATGTTTCCGAATATCCGGACAGCAATGTCGTCGAGAAGACCGAGGACATCGATTTTGACTGGAATACAGATCCCGATAAGGTCCCGGACGTAGTGCCCAGAAGAGCGGAGGTCAGAAGACCGGCGGAGCCCCCGAAGAAGGAGACTAAATCATCGGAGGGGATCCGGGTGGCCGAGATCTTCGACAGGGTAGTGCCCGCGGAGGAAGTGAAGGAAGCCAGAGAGGCGGCAGCTTCAGAGCCGGCGCCGGCCGAAGAGTCCGCTCTTGGCGAGCTGGGGAGATTCCATACGTTCAGCAGGAAGAACGCAGAGTTCCAGGAGCTCCTGGACAGAGAATATGAGAAGATCAAAGGATCCGGCACCATCGGCAGAGAACAGTCGAAGGCAGATCAGATCGCCGCGGAGAGATTCGATTCCAGACAGGAAGAGATGACCATGGACGAATTCCTCGAGAAGGAAGGGGCAGTGAAGCTCTATGAGCCCAAGCCCCTGGAGAGCGATGTCCTGGCCAGGATCGAAGCTCAGGAGAAGCAGCGGGCCCGGCAGAAGGCAGAGGAAGAAGCCAGAGCCAAGGCACTGGAGGAAGCCAGAGCTGAGGCAGAGGCGAAGAAGAAGGCCGAGATCGACAGACTGAACAGCGAAGAGGAAGCCAGCGCGGCAGCCGCTGAGGAGATCCGTCTGGCGGAGGAAGAAGAGATCCGTCAGCGCACAGAAGAGCAGGCCCGCCGCAGAGCAGCCGCTGAAGCGGCTCACCTGGAGGCGATCGCCGCCAGGAAGGCCGAGCAGGAACAGGCTGCCCGTCAGTTAGAAGAACAGAGACTGGCCGAGGAAGCCCGCCGGAAGGCGGAGGAGGAAGCCAGGGCCAAGGCAGAGGCGGAGGCCAGAGCCAAGGCAGAGGCCGAGGCAGCCAGAAAGGCTGAAGAGGAAGCCCGCCTGAAGGCAGAAGCGGAGCTGAACGCGGCCCGTGAAGCAGCCAGGATCCGGGCCCAGCAGGAAGCCAGGATGGCGGCCCAGGAAGAAGCCAGATTCAGAGAAGAACAGGCAAGACGCCGTCATGAAGAAGAAGCCAGAGCCCAGAAGGACGCTCTGGAGGCCCAGCGCAGGGCAAGAGAGAGCAAGACCACCGCGGTAGAAGCCCAGGTCAAGGACGCTCTCGCACAGACAGCGCGGATGCGCGAAGAAGAAGAGGCTAAGATCAAGGCTGCTCTGGCAGGAATCAGAAGCGGCAGATTTTCAGATACCATCACGCCGGGAGAAACGACCCAGAATGTGGACGACAGAGCGACCCGCCCTGTTGTGATCCCGCAGACGGAGATCGCTCAGGCGGAAGAGAAGCCGGCAGTACAGGAAGCGGAGATCCCGGCAGCAGAACCTGTAGCGGAACCCGCTCCGGCAGCTGCAGAACCTGCTCCGGAAGCAGCAGAGCCCGCTCCGGCAGCGGAGCCGGTCGCCACAGCGGCGGAGGAGATCGAGGAAGCTCACCGGAAGACACAGAGCCAGATCGACGAGATGGCCAGAGCCAGAGAGAACTTCTTCGCGGATTTCCCGGATGCTGATGAGATCAAGGCCCGGGCCGAAGAGGCAGCGGAACCGGATCTGGGACACACCAGAGTGGTCAGCAAGGACGATCTGATGGCGGATATCGATTCCACCAAGGAGATCTCCCGCCAGGATCTCCATCCGGAGACGGCAGAGCCGGCGCCGGCGGCGGATCCCAGAGAGATGGAATTCAAGGATCAGATGAGTGAGATCGACGACCTGCTCAGCCAGTTCGCCAGCATCTCCGGATCAACTGCTCCTGCCCAGCCGGAAGTTGCAGAAGCGCCGGCAGTCCCGGAAGCTCCGGAAGTACTGGAAGTTCCGGAAGAACCGGCAGTACCGGAAGTTCCGGCCCAGCCTGAAATAATAGAAGAAGAACCGGTATTTGAGCCGCCGACGGAATCCGTATTTGAAACGGCGGCGGATATTCCATATGAAGCGCCGCAGGCAGATGCGTCCATGGCGCAGGCTTTGGCTGCCCTGGAAGAAGAGGCTGCTCAGGCTCAGGCCGCGGCGGAGGAACTGCCTCAGGCCCCGGCAGAAGAGGTCCAGGCCGCAGCGGAAGAACTGCCCCAGGCAGAAGAAATCCTGCAGGAAGAAGTCCTGCAGACAGAGGCCGCTCAGGCGGAAGCTCTGGCCCAGGAAGCTCTCTCTGAGGAGAAGCCCGGACTGGAAGACACCATGGTCGTACCCATGTCCAGACAGGAAGTCAACGAGGCCCTGACGGAAGAAGTCCCCGCGGAAGAAGAGAACCTGTCCCCGAAGGAACAGAAGAAGCGGGATAAAGAGAGAGCAAGAGAAATGAAGCGCCAGGCCAAGGAGAACAAGAAGGCCAGGAAGGCAGCGGAAGTCGAAGATACCTTCGGCGAGGAGGAATTCGAGGACGAGGCCCCGGCCAAGGGCGGCGTAGGACGTACCATCCTGATGATCATCCTGATCATCCTCTGCATCATCTTTGCTCTGGAGCTTGCCGGAATCGGCATCAAACTGCTTGCGCCGACCAGTGACGCGGCAGCTTTCATTGACAATATTCTCAACAGCCTGATCCATATGATCACCGGCAGCAATGGCGGCATGGCGTAATAAACAATAATCAGTTACAACTAATCGACCCCGCGGGAGGTAATTGGATTTGGAAGAGACAAAAGACAAAAAAGAGAAGAAAGGCAGACTAGGCGCCAAGGGGATAATCATCATCGTTCTGTTGATCATCCTTCTGTTCGTCGCCCTGATCGGCTGGATCACCGACTTCATGTGGTTCAGAGAGCTTGGCTATGTTTCGGTATTCCTGACCAAGCTGTTCACACAGCTCAAGATCGGCGTGCCGGTATTCGTCATAGTCACGTTCCTGGCCTATATCTATCTTAAATTCCTGAAAAAGGGCTATATGAAGAAAGTTGAGTCTGACGAGGAGACCAATCATCGCAGGCTGAATCTGATATCCTGGGGACTTGCCGGAGCCTTCGGCGTGGTGGCCACCTATTTCGCCGTGACCCGATTGTGGTTCCAGACCCTCCAGTTCACCAACAGCACCAATTTTGATATCAAAGATCCACTATATAAAATGGACATCTCGTTCTATGTGTTCAAGCTGAACTTCATAGAACAGCTCAACGCGATGGTGATCATGCTGATCGTTGCCTTCGCCATACTGACCTTCGTCTATTACATGGTCCTTCTGACGGTCCGGACTCCGAAGATCTTCGAGCAGGTCGAAGATGTGGAGGAGGAAGAGGAAGAAGAAGAATACTACGATGACGAAGAAGACCGTTACACCGGAGCGCGCATGGACGACAACAACCCGTTCAGCGAGATCAACGATATCTTCGGCAGATTCAGCAAACAGTTCAGCAAGGGCGGGAATAACGGCCCTCTGGGCGGCATTTTCGGCGGAGGCCAGAAGAAGCCGTCAAGGAAACAGGAGATCGACAACCAGAACATCCGTCTGCTTCTGCATATCGCACAGAAGCAGCTGATCGTTGTCGGCATCCTCTTCTTCCTCATGGTTGGCGTCTACTTCTTCCTGAAGCAGTTTGACCTGCTCTTCGGCAGCACCGGAGCTGTTTACGGAGCCGGATTCACCGACGTCAACGTTACCCTTTGGATGTACAGGATCCTGATGGTCCTGTCCGTTGCCGCGGCCATCGGAGTCGCCATCGGTATCTCCAGGAAGAGAGTCAAGCCGGCATTGGCAGTTCCGATCATCATGATCATCATCGGCCTGATCGGTACAGGCGGCGGTATGCTGGTCCAGAGCCTGATCGTACAGCCGGACGAAATCAATAAAGAAAGCAAGTATCTGGAGAGAAACATCGAATACACTCAGTACGCCTATGGCCTGGACGGGGTCGACATGAAAGCCTTCAAGGCAAGTCATGACCTGAACAGCGATGACATAGCGGCCAATGAGGAGACCATCTCCAATATCCGTATCAATGACTATTCACCGGCCAAGACGTTCTACAACCAGACTCAGGCCATCCGTCAGTACTACGAATTCGGAGACGTCGATGTCGACAGATACACCATCGACGGAGATTATACCCAGACATTCCTGGCTACCCGTGAGATCGATGAAGAGAAGATCAGCAACACCTGGCTGAACCGTCATCTGAAGTACACCCACGGCTATGGCGTCACCCTGTCCCGCGTTGACAAGATCACCGCCAGCGGACAGCCGGACATGCTGATCTCCAATATTCCTCCGGAATCCGCCGTGGACCTGCAGGTGACCGACCCGTCGGTCTACTTCGGTGAGATGACCAACGACTATGTCCTGGTCGACACCTCCGAGGAAGAGTTCGACTACCCGGACGGCAACAGCAACAAGTACGTCAAGTACGACGGCGCTGCCGGCATCAAGATGAATCCGCTGACCAGACTGATGTTCTCCGTCAGAGAGCGGTCCCTGAAGATGCTGGTATCCGGCAACATCAAGAACAGCTCCAAGATCCTGATCAACCGGAACATCATGACCCGTGTCAAGACGATCATGCCCTATCTGGATTATGACGAGGATCCCTATATGACCACGGTAGACGGCAAGCTCTACTGGATCATGGATGCCTATACAGCGACCAACCGGTATCCCTACTCCGAGCCCTACAGCTCAGAGACTGACGTGAACTACGTCAGAAACTCCATCAAGGTCGTCATCGACGCCTACAACGGAGATACCAGCTACTACATCGTGGACAAGGATGATGCCATCGCGCAGACCTTCAAGAGCATCTATCCCAAGCTGTTCAAGGACATCGACGAGATGCCGGAAGGCATCAAGGCCCACATCAGATATCCGGGAACTCTGCTCAACATCCAGGCGGAGATCTATCAGAGATATCACATGAACGATGTGAAGGTCTTCTATCAGAACGAGGACCTGTGGCAGATCGCCAGCGAGATCTACGGAACAGAAGAGCAGGCGATGACGCCAAACTACTACATCATGAAGCTGCCGGGTGAGAAGAGCGCGGAATTCGTCAATTCGATCCCGTTCACGCCTAAGGACAAGAGGAACCTGATGGGTCTGCTGGTGGCCAGAAACGACGGCGACCAGTACGGCAACCTGGTCCTCTACCAGATGCCCAAGAGCAAGGTCGTCTACGGACCGATGCAGGTAGAAGCCCAGATCGACCAGAACACGGAGATCTCCAAGGAATTCTCCCTGTGGGATTCCTCCGGATCCAAGTACAGCCGGGGCAACCTCTTCGTCATCCCGATCGAGGACTCCCTGCTCTATGTTGAGCCGGTCTATCTGGAAGCGACCAACTCCAGTATCCCGGAGGTCAAGAGAGTCATCGTCGTCTATGGCGATGAGATCGCCTATGAATCCACCCTGGCCGAAGCTCTGAATGAGCTGTTCGGAGAGGGCAGCGCCCACGAGAGCAAGGGCAGCGAAGATATCCAGCAGGGCGGTAAGAAAGGCGACCAGGAAGAGGGCGAAGAGACCATGACCAAGACCGAACTGATCGAAGCGGCCCAGGGCGCTTACGACAGCGCTCAGGAAGCGATCAAGGACGGCGACTGGGCGAAGTACGGCAAATACATGGATGAGCTGGAGGAATATCTGAATCAGTTGGCAGAATAAACTGAGGGACTGATTCGACTCCATGCGGCAAGACAGCATGAAGCAGATTTCGAACATTCCCGGGGAGCTCTTCGGGAATGTTTTCTTAAGGAAAGGATAGACATAAATGCTGAATTACGATTTCAGTAAGATGCTGTTCAGGATATCGGCGGACAGGCACAACGAGGCGGAGATACAGAGAGTCCTGCTGGCTCACCCGGAGGTGAAGTTCGTTTCCCTGGTCGGCATCGACATCGGAGGACATGACACAGATGAGAAGATCCCGGTGAGCGAATTCCTCAAGGACATCCGCAAGTTCCTGAAGGAAGGGGTGCAGACCGACGGATCCTCGGTAGTTCTTCCCAAGATCGCCAAACTGAACAACGCGAAAGTAGACATCATTCCGGATACGACGGTCAACTGGTTCGTGGACCACAATTTCTCTTATCCGGATCCTGAGACCGGCCTTCCGGTCGGGACCCTTCGGATCCCATCCTCCCTGGTCCACGATGACAACGAGGGAGTCGGTTCCAGGGTCATTCTCAGAGATGCCATCCGCAATTTCAAAAAAGACCTGCTCCAGCTTTTGCGGGAAAATCCCTACGCCCTGGAGTATATGGATATCGACAGCGTGGATGAGATCGATGAGATCATGATCACCGCGGCCACTGAGCTGGAGTTCTGGGTCCGTTCCCCTGAGGACGATGCCGACCGGGAGCAGCTCTCTACGGCCCAGATGCTGAAGGAGCAGTACTGGAAGCGGACCAGCGGGCCGGTGCGGACCGCCCTGGAAGAGGTCATGCTGGTACTGCAGCAGTACGGATTCTACATGGAGATGGGCCACAAGGAAGTGGGAGGAGTCAAAGCTAAACTGGAGAATTCCGGCAACTATGATCACGTCATGGAACAGCTGGAGATCGACTGGAAATACTCTTCCGCGGTCCAGGCGGCCGACAATGAGAACCATATCAAATACGTGGTCCGTGACATCTTCCGCCTTTACGGGTTGGATGTCACCTTCATGGCCAAACCCATGGTCGGGATCGCCGGCAGCGGCGAGCATACCCATATGGGAGTGGCGGCCCGGCTGAAAAACGGCAGGACAGTCAACCTCTTCTCGCCCAGTGATCCCCAGAACCAGTTCCTGAATCCGGTCGGATTCGGCGCCCTGATGGGACTGCTGAAGAATTACGATGTGGTCAACCCCTTCGTCAGTTCCACCAACGATGCCCTGAACCGGCTCAAGCCAGGTTTTGAGGCTCCGGTCTGTACCGTGACCTCCCTGGGACACACAGCCCAGGTGCCCTCCAGAAACCGGACGGTCCTGGTCGGACTGGTCCGTGAGGTGGGAAATCCGCTGGCTACCCGGTTCGAGCTGAGATCCCCCAACCCCAAGAGCAACACCTACCTGGTCCTGGCGGCCTCCTACATGGCCATGCTGGACGGGATCAAGGCGGCCCTGGAGGCGGGCAAGACGCCGGAGGAGCTGGAACGGTCCATTTCTAAGGAGTACGGGGAAGAGGACTTCTACCTGGATACCGACCGGGTCTACCGGACTGAGAAGGACGTTTTCGACGAGTTCACCGAGGAGGAGCGAGACCGCTTCTTCGGCAAGGCCCCCCAGACCGTATGGGAGAACATCCGGGCCTTCGACGAGTACCCCCAAAAGCTGGAGATCTTCAAGCGGGATGACGTCATGACCGATACGACTCTGGAATCCTATCGTGAAGCGGTACTGTCCCAGTGGAAGATGGAACTGCGCAGCCGGATCATCCCCGACATGATGAACACCCTGCGCCGCTGCCGCAAGGCCCACACCGACAATGACAGCGTGGATTACGACCGGCGCAACTGGGAGCGGATCTCCAGGCTCAGAGACCGGATCGGACGGAACACCGTCGCCGAGACCTGCCTGCTGACCCGGATCATCGAGGCACTGGAGGCGGAGGATTACGAAACGGCATCCGATCTGCAGGTGGAAATGCAGAGCGAAGTCGAGAAGCTGATCAAAATGTACTTATCATATAAGAAAAACCTTTTCTAATCACTATGGAGGCATGAGATGTTAGATATCAAGAGAATCAGAGAAGACTACGAAGGCGTCAAGAAGGCAGTGGAGCTGCGGGGAAAGGGCGACTTCGGACTGAGCCAGGTCGTGGAGCTGGACAAAAAAAGAAGAGAGCTGCTGGCCACGGTTGAACAGATGAAGAACCGGCAGAAGACTTCTTCCAAGCAGATCCCGGTCTACAAGAAGGAAGGCAGGGACACCACCGAGCTGATGGCGGAACTCAAAAAGCTTTCTGACGATATCAAGGAACTGGACGGACAGGTCTCCGAGACGGAAGAGGCTCTGCGCTCGGCCCTGCTGAACGTGCCCAACACCCCCTATAAGGATGTGCAGGAAGGCGTCGACGACAGCGACAACGTCGAGCTGCGCAAGTGGGGAACTCCCAGAGAAGAGAGCTATGAGATGAAGGCTCACTGGGACATCGGCGAGGACCTGGACATCCTGGACTTCGAGCGGGCCGCCAAGATCGCCGGCACCCGGTTCACCGTTTACAAGGGCATGGGCGCCAGACTGGAGCGGGCGGTCATCAACTTCATGCTGGACCTGCACACAGAGGAGCAGGGCTATACCGAGATCCTGCCTCCCTTCATGGTCAACCGTATGGCCATGACCGGCACCGGTCAGCTGCCCAAGTTCGAAGAGGACATGTTCTACATTCCCCAGAAGGACTTCTTCCTGATCCCGACGGCGGAGGTCCCGGTGACCAACCTGCTGGACAACGAGATCCTGAAGGCGGAAGATCTGCCCATCTACTATACAGCATACACCCCCTGCTTCCGGGCCGAGGCAGGCAGCGCCGGCCGGGATACCAGAGGCCTGATCCGCCAGCACCAGTTCAACAAGGTCGAGATGGTCAAGTTCGTCGACCCGGCCACTTCCTACGATGAGCTGGAGTCCCTGACAGCCAACGCGGAAGAGATCCTGCAAAAGCTGGAGATCCCCTACCGTGTAGTCCGCCTGTCTTCCGGCGATCTGGGTTTCTCCTCGGCGATGACCTATGACATCGAGGTATGGATGCCAAGCTATGGCAGATACGTGGAGATCAGCTCCTGCAGCAACTTCGAGGATTTCCAGGCCCGCCGGGCAAACATCCGCTTCCGTCCGGAAGAAAAGGCCAAGCCAGCCTTTGTACACACCCTGAACGGGTCCGGTCTGGCTGTGGGCAGAACGGTAGCCGCCATCCTGGAAAACTACCAGCAGGAGGACGGATCGGTGGTCATTCCCGAGGCCCTGCGTCCCTACATGGGCGGTCTTGAGAAGATCAGCAAGTAAGGCGGTTCATCCAAATAAAGCGATAAAACCTCAAAAAAATTCCCGCCTGGTGTTTTACCCTGCGGGAATTTGTTGTATAATAATGGTGTTTGATTGAGTATTTTATTGATAAGCACATTTACAGAGAGTGGAAGTATGACGTTTTTAAGAACCCATAGAACGCTCGCAACAGCTGTGTGCGCTGTTGTTATTGTCGTCCTCGCGGCAACGGTCGTACTGGTTCAGGTAGCTCAGTATGAACCGGCTTACGCCGTGAAAGCAGGGACCGAAGAGCTATTCAAAGTAAAAGATAAAGAAACTGCAGAGAAAGTCATCGAAGATGTCATGAACGAATACACGCCGGAGGGGGCGCAGGTCAAGCAGATCGTCGTCGATAAGAAGATCAGCACCGTATCCTCCAGCGTCAAGAAGGACAAGGCGGACACCGAAGTCATGAGTGAGGCGGAGGCCGTTGATTACGTCATCGAACAGAACGCCGGCGATGAGCCCCTGTTCTGCGTGACCGTCAAGGCCAACGTTTCCGACGTCGCTGATGTCGAGGCCAAGACCGAGTACAAGGCTGACGACGACATGTTCGAAGGCTATACCGAGACCAAGCAGAAGGGCGAGGACGGAAGTGAAGTCGTGACTGATCAGGTGATCAGCGTCAACGGAGCTGTCCTCAACACGGACAAGGTCGGGTCCACCGTGATCAACGAAGCGACCAGCGAGGTCATCCACAAGGGAACCAAGGTCCGGCCCCATGACACCGTCTGGGCGGATTATACCGGTTCGGTCATCGGGGAAGGCAATGGCGCGACCATCGCCAACTTCGGTCTGAACTTCGTAGGCAATCCCTACAGATACGGCGGCACCAGCCTGACCAACGGCGCTGACTGCTCCGGATTCATCTATGCGGTATATCATCACTTCGGATATAACAGCGTGCCCCGTGTCGGCGCGCAGAACATCGGCCGGGGCGTTGCCCT
>ODAI012121092.1_pt1 | contig 13553 bp, 20 predicted proteins | sample 1539321 | NCBI WGS metagenome assembly ODAI01 (sample SAMN02144231, study PRJEB22623) | gut metagenome | biome: sheep rumen | host: Ovis aries | place: New Zealand
CCATGTCCCACAAGACCCTTATCGAGCGTTACGGCGACCGTGTGGCCAGCCGCCTTGTGGAAATGTGCAACTACATGGAGATAAAGGGAAAGGACAGAAGAAAACTTTAATTCAACGCAATATTGATATGGCAACAAAGAATGAACCCAAGAAAGACCAGGAGCAGAAGAAGTCAGCTCCGGCAAGAGGCGAGAAGGTTTCCAATGCCTTCAAGACAACCATCAAGGCACACCTCGACAAACGAGCCGCCGAAGATGAGCTTTTCGCCAAGACTTACGCCAAGGAGAACAAGAACCTTGACGAGTGTTGTAACTACATTCTCCAGCAGGTACAGAAGTCGGGCTGCATGGGATTTGCCGACGAGGAAATCTACGGCATGGCAGTCCACTACTACGACGAGGATGACATCAAGAATGTGAAGCCTGTATCGGCAGGAAAGATTGTCGTTAACCACGTTGTAGAGCTCTCTGAGGCCGAAAAAGCCGAAGCAAAGGAGAAAGCCAAGGCCGACTACGAAAAAGAGCAGCTGGCCAAAATAAAGGAGGAAGAGCGCAAGCGTGAGGAAAAAGAACGCAAGGCCAAGGAGGAACGCATCAGGAAGCAGAAAGAAGCGGAAGAGCGCCAGAAGTCGTTGCAGTTATCACTATTTGACATGATGTAGGCTTATGTGCAGTGCAGGTTTATTACTAAAGGACAACCCTATCGAAGTATCGAAGGGTCGCAAGCCACATACAAAGCTCCAGCAGAAGTGTCTTGATTTGGCAAACACGCTGCCACCACTTACTGATGCTCAGAAGAAATGGGCTCGTAGCAAGATGGGTAATCTCGGCTACTATGTAAAAAGAGGCCGTGGAGGAAAGAACAGCGTGATATGGTGCCAGGAGTGCGGACAGACAGACGTTGTTGGCGATATTCCACCACTTGCTGCTGCCCTCGGTATGTATGACAATAAGAAAGAATATCACCACGTCTGTTCCAAATGCGGCCGGAATCTTGATGTCAAGCCATGGTCACCACGTTGGGACCACAGACATGAGACAGAGCATAATTTCAACTTCGCCATTGTTACCGTCTGCCAGGATATGCAGGTAGTGAGAATGTTCAACTGGAACCAATCGGAGTGGATGGGTCACGACACTATCAACCACATCGATGAAGTATTCCAGATATGGTATGAACCCGTCAAGGGAAAGCAGGTAGTCCTATCGAAGCCTTACACAAGGAGCTGGTATTATTTCAGATGGCACACGTATAAAAGCGAATGGAAAGTCAAGTCCAATATACCTACTGGCGGCTATAGCTACGATGATGCTTACTCTCTCGAAAACAGGTACATCTATCCAAGGGCCAAGATTTTTCCAATTCTCAAACGCAATGGATGGAGCAATAAGATGTTTCAGATGCGCACCAGTCCTATCACCATCTGGAGAGGACTGTTGGATGATCCAAACGTAGAAGCCCTTGCAAAGATTGGTCAGTACGGTGTCCTCGATTATTGGTTTGGTACCGGCAGCAGTCGCAAGGACAAGTCGCAGTGGATGCAGATGGTGAAGATTTGCTCCCGTCATAAATACATCATCAAGGACGCATCGATGTGGTTTGACTACATCGACCTGCTGCAATACTTCCACAAGGACACGCACAGTCCTCACTATATCTGCCCGGAGAACTTGAAGCATGAGCACGACAGGCTGATGGATAAGAAGACCCGCATCGAGAAAGCCGAGGAACTGAAAAGGCAGATTGCACAGGCTGAGAAATACGAGAAGCAGTATAAGAAGCACAGAGGTATGTTCTTCGGCGTCTGCTTTGGTAATGAGCATATCGTCATCACCGTCATCTGCAGCGTCAAGGAAATGGCTGAAGAGGGTACAATGATGCACCACTGCGTATATGCCAACGGCTACTATGACCACAACAAGCACCCTAATAGCCTCATTCTATCTGCCAAAGATAATGAAGGCCACCGCCTCGAGACGATTGAGCTAAACACCAAGACGTGGAAGGTCGTGCAGTCGAGGGCGTTGCAGAATGGTAAGACCAAGTTCCACGACGAGATTGTGAAGCTGGTAGAGCAGAATATCGGACTATTCAAAAAGGCAGCAGCATGAGCAGAACGATAGTAGCACCGTTGGTGAAAGAGATAGAGTCATTCGTGATGAAGTACGGCATTAACAGAGGTGAGACCCTCAGTGCCCTGCTGGACTACATCATCTGCTTCATGAATCCAGATGGAAAGCCCGTCGAGGGATGGCGGTACAACAAGGAGCAGAACGCATGCTTCTACAATATGATGTCCACGTATTTCAATGTCATGCAGGAAGGACTCAAGCACAATGGCTGGTATGATGCTTTCGGCGACATCTTCATGGAATGGGCCGGAAGCAAGAATACCCTCGGCCAGTGCTTTACTCCAGCTGCTGTCTGCGACATGATGGCAGAGACCACATTTGGCGACACCAAGCCAGAGAAGAACTCCCGGACAATATTCGGCAATCGTGTCACCATCAGTGATTGTGCCTGCGGTAGTGGCCGACTCCTTCTGGCAGCAGCAGCGAAGCTTGAAAAGCTCCATGCCGACAAGCCCTACCTCGTAGCAGAGGATATCGATTCCATGTGCTGCAAGCAGACTGCCGTAAACATGATGATTCACGGATGCTTCGGGGAGGTCGTATGTCACGACACGCTTTGTGAGCCGGACACAGTCCGCTTCGGCTACATCATCAATGAAGGTATGTGGCCGTTCTCGCCAGGCATCCCCACTATTAGGCGATTCACCGACCCGAATAGGTTCTACGCTATTCATATATGGCGGCAGCGTAATAATGCCAAGGAAGCGCCCAAGAACGAGCCTGCCGAGGTCATAGAGTCCGCCCCATCAGAGCCAGTGAAGCAAGAGGCGGTGGAAACTCCGAAGGATAAGAAGCATATAAACGAACCAATACAGTTGTCGCTATGGTAAAGATTCAACGAACAAATCCAATCATGACCAAGACTGGCAAGGAGGCTGTTGAAGTATCAGCTAAAAAGAAAGGTACCGTCTATCACGACACGAGCACGAAAGAATACCGTAACGGAAAGAAGCGGTTCCACGACTGCTGGAGAGCTGAGATAGACATCGACGGGAAGAGGTTCCGCCATCGTTCGAAAGACCGTAAGGATTGTGAGGACTGGCTGAAAGCTATCAAGCGCGGTGATATCCATCCTACAGACAACAAGGCCGACTGGTGGCGCATGGAGCAGAAAAAGGATGAAGAAATCCGCATTGATGAAATCATCGTAAGCCATGCAGAGGAAGCAGTTCTGCTGTATGAATACCATACCACGAATGATCTCACAAAGATAAATGAGTATATCGTGAACAGACTACTGCCGCACATGGCCTACTACAGCGCCCACACCCTGCACCTCGGCCGTGAGGCCACCGTGACAGCTTCCATGCAGGCAATAGGCCTCCTTCTCACTCGCATCACTGCCGGCAGGCCAGTTCTCAACTTTACTGCCACCTGCAAGCGCATGCTGAGAACCTATAAAGAGCGTGGGGACTTTTTCTACTATGAAAATGCTCCGAAAGATGTGAAGATGATGGCCAACAAGATAGACTTCGGCCATCTGGCTGAAATATGGAAGGTCGTAAAGGACAAGAGGCTATGACTATTAACGGTACAGCATTTTACGAAATGCCCTGTATGTGCGGCGTGTGTCCCTTCTTCCTCATTGGAGGGTTCGAAACCATGGGCTGTTGCACTCTCTTTGAAAAGTATAAGTCAAGATATAGCCATGTTCCAAAGCGGTGTTCAACACTATTTGAGAAAGCCTTCAAATTAGGCGGTGATTTAGTAATCGTAATCAAAGAGTAGCAATGAAATACAAACAAGCAATTCAAATCGGTGATAATGTGACCGATATCATGAAGCTGCCGTGTGTCGTTGCCTGCATCAAAAAAGACGATGGCAATGGCTTCCACTGGCTGGAGTATAGGGTTAAGTGCCTATCCCGTGGCATAGCAAGGTACGGTGAAAAGGGCGACTGGATCGTTGAAGGCAAAAACGGCTGGAACGTGATAACCGATGATGAGTATAAACAATCCATAAATCATTAGAACTATGAACAACGAAGTAATTGAGTTTGGCGAAAGCCAGCAGACAATGAGCAGTTTGGAAATTGCCGAACTGACAGGTAAGCCACACAACGATGTGCTGAAGGCCATCCGCACAATGGAGCCAGCATGGGAAAAAGTAGCCCTGGGAAAATTTTCCCTCGGCACTTACACGGACAAAAACAACCAGTCGCGCCCATGCTATTTTCTCGACAAGCGCGAATGTCTTTACATCGCAACCAAGTTCAACGACGAGGCCCGGGCAAAGCTGGTCATCAGATGGGAGGAACTGGAAACAAAGGAGCGCAGGAACATGACAGCACTTCCTAATTTCTCAAATCCCGCTGAAGCAGCAAGAGCATGGGCCTCAGAGTATGAGGCAAAGCTGATTGAGTCGAAGCGTGCCGACGCTGCCGAGCAGCAGGTGTTCGCACTCTCGCAGGAGATTGAGGCCATGCAGCCCAAGGTCAGCTACTATGACACCATCCTCAACAACAAATCGACAGTGCTCACCACACAGATTGCCCTCGACTACGGAATGTCGGCCAAGGCGTTCAATCAGAAGCTCTACATGATGCGCATCCAGCACAAAGTTGGTGATCAGTGGATTCTCTATGCCCCCTATCTCTCGCAAGGCTACATGCACTCGAAGCCGGTAGAGATTACCAGGCACAACGGCCAGAGAGTCATCAAGTACAACTCAGAGTGGACGCAGAAAGGCCGTCTGTTTCTCTATGACGAGTTGAAGAAAGTAAACATCATTCCACTTATTGAGCAGTAATGCAGAAAGGAGTATCGTATGACGTATGATGAGATAACACTATTCCGCAGGTTCCTCACAGACAAGGGGACGCTCAACAACTTCGAGTATTTCTATGCCAACCACCGCTTCAATCGCATCAGCATCGATGCCTATTTTGAACAGACAGAGCCAGAAGATGCCATCCTAAATGCCTTCGACATGGGAGAGGCCCGTAACACCATCTTCAATTTCCAGTACTGGAAGAAGCTCGACGAGAAATGGCAGCGCAAGTTGCAGGACTTCCGCGAGACAGGCAGGATGGACGTGCCAGAGCAGCAGGTCTATTGCCCTCATTGCAAGCGACTGATGCCGAAATCATCTTTCCTCTACAACAGCAAAGGCCAGCTCCACAAGCACTGCCAGGAATGCGAGTCCGGGGAGTTTGACCGAATGAAAAAGGAGAAAGAGAAGGCCGCGAAGGAGCAGGAGCAACTGGAGAAACAGGCCCGCCAACTTGAAAAGGAGATTGGAGAGAAACAGGCCAAGCTTCAAAGGCTTACTGGTTCTACTGAATCCGTTGACATGCAGAGGCAAAAGGAGATTGAGCACGCCTTGAACTATGCGGCACAAGTTTCTGACAGGGAGATTCCAGAACCTATTACTACAACCCCAACAACGAGAAAGATGGAAGATTTCACATTCTTCGACTTTGACAAGAAGAGCAGCTTGGCAAACAGCATCGGCCCCAACAAGTTCGCCATCAATAACAAGAAAGGCAATTACACCGTGGTAATGAACATCGAGGACAGCAAGGTTATCATCGACGCGAACCTCATGCGCTTGCGATTGAGACAGGACAATATCACGGGAGCATTGCATTTCGTATTCAACACCACCAATGGGGCCGCGTGTTGCATCAAGAACAAAAGGAACGTGACCGTCAGCAATAAAGACCTGGTGGAGTTCCTGATTAAAGCCCTCGGATATGCAAGCACGACAGAGCGTGTATTGGTAGATATATCCGACAACCTCTCACGAACCAGAGACTATGTGACGTTCCTGATCAAGAAACCTCGCAAATAATCTCTGAGTAGTACTAAGTAACTGAGTATTGTGTATAGTAATATTTAATATCATAGTAGTATGAATGCAAAAGAGTTTTTCGATTTAGTCTCGAAGATGCGACAGGCACAGACCTCGTTCTTCAAGACAAAGGCCCCCGGCACGCTCCAAGAGTCAAAGAGGCTTGAACGGCTGGTAGATGCTGAGATTAAGAGAGTCAACGGAATCATGAACCGTGAGCCATCACTATTTGACAAGGAGGGTTAGGAATGTTGACGATTATAGACGGAATCCATGATTTGATTGAAGACATAGAGGGTTACAAACGTCAATTCCCGGACACCTTTGTTCCTTATGAAAAGATTAAGGAGTCGCTGGAAGAGCGTTGGAATGATCCTGTTGGTAGCATCTTTGGACTCAGCGTTGCAACAGATTGGGAAGACAAGTGCTACGGCTTTGAGGTAGATAGGGTAACACCGGAAGCTACCGTTTTCAGATATTGTGGAACATGGAAAACGTAAGGAGGCAGACGTATGACGTACGAACGCAAATATGTGACTATATCGGGAAGAAACTATGAATTGTGCATCCTGCAGATTGCAGATGAAACGGGCCTCGATGCCAATCTGGTAGCAGAGAGGGTTAAAGAGCTGATCCGTGAAGCAGAGGAAAGAGGCGACTTGAAGGACGGCCAGTTAGTAGTCGGCTATCTTGTCCAGGTTCCCGACATAATGGATAATCTGGATTCTGCTATGGTTCTGAAGCTTCAAGAGGTGGTGGATAAGATGTGTTATGTTGAGCCCCTGTTGCTCCCGGCAAAGCCAAGATGTCCTCAGTACATCGAGAGGCTGCACCCATACAAGAAGCATGAGAGCCACGGAAAGCCCAATTACTGGCACCGTATCAGGAGCAATCCACGTCAACGGTGAGAAACCAGTCTGTCAGTGAGAAAAGCCGATAAATCGCAAATAATCGCATAAAGGTATGAGAGCAGAAGGACAGACGGTATATGTTCTTTGGTACGGCAAGGTGCTACAGGGCAACGTCGTAAGAGAGAATGATATGATGGGAATGACGGCGGTTAGGATTCCGCTGCAGGGTCAACACCCGATAGCCCTCTTCACTCCTGGTCATGTGTACGACACGGCAGATGATGCGGAAAATTCCAAAAGTGTTCCGAAAATTGCCAAAAGCGTACCAGAAATTGAAGAAAGCGTTCCGAAAGTTGCAGAAACGAGCCAGTGCGAAGCGTTCAAGAAAGCCCATTGGGATAACGTGGGCAACTGCCTCAGAACGGATTCCCTCGAAGAGTTCTATTCCCTCTGGAAGATGGAGCACACCCCACACGGCCACATCGAGGCCCCGGCAAGGGAGCCAGTTCCAGAAGTCGGAACAAAACAATGCACCAAGGCAGCAGCCAAGAAGCATACTGAGACAATTCAATTATCATTATTTGACTAAACAACATTTGAGTATGGAAACAAACAGAAGTAAGACCGTGGTACTGATGCTGTCGCACCACTACCCGAAAACCGCCATCCATGCGGGAAAGCCAACCCATTTCAAAGAGAAGCTGCTGGACGGCAGGAAAATCCACACCTGCAGAGGCCGCTACGACGGATGGGCCAGCAACATTGACAAGGTGAATGACAAAGGCTATGTGATGTCAGTCCGCGAGTGGGACGGCAGACCCTACGGCAAAGGCGTGAAGCAGAAAGTCATCAAGGAGTACCGCAAGGCCGGGTACCAGCGTTTCACGATGAAGTATGACCGTGACACCGACGAGCTGAAATGCGTCATCGACGGCAAGAGGTTCACGGACATTGCAGCACTGGCCAGGAATGACGGCATGACGCTCGAAGAGTTCAAGGACTGGTTCTTCGGCCAGGGCATGAGCCGCAGCGTGTATAGCGGCATCATCATCCACTTCACGGACTTCCGCTACAATGGTGAAGATAGTACTAAACCCTAATGTGGGTGGTGTATAGTAATAATCTCTTATATAGTACAATATTATGTCGATAAACAAAGCAATACTGGTCGGTAACGTTGGCTCAGAGCCTAAAGTGCAGGCCATGTCAAACGGCAGCGTCGCCCAACTCTCACTCGCCACGACAGAGAGGGCCTATAAGCTGCAGAACGGTACACAGGTGCCAGAACGCACAGAGTGGCACAACCTCATTGCATGGGGTAAGACGGCTGATGTGATAGCCAAGTATGTACACAAAGGCTCCAAGCTCTACGTTGAGGGCAAGATAAAGACACGCTCATACGATGACCGCCAAGGGCGCAAGTGCTACGTGACGGAGATACACATCGACGTGCTGGAACTGCTCGATCCGAAGCAAGCAGTCAACGGCACCCAGCAGCAATCTCCATACGATGACCGAATAAACTTCTGAGACTATGCCGAGAAAAGGTAGAATGAGCCCTGAGGAAAAATTCGCCATGCTCCTTGCCAGAGCCAACACGGGAACCAAGCAGAAGCCCTCGCACATCGAGAGTGAAATGCAGCGGTCATGCAAACAGTGGTTTGACCTGCAATATCCCAAGCTGAGCCGCCTGTTGTTCGCTGTGCCAAATGGTGGTGCCAGAAACTCGCGGGAAGCCGCCATCATGAAAGCAGAAGGTGTCACAGCAGGAGTGGCTGACATGATACTGCTCATACCACGTCACGGCTATGGCTGTCTGTGCATAGAGTTCAAGACAAAGGACGGTCACCAGTCGGAGAGTCAGAAGCTTTGGCAGGCTGATGTAGAGGCAAACGGAAACAAGTACGTTGTGGTCAGAAGCATTGACGAATTTGTTAAGGAAGTTAAAAACTATTTTGCAGAATAATTTTTTTGCCCTCAAAGAGTGCTTATTGAGCACGAAAACACTAATTTTGCAACGTGACAAATGTGACATAAAAAAGAATCATGGAAATTTTGACTAAAATTGACGGCGTTTTGCTCCTGTTGGGCTACTTCGTCGTGCTGATGCTCCTGGTTAGGTTCATCAGCGAAAAGGGAACTAAAGAGAGTTATTTGGTGGCAGACAGGAAAATGCCTTGGTGGATAGCCGCATTCTCCATAGCTGCCACATGGGTATGGGCACCCTCAATGTTCGTAGCAGCAGAGAAAGCCTATACCCAAGGACTTGTAGGCGTGTTCTGGTTTGTAGTGCCGAACGTGCTGACTCTGGTATTGTTCGGCTACTTTGCGAGCTGGATGCGTAAGATTAAGCCTGACGGGTGGACGTTTTCAGCGTTCATCCGTGAGAAGTATTCAAACAGGACTCACAATCTCTACTTGGTGGAATCGTTCGGACTCCAGACGTTGAGCTTTGCCGTCCAGTTGTTAGCAGGTGCTACCATCCTGCATAAGTTGACTGGTCTTCCGTTCTTCGGGACAACTCTTGCTCTGGCCCTCATTCCTCTTGCATACACGCTGACCAAGGGAATCAAGGCATCTATCATGACGGACTTTTGGCAGATGTTGTGGATAATTCTTGTGCTGGTCGTAGGACTGCCAATCATATTCAGCAACACAGAGCCGGGTACATTCGCTGATGGCCTCGGTGGTGTGACAGGTTCTTTCGGATCACTCACCGACGAGAATGGAATCAATGTCATGCTATCGTTCGGAATACCTACGGCAATAGGTCTGCTGTCTGGCACATTTGGCGACCAGATGTTTTGGCAGCGTGTTTTCTCCATCAAAGAGGGGCAAGTGAAGAAGTCGATGCTGTTTGCTGCACTTATTTTCGCTTGTGTGCCTGTTTCTTTGTCTTTCCTCGGGTTTATAGCTGCTGGGGCACATTTAGCTATATCTGACACACAACTGACCAATGTAGCGTCTGTAATCGCGTTTGCCCCCAAATGGTTTGTCTATCCATTTCTGCTTCTGATACTCTCTGGACTTATGAGTACCGTTGACAGCATCCTATGTGCGGTGTCCTCAGTATCGGGCCACGACATCGAAGTTAGACTATCTGGAAACAAGAAATGGCATGAGCGCATTCAGAACAGCCGTTTCCTGTTCCTTTTGTTTGGCAACGAGGTGAGGACTGCTAAGATGGCTATGATTGCAGTAGCAATCTTTGCCATCATCATTGCCAACATACCAGGCATGACCATCGTTTACCTATTCCTTCTCTACGGTACTTTGCGTAGTAGTGTCATGCTTCCTTCAATATGGGCCATCAAGGGTGTCAAAATGTCCGAAGCTGGGCTGTTTTGGGGTATTTTGCTGTCCCTCTGTGTAGGACTTCCAATCTTCGCCTACGGCAACCTCAATGGGAACGTGGCTATGACCGTGACTGGTTCACTGCTCACAATCGGCTTGTCTGGCGTTCTCTCACTCTTCTCGAAAGAGAGAGAGAAAGAGGGGAAGCCAATAACGCTAAAATATGAGCCGTCACAGGAAATGACCGCCGTAATGGAAGGTGTCAAGGCTATGTCAGAGCTTCAGCGTGAGTTGAATAACACCATGAATGGAAGGTTTGATGCCCTACAGGAGTCTTTGGCAGACTTTGGCAAGCAGATTAACAAGATGACAAACAATATCATCCACCTCAATCAATCGGTGCAGGAGGAACACCAGAGCAACAGAGAAAAGATTGATACGTTTGCAAAGAACTTCCGCAAGGGAATCACTATTGCACTGCTCCTTCTGCTGCCGTGCGGCCTCTCTGCGCAGGTTTACGATGGCATTACACAGCCTTTGAGGTATCGCGTATGGATTCCAGTGTCTGCCAACCTTCACGGCCACGGAAGCACCTCTGTATCGCCTTTTCTCGGATATAAGGAGAATATCACCGACTGGCTGTCAGTTACAGGCATTGCTCAGTACAACATTGGCGGTGAAGCTTTCGTTCCCCAGATTTGGGTCAATCTCAACTATCGTAAATGGCTCTGGTTCCTGTCACGCTCCATCTATGACACAAAAGCTGGAATATATCGACACACACTGTCTGCCACTGTGAAACTTCCAAAAGGTTTCATGGTGGATGCAACGTGGGATGATGCCTACAACGGCCATAAGTTCTTTGATTCTGACAGACTCCAGTTCCTCGGTGGTGTGGCACATGGGCGGTTTGTAGTCAACGCTGGCTACTCTGTGCGTAATAAACCGGGATTGATTGCCAACCTACGGCTGAAAATTACAGATTACAACTGGCTCCAGCTAAAGTATGATGGCGGTACCAATTCATTCACATTTAGTACAGCACTTCAATTCGATTAACAATGGAAGAACTTGTTTTCAAAGGGATGGGCCTGATGTACATGCTTGCCGTCCTTGTAATGGTAGCCGTCATCGTGGCTATGGGTGTGGATTTCGTCTCGGGCTGGCGCAAGGCCACGCTTCGAGGCGACGAGAAAACGAGCTATGCAGCATCGCGTACTCTGACGAAGTTTCTGATATACGAAGGTATGCTGCTCATTGGTGTCTGCATGGACACAATGATACACTTCGCCTGGGCTATGTTCATGGATGGGGCCTACTATGTCCCATTGGCTACAATATCAATCGGCATCGTTCTCTGTATAGTTGAGATTTGGAGCGTCCGCGAGAAGGCTGACCACAAACAGCGTAAGCGGATGGATGAAGCCGCTGCTGCCCTTGCACAGATACTCGACAAAGACACGGTGCTGGAGATACTGAAAGCTCGAATGAAGGCAGAGGCTGATTTAGGCAAAAGTGAAAGGATATTACTCGACAATGACAACTATTAGCATGAAGTCAACCATACCGAGAAAACAGGTTGCAAAGAATGAAGACTTTGCCAAAGCATGGCAGAACATAGAGCAACTGGTGTCGCGTGATGAAGCGCAGGCACTGGTTGCTTCAACCGTTAATGATATCAAGCTAAAGACAGCCGGGCAACTGGTGGCCTATGCTTGGAGCGGTGGCAAGGATTCACTGGCTCTCCAGTATGTGTGTGAACAGGCTGGCATCCATCGTTGTGTGTTCTGCACGTCAAAGGCCCTCGAATACCCTGCTTTCCTGCAATGGGTGTATCAGTACCATCCCGTCGGCATGACCACCATCAATCTTGATGGGCTGTCACTCCGTTGGCTTGCTGATCATCCCGAAATGCTGTTCCCCTCTGAGGCAAAGATGAACTCCCGCTGGATGGAGAAACTGCAATATGCCGGACAACGAGAGTATTGCGAGCGAATGGGCATCAAGTTCCTCATCCTCGGTAGGCGGTCACAGGACGGCAACTTTGTAGGCAGGGGAACCAACATCTATACGACTGGCGACGGCCACACCAGATACAACCCGATTGCACACTGGACGCATGAGCAGGTGATGGCAGTTATCCACTACTTCATGCACGACAACCTGCCTTGGGTGCTCTACGGTTCACAGAACGGATGGACTAAGGGCACTGGACTCTGGCCAGAGCGTGAATATTCATGGCAGGAGGTTTACGACATCGACCCTCACGTTGTGATGGCCGCGTCGGTATATATCAATTCAGCAAGACAATTCCTAACATCAATCAGTAAATAATATGGCTAAGACGATAAAGATAACATTCTACAACCCGAAAGAACTGTGGTGTATGTTCTGCAACTGGGTATTTTGGCCACGTCATAAGAAGTGTACCGAATGGTGCGACTATTACGATGGTGTGCTTGATGCAAAAATTGCTGAAATCCTCATGGACGAATGCAATAAAGGCAACATTACAGACGAAGTCGCAGAGAGGCTTGAAATCGCATTAAAACATGCCAATTACGAGGTTTCAGAATTAACGGCAGAGCTTATGTCTAAGCCCTACGAGTAAATAACATAAATCATAAGAATTATGGCAACGAAAATCAAGAAAGAAACAAAGGTTGTGGCCTTGTCAACACTCGTTCCCTATGACAAGAACCCGAATATCCATCCAGAGGAACAGGTAAAGGCAATAGCGGAGAGTATCGACACCTACGGCCAGTATTACCCCATCATTGTCGATGAAAACATGCACATTCTCTGTGGTCATGGTAAGAAACTCGCTTTGGAATACCTCGGACGTACTGAGGGTGAGGTTACCATCATGCACGGTCTATCTGAGAAACAGAAGCTCAAAATCGTGGTCGAGGACAACAAGATTCAATCAATGTCCTATATCGACTTCACTAAGGTTGAGGAAATCATCCGCGAGATTGGCGACACCAACGTCATAGGCTTCACTACTGAATACCTCGATGCCATCATCAAGGAGAACGTGCCCGACAACATGGGGGTGGACTTCCAAGAACCTGCAGCACCCAAGCAGAAATTCACCGAGGAAAAGCAGCAAGAGGACGTGCAGGAGCGAAACGACATCGAGGAAGGGATGCAGACCGCTCACACCATTGTCTGCCCACATTGCGGAAAGGAGATTACGCTATGATCCAGACAAAAGACCTGTTCGCGCCCCTGCGAAATCTCCAGTTCATAGACCGTGACCTGGTAAAGCCCAATGACTACAACCCTAACAAGGTTCTGGAGAAGAACTTGAAGCTGCTGATGGAGAGCATTCTTAACAACGGCTTCTGCTTCCCAATCGTCATAAGGCCCGACTATACCATCATTGACGGTTTCCACCGCTGGCTTGTGTCCGGCAGGGAGCCGTTGAAAACCATGCTTGGCAATAAGATTCCCGTTGTCATCGTCGCTCATGCCAACCGCG
>ODAI013642973.1_pt1 | contig 13553 bp, 20 predicted proteins | sample 1539321 | NCBI WGS metagenome assembly ODAI01 (sample SAMN02144231, study PRJEB22623) | gut metagenome | biome: sheep rumen | host: Ovis aries | place: New Zealand
CCGGGTTTCCCGAAATTGAAAATTATAATAATTATGAAGTTTCGGATCTTCAGCGTGACTGTATCGCAGCGGCCCGCAGAAGATTGGCTGTCCATACCTCTAAACAAGCAGGAATACGGAATGATCAAAATCAAAGAATATCTAAGTAATCCTACTACAAGAATCAGCTTTATAGTTTTTATCTTCTGAATAGGAGTAGTACGATGAAGCTTAAACTCTAGGATAGAGCAGATAGAAAAGAATGTAAACGATATGGACTTAGTTAAAATACAAACAACTTTATCTCAGATACAAACCGATATTGAGCGAATCAAAAAATCTTTAATTAAGTAAAAAGAACTTAATGCGAGAGTACAGAATAGTTAGAACTGATTTATGATGGAATATCTATCGTAAAAAACAAATCTGAAAACTATTTTTGTTACACTACTTAAATTGAAAGTTAGGATGGAGTGTTAATAAGTGATTTGCTAAGATATTCTATAAGAGAGAAGATGCTGTAAGTGCTTTAATGATAATCCGTAAAAAAGATGAGTGAAAAAGCCATAATTAGACTAATCATTTTGATGCTGATATTGATAATCAGCTTTTTATTTAAAGCTAAAGTTTGGTAATGAGAAAAGAAAGGGAATATAACGACCACCACTGGTGTCCTAGAAGTCGCTACGGTGCTACAAATGACCTGAATGTAGAAACTATTAGAAAGACTACCCACGATGCTATACATACCATATTCGCTAATGATATATTCCCAGAACAGATAGAAAAGCTGACTGATATGACAAGCAGAGTTTTATTACCTGAGATACAGCAGGAACTACTAGAGCGATTAAGTGCTAGGGATATACACGATCCTACACAGCGATATAAAGAATGAGCTTTATTTTTACCTAAAAGATATAGACATGGATAAATACGAATATAGTGATAAGAGAATCTGTAAGCATAACATACAGAGAGAAACTTGCAGAGAATGTTTATTTGAGGTTTTATGTCACTTAGAGGAAGGATGAAAGAATACTTATGGTCAAAAGAAGACTTCAGAGAAAAAATAATTTTAAAATATAAGAAATATCTAATGAAAGAGATAAACTTTATTTATTGACCAGACTGTTCTAAATGTCATTTTGTAAGACCACATTTAGAGAAATGGTGTGAAGAAAATGGATATAACTTTGTTGCTATGCAATACTGAGAAACGGAGATGGAACTTACATCAATCCCTGTAGCTATAGTTAATAATTGAGATAAAACAGAGATTATAGACTATGACTGAATTTTACAACTTATTACTAATAAAGATGGATAAAGAGATTCTATGATGTTTATGATCTGGAGCAGAGAATACAGACTATGTACTCTGTAATGGAGATTCAGACTTATTACCACCTTTAGTAAAAAAGGATGAAATCAGATTCTCTTATAATCAGTATAAGAATAAATGGAGTTATGCATCATGTACTATTTTTGCTGCAGTATGAATGCTATCAGACTTAATGAATTATGAGTTTAGTTATGATGAAATCAAAGAGATAGATGAGCTAAGCTATACCAGATGAAGAATAAGAGGTCAATGATGGTGGGTACAGAGTGCAGTCAAACTTGTAGCAGACCGATGGAATGAAAAAATGGATAGAAAAGTGGCTTACTATCGTATCTCAAAATACGATAACGAGATTATAGAAGATGTGATAGGTAAATTATACACCATTGACTGAAATCTTGGTTTAAATTCAAAATACAATGAGGATAAAAAAGACTGAATGATAGATGGTACAGATTTTGGAACTCAGACTAGCTGACATAGTGTATGTGTAGTAAACATGGAATGACAAAGGAGTGTAAAAGATAGCTGAAGTGTACCTTACTATTGACTAAAGAATAAATTAAGTGCTATTACAAATTTCTGAGTATACTTTTATGTATATGTACCAGTAGAAGACAAGCTAGAGAGAGTAAAAAAGCTGAATGAGATAAAAGCAAAGATAGTAAACTGAATGGGAATAAACTCAGAATTATGGCATTTATCATGAAGTGAAGAGCATAAGAATAAATTGCATGATATGAATAACTTTTTTAGAGACTGGTTAAGTTATATAGATGGAGAGTTAAAAGAATTACAATAAAAATTCTCCAAAATTAAAAATCTGATTATAATGCACTCAACAAATTGAGTGCTTTTATTTTTCTCTCAATAGAAAATGGTAATAAGTTATGATAACCGAAAAAAGAGCTATGATTCAATGAATGATAGCCAAAAACAGCAGTATAATGATATGCTAAAGAATAAAGGAGATGACTATGTAGGAAACCAGTATATGAAACAATATAATCAACAAACGAATAACACTCCACAGAGCGATAATAACAGCTCTAATTTTAATAATCAGAACGATACTAACTGACAAAAACAGACTAATTTTGAAACTCCAACAGTACAAAAGACTGAAAGTCAGAATAATAACCAAAATAATCAGACTTATAATTACGATCCAAACGAAAAGCTAGATACTTCTATGTTCTGAGCTAGTGATGGTAAAGTAAAGGTACAAGAATGAACTGCACAGCAGACATGAATGCCTGATTATCAATTAGATTCTGATGCTAGGACTAGAGAGATAACAGATAATCTGAATGCTTATTGGCAGACAAATAGAGAGTATTTCCAAGATAGAAATACTTATAACAATATGTTCCACTATAACGAAAGAAGCGACCAACAGAAAGCAGTATTAGACTCTTACTGGAAGAAAAAGGAAGATATGAATGTAGCTGAGAAGTATAATACAGCAGATGGAATAAAAAGCTGAATGAATGATGCTGATATTACTCCAGACCAGCTTAATTATATCAAAGAATATTCTCCTGAAGCATACCAAGAATGGCAACAAAAACAGCTAGATGATATAAACCTAAGAATTGCTAACTTAGCTACTCCTGCAGATCCAACAAGTAATGCAGAATTGTTTAATTCACTACTAAATAAATTAGGATTAGAGCCATGAGATCCATATCAGATTTATGATAATTGGTATGATATGGCAGAAAGACTAGGAGTTTTTTCTGATAGTGAGAAATTGAAATCATATCAAAACCAACTAGATGCCAACCACTCAAAGATGGAGTCTATTATGAATAGATATGCAGCAAGTACATGATGAACTGTATCAGATGCTCTTGCAGCAGCTAGAATGAATAAAGCTCTTGCACCATACCAACAAAGAGAAGTAGATTTACAGAACTCTTATACTACTTTATTAAATGGTAGAAACTCAAACTTAGCAATAGCTAACCAGTCAGCACAGGCTTTAGCAATGCAAGCACAGGAAGACCAAAGGATATGGAATCAGAGATTACAAGGATTAGGATTTGCTATGACTACAGCACAATATAGAAGCCCAGAACAGCAAGCACAATTAAAATTACAGACTGCACAGATACAGAATGATATGAATTTACTTCAGACTTCTATGCAGAATGATTTGAATAGGTATAATGCTTATGCTACTGCTAAGATGCAGAATCAACTACAGCAAGAACTAACTGACTTATCTGTAGAAGATGAAGCACAATTAAAAGCAAATCTGAATAATGCTCTAAAGGCATACTACGATGAACGATGAGCTATAATTCAAAGACCACAGGCAGAAGTAGTAGAAGATGTAATAGCTTATGCTAAGAAAAACTGAATAACAGTAGCTGAAGCATTAAGGAAAAACTTTGTAGAGCCATTGCAAAGTAAAAAGGAGTATAAAACTAAGGTGGCTCAAGATTACTGAATGGATAAATACCAGCAGCAATACTCTTATACAATAGATGAAGACTGAAATATAAAAATATCTGCTTCATGATATGGAGAAATACCAGAAAGTGCATTTAAAACAAGAGCAGGTAGGCAAGAGGCTTATGGAGATGTTTATGAAAATTCTGTGAATTGGGAAAGCTATGTACAGAATTTAGCATGATCTATAAAAGACTGAAGCTATGGATGACAATGTGGGGCTTTCTGTAATGATGTATTGGTAGCATGAGGAGATAGTAAAATATTCTGAAACACACTACAGGAAAAAATAAAGGCTTGTAATGTAAATAAGGATGAATGACCTCAAGTATGATATGCAGTAGTATTTGATTTATGATTTACAAGTAAAGACTGAGAAAATCATGGTCATGTAGGATTCGTATCTAATGTAAATGGAGATGGAAGTATAGATGTAATAGAGAGTAATGGACAAAGTGATGAGACTATTCATGTAAAAAGATATTCAAAAGCAATGGTAGATAGAATGGTTATGGGATATTATAAACCATCTAACTATGATGTGCAAAAATGGACTCCAAGTAATTATGCTTCTTATGTAGAAGAAAGTGCAGATAAACCATACGAATGAGTATCTAAACAGACTAAAACAGGAATAGATGTAAATGCAGGATGATGGATTACTGACCTAGAAAATGAATATATCAAAGAGAAATGGGATAATAAAGATGTAATGAATCAGACTTTAAGTGCTTATTGACTAACTATACAAGAATATAATGCACAGAAAAAGAAATACTTAGACTATCAAGCTAAAGTAAGTCTAATAGAGGATACTCAAAAAATGTATGATGCAGTAAAAGACTTATTAGAGTGGAATAAAGAATACAGCTCTAAGTGAAGCTGAAGTAGACATAGTGGGCAAGTAGATATCGCTACTTTTGAATCTATTGATAAGTCAACCCCTGTAGATACATTCCGATGGGGACAAAGTAAATTTGATAAAGAAACAGCTAACTGAGTAAACAAATATAAATTCCTTAAAAATACTCAATTATTAGATAAATACCAGCAATTAAAGAAAGCATGAGCTACATTCTGAGCTATGCAAAAATCTGAATGGGATTTAGTATGATCTGCAGCTTCAAACTTAAATTGGCTCTCTACAGATGAAGAATTTGAGGAAAATTTACAAGATATGCTAAACCATTATTCAAATATCCTAGCAGATGCAGGGGTAGAATGATTTTATAATACAGATATTTAATTTATATACATTTATAAGATGGCAGGAAATAATATGCTACAGTCATTTATGGCTAATACAGGTGCATTCCCTTGACTATCTCTAAATTCTACTAAAGAAATAAAAGATAGATCTAAAAATATGAGCGACAACCCTTTTGAGCAGATGCTCTTACAAGATGATATGTATTCAAAAGAGCTTACAAAGAAAAAACATGAAGACTTTGTAAAGGAAAGACAAAACTGAAGAATGCAACTAAAGGAAAGTGCTAAAGACACTAAAGATGAAAAACAGAAAAACACCAACAATTCTATGAATAGGCTCTGAATTTTGGCTGATATTTATAGACAATATGGGTATGAACATGGTAAAGACCGAGATTCTATACCTGATGATGAATTAGTATCAAGATTCAATTCTAAAAATCCTCAAGCTAAAAAATATGCTGATAGCTTCCTTACATGAAATGGAGATAGTGAGTACAAATTAGCACAGGAGCTAGGAATAGTAGGCACTCCAAGAAAAAAAAAGGAGACAGAAGAAACATTTGGGCAAAAAGCAGCAGATGTAGGAGTATGAATATTACAGTCTCCATGAAAACGAGGTTATAATATGATATGACAATGGATGGATAAACTCTGAAAAGCTGTGGCAGACAAGCTAGAGTGAACAGATTTACAGAAATGGGTACAAGAAAAAGCTATTGAGGCTTTCTGAGAGGATGAAGTAAGAGCATTCCAAGAAGCTAATAGAAAAGCTGAAGAAGAATGAACTCTATTTAATGGTAGAGAAGCAACAGATATTAGAACTCCTTTATTATGAGAAGAAAGAGCTAACTCAAAATACACTAAAGCATGAGAAACTATAGGAGATATAGCAACATGAATAGCAATGACAGCACCTTTAGCAGCAGCTACAGCACCAATTTATGCTAGTTCTACTGCATTATGAGCAGGTATATTATGAGCTAGTGAATGAGCTTTAGGGACTGCAATAAGTCATTATGGTAGTCAATGAAATTTGGATATAACTCCAACTGAAGCTGCATTATGAATAGGTGGATGAATACTAGGAGGAGAGCTTACAAGGTATCTATGAAGATTACCTAAAAGCCAAGCTGATAATGTAAGAAAAGAAGCTGAGCAGTATATAAACAAGTCTATCAAGCCAACTGTAAAATGAAAAATGAATCAAGCTGACTATAACAAGTTTATAGATGATACTTTGGACATAGTAGATTTGATGGATAAGAATAAGTGAATACTTCAATATACAGATGATGCTTGAAATGCTGTAAAATGACAGATGCCAACTAATATGAGAGAGACATCTGAGGCTCTATGAAATCTAAAGAAAGTATTATACGATCAATATAATGAGATAGCAAAACAAGCTGGAGATGCAGGGGCTAGAGTAAACATGAATAAAGCATTCCAACAATTAGATGATTTATCAAAAGATATATCACAGAATATAGCTAATCCACAGACTAAAAATATAATAGATACATATAAAGATGCTCTATTACAATATACAGATGATGCAGGTACTATAGCTATTGAAGATGCACAAAAACTTACACAGGATTTCAATAAACAGCTTACAGCATTCTTCAAAAATCCTAACATGAATGATGTATCTAAAAACTCTATTGTGGCTCAATTAAATAAATGGACTAAGGATGCTATAAACGATTCAATAGATGATGTATTAGATAACTCTATAAAGAATGGATCTAGTGCATCTAGTCAATACACACAATTAAAGAGCTTCTATGGAAAGATAAAGACTATTGAAGATGAAATCTCAAAGAGAGCATTAGTAGAGGCAAGAAAGAATGCAAAAGGACTAAGCTCTACTATACTTGACTCTCTATCATGATGAGAACTTACAAGTGCTGTATTATCACTTGATCCTGTAAAAGCTGGTAAAGCATGAGTAATGAACTTAATATCTAGGTATTATAACTATGTGAATAATCCAAATACTCAATTAAATAATCTATTCAAGCTAGTAGAAAGGACAAATAATCCAACTACTACACAGACAATTACTCAATGAATAAAGAATACAGTAAATCAATGAGTAAGGAATGTAGCACAGCAAGTAGTAAAGCCAAATGTAGTAGCATCTACTACAACAGCATTAGAAAATAATGCTGAAGAATAAGAAAAAAAGTCTCCTAAATGGAGGCTTTTTATAATTGTAAGATTTTTTCTATTCTCGTATTTTGAATATTATCCAACAGATTATAGAAGCAAAAGCTATAAATCAAAGGGCAATGATAATATTATTTATTACTAAAAATTGAGCATCTGGATTAAAAAATGCCAATATTATCATTAAAGCAACAGATATAACAAGAATAGTCTTACAGATTTTTTTCTTTTTCTTCATGATGTTTAGTCTAAAAACATAAATTATAATCAGCTTTAATACTGATAATCTCATATATTAAAATGCTCTTGGTCTGAATATGCTGGTCTTGAAGAATTACTAGATCGCACATTCCCAACACGAAGAGTTATATTGTTTAATCATGAGAACATCTGACTTATTCATACTGCAAATATAATAGTACAAATAGGTAGAGTAAAAAGGATGAATACCCATCGTTGTGCTTTTGTCATTGTATTAGTCTAAAAAAATAAACAGCTAATTATACTCATAAAAAATAAATATTGCAAGAGATTTTTAGAAAATAAAAAAAGTCTGAAACTTTTTCAAATTTCGGACTCTTTTTGGAAAGGTTGTATCATATCTACTTAATACCTTATACTATATGCTCAGGTAAGGAGTCGCAAGAGCTTGGCTCAAAACCCTTTCCCTTACATACCTATTTTTTTTTAATTATTTGCACCATAAAAATCAAGCACAAACAACTTTGTACTAAATAGATATGTAGGTTTTCAGCTCAAGCACCATACGATCGTTATGGCTACAACCCTATATTTATACTACTTGCTCAGTATAAGTATGTCGCTGTCGCTTGTGGATGTACAGACCCTTTCCAATTAACTGACATCCCAAAGATTTCTCTTCGCACGGTGGGCATTATAATCAAAAAATTAAAAGTGGGGAATTTTTCTTCAAAAAAATCTGAATAAAAATCTAACTAAAAACAAAAAGCTGAGCAACTAACTGCTCAGCATTTTTTATATCGCTTAGAATTTTCTACTCAACGGTACTATCTGCTATTTCGTTATAAAAATTATCTATATTAACTTCTTTCTCTTTCCTATCTAAAATCTCAAATAAGTCTGATTTCGTTTCTTCTGTTTGGTCGTACCATTCATCATAATACTGTTCTTTATCGTAAGAGTTATCTCTTAGCTTTCATAAGTGGTTGTCTTCCATCTATAAAGTAAATAAAATAAATCTGATTAGTCTTCACTCTCTAATGTTCTATCAACTAAATCATCATCTATATAGATATACCGATTTAATTTGTCCAAATCTTCCTCATCAATTACCTCATCAACCAATTTATCGTTTCTTTCTATAAATTCATATAATACATCTATCCTATCTTTCAGATTTTTATTCTCTTTTTCTAACTTAGTAATCTCTTTCATATCTTCCATTAAATCTGACTTTAGTTTATCATTCTCTTTAGCTAATGAGTAGCAACTCTCCATTAGTTCTTCTTTATCTCGGTCGTAGTATTTCTTCAGCTTTTCGTTTTCTTCTCTTAGGCTTTTATTAACCTTTTCTTTATTATCTAACCACTCTTGTAGGTTTAGATTACATTTAGTCAGATTTTTATTTTCTTCTTCTAACCTCTTATTATCTTCTTCTAAATCTGCACATTCTTGCTCTAACATATTTATTTCATCTAGTTCATAATCTCCTGTATGTTTCATTCTCTCCATAGGTAAAATCTAAAAAGGTATTTAATAAGTCTGATTAAGCATATCGGAAATACTTTTTCATCTCATAGTATTTCTCTACTGTCTTTTCATATCCTAGTTGCTTTAGAAACTCTACCAATAGTAAATCTGCATCTTCGTGCATTCATTCATTATCGTTTATTTCTCTGCCACTAGGTAGAGTTAGAACTGAACTATTTTTATCAAATATCTCATCTAGTTTTTTAGCTAATTCTTCATCTGTTCGCTCAGATTTTTTTTCTTCTTTTTTAGTCATCTCCATAGGTAAATAATATAAAAGTCTGATTATAGATTAACTATAAGCATTACAAGTCTGACTATTATTCCAATACTAATTCATAATACACAAGATGCACATAGTAAGAATAATAGGAACTCAAATGGTTTATTTTTATATTCCATACTCTTGAAATTAGTAAATAAAACTTTATATTAAATTCACAAACTAATTTTTGCATAGAGAAAGGAGTTAGCATTCAGCTTTCTCTTTTTTCTTTTCCATAGGTTATTAAATTAAATAAATAAATCTGATTATTCTATAAGGTAAGTTTCTTTATACTCAACAATTTCATCTGTTTCTTTTCTTCTTTCATAATTATCGTATCTTTCTTCATAGAAGATAGTTCATTTTTCATAATTAGTTCAAGCTTCTTTACACTTAAATCTGAATATACAATTTGGTCTGATTTCTTCTATTTTTTCACTATCTCCATATTCCCTATTAACATAGTATATCTCTCTATCTTGGTTTAATTCTTTCAGCTTTTCTATAAGTTCTTTTACTGTCATTTCCTTTTGGTAAATAATATAAAAGTCTGTAATTGTAAATGTAATAAATAAATTTGATTAAATCTCCCATATTCATCTTCAATATATTTTAATTGGAAGTTCTTTCTGCTCTATTCGTGTTTTTCAATGCAATATCTTTAACTCCATTTGAGCTAGTTTTAGTTTATCTTTCAGTATTATATTCTCCTTCTGTAATTTCTCTGCTTTCTCTTTCCAATACTTTCTTCATTCTAATTCAGATTTTTCTTTTTTCATTTCCTTTTGGTAAATAATATAAAAGTCTGATTAGTCTATGTATCAACTTATTATTGAAACAATATAACATTGGTCTGCTACATTATTTATAAAATAATAATAAGCATCATCTAAATCATTTTCTTTTATCAGAATAGAACAATATCAATTATCCTCAGAAACTTTGTCTGGATTTCTATAAGTAAATAGTCGCATTTGTAAATAATAAATATAAAAGTCTGATTAGTCCTTACTAAAATACTTTTCTTCAAATATATCTTTTCTACAAGGATAGAACTCTCATTTAGTTCAGCATACTAAATAGAAATCTTCGCTAATATATACATTTCATCTTCAATATTCGCTCTCTAAAGTTGGTAGTATATATCTCTTTCAGAATGCTGTTGGAACTATCTCTATTTCAGCTCACATCTTTCTATATTCTTCTATCCTATCTGGATTAAATAGTTCAGCTTTTACTTCTATTGGTTTTGATATATATGTTTTCATAGGTATAAAGTAATAATATAAATCTGATTAGTGTAAATCTCTTTTTGATAAATAGTGAGGTTGTTCTTTATGATATTTTCATATTCGGTATCAGTTCTTCAAATCGGCTACATATATAGTTTTATATACTTTCTGTCTTCGGTTAATCAGCTTTATCTTTGCTTTTATCCTCTCACTCCTTATCTTTTTATCAAAATATCAACTCCTCATTTTATCTTAAATAAGAAACTAAATCCTCTATCGGCGAATTGGATATTGATAGTAGCATAAGCAACTGTAAATAAGGAGAATAAAATTCTGAAACTTTAAATGTGTCATTGTCATAATTCTGTACGAATGCTATTCCACTATCATACCAATTTCAGCTTAATCACTCATTCTTAAATCAACATTTTTCTCGGTCTATCTTATCATTATCTACTAACCATTTAATAAAAGGTTTTAATTCTGAAAGACTATCTATGTTCTGTTCTAATTCTACATCTCTATACCATTCATAATATTCCTCCTTATATTCCTCTCATTTACTCTCTAATAAGTATCTGATAAGTTTTTCTATTCAGATTTCTTTTTTATTTTCCATTTTTAATAAATTAAGTTATAAAAGTCTGATTACTTCTTATGTCTAAGATTCCATCTAAAATAGTATCTCCATTCTCTATCAGCTTTTCATTCTAGTTCTTCATTCACTCTCTGGATGCATCTGCTACACCATATTCTATTAGTTTCTTCTTTGATATGCACTCAGCATCTGGCACAATTTCTCTTTCAGATTTCTTTTTCTCTTTCCATTCTATAATATCTTACCAATAATTAAAGCTAGCAATACTGCTCAAAATATAGTCCAAAACATTTTATAATAATTAAGATATAAATCTGATTATAAAGGGTAGCCACCCCTACCCAAGCTATTACAACGATTTTATTTTTTACTTCTCCTATAAGGTGGTATAGGTTGCTAGACCATGAAAGGATGTCTTTGGATCACCCCCCTATAATCTCTCGGTTATAGGAATCTAGTCTGCCATGCTTTTATATCTCCATAATGGCTCTGGCTCTCCTTAGAATAATCTCTGTTGGTTTATTCTATCTACTTCCTTTAGTCTATTCTTTGCTATCTCTACATATTCAGGATTTATTTCTATTCCTATAAAGTTCCTATTGGTATTCTTACAAGCTACTGCTGTTGTTCAGCTTCATAAATAACAGTCTAATACAGTGTCTCATTCATTAGTACAATTCTGAATAATCTGTTCTATAACATCTAAAGGCTTTACAGTTGGATGGTCTATGCTTGTGTCTTTAAAGTTAGGGGCTACTCGGAATGTTCTTTTAGTTTTATAATTCCCTTTTACTCATGCTTGTTTATGTAAATGTATAGCATATTCTTTATCAGGTAATCGTTGGTTATTCGTTAGTGGAGTAGGTGCTGTTTTGCATAGTACCAATATATCAAAATTCAGATTATATTTTTTAGCTTGTTCTAGTATATCAAGTATCTGTGCTTTATTACAGAAGAATACCATATTTGGTGCTTTCATCTTGGACAACAATAACTCCATGAAATCATCTGTATAAATATCAGTATCTAAGTTAGTTCAGATTTTATTCATTCATTTTTTTAAATAATCTCTATTTTTTGCCATGCCTCTACCATGTCATTCAAATTTGTATGGTGGATCAGTGAGAATCAAATCAATGGTCTTATCTGCTATTCACCCCCCCCTCAGAATATCTATACAGTCTCAGGTTATAATCTGATTTTTCTCCATTTTGTTTAACTAACAGATAAAGATAACATATAATCAATTCGTATAGCGAAACCTGATACTGCTATTACTGCACCTGTTGCTAATGCTATAAGTCGTTTATCCATTTTATTTTTACTCTAATATAAATCTGTTTTTAACATAGTTATAACACTTTTGTCCTTTTACTATCCTAGATGGTGGAAATTTATTTTCTGTATTCCACCTATATCAGTTCTGTGTAGTGTATCTAACTCAATTTTTCTTATATCTTAAAGCATTACCTATTCACATTCAACACTCCCTAGATGCTTCTCTTATACTATTCCACACTTTTATTAGTTTTCAGTCTAAGGAGAACTGATATAATTTTTTTGTAGGCTTTAATCATAATCTCTGGGCTTCAGATATATTATGACTTCTGTCGCATCGCTCTAAATTTTCTAATCTATTGTCTAATTTGTTTCAGTTTATATGGTTACAATGTGGTTTATCTTCAGGCTGTTCTATGTAATTCATAAGTATTACTCTATGCCATAACATTTTTTTCCCTCACACCGTGAGTACATTGTATAGCTTATACTTATCATAGAATGGGTGTAATTCTCTATATCATGATTTTTTTGTATAACAGTAGATATTTCAATTCTCAGTTGTAAAATACTTAAATCTTGGCTTATATTTCACTCATAAATTTCTCCAAGTATTATCACTAATTTCTTTCATTTTTATATTACTCTAATATAAAACGATTCTTAACATAATTACTACACCTCTGTCATTTTATAATCCTCTCTGGACCATAATATTTAGTACCCTGCTTCCATTTCTTATAGCAATACTCTACTTGTACCACCCAATTTGTCTTATATTCAGCAGGTAATTTGTGGTATCTTGTATTCATCTGACAAAGTCAGAAAGCTCTACCATTATCTCCTACAGCATCTAATCTCCAATTACCATTTTCACATTCTAGCATATATACAAAGTCCATTCATCAAAGTTTATAAGCATATTGTACATACTTCTGCTTTATATCATCTCTCTTAAATCATTTATGGATCAATGTCCCTGTATAGTTTAGCTTGATTATATTATCTGCTTCATTCATTGCTTTTTCTACAGTATCTATAACTCTGATTTCTTCTTCTATCTCTTCAAATGTAGGATTAGGCTCTAGGTATCATTCCTCAGAGTGATTTTTTTCTGAGCTTATCTGCTCTTTATTAAACCCTCATAATCTTTCTTCTGTAATTGGTTAATCTGATTTCTAAGCTCTATTATCTCAGCATCTCGGCTATCACAATATCATGTATAACCTTGTAAGAATTTAGCACTATCTTTTATTCAAAGATTATTAGCACATTCATTTTTTA
>ODAI012432799.1_pt1 | contig 13552 bp, 14 predicted proteins | sample 1539321 | NCBI WGS metagenome assembly ODAI01 (sample SAMN02144231, study PRJEB22623) | gut metagenome | biome: sheep rumen | host: Ovis aries | place: New Zealand
CTGCTTACCGACTTCAAGACTGGAATAGATGACTACACACAGTTCTTCGGTCCTGCATTGACAGTAGGTCTGAAGATAGGCGGACTCGAGGGTCGCAGTGACTGGGGCCGCCTGCTGGCATCCGCTGGTATGTCGTATGCTATCATGGCCGGTTTCGTCAACGGCATAAAATACACGGCAAAGGAGATGCGCCCCGACGGTTCTACAGCCAACTCATGGCCCTCTGGCCATACAGCCACATCGTTCGTAGGTGCCACAATCTTGCATAAGGAGTACGGACTTACCCGCTCACCATGGTTCTCTATCGCCGGTTACGGTGTGGCCACAGCTACGGGAGTGATGCGAGTGCTCAACAACCGCCACTGGATCAGCGACGTGATGTCGGGCGCGGGTATCGGTATCATGTCTGCCGAACTGGGATATGCCCTGAGCGACATACTCTTCAAGGGCAAGGGACTGCTGCGCAACGATCTTATGACAAATCCTGAGAAGCCATCGTTCTTCGCCATCTCCATGGGTCTCGGACTGGGATCAAAGGATATCGGCTTCACTCTGGACGACTTAGTCGATCCGGAGCGCTACCAGGCAGCTTTTCTCGGTTATGATGAGTATGATGGTTATGACTACGAATACGATGAAGACGACGATTTCAGCCCCAACGTGCATTTCCGGCATGCTACCGTAGTAGATGCAGAAGGAGCCTATTTCTTTAATAAATATATCGGTATAGGCGGTCGTGCACGTGTACGTGCCATGTCGGCAAAGACATTCGGACGATACACGGAACTGGCAGCCGAAGATCAGGCCGACGGATGGTTTGACGTCGTAGGCGATCTATTCTATGACGCCGATAATCTGGACATCTATTCTAAGTTCATTGAGAGTGCATTGGTTGGCGGAAGCCCGATAAAGGATTTGGGCGGCGTCGTCATGAGCGATCACCTGACAGAGTTCTCAGCCAGTGCAGGAGTGTATCTCAACTTGCCACTTGGCAAGCGTTTCTCACTGGGATCGAAACTCCTTATCGGCCGCTCGTTCACCCAGGAACTTGATATTGACGGATTTGCCACTGGACAGGTAAAGGACCTTAACTACCACCTTGTTGTCGACAACGGTGTATTAGTGAAAGAAGAGAGCGATTTCAGCTATCCTTTTGATGCGGGAAAAGAATACTCCAGCACTTGGGACTATCTCACAGTGGGAGCCAAGAGCTCAACCACCTGGGGCACCGGTCTGTCGCTGACTTATCGCTACAAGTCGAACTTTGCATGGAGGCTGTACGTAGACTATGACTACTCTGAGAAGGACTTCACCATGACATACGATCCGTATCACTACCTTAAGGACGGTCTTACCACCAATGCCTACGAATTAGTCCAGATGCTGTCACCTAAAGCCAGCCTGCTCGATCCTGTTCAGTTCAGGAAGACCAAGAAGATGAACTACGTCACACTCGGTCTCTCGTTCATGATTAACATCTAAAACTGAGGCATATCAGCATCCTGCTAACTGTAATAGTATATTTTGCCATCCTGTATGGCATCAGCCACCTGACGAGGGGTAAGGCTGACAATAACACGTTCTATCGCGCCAACCGCAAGGCTCCATGGTATATGGTAGCCTTCGGAATGGTTGGCGCCTCGATATCAGGAGTGACATTCGTGTCGGTTCCCGGCATGGTTCTTACATCCCAGATGACGTACCTTCAGATGTGTCTGGGATTCATCGTGGGATATATAGCAATCGCCTTTGTGCTGTTGCCGCTGTATTACGGACTCCAGGTGACGAGTATCTATACCTATCTGGGACAGCGGCTGGGCAACCGTTCATACCTTACGGGTGCATGGTTCTTCCTCATCTCCAAGATGACCGGCGCCGCCGTGAGGTTCTATGTGGTATGCATTATCCTGCAGCAGTTTGTGTTCGACCCGGCAGGCATACCGTTTGCGGTAAATGTCGTGGTGATGGTGATACTTATATGGCTCTACACCCGCCGTGGAGGAATAGGCACACTGGTGTTCACCGACAGCTTCCAGACCGTCTGCCTTTTCACAGCGCTGGTGCTTATCATCATGGCAGTCATCAGCCAGTTGCATATCTCTGTAGGTGAGGCTGTCAGCGCCATAGCAGACAGTCGGATGAGCCGCATCTTCGTCTTCGATGACTGGGTGTCACCCCACAATTTCTGGAAGCAGTTTCTTAGCGGTGCCTTCATAGCTATAGTGATGACGGGTCTCGACCAGGACATGATGCAGAAGAACCTGACCTGCAAGAGCCTCAAGGACGCACAGAAGGACATGTGTACCTACGGCATGGCCTTTGTGCCGGCCAACCTGCTGTTCCTCTCCCTTGGCGTGCTGCTGGCCATGTATTTTGGCGATGCCACCGCTCAGATGAAGGGCGACACACTGCTGCCCGCCTTCATCCAGGCCACCTCTCACCTCTTACCTCTCACCTCTCACCTCTTTATCATCGGCATCGTGGCAGCCTCGTTCTCCAGTGCCGACTCTGCGCTGACGTCGCTCACCACCAGCTTCTGCGTGGACATCCGCCACAGGCCCGACGACGAGCGGCTACGCAAGCGGACTCACGTAGCGATGTGCCTCTTCTTCGTGATGTTCATCCTGCTGTTCCGTGCCGTCAACTCCACCTCGCTCATCGATGCCATCTACACGATAGCCAGTTATACCTACGGCCCGCTGCTGGGTCTCTTCACCTTCGGACTGTTCACCCGGCGCAGGCCTAAGGACGCTTGTGTGCCTTATATCTGTGTTGTCTCGCCTCTGCTCTGCTATGCCCTCGACGCCGCCGCCCAGCACCTCTGGGGCTATCACTTCGGCTACGAGCTGCTGATGCTCAACGGACTGCTCACCTTCGGCGGCCTATGGCTGTGCAGCCAGCATCGTGCTACTGCTTAGGGCGAGGCGCATACTGTAGTCCGTTGTCAGGCAGATAACGGAAGCGGTAGACGCCCGAACGGCCCTCCTCGTCGGTGAGTTCCTGGCCGTCGAGGAAGTAGTGGCGGTCGATGTCGGGACTGCCGTCCGACTTCCATTTGAAGTTGTTGCTGTAGGCCAGTGTCACCTTGTGGCCGTCGGGCAGGCAGAGCGTCGCCTCGCGCCGGGCAATGTTTTGCATCCCGTCGAACTCACCGAAGTACAGCAGGTAGCCAGTAGGCATCATGGTGCTGGGATTCATTACCTGCCCCAGCGTCAAGCCTAAGAATGTGGGCATGTAGGCCCTGGTCTGCGTTTGGCCTTGCCTCTTCTTCCAGGCTTCCTCCACTGTCAGCACTGGGTAGGTCTCACCCTCATAGTCGAGGGTGAGCGCCTTGAGCAGATTGTCCTGACGGGTGGAGTCGAGCAGGTCGTGCCCCTCGCTGTCGGTGACAAGGATGCGAAAGCCTATGGGCGCTATGTCCCATATCACGTCGTCGTTACTCTCCTTGTTGCAGCCGGCCAGCAGACTGACGGCCAGCAGTGCCATGATGATTGTTTTCAGTTGTTTCATTGCGTTTCTGATTTTATTCGTTTCTGATATTAGAACGCAGAAATCCATAAACCTTGCACGCTGGGCAGGAGAAATTAACGGATATTAACTTCTGGACGCAAAAAATATGGCGCGGCGATGCAAGATTTGGGGATTTTGCCGTTATAACAGGAAGAGGAACAAAGGAAATGAAGAAGATAACCACAATGTTGATTTGCACGGCCATGCTGATGGGCTGCACCAAGGGTGAGGATGGCGATAGTGGCATGTCGAATGTAAACGCACCATCCGACATGCCGTATAACGGAGCGTTTGAAATTAACTGGACGGTGGACGGCCAGACAGTGGGGACATCGACATTAGAGATGATGTACACGGCCAACATCCTCTCGCTGCCTCACGACTGGCTGCACCAGCAGCTCTTTCCAGGCCAGCAGGTGACGCTGCTCAGCGATGACATTGCCTGGATATGGGCCCTGCACCTCAGCCCGACGGGCTATTCCGACGACAACAACTATTTCGCCATCGAGAACACACACTACGAGCAGTTCGTCAGCGTGGGCGGACAGCGGCTCACCTACGACGTGTGCTTCTCACAGCGACGCTCTACAGCCATCTGTAACAGGGTGACTGGCTTTTGGACGGGCGTGGCACCCATCGACAGCATCGTCATCAGGGACGAAGACAACAGGGTTGACCATCGCCCCGTCGTGGTGAGCGTGAAACGCTACAGCCCGGCAGTAGTACTCGCCTTTAACACGACCAGACGAATCAGATAGGCTCATGGAGACAGAGCAGCATCTGCTGGAAGCCATCCGCAGTGGCGACCGTCAGGCCATGCGCCGGCTCTACGAACGCTACGTGGGATATGCCATGGCCATCGCGCTGAGGTATATCCCGGATCGCGACGAGGCAGAGGACGTGGTGCAGGACAGCTTCGTCAGGATTCTGACCACCATCGCGCAGTTCCGCCACCAGGGCGAGGGCTCGCTGTCGGCATGGGTGTCGAGAATCGTGGCCAATCAGGCCGTCGACCACCTGAGACGCCGTGAGCGGGTGAACTTCGTCAGCAACCTGCCCGACGATATCGCCGACGACGAGGAACCCGACATCGGCGACCTGCCGCCCGACGTGCTCACCAGGATGATCAGCAGGCTGCCCTCAGGCTACAGGATGGTGCTCAACCTCTACGTCTTTGAGCACTGCCCCCACAAGGAGATAGCGCGGCAACTGGGCATCAAGGAGAGCACATCGGCCTCGCAACTGCTAAGAGCCAGGAAGATGCTGGCAAGGATGATGAAAGAATACTTAAAACAACAAGGAATATGAAACAGGAAGACTGGGCACGACAACTGGAGCACCGCCTGGCCGACCACCAGGAGGCACCCTCCCATGACCTGTGGACGGACATCGAGGCCAGGATGGCCGAAGGCAGCGGGAAGGCGGCACGCCTCGCCACCCTGCGCCGATGGAGTGCGGTGGTTGCGGCCGTGCTGCTCACTCTCGGAGGCGCATACCTGTGGTGGCAGCAACGGGAGCCGGAGGCTGTGGCTGACGGCAGAGTGCAGACTGGCAAGGCAATAGCTGGAGCCGTTGAGAAGACATCTGACGCACCAGTGGCAGAACCGAACGAAAGGATAACTGGCGGACCTGTGGCTGAAGCCATCAACCAGACAGCGATGCCCTTGACATACAGCAACGAGGCAGCCCCTCATGTAAAGCATGCTGCACAGCAGGGGCAGACGGCATACGAGGAACCCAAGGCTGCAGGAGAGAAACCCGCATCAGCCCCTCCTGCAGAAGGAGAACCAGCCTCCCCAGCCACTGAACCCCGGCAGGCGACAACCATCACGGCCCCATCACAGCACAAAGAGGTGCATCCCGCCACCATCGCAACGCCGCATCAGCGAAGCATCGCCCTCAGCCTCTACGCCAGCAACGGCCTCACCCGTTACAACGACCGCAGCCCTGTGATGATGAGTCCGCTGATGGCGGCACAGTTCGACTACGGTCACCAGTCTGGCAGCAGTGCGGCACGGGCCAGGTCGGCCATCTACCTGGCCAACGTCGAGGAGCGGCAACAGCATAGCCAGCCCGTCTCTTTCGGTCTCACAGCCAGTTATCCGCTCGGCCGACGCTTCTCGCTGTCGGCGGGAGTAGCCTATACCCGCCTTAGTTCCACCTTCACCTCCATCGTACACGGCAGCGAGATAGACCGCCGGCAGACACTCCACTATCTCGGCATACCACTCACGCTGCGCTGGGACGCCTGGCGCTACCACAGACTGAAGGTCTATCTCGCCGCCGGAGCCCAGGCCGACTGGAACATCAAGGCCAGGAGCGAGATACAGGGTGCGGTGCTCCCGATGGACAAGGACGGCACGCAGTGGTCGGTGGGCGGCAGCCTCGGCGTGCAGTACGACGTGCTGCCCCAACTGGGCGTCTACGCTGAACCCGGCCTTCGCCACTACTTCGACAACGGCAGCCCTGTGCGCAACTACTACAAGGACCACCCCACCAACTTCAGCCTGCAGATAGGCCTGCGCCTGAACCTGGGCTCCGGCCGGACGGAGTGAAATACAATCGTGACACGCGGAATTGTTAAAGGTGCTTAAATATTAGGCACCTTTCATTGTCAATCCAAAAATAGTTCATATCTTTGCGATATCAAATTGATATCACTTTAAACATTAATCGTTATGGAGAATAAGGAGTATACATTCAAGGGAACAGTGTTGAACGGCTTTCTGATGTTGTTTGTCAACTTCGCCGTTCTGGTATTGTCAATCGTAGGCATCGTCTATGCCATCATCCAGCTCGACGGCAGCGACGGTGCCCAGGGCGGCTGGCTGCTTGGAGGCTGCATCCTGCTGCTGATAGCTAATATAATAATGTGGTGCGGACTGAACCAGTTGGAACCAAACGAGGCCAAGGTGATGAACTGGTTCGGTAAGTATGCCGGCACCTACACCGAGACAGGATTCTTCTGGATCAATCCCTTCTATGGCACGAAGAAGGTATCGCTGCGAGCCCGTAACCTCGATGCCGAGCCTATCAAGGTGAACGACAAGACGGGCAACCCCGTGATGATCGGACTGGTGCTGGTATGGAAGCTGAAGGATACGTATAAGGCCCTCTTCGAAGTGGACACCCAGACGATGGCTGCCAATCCCAACACCGTGGGAAGCGACACCAAGGGACTGATGAACGCCCTGGAGAACTTCGTCCGTGTACAGAGCGACGCTGCCCTGCGACAGGTGGCCGGGCAATATGCCTACGACGACGAGGACAACAGCGGCGACGAACTGACCCTGCGCTCAAGTGCCGACGAGATCAACCAGCAGCTGGAAGAGAAGCTCGACGAGCGACTGGCCCTGGCAGGCATCGAGGTGGTGGAGGCCCGCATCAACTATCTGGCCTACGCCCCGGAGATCGCTGCCGTGATGCTGCGCCGTCAGCAGGCCACAGCCATCATCTCGGCTCGCGAGAAGATCGTGGAGGGTGCCGTCTCGATGGTGAAGATGGCACTCGACAAACTCTCTGACGAGGACATCGTAGAGCTCGACGATGACAAGAAGGCTGCCATGGTCTCGAACCTGCTCGTGGTGCTCTGCGGCGACGACTCTGCACAGCCCGTGGTGAACACCGGTACGCTGAACCACTAATCTTATACGACCCTGGATTTAACGGATTAAACGGATTCTAATGGCAGAGAAGAAGACAACCAAGAGTTTTATCCTGCGTGTCGACTCGGATACGATGGACGCTATAGAGGCCTGGGCTGCGGACGAGTTCCGCAGCACCAACGGCCAGCTGCAGTGGATCATCACCGAGGCCCTGCGCAAGGCCAAGCGTCTGCCAAAGAAGAAAAAAACATCGAACTCTGAAAACAAGGAAGAATCATGAACAGAAAGAAAGCCCTCCTATTCATTGCGCTACTCGAAGCGATGTTCTTTGCCATCTTCACCATGCTCTTTATGCAGGGTGCCATCAAGCTGGCAACCTTCATCGCCGTCATCCTCACGTTCAGCGTCATTGTCAACGTCCTGTTGGTGGTGGCCATCCGTAAACTTCCAAATGACTGATTATGAACAAGAATAATATCAACTTCCAGGTTCATCGCACGACGGAGGGCACTATTTGCGAGGCCGTCAGTGGGCTACTGATACTGCTGTCGCTCATCTTCAGCATTATCATCATGTACCATTCCAAAGAGGCTGGTTCTGCCATGCTCATACAGACGGGCGTCATCTCCTTCTGCGTGGTGCTGATACTGGTGCTGGCCTATCATCCCAGCACGTTTAACATCCCCGATGACTCCAATGCTGAGATGTTCGTCGCCACCGTGCGGTTCGTCCGCTATACGGCTGTGTTCATATCGATGCTCTCGCTGGGCATCACCCTCAGCGCCTTCCTCGGTTTCCCTGAAGAAATCGTGCCTTCACTCTTCGGCATCTGCTTCGTGCCCCTGATGTGCTGGTACTTCTACGTATATTTCAAGGCAAGGCGACATCATGGATAGCATCAAGCGACAAATTACGTTAATTCTTCGAAAAGGGTGCGAATTATCAGCCTTTTTTCGTAACTTTGGCTTCGCCGAACTTACTGGGCACTCGGAAATGAAAAGAAAAGCGAGCTTTCCTTTTGCATTTCTCTCGTTTTTTCGTAACTTTGGAAGAATTCTCAGCTTTTCTTTATATAAAGGCGGTCTAGGGGATTGAGGAAAATCTGGGTTACGAATTGGCAACCGTACTCAGTTCCACATTCTGCTATAAATTGCATCCGCTCGAGCTATGCTCGCTTGCTACCAACGGGACGCAAGAAAGAACACCCGACGCTGAGCCAGCAACCATTTATGACTCATCATCGGGTGCAAAGTTACGAATAAGTGAGCAAAATACCAAATTTATTTGAGTATTTTCGAACGTGAGTAACTTCGAGACATCGTCTCAAAGGTAATCATTCTTTTTGAAAGAGCCAAATCCATACACAACTTTTTGTTTGAGCTTTCTCAACGCTCATAATTAATTCAGAACTAAGCTATTCGTCCTTCCATGACCATACAAATGTATGTTTCCCGTCGGCTACGATTTTACCGTCTTTGAAATCTACACCATTTTCATGCATCCATTCTTCTGCTTGCTCATTCTGCCAATGGTCACGCCATTGATACCATTGTTGAATAACACCTGTACTTTCTGCCGCATAGCGAAATGCACTAAAAGGATGACGTTTCTCCAAGGCATGATAGAGTTCTTTCGTGATTCGACTGTTGGCTATGCTGTCAGCAAACTCCTCCATCAGATGAAATGCCTCCCATGAAGGAGTCTTGTCCACAAAAATAACTTCATCGCCCTCCGCAGGCCATTTCTTCCCCCAACTATAGTCTTCTCGCAGGATGACTGACAGATTCTGTTGTGTCAGGTTCAGATACTGCTCTTCATGGATGTCGTGATCGCTCATTGCAAAGGCTAATTCACCAATGAATGATTCACGCGTACTATATCTGCTTTTTATTTCTTCCATTTGTTCTTTGTCCTTTTTATTTCCTTTACGAATCGAATGATATATGGTCCAACTCATCTACCAGAGCACGACAACGACGATATTTTGTGCGGAGGTCTGTTGCTGTCTCAGTTGCCAATGCGGGATTGCCTACGCACGAAATCCATCAATTCCTGATGCCAGCCCTCGCTGGAACATATTTTAGCATAGCGCTCTGGCGTGCGGCTCTTCAACACGTCGTCGGCCAACTTACGGACGAAGGCTTCCCATTGCTCTTTAGGTACGTTCTTCTTGAGTATGGCATAGAAGTCTCCCTCTTCGTAATATGGCTCAATGTACAGATGACGGGCATAGTCTCCTGCACCTGTTCCACGTATGCATCGCCCGATTCCTTCTCTACGAAAAAGTCCTCAAAATGTTTTAAGAAAGCAGCTTGGAACTTTTGGTTCTTTCCTATCTGCACCTCCACAAACTCTCGTAGTTCTTTGACGGGGATCTGCTGTATTGCCTTTTTGATGTCGATGTTCTTCTTCATTTACTATGCTTTATAATATGTAGGAATAGCACTACAGGCTCTTTCCGTGACACTTCTTATATTTCAAACCGCTGCCACAGGGACATGGATCATTGCGACCAATTTTCTGACCAACCCATGGATTATCCTCCACAGATGGCTTTGCTTGATTGGGTTGAGGCGTCTTTCCGTTGAGGATGTCTGTCATCAGGTAGGCCTCTTTCTTCAGTTTCCTCAACATAGGGCCTAACGGCTCTTTGGTTGATAGTTTCGGAATAAAGGATTCTGCAGGATAGTCAGCAGCTGTAAATCCCCGCAAATGCCATAGTGGGAGATTGTTGGCAAAGTCAGCAAGGTGCTGCATCCCTTCTTCCGCCAGCCTGTCTGTTAGTTCTTGTTTTCCTGCTGTCAGTGCGTGGCTTAAGAAATGAAGTTCCATTGGCATATCATCAAGGGTGTACTCGCCATAATGTATCTTGTAATACCACAGATTGAAGCAAACGATCTGTGCGCTTGCCTCGCTAAGTCCTATCTGACAAGTGAGGAAATGCATGAATTCGTCCGTCTTCGGATTGGGAATGAAAGGAAACAAGATTCCTGACGCTTTTGCCAATTCTTCGAGCGAGAACTCACGCATGGAATCTATCTTCTTGGAATGCTGTGCAATGAACTGTTCCATCTTTCGCTTATCTTCCCATCCATATCTTGATACAAATCGGATGTCTTCGTTCTCTGCATTTTCGAGATCTCCTGCATATTCCATACTGTCAAGCAGTAATGAATACTGGCGTATGATCTCAAACGCCTTCACCGCTTCTTTGTCATTATCATTCTGCATAAGCAGTTTCAGATACTTCCTGATTTCATCTTGAGTAACGATGCCAAGAATGTTAGCCAATCCCTCGACAATGATTTCCACGCTCATTCGCTGTTGATTGTGATCATATTCCAAAGCCCAGTCGATGTGCGGTATCAGGAGCTGTCGCAAATCCTCTGCAATGATGATGCTGACAAAATCTTCCTCTAACAATTCCATGTCAGCCAGACCGTACAGCACCATGATAGGTGTCAGGTGATCATTTACTCTGTCAATACCCTCTCCTGCTTTGCCCTCCTTTGCCTTTCTGATGATATCAAGGTCTGCCTTTGGCAACATCAGAAGCAATTTCTTTGAGTCTGACAGGATAAACTCAGTGTATGCTTTGCGCAACTTAGATATGTCCCATGTCTCATCACATTCCATGCCAAAGTTCGAGGCATATCTGATGAGTTCTTTCCTCTGTAGTCTTTGTACAATCTTAAGTAGTGTTTTATCTTGTTTCATTTTTGTCAATTGTTTATTTGAATCTTCTTTTGAGCTTGCTCGTCTCATGAATTGCGATTGCGACATTTTGTGTGGCATCTGCTAGAAAAGTGCGTAAGAGGCTACGTCCTTCTACCGAAATGGTATGTGGCACTGGAAATTTTACTCTCCTTCAAAAGGTAATTCACCCAAATACTTGTCAAAATCGCTCTGGAACAAACGATCTTGTACGATGCGATATTTCTCAAACTCAGTCTCAGCGTGTAGCACTGCCTCTTCATGGCTTACGCTACCTGCATTGTCAAGCAATGGGCGTTCGTCACTGCTCAGATAAGCATCTATACGCTTAGCCCAATCTTCCATCGTCATAGGGATATGTCGTTTGGCACGACTTTCAGCGAACTCCAAAACGGCGGTTACGATACGCCCCATATCCTCCAGCTCCATCTGTTTTAGATAGTTCTTGGCAATTGACACATCTGTCTTTACAATCTTCCCGTCAGGAGCGTTTTCCCAAGTGGTAAGTCCCATATGTTCCTTTTCTGCGTCCGCTCTATCCACAATCAGTTCCGCTGCCGTGCGCCCATGGACAGCATAGTGCATCTTGTTCTGAATCCGTTTGAAGAACAATCGTGTGGTGGGTGCATCTTTATTATAGTCCATACTCGTAGCATAGATATCCGTCAGCTTTTGATAGAAGCGACGCTCTGAGAGGCGTATCTCCCTTATCTCTGCTAGCAGGTGCTCGAAATAGTCTTCATCTAAGAATGTTCCATTCTCCATACGTTTCCTATCAAGCACATAGCCACGAATGGCGTAAACCTTTAAAACACTTGTTGCCCATTGACGAAATTGCGTGGCACGAACGCTGTTTACGCGATAACCCACAGCGATGATAGCATCGAGTGAATAAAACTGTGTCTGGTAGTTCTTACCATCAGAGGCAGTTATTTCCATTTTGGAAACAACTGAATCATCCTTCAACTCTCCCGATTCAAAAATATTCTTCAGATGCTTACTGATAGCAGGGACATTGACATCAAACAACGTAGCCATCGCTTTCTGTGTGGCCCAGATGTTTTCGTCTTTGTAGTACACCTCAACGCCCTGTTCTTTGGCCTCAGCCTGAAATATCAGGAACTCAGCCGTACTATTCCTTATTTCTCTACGTTTTGCCATATCTCATTTCGTTTGCAAAGTTAATCAATTGTCGTTAATTTGTTGTGTTCTCATCCTTTTCTTTGTTCTGGATATAGACTTTCATATCGGATTCGCTTATGTCACTACGATTCATTATTATATGACTTCCGAATACTTGGTATACCCTATCAACAACCAAAGGGAAATTGCTTGTGCCATTAGGCTGGCAAGGACCTAAGGTAATAGATGTTAGCCTTATTCCTATATCCTTCAATTCAATTCCGATAAACGGAAATTCTTTGTATTTTACAAATCTGTCACCATAAATATCATCGTTCATCTCTCCGTTATAGTCAACAATCAATCGCCATTCTTTCTCGTCAACGTATTTACTGTTTTTTACAAAACGTCGATGGTCGTCAATAGAAGAGAAATGTATTCTTATTCCTTCTTCTTTTAAAAATTTAACTTGTTCACGATATTTATTAAGAGGCGACTTCTCCTCATCTATATATTGTATTTGATGTAAAGTCTGGCCACCCAACAGGCAGAAGCCGAGGCAGACCCCTTTTCCTTTATCGCCATAGTCATACCACATACCAATATCATCCCCATTTTTAGTAAATGAGGCAATTAAAATATTCTTTTCAGACAAGACATTTCCAAACCGTTTATATTCATCCTCATAGTCATCACATAGGAAGTCACCTAAATAGAAAGTTTCCGTCGTGTCACTTTGAGATATAATCGAATTCATTCTAAAAGTCTTGTTCTGCAACATCTTGTGAAAAGTGCTTAACGAGATATATTTATGAAAATAAGTAGGTACCTCCTCTTCTTGCCAATCAAATTCTTTAATCGGTGATGTTACAATATATCTTTTCTCGAAACTATCAAATAATACGTTCTCTCGTTTGACACCAAGACTATCAACAATCTTACTGACCTTCTCTTCATCCCTAATCGGTAACACATCCATTAGGGCCTGAGCAATTGGAATGTTTTGCCTTCCACGGTAGTTTACCTGAAATCTGTCGTTTATTTGCAATATCATACTATCTCCAGGAGTCTGCAAATCCTTTCCTTCGTCTTGAATTCTTATATGAAACATTCCATTGATAGTCCGTTTCCCTTCCTTGGTTCGCCCATACTTTTTATAGAAATCAACAAAGAAAAGAGGTTTAGTGTCATATTTTACAGCTAACCGACCATACATCGGGTAATGACATTCCATAGGCAATATGTCTACACTATACTTCTCCTGGTCAATTTCTATATGAGAAATCCATTCCATTAAAGCATCTCGCAAACATGCAATCATTGGTTGCTCACTGTATTGAAAAGTGAATGCTATCATATATTATAATTCATACTATCTTTAATGGTACAAAATTACATTATTTATTTCATATAATGTTCAAAAATCGGTCAAATTAACATCATCGCTTCACTTTTTCAACAATATCGTTGTATTTTTCAGAAATAATCACTATCTTTGCCATTGAAAATAGTGTTTCACCCTTTAAAGTATAACTGCGTATGGTAAAATAACAACAACATAAGGACATAAGACAGAACGTCCACTTTTGATTCTTGTTTCA
>ODAI012775867.1_pt1 | contig 13552 bp, 12 predicted proteins | sample 1539321 | NCBI WGS metagenome assembly ODAI01 (sample SAMN02144231, study PRJEB22623) | gut metagenome | biome: sheep rumen | host: Ovis aries | place: New Zealand
ATCTCACAGGCATCCCTCTGGTTTCAGTTCAGAACGGTAAGGAAGGCACTTTCCAGACCGACTGCTTTGAAGACTTCTGGCAGGGCTTTGTAAACGCCGCAGCCTGTAACCTCCACATAGACGTAATCCGAGGCCGCAGCGACCATCACAAAATCGAAGGCGCATTTAAGGCAGTTTCCCGCGCCATCCGCGCTGCCGTAGAAATCGACGAACGCCGCGGCGGAACAGTACCTAGTACGAAAGGCGTAATTTAATTACAATAATATTGAAAGAATCATCTAAAAAAAATGCGCGAGGGAAGGAAGTGAGGGGCAAAAACATTCTGTTTGTGGAGTGCCGCTAAAGCGGCAGTTATTATAGTTACTTATCCACAAACAGCATGTAGCGCGATATCGCGCGGTTTTGAACCCTTACTTCCTGACCGGGAGCATTTTTTACCTGTAAGTAATATATTATGAAAATATTTTATCTAAATTACACCTTTTGTGCTAGGAACAGTTCCGCCGCGGCGTTCGTCGATTTCTACGGCAGCGCGGATGGCGCGGGAAACTGCCTTAAATGCGCCTTCGATTTTGTGATGGTCGCTGCGGCCGCGGATTACGTCTATGTGAAGATTGCAGGCTGCGGCGTTTACAAAGCCCTGCCAGAAGTCTTCAAAGCAGTCGGTCTGGAAAGTACCTTCCTTACCGTTCTGAACTGAAACCAGAGGGATGCCTGTGAGATTTGCATTATTTACAAGATAAGGCCGGCCGCCAAAATCTACAGCTGCCTGAACAAGGCTTTCGTCCATAGGGTAGATGAAAAATCCTGAACGGAAAATGCCTGCGCAGTCACCCAGGGCCTTTTTAAAGCATTCACCCAGAACGATTCCTGTATCTTCGATTGTGTGATGCTGGTCAACATTGAGGTCACCTTCAATGCTGCCGGACAAATCAAAAAGTCCGTGCTTACAGAAGGACTTGAGCATGTGGTCAAAAAAGCCTATCGGATTTTTTACGTCACATTTACCGCTGCCGTCAAGATTCAGGGTAAGTGATATTTGTGTTTCGCCAGTTTTTCTTGTTATACTTGCAGTTCGCATATTAACCTCCGTTTTTAGGTTTTAGGTGATAGGTGATAGGGAAGCCGGGCGTTGCGGGGCGGCGTCTGAGCCCCGCAGAGGGGGTAGCGGAAGACCGATAGCACGCTTGCGTGCGTACGGGCTGAAGCGAGGGGGAGACCTCCCCCCACCCTGGCACCTATAACCTAACACCTCTTAAAGCATTACCTTGCGGAGTTCGTACTCTACAATGTCTGTGGCGCCGAGCTTCTGGAGTTTTGGCAGAAGAGTCGGTACTTCGCTTTTTTTAACGGCGATTTTGATTGCGTAACCGTTACCGCCGAAAAGAGGGCTTACGGTAGGGCTCTTCATGGAAGGAATTCCCTTAATCAGGGTGTCAAAATCTTCGTTAGAGCAGTTCATTTCGAGCATTACGCGGTTGCGGGCGTTGAGAACTGTTTCGAAGAGCATTTTGAGCTCCATGATTTTCTGCTTTTTCTCAGGATCTGCCATTGCCTCTTTGGAAGCGTACATTCTGGTAGAAGATTCCATCAAAGTGTCTACAATCTTGAGACGGTTTGCACGCAGGCTTGAGCCTGTAGAAGTGTTGTCTACAAGAATCTGGGCAAGGGCTTCGTCGTTATCCTGAACAAAGCCTTCGCTGGTTCCCCAGGTGCGGAAAATTGTTCCGTCAATTTTTTTGTCTTCGATGTATTTTTTTGTAAGGGCCTGATATTCTGTTGCGATTGTAACGTGGCCTTTAAGAAGCTTGTCGTAATCAACTGTGTCAGGAATTGCGGCAACTATGCGGACAGGATCAAAGCCAAGATCCATGATTTCTACAACATCGTCCTGAACTCCGTTTTCGTAAACCCAGTCTTTTCCGCTGAAGCCAACATCTGCCTTGTTCTGAGCCAGAAGGGCACTTGTAATCTGAGGCTTTACAACCTGGAAGGCAAGGTCATCCTGATTTGTGATTGGAAAATAAGTGCGGTCAGGAAGGTAAATTGAAATTCCTACGTCGCTCAAAAGTGAGTAAACTGATTCGTAGATTCTTCCCTTTGCAAGAAGGATTTTAAGTTTTTCCATGTTTTCATCCTTAATCATAGTTTTTAAACTACTTTTTTCAAAATATGTATAAATATACAATTTTTATGCATAAATTTCTATATCTACACTTCTTTATTCAAGCTCTTCGTAAGAGTCCGGCCAGGCCCGGCAAATCAGAGTGAGATTGTGCTTACGGGCAAGAGCCGCTGACTGGGCCGTAGGAACTGATTTTGATATTAAGACTCCGACTCCCGCGCGGATTACTTTTTCTACCATATCTACCGGGACGCGGCCCGAAGTAAAAAGAACTGCTTTTTGAGACGAAATGTCATTTAAAAGCATATAGCCTATAGCCTTGTCCAGGGCGTTATGGCGGCCAATATCTTCAGCGCTGAAAAGTGACTTTCCTTCCAGGGCAAGTATGCAGCGGTGGGTGCCTGAGGTGTGGGTGTGGATTGCGCTATCCTTTGAAAATTCTTCTGCAAGGGCAAAAATCCATTCCGGCGGGCAGTCCGCTTTCTCAAGAATTGGCAGAGGGCGGGCATCGGCATTTTGGGCAAATCCTTTGTTTTTTGTGCAGCAGGATGCTTCTGGCTCATCGCTTTCCTTCCATACAATTTCTTCTTTTAATGTTACAAAGGCGCGGGATTTTGTCTGGCAAAAGCGGATTTCCGAAATATCCTCTTTTTCCCGGATTATTCCGCTGGTCAAAAGACGGCCTGCGACCAGCTCCATAAGATTTGATTGAGTACAGACCAGGGAAAAAATCTGCTTTCCATTTATGAAGATTGCAAGCGGGTGCTCATTAAGGGCCAGAGCATCCAGATTTTTTGAGCTTCCGTCGGGGAAAAACTTTTTGATTTTTAAAGGGGCTACTGTCATGCATCCCCCTCGCCGCGCAAAATCGGGATTCCGTGCTCTAAAACAGGAAGAAGGTATTCAATACATTCTTTTCCGGCTTTTGGACTGCCCGGCAGGTTGATAATCAGCGTTTTATTGCGGATGACGCTGGCGGCGCGGCTGAGCATTGCCCGCGGGGTGAGGGTCAGGCTGTAGGCGCGGAGAGCTTCTGCAATTCCCGGGGCATCCTTTGTTGCGGCGCGTTTTGTAGCTTCGGGCATGTTGTCGCGGGGAGAAAAGCCTGTACCCCCGGAAGTAAAAATCACATCCGGCTTCTGGATATCTGCAAGCTGACAGAGAGCCTTATAGAGGCCTTCTTCATCATCCGGAAGAAGGGTGATTCCCGTAACAAGGTAGCCGGCCTTTTCCAGAAGCTCTTTGATTAAAGGCCCGCTTTTATCTTCCCGCTCCCCCTTTGAAGAGCGGTCACTGGCAACTAAAACTGAGGCAGAAAAACGGCGGCCTTCAATCAGTTCAATTTCATCACCGGTGGAAACTTTTCCGCCGTGGACAACGTGGGCAAAAACACCTTCCGAGGGCATGATGCATTTTCCAGTGCGCCGGGTTACGGTGCAGGCGGAATGGCATTTTTTCCCAATCTGGATGATTTCTAAAATCACGTCATTGCATTTGAATTTTGTGCCGACCGGGAAGGTCTTAAAATCAAAACCTTCGACAAGGAGATTTTCGCCAAAATCGCCGGCTTTAAGGTCAGCCCCGGACTTCTTAAATTCTTCAACCTTTTCCCAGGAAAGCAGGCTGACCTCGCGTATGCTTCCGGCGTGGGCATCATTTTCAAGGCCAAAGTTTTCTATTATATTTGCACTTTTGACGTCCTGTTTGGGCGTTCCTTTTTTTTCACTTATGCAGACTGCACGGATTTTTCCCTTCATAAAATCACCCTCCAATTTCGCTCATCATGCGGGATTTCAGCCCCTGCTGATTAAAAGTATGAGCCTGCGGCTTTTCTTTGATTGCCTTTTGAATTTCACGGCAAAGCATATCATCAAGTTTAGTGCCGCTTTCCCCCGAACGCAAGATTTTCTTAATATCCAGAGCCTTGTCATAGCAGAGGCAGAATTTTAAAAGTCCGCTGGCTGTAAGGCGGATTCTGTTACATTCAGAGCAGAAGGTGTGAGAAAGAGGAGAGATAAAGCCGATTTTTCCTTTGAAGCCTTCAAAATGGAAAAGTTTTTCGGGCGCATGTTCGAGCCTCCTGCAGGGCGCGGCTTTTCCAAAAGAGTCTTCCAGCCGGGAAAGTATAAAGTCAGATTTTAGGCCCTTCATTCCGTTTGCGCAGCCGATGGGCATAAGTTCAATAAAACGGATGTCAAGCTGCCTGTCTTTTGCAAGCAGGGCAATATCTGAAAGTTCTGCGGCATTCCATTCGCCGGGAACGCAGTTTATTTTTACAGGAAAGGCAAGCTCAAGGGCAGTCTGAATGCTTTGCCTTACCTTTTCTACCCCCCGGCTTCCTGTAATTGCATAAAATGTATCGTCATTCAGGGTGTCCAGGCTGATGTTTACGCGGCTAAGCCCTGCTGATTTGAGGTCAGCAGCCATTTCTGAAAACAAAAGGCCGTTTGTTGTAAGGCAGATTTCTTCAATGCCGGGAATGTCCTTCAAAAGGCTGATAAGATTTACTATGCCACGGCGGACAAGTGGCTCCCCGCCTGTCAGACGGATTTTTTTTACGCCAAGTCCCGCAAGCAGTCTGACCAGCTGCACAATTTCTTCAAAAGTAAGGATTTCTTCGTGGGGAATGTGATTTATTCCCTGCGGCGGCATGCAGTAGCGGCAGCGCAGGTTGCATTTATCTGTAAGTGAGATTCTCAGGTAGTCGATTTTTCGTCCAAAGCTGTCGGTCAAAGTCTGCATTTTACGGTTCCAGAAGCATGAGTTTATCTTTCGGGATTCTGACATAAAGTTTTTTATTCGGAAAGGAAGCTTCAATTTCTTTCCAGGCTGATTTGGAGATTTCCCAGTGGATTAAAGAAGTGGAATCCTCCTGCTCAAAATAAACCGTAAAGGAAAATGCGTCTTCGATCACGCGTTTTATGCGGCAGGAAAATACGTTTTCTTTCTGCGCGTCTGCAGGGCTGCATATTTCCAGGTAGTGGGCGCGGAAGGCCGCGTAAGGGGCTCGGGAAAGTATTTTCTGGCCGGAAGCTTCTCCGTCAAAATGCAGTCTGATTCCCCAGTCCAGGGCAAGGGCTCTCTGGTCATCAAGCCATTTCAGCCTTGTGATATTTTTACAGCCGGAAAGTCTGGCCGCCCCCACTGTGGAAGGTCTTTCAAAAAAGTCATGCTTTTCAAGAGGCAGAGAAAGTCGTCCCCTGTCTGCAAAAATAGCAATTTTTTCTGCCATTCTGAAGGCTTCGTTTCTGTCGTGGGTAACAAGGATTGAAGGAGATTTTTTTTCTTCCAGCAGCTCCAGAATCAGCCTTTCAAGCTCAGCCTTGCGATTGCTGTCCAGAGCCGAAAAAGGCTCATCAAAAAGAAAAAGCTCCGGTTCAGAGGCAAGCAGGCGGGCAAGGGCAAGTCTCTGCTGCTCACCGCCCGAAAGTCTTGCAGGATATTCATTTTCCTTTCCTGAAAGCCCCATGCGGCTGATTAATTCATTCACACTATCCTTATTTTTAGCAGTCCGGCTGATATTCTGATAAAGAGTCATGTTAGGGAAAAGGGCGTAATTCTGAAAAAGGTAACCGACCCGTCTTTTTTGAGGAGGAAGATTTATTTTCTTTTCCGAATCAAATAAAATACGGTCATCAAGAATAATTCGCCCCCTGTCAGGTTTTTCGATGCCGGCAATACATTTTAATAAAAGAGATTTTCCGGCGCCTGACTGACCAAGAATTGCAAGTCTCTGATTATCAGCTTCAAAATCTGCCTGCAGAAAAAAATCACCAAGACGCTTTTCAATTTTTACAGAAAGACTCATGCCATCCTCCTTTTGGAAAAACGCTCGGTTACGACATTCATTAATAGAAGAATAATTGCAGAAAGAGCAAAGATGATTAAAACCCAGCTGAAAGCAAGCTTTTTGTTTCCGCCCTGCATTGCAGTGTAAATGACAAGGGCCATAGTCTGGGTTTTTCCGGGAAGATTTCCCGCCACCATGATTGTGGCTCCGAATTCTCCCAGAGCGCGGGCAAAAGAAAGAATTACAGCTGCGGCAATACCTGGAAGAGAAAGAGGAATCATGATTTTTGTAAAAATACGGAATTCGCTCATACCAAGAGTTCGCGCCGCCGCAATAATAGTCGGGTCAAGCTGAGAAAAGGCTCCCCGGGTAGTTCTGTACATCACAGGAAAAGAAACAAAAGTCGCCGCAAAAACACCGCCTCCCCAGGTAAAAAGAGGATTTATTCCGATTGCTGAAAGAAATTTTCCAAAGGCCCCGTTGCGGCTGAAGAGCATCAGAAGAAAAAAGCCTGCAACCGTTGGCGGAAGAACCAGCGGCAGGGAAAAAAGGGCATCAAGAAAAGGCCGGGCCCGCTTTGCATTCCCCACAGCCCAGGCCGCAAATATTCCCAGAAAAAAGGTAATCAGTGTGGCAGAAAAAGCAATCTTACAGGAAATTAAGAGGGGGGAAAAATCCATAAAACATTACCTCAAATCAGAAAGCCAGTTTAAATCCTGCATTCGAATAAATTTCACTTACTCTTTTAGAAAAAAGAAAATCTTCAAACTTGCGGGCGGCAGCCTTACGGCGGCTGGCTTTTACAATTCCGACCGGGTAAATCACCGGCGGGCAGGAAGCTTCCGGAGCCTGAGCAGCCACACGGATTTTCTGACTTACAGCCGCGTCAGTTGCATAAACAATTCCGCAGTCGCAGGCAGCTTCTTCCACCCAGGAAAGCACAGTACGCACATCGCTGGCATAGTTTGCTTTTTTGCTGACAATCTCCCAGCTTCCAAGCTTTTCACAGATTGCCTTTGTGTACTGGCCTGCAGGAACACTTGCCGGTTCGCCGACAGCAATCATTTTTACCTGCGGCAAAGTCAAATCATCAAAAGTAGAAATTTTCAGGCTGCTGTTTTTGGGAAGAATCAGCACGACTTTGTTTTCCAGAAGATTTTTTACACTGCTTTCTTCCATCAGATTTTTATCCGTAAGAGCCTTCATCTGCTTTGTGGCGGCAGAAATAAAAAGGTCACGGGGAGCGCCGGCTTCAATCTGAGCCTGAAGAGCACCTGACCCGCCGAATGAAAAGAAAAGTTTTACATCAGGATTTTCTTTTTCGTATTCAGCTTTAAGCTGAGCACACACATCTGTGAGGGAAGCCGCCGCAAGAATTGTAAGCTCAGTTTTTTTTGACCCGCCGCAGCCTGAAAAAATCAGACAGCAGAGCACAAAAGCAGCCACAAGATTTTTTTTCATTTTTTAATCTGACTCCTTATAAAATGTCCCGACTTTCCGCCGGATTTTTCTTCAAGATGGATTTGTCCGATTTCCATACTTTTATCGATAGCCTTACACATATCATAAATTGTAAGAAGGGCCACAGAACAGCCGGTCAAAGCTTCCATCTCTGCCCCGGTTTTTCCCCAGAGCTTTACAGAACACTGGCAGAGGATTTGATTTTTCTCCGGGCAGAGCTGAAAATCTACAGCAACTTTTGAAAGCAAAAGAGTGTGGCAAAGGGGAATCAGTTCAGGAGTTTTTTTTGCCGCCATAATTCCGGCAATCCGGGCGGTGGCAAGAACATTTCCCTTGGGAACCTCGTCCTTCTGAATGGCCTCCATAACTTCCCGGCTGACAGAAATACTTCCGCTGGCAAGGGCAAAGCGTTCCGTTTCACTTTTCTGGCTCACGTCAACCATAGCTGCGTTTCCCTTTTTATCCAAATGTGTAAAAGAATTCATAATGCTTTTAAAACCTTTTCAGATTATATTGATAAACCTGAATTTTTTCAAAAATTTCTCTGGGCTCGTAATCATCAAAGACTCTGCAAATTACAGGCTCTTTGCAAACTGATTTTTCACTTATTCCCCTCCGCATAACTTCAACCTTTGGGTAAGCCGAATCTTTCATTCCTTCAATGATGATAAAATCGGGCAAATCCGCAAGCTGTTTGATTTGATTTATCAGGCCTCCAAGAACCTGGCTTTTTTCTGCCCCATCCGGCAGACTGCCAGCAAACATAAAGCGTTTATCAGAAAAAATACATCTTGCCACAGCACCAGCCTGCTCAAATAAAAAAGTGTCCGTAGCGGGAGCATCGGTAAAGCAGTCGTGCCCGTCGTGCTTGATAACCGCACATTTTAACCCACGGGCTTCTGCCTCTTTAAGAAGAGCGCAGACCATGCGGGTTTTTCCGCTGTTTTTGATTCCGCTAACGCAGAAGATAAAGGGCTTTTGCAGCTCAGCGTATTCCCGGGGAGTATTTACGTTCAAAAAGATTTTCTTATTTATAGAAGATTTTTCCATAGAAATGAACTTGGTGCGGACTTTATCAAACAAAAGGGAAAGCTTGAGTTCTCCTGCCGCAAGCTGATTTTCAAGAACCGGTAAAAGTGATTTTTTATAGACGGCGCAAAGAGGCTGGGCGCGGCCATCCACAAGAGGCAGATACAAGTCATAATCAGAGCATAAAAAGTCCGCAATATACAGAGGAAGCTCTTTTGTCATAAAAGGCATGTCAGCGGCAGAGATAAAGACAAAATCATTTTTACTTTCTGAAAGAGCCCGTCGGATTCCTTCAAGAGGACCTTTTTCAAAATTTTCATCTGCTATGACTTTGACTTTTTTTCCATATTTTTCCAGCTCATACTGATTTTCATCTCTGACGCTCACAAGGATTTCATCAAAAGCCGAAAATTCTTCAATCAGCCTTTCAAGAAAAGTTTTCCCGTCATAAGTTAAAAGAGCCTTATCCTTACCCATTCGGGAATTTTTTCCGCCAGCAAGAAGGGCTATGGAAATTTCTGCTGATTTAATATCTGTCATCAACTATTTCCCCGTCATCCAGACCTGAAGCCTGTCACCTTTTTTTACACTTGTTCCAGCCGGCAGATCAAGATAGCAGTTGCAGTCTATCATACTGCTGATGACTGATGATTTATTATTTTGCAGCTGAATTGATACGTTTCCGTCTTCATAGCAGGCTCGCAGAAGGCAGCGGCGCCCACTGATTTTTTCATAAGGATTTTTAAGAAGCGCTTCCTTTTTTTGAAGGGATAATTCTTTACAGCCAGTCAGCAGAGAAATTGCCTGGTAAAAATAAAGGTCAAAATTAACAAGGGCCGCATAAGGATTACCGGAAAGACTTAAAATTAATTTTCCGTCCAGAAGGCCTGCGCGGGTAGGAGTTCCGGGCTTGATATTTACCTGCGAAAATAATTTCTTTACCCCCAGGGATTCTAAAACCTGAGGAAGTAAATCTTTTTTTCCTACAGAAACTCCGCCCGTTGTAATAATTATATCTGCCTGAGTGACCGCATTTTTTATTGCCCCGGCAATTTCTTTTTCATCATCACTTACAATTTGATTTTCTATCACTTTTGTAACAGCAGAGTTATTAAGAGAAGATGATAACATTGGTGCAATACTTGAATAGATTTTTCCGGGAGCAAGGGGCTTTCCTGCTTCAACAAGTTCACTACCTGTAGAGATTATTGCTGTGCGGATTTTACGGCGGACCTGTATTTTTTCAATTCCAAGACTTGCAAGAAGTCCTATATGAATCCGCCCGATTTTACTTCCAGCTTTTAAAACAAGGCTGCCCTTTTTTATATCTTCACCCACAGGGCAGTAGTTTTGCCCGGGGCGGACAGGCTTGTAAATGAGTACAGTATCTTCACCGTAGTCGGTATCCTCCTGCATTACGACAGAGTCAAAGCCAGCGGGAAGAGGAGAACCTGTCATTACGCGGACGGCAGGTGGCTGTCCGTCAGAACAGGCGGCAGCATCCACCACCGGCCCTTCTATCCAGTCCCCGGCAAAAAGCTGTCTCCTGACCTTCAGCTGGACAGGAGCATCTTCTGACGCCCCGACAACATCAGTTGCCCTTACCGCATATCCGTCCATAGCAGATTTTGCAAAGGGAGGTACGTTTATCGGGGCAAAAATATCAACTGCGGCAATCCGTCCGTAAACATCAGAAAGCTGGCAGTCTTCCTTTTCTTCAACCGGTGTCAGTACATTTTCAAGTATAGAAAGGGCTTCTTCAATTTCCATTAAAGCTTCTCCAGCTTTACTGCGCAGACTTTGAATTCCGGAATGCGGGCAAATTCATCTAGGGCGGCGTTGGTTAAAACATTGGCAGGAGAATCGGGGAAGTGGAAAGGCATCCAGGTTTCACCTTCAGAGCATTTTCTTCCAACGCGGGCGGTTGCGGTAATGGAACCGCGGCGGCTTGAAACCCGGATTTTTTCTCCGTTTTTAAAGCCAAGCTTTTCTGCATCCTTATAGTTCACTTCAATAAAGCCTTCACCCGCAATTTCCATAAGTCCAGGAGCGCGGGCTGTCATGGCAGCGGCATTGTAGTGATACAAAATACGGCCTGTTGTAAGGAAGAAAGGATATTCCTGGTCTGGAAGCTCCTGGGCAGGTTTGTAGGCAGCAGGATAGAAAAGGGCACGGCCACGGACAGGCTTTCCAACGTGCATAATGGGAGTTCCAGGCTTGTCTTTTTCCTTACATGGCCACTGAAGGGATTCTCCGGCATCAAGACGTTCAAAAGAAATGCCAGCCATGCTTGGAGTAAGAGAAGCCATTTCATCAAAAATCTGAGACGGAGTAAGATAAGGCTGCTTGTAGCCCATTGCATTCATTAAATCAATCAGAATGTCTGTGTCAGGCCTCATATTGCCCGGCACTGTAACTGCCTTCCTGATTCTCTGAACACGGCGTTCTGTATTTGTAAAGGTTCCCTCTTTTTCTGTGTAGCTGATAGCGGGAAGAATTACATCTGCATATTCAGCAGTTTTTGTCATAAATAAATCCTGCACCACAAGGAATTCAAGGCTTTCAAGGGCCTTTATGATGTGATGAGTATCAGGATCTGAAACAACCGGGTCTTCACCGCAGATGTAAAGGCCTTTTATGTCTCCCTTAATTGCGGCAGGAAAAACTTCTGTTGCCTTTAAGCCAGGCTTTGCGCTCAAGGAAATGCCCCAGGCCTTTTCAAACTTGGCACGAACCTCATCGTTATCGACCTTCTGGTAGCCCGGATAATCTGTAGGCTGGGCTCCCATATCACAGGCACCCTGAACATTGTTCTGTCCCCGCAAAGGATTTACGCCGCAGCCGCTCTTTCCAAGCTTTCCGCAGAGCAGAGCCATATTTGACATGCTCATTACACCTTCTGTACCGCTTGAATGTTCCGTAACGCCAAGACAGTAAATGATTGGTGCTTTTTTTGCGGTGGCATACATACGGGCAGCTTCACGAAGCTTATCCGGGTCAATGTGACAGATTACTCCGACCTTTTCCGGCGTATAATCAGCCACAAGCTTTTTGATTTCATCAAAACCTTCAGTAAAATCCTTTATGTAATCCTGGTCAATCAGATTTTCTTCTATCATTACATGCATCATGCCGTTTGCAAATGCAACGTTGGTACCCGGGCGAAGCTTTAAGTGAATGTCAGCCTTTGAGGCAAGTCCAATGCTGCGGGGATCAACCACAATAAGTCTTGTCCCCCTTTCAACTGCCTGCCGGATCTGCATGCCGACAACAGGATGAGCTTCTTCCGGATTTGAACCGACCAGCATAATGCAGTCAACATCATGAGTGATATCGTAAATCGGGTTTGTCATGGCACCAGAACCGAGGGTTTTTGCAAGCCCCGCAACGGTAGCCGAATGGCAGACCCGGGCACAGTTATCTGTGTTGTTAGTTCCAAAGCAGGTACGGACCATTTTCTGAACCATGTAGATATCTTCGTTTGAAGAGCGGGAGCATGCAAAACCAGCAAGAGAATCCCCGCCGTACTTCTTTTTAAGCTCCATAAAGCGTTCAGCTGTGTAAGAAATGGCCTTTTCCCAGCTGACTTCCTCAAATTTGCCGGTCTTCTTATTTTTAATAAGAGGCTGAGTCAGTCTGTCCGGAGAATGGACAAAATCAAAGCTGCCGGATTTTCCCTTTACGCACAAAAGTCCGTGATTTGAAGGGCCGTCAGCCGCTTCAACGTTGACGATTTTATTATCCTTTACAACAAGATAATACTGGCAGCCGGTAGCGCAGTGAGGACAGGTTGTTAAAACCTTTTTTACTTCCCAGTCGCGGTAATGCTGCTGGCGCTTCATTGTAAGGGCACCAGTCGGGCAGGCAGATGCACAGTTTCCGCAGGATTCGCAGCCGCTTTCCCTCCAGTTTGCACCAAAAGGAGCTTCAACAAGATGAAAAACGCCACTTCTTCCGCTCTGCAAGGTGTGATTTCCCACAGCCTTGTTGCAGACGCTTATACAAATCTGACAGTGAACGCATTTGAGCGGATCGTAGGAAATGTAAGGATTTGCATCCAGAAGGGGAAATTTATTTTTAAGCTTTGTCCGGGAACCGTAATACTCTGATTCACGGACTTCATATTTGTTACAAAGATACTGAAGGCGGCAGACTCCGTTTTCAGGACAGTTCATGCAGTCAACTTCATGATTAGAAAGCATGAGCTTAAGCATTTCCTTTCTATATGAAGTAAGCTTTTCACTTTCAGTATGAATCACAGCACCTTCCGGTACCGCAGTTTTACAGGCCGCAAAAAGATGATTATAGCCTTCAATCTCAACCATACAAAGGCGGCAGGAGCCTGTCTCATTAATTTTCTTCAGGTAACACAAGGTCGGAATATCAATTCCATTCTGTCTTGCCGCTTCAAGAATGCTTGTGCCTTCCGGGACTGTAAGCTCTTTTCCGTTTATAGTACAAGAAATCATTCGCATTTTCCTCCCACCATTGTTCCGCAGCCGTAATGATCACAGCGAAGACATCTTCCGGCCTCCCTCAAGCCTTCTTCTTCAGTCATAGGAATCTCTACATGGGCAAAATCACATACACGTTCAAAGGGATCGCGTTCTTCTATCATTGCACGTCCGGTCGGAATGCAGTTGTTAGGCATTGCGCCAGGAATTTCAACGGTACATTCTACTTTATGATGATAGCCGAGATATTCATCAATATTAAAGGCGGCAACCTGACCGGCAGCAATTGCATTGATTGCAGTAGAAGGCCCTGTTACACAGTCTCCGCCGGAGAAAACCCCTTCCATATTCTGAACCTGGCAGGCTTCATCAGCAAGAATTCTTCCCCGCTCAAGAGGAATGCCGGCCTTTTCAAAAGCTTCTGTGTCACTCCGCTGACCAACTCCAAGAATCAAAAGGTCACACTTAAAGCGGTAAGGATAGGCACTCGAATGCTCGGTAGTCATCATTCCGTTTTTATCATAAGGGCCGACAATCTGAGGCTGCAGCCAGACAGCGGTTGCAAGGCCTGTATCCTTATCTGCCTCAATATGAAGGAAGCTTAAAAGAGTTCTGAAGCGGACACCTTCCTGCATAGCACTTCGTATTTCACTTGAAAGGGCCGTCATATCATCACGCTTACGGGTAAAAACA
>ODAI010315242.1_pt1 | contig 13551 bp, 12 predicted proteins | sample 1539321 | NCBI WGS metagenome assembly ODAI01 (sample SAMN02144231, study PRJEB22623) | gut metagenome | biome: sheep rumen | host: Ovis aries | place: New Zealand
AGCCGGCGGGATTGAAGTACTCGAGCTTGGCGATGATGGTGGCGGAGAGATTGTTTGCTGCGCCGTATTTTCCGAGTGCAAGGAGCGGGGTGTGGCCGACAAGTTCGGTGATGGATTGGTAAACGGTCATTTTTTGTGCCTTTCGTGTGCTGTTCGGCCTGCGGGCCGGGTGAATTGCGGGAGTTTTCGGGAAACAGAGTCCGGGGGCGCGCCCCCTGCTGCCGCCTCACCGACATCGAAAGGCGAAGGGGGGAGCAAGTTTTTGTCCGCTGTGCATGAGAGAAGTGCTCCTAGGGTTGAGTGCCGCGTGCAGTGCACGCACTGAACTTCCTACAGCACTCATCCTAGCCGCCCCGGCTGGTGCCGGGCAAGCCGGCCTGCAGGTATTGCAACTCTCGTCAAGGCAGACTGATTTTGGTGTTCTCGGACGGGTTCACGGTGCCAAGGAGCTTGGTGAGACGTATGGGCTTGCCCTCGTAGCGCGAGTAGTGCACGGCGTTTGCCGTGACGTTCTGCACATAGCCGCGCGTTTCGGTGAAGGGGATGTTCTCGGCAAAGGCGGCGCCTTCAACCGGACGCTTCAGGCGGGAGCGCCAGAGCTGCGGGCGGTTGGGGCCGGCGTTGTAGCCCGCCGTGGCAAGGGGCACGCTCCCCTCAAGGGCGTCGAGCACAAGCTTGAGGTAGCGGGAACCCAGAACAAGGTTCGTGTCTAGGTTCGTGATGTGGTGCCGCTTGTAGCTCTTCATCGAAAGGTGCTTGGCAACCCAGCGGGCGGTTCCGGGCATGATCTGCATGAGGCCCTTGGCGCCGACCGAGCTGTTGGCGTGGGGAACGAACCGGGACTCCTGGCGGATCAGGCCGAATACCCAGTATTCGGGAAGCTCAGCGGAGGCTGCTGCGTTCTGGATCGCCTTCTCATAGGCGCGCGGGTAGAGCTGCTCGAGAACGGCTCGCTGGCCGCGCTGGGCCGTGTTGATCTGACGGTGCGTGATGCCCAGAAGCCGCGCATACTCCGACAGGTGCGGCATGTCGGTGATTTTCATGCCGCGGTAGGCCCAGTTCCATTCACGGTTGCCCTCGTAGATGAGGTTGTTCTCGTAAAAGCGCAGGGCGCGCTTCAGGGACGGGTTCTGATCGAAGGCGGCAATCTGCGCCTTGGTGATGGAGGGGGTCAGGTGCCGGGGCATCTGCGCGTAGGCGTGCCCCAGCGCGTCGCACGCGAGCAGGTTGTAGAACTCGTGTCCGGTGCACAGGGGGGCGAGAAGCCTTTCCGCTCTTGCCTTCTGTCCGCGGGCAAGAAGCGCGCGGCCCTTCCAGTACACCCACGCGGGCTTTGCCTTTTCCTCATGAGGCAGCGTCTCGATGGCGCGCTCGATCTCGGCGGGGTTCCCCGAGAGAACGGCGTTCCTCGCCCGCCACACGGCAATTGCCGTGTAGTTTGCGGCAAGCGGCGCAGCCTTTGCAAGCACTCCGGCCCGCCGGTAGTAGTCGGCGGCATCCAGATTCTGCTTCATCGCGGCATCCTGCCCGAGCCGCGCCCACATGAGGGCGCGCGTGGCGGCGTCAAGGCGCGGATCGGCGCTCTGGGCAACCTCGGCGGCCTTGTCCAGGTCCACCTGCGCAAGACGGATGGCGGCAAGCGCTAGCGCTTTGCCGGAGAATGCGGAGAGCTTGTCCTGGTTCTTCTTGTGCCATGCGGACGGATTTCCGATGATGGAATTCAGGGCGGACTTGCTCGCGGGAAGCGATTCGGGCGGAAGAATCTCGATCGTCTTTCTCGCCTGGGTGAAAAAGCGCTTCTGGGTGAGAAGCAGCACGTAGTTCCAGCCCCACGACGAATCGGCGGCAATTGCGGCAAGGCCGAGCTTGGCACAGGCGTCCTTGCCGGCAGGAGCGTTGCGCAGGTACTCCTTGGCTTGCCTGAGCGCCGTTTTGCTTCCCGCCTCCAGCTCGTAGAACATCCTCCAGCAGACAAGGTCGGCCTCGTCCTGGTTCCAGTCAAGCTTCCTGTAAAGCTGCGCAAAGCGCCTTGCGTCGCCCTCCACGGCGGAAAGCCGCGCCCAGTCAGTCTTGGCGCGCTCGGCGATGTACTCGCCGTGATGCCGGCTGATGAAGCGCTCCATAGCCTTTTGCCGCTCCGGATCATCGGGCTGCGCGCGCAGCGCAAGAAGCAGATTCCAGTACTCGGCATAGGCGCCGAGCGGATGGTTCCTGAGCCGCGCGGCGTAGTGCTCGAGCTGCTTTGCGTTCTTCTTCTGGAAGGCGCTGCGGGCGGCAAGAAATTCGCTGTCCGTCGCGTAGGAATCGGTTGCGTTCTGGCTGGCGGGCTCCGAGGAAGCCGCGGCACTTGAGCCGCCGGATGCCGGAGCGGTCATCTGTTGCTCGGCAGGGATGAACGGCGTGCTCTGAATGTCCTCCAAAGCAGTCTGGGGGATGGATTCCCGCACAGAGGGAACTGCAGCTGGGCCAAAGGGGGCGGCGGAAGCAGCCGGTGCTGCTGGGGAAGGGATGCTGCTCGGCCTGATCGATTCATGGATCTGGATGCCGGGCGACTGGTATTCAGGAACGGCAGAGCGGCCTGCGGGGCGCGGCGCTGCGCGCATGGGGCTGAGCCTGATGACTTCCCGGACGGGAGCTTCATCCGGATCCCGTTCAAAGACATTCTGCTGGATGGCGTGCGGCGCCGGAGTCTGGGCAGCGCCTTGCTCCGCAGACTGGGAGAGGCCTTGAGCCTCAGGCGTGATGATTTCCCGAACGGGAGCCTCGACCGACGCCGGTTCAAGAACGGTCATGCGGATGGGGGGCGCCGAACGGGGGGTGACTGCTGCCGGATTCGAGCCCGGAGCGGCGCGTCCGGCCTCGTGCTGGATGACCTCCCGGATGAGCGACTCATTCGTCTCCGGCTCGAAAACGTTCGTGCGGATGGGGTAGGGCGAGGGGGCGGCCTCCCGCACCGGGGGGCGCATTGCCTGAACGGGCGGCGTTGCCTGCCTTGCCGCCTGTCTTTGCGCGAGTGCATCGAGTCTGGCTGGTGTTGCCATGAGATCCGCGCTCTGCGCCCCGGCAGCGGCGGCTGCGGCACAAAGCGGCAATGAAATCAAAAGCCTGTAGACTAGCGAAAACTGCATTCAAAACCTCTGGCGCTCTGCGCCGGGGGTGCCGAGGAGAGAAGCGCCCCATGCCCGATTGTCCAAACAAAAACATTAGCACGTTGTCCGGCAAATGTGACCGAACCGACCGAAAGGCGCTGAGAAAGCGTTTTTATGCGATGCGCTCGGAGCTGAGCGCTGGGTCCCGGGTCTGCGCCGCGCTGCGAGGGGAGCTGAGCGCGTGGCTTGGGCAAAGGAGCTTTTCCCTCATCGGCCTGTACATGCCCTTTCGCGCCGAGCCCGATGTCACGGACGCCGTTCTGGATGCCGCGCGCCAGATGCATGCCCGGGTTGCGCTTCCCGTGATCGATGACCTCCGGGGCGCGCTCATGCACTATGCGCTCTGGAGCGGGGTCGCGTCCGAACTTGTCCCCGGCGCGTACGGCATTCTTGAGCCGGTTCCGGACAGGGAGATTGTTCCGGATCTGATCCTGTCGCCCTGCGTTGCCGTGAGTCCCTCCGGGGTGCGGCTTGGAAACGGCGGCGGTTTTTACGACAGGTATCTTGCCTCGCTCAGGGCAAAGGGTGTTTTTCCGGTGACGGTTGCCGTGGCTTACGAGGCGCTCGTGAGCCACGATGTGGCTGCCCGGAAGCACGATGCGCTCTTTGACTGGATCGCGACCGAACGGGGCGTTGTCAAGGCCGTCAGGTAAGGCGAAAGTCTTGTGTGCGAGAAAAAAAGCGGACCTCGTCGGTCCGCTTTCTGCATCGCTTTTCGCGATGGGGTCTAGTGCGACAGGATTTTTGAGAGGAACTGGCGCGCCCGGTCCGAATCGGGTTCGGTGAAGAACTTGTCCTTGGGGCTGTCTTCAAGAATTTCGCCCGATTCCATGAAGACCACGCGGTCGGCAACGTTCTTGGCAAAGCCCATTTCGTGCGTCACGACCATCATGGTCATGCCTTCCTTGGCCAGTCCCACCATGACGTCGAGCACTTCGTTGATCATCTCGGGGTCAAGCGCCGAAGTGGGCTCGTCAAAGAGCATGCAGATCGGATCCATCGCAAGGGCCCGGGCAATGGCAACGCGCTGCTGCTGGCCGCCCGAGAGCTGCCCCGGGAACTTCGCGGCATGCTTGAGCAGTCCCACGCGGTCAAGAAGCTTCAGGCCGCGCTCCGTTGCTTCGTCGCGCGAGCGGCCGAGCACCTTCATCTGCGCAAGCGTCAGATTGTCCGTGATCGACAGGTGCGGAAAGAGCTCGAAATGCTGGAAAACCATGCCGACGTGGCTGCGCAGCTTCGGCAGATCCGTTTTCGGATCGCCCACGTCGATCCCATTGACGAGGATCCGCCCCTGCTGGATGGGCTCGAGCGCGTTCACGGTCTTGATCAGCGTCGACTTTCCCGAGCCCGAGGGGCCGCAAACCACGACCACCTCGCCCTTTTCCACGGTGAGCGAGCAGTTCTTGAGAACCTGAAATGAGCCGTACCACTTGCTCACGCCCTGCAGTTCAATCATTGCCATGAATGTGTTCCTTCTGTCTTTCTTCCGGGACAATCGCTTCCCGGAAAGCGCAATTTGACGATTGTACCGATTTGCTCCCGAAGGCCACTGGAAAACTCGCGGCAAGATGCGTTCATCTGGCTTCGGTTAGTCCCAATGTCTCATGCCGCCCGGAAGGGTGGCGCCGGGCGGCCTCAGGGCGTCCTACGGTTTTCCGGCCTTGTCCTTCTGATCCTTTCCGTCGTTTTCAGCCTTTTCCCGCATGCGCTTCTCCTTCATGGCCCGGGAGACGTCCGCATGCGTGACGACGCGCTTGCCAAGAAGCCTGGCAACCGCCTGCTGCAGCGGGAAGTCCTTCTCGTCGCCGAACTTGTAGCGCAGGGAGGGCGTCGTCTCGGGCGTGTCATCTTCGCTCTCTCGCGCCTCTTCCTTCATCGGCTTTTCCCTCGCTTTTTCCGTGTCCGAGGATTCGATGTGATTGGCAAGATCGGACTCGCGTAGATTGAACGAGGGATAGTTGCCTTCGGGTGTGTCGTCGACCTGGATGTCGGGGGTGATGCCCTTGGCCTGGATCGTGCGGCCCGAGGGCGTGTAGTAGCGCGCCGTGGTGATCTTGATGCCGGTCGTTTCGCCCTTGTTCATGCGCAGCGGCAGGATGGTCTGGACGCTGCCCTTGCCGAAGGACTTCGTGCCCATGATGGTGGCGCGCTTGTGATCCTGCAGGGCGCCCGCCACGATTTCCGAGGCTGAGGCCGAGGCGGTGTTCACGAGCACCACGATCGGCACGGTCTTGGTGATGGCGGGCAGCTGCGCGATCGTGTCCCGGGAGCTCTTGCCCGTGTCGTAGTCGGCGTAGACCGCATTGAACGAGCGCTCGGCTTCCTTGTCCCGGCCCCGCGTGCTCACAACCAGCGCGCCCTTGGGCAGGAATGCGGCGCAAACGCCCACCGCGGCGTCGAGCAGTCCGCCCGGGTTGTTGCGCAGATCGAGCACGAGTCCCTTCAGGTTCCCCGAGGCGTTCAGCTTCTGGAGCGCTTCGGCAACGTCCTCCCAGGTGTGCTCCTGGAACTGGGAGATGCGGATGTAGCCCAGGTGATCGGCAAGCGCCTTGCTCTTCACTGAGCGCACCTTGATGATGTCGCGGGTGATTTCCAGAACGATGGGCTTGGCGCTGCCCTTGCGGGCGATCGTGAGCTTAATCTTCGTGCCCGGCTTGCCGCGCATCCTCTTCACGTTCTGGTTGAGCGAGAGGTCGGCTGTCGACTTTCCGTCGAGCCGAACGATGATGTCGCCTGCGAGAACGCCGGCGCGCGCGGCCGGCGTGTCGTCAATTGGCGACACGACAAGCACGCCCTGAGGATCCTTCGTCACCTCGATGCCGAGCCCGCCGAATTCGCCCATCGTCGACTCTTCCAGATCCTTGAACGCCTTCTTGTCCAGATAGCTCGAGTGCGGATCAAGCTCGGAAACCATGCCCTTGATGGCGTATTCGATGAGCTTGCTGTCAGAAACCTCATCGACGTAGTAGTTTTTGATCGAGCCGAAGACGTCGGCGAAAAGCTGGATGTCCTCAAGGGGCAGGCCCTTATCCTGCGCGCGCTTTGCGGAGAAGGCCGGGTGGCTGAGTGTCAGGGCGGCGCCGGCGGCAAATCCCGTGGCCGCAAGGAGCGCCGAGCGAAAGAAAGCTTTCATTTGTGTTTTTTTGTGATCCGTTGTGACTGTCTGGGCGGAACGTTTCTGTGGGGTCGAATTCTATCAGTGCAATTCCTGCGTCAGGCTGAAGAAGCCGCAGGGAAAGCGTCCCTGTGCCTACTTCGCCGCCTTGCCCTGCGCGGCGACGGCAGCCTTGGCTGCTTCGATCTCCCGGGCGTCGCCCAGATAGTAGTGCCGGATCGGCTTCATAGCCTTGTCAAATTCATAGACTAGGGGCCGGCCGGTCGGAATGTTGAGCGAGGCGATGTCCTTGTCGCCGATGCGGTCGATGTGCTTCACAAGAGCCCGGAGCGAATTGCCGTGCGCGACAACGAGCACCTTGCGGCCGCTTGCGAGGGCGGGCTTGATTTCCTTCTCCCAGAAGGGCACGACGCGGGCGACGGTGTCCTTGAGGGATTCGGCAGCGGGGAGCTCCTCGGTGCGGAGCGCGGCGTAGCGGGGATCGCCAGCCGGATGGCGGGGGTCGCCGGCGGGAAGCGGATCCGGGGGCGTCGCATACGAGCGGCGCCAGACGAGCACCTGCTGCTCGCCGAATTTCCGGGCGGTTTCGGATTTGTTGAGGCCCTGCAGCGCGCCGTAGTGGCGCTCGTTCAGGCGCCAGCTGCGCACCACGGGAATCCACATGAGATCGAGGCTGTCCAGCGTGATCCAGAGCGTGCGCACGGCGCGCTTCAAGACGCTCGTGTAGGCGATGTCGAACGTGTAGCCGCCGGCTTTGAGGAGCTCGGCTGCCTTGCGGGCCTCCTCCCTGCCCCGGTCTGTGAGATCGACATCGGTCCAGCCGGTGAAGCGGTTCTCAAGGTTCCATTGGCTCTGGCCATGGCGCAGCAGCACAAGCCGGTGCACAGCGGGGCGTGTCAGCGCAGCGGCATCCCCCGCAAAGGCAGGATGGCTGAGGGCGACGGCGGATAATCCGGCGGCGGCGAGGAGCGTCTTGCCAAAGAGTGCTTTCATGGTTCGGGTCATGTGCTGAGAGCGGGATAGGACGGCCCTGCGCCTAGCGCGCAAGCCACCCATCGGGGTTGAAGGGCTTGCCCTTGTAGCGGAGTTCGAAGTAGAGACCAGGCTGGTCCTCGCCTCCGGAGCTGCCCACGCTTGCGATCGTCTCACCCTGCTTTACGCGGGCGCCGACCTGCTTGTAGAGCGTTTCGTTGTTGGCGTAGACCGAGAGGTAGTTCGAGCCGTGGTCGAGAATGAGCAGGTTGCCAAAGCCGCGCATCCAGTCCGAGAACACGACGGTGCCGGGGGCTGCCGCGACGACGTTCTGACCCTGTGGGGCGCGGATGAGAAGGCCTCTCCAGGCAAGGCTTGAGGCAGCGCCTGCTCGCTTTTGACCGAACCGGGCGGTGACCTGTCCGCGCGTGGGCAGCGTGAGCCGTCCCTTGAGCGCGCCGAAGTTTCCGACGGTCGGGGCGTTCGTCGTGCGCCGGGGGTCGTCCTTGCCCGAGGAGCTGCGCGCGGCAACGCGCTCGCCCCGCCGCTTGGCGTCTCGGGCCGCCCGAGCGGCGCGCTCTTCCTCGGCCAGGCGCCGCGCTTCGCGCTCGCGTTCGGCTTTTTCCTCGGCGGCGATCCGCCGATCGAGGTTCGCAATCAGATCCGAGAGCTGGGCTTCGTTCTTCACGAGCTGCTCGTAGCGCTCCTTCTGGCTTGTGATTTCCTTCTTGAGTCTGCCGACCGCCCGCTCGCGAAGCGTCTTTTCGCGCTGCAGCTTCTGGCGGTTGCGCTCCTCATCGCGTCCGATGCGCACGAGCTCCTGCCGGGTGGCCGCCGTCTTGCGGCGCACGGTCTCAATGTTCTTCTGGCGATTTTCAAGCCGCTCGACGGTGCGGTGCTGCTCGAGCGACATGTAGCCCAGCACGGCCGTGAGGCGCGAGACGTCGTTGGGGTTGCCGCCTTCAAGCGCGTTCTGCCACGGGTGGCGGCGGGTGTTCATGAACTGCGCGTTGCTGATGACGCCGATCAGCTCCTCGGCATCCCGCACGTGGCCGCCCACGATCTTCGCTTCGCGCGCGAGGTCCGAGAGCCGATTTTCAACGCTGCGCTTTTTTTCCGAGAGCTCCCTGAGCGTGCGGTTGCTGTCGCTGATCGCCTTTTCGCTTTGCTTGAGGTCGTTGGTGGCCTCGTTCATGCGCTCCTGCTTTTTCTCGATGTCCTGCCGGATGCTGGAGAGCTGGCCCTGGATCGACTTGTGCCGTTGGGTGAGGTTGCTCTGCTGGTGCTTGAGCTCGCCGCGGGTGGAGCTGGGGGCTGTCGCCTTGGCAAGCGCGCCGGGCGCACAGCACCACATCCCCGCGCTGAGTGCCAGTGCGGGGATGAGCGCCCAGAGGGCGCGGCGGCGGGTGCTGAAAAAACGCCCCATCGGGAGTGCGGGCGCAGCGGCCTACTTCTTTGCCTTGCCCTGCGCGGCGACGGCGGCCATGGCGGCCTCGATCTCCTTGGCGTCGCCCAGGTAGTAGTGCCGGATCGGCTTCATGTCGTCGTCAAACTCATAGACCAAGGGGCGGCCGGTCGGAATGTTGAGCGAGACGATGTCCTCGTCGCTGATGCCGTCGATGTGCTTGACAAGGGCGCGCAGCGAATTGCCGTGCGCCGCGACGAGCACCTTGCGGCCGCTTGCGACGGCGGGCTTGATTTCCTTCTCCCAGAAGGGAACGACGCGGGCGACGGTGTCTTTTAGACACTCGGTGGCAGGGATTTCCTCAGGGCGCAGCGCGGCGTAGCGGGGGTCGCCGACCGGATGGCGGGGGTCGCCTGCGGGAAGCGGATCCGGGGGCGTTGCATACGAGCGGCGCCAGATGAGCACCTGCTTCTCGCCGAACTTCTGGGCGGTCTCGGCCTTGTTCAGACCCTGCAGCGCGCCGTAGTGGCGCTCGTTCAGGCGCCAGCTGCGCACCACGGGAATCCACATGAGATCCAGACCATCCAGCGTGATCCAGAGCGTGCGGATGGCGCGCTTTAACACGCTCGTGAAAGCAAGGTCGAACGTGTAGCCCTCAGCCTTGAGGAGCTCTCCGGCCCTGCGGGCTTCTTCCCGGCCCTGGTCCGTGAGATCGACATCGGTCCAGCCGGTGAAGCGGTTTTCCAGATTCCATTGGCTCTGGCCATGGCGCATCAGTACGAGCTTGTGCATGAGGTAACTTCCTTTTTATAAGACAAACAGCACCGCACTCCCTGCTGTTGGAGCGGGCGGGCAGGGCGGATAGCCGCCTTGCTCTGGCTGATTTTCGACGTGCCTATTCTATAATGCGCAGACTGTTCTCACAAAGCGCCGCCCGGACGGGTTTCCGGAGAAGGGCGTCAAGCGCCGCGTGATCTTTTTCAAAGGACTGACATGCGTTTTCTGATTGACAACATCCTGCTGATCGCCATCATCCTGGTCTGCGTTGTGGCACTCGTCTGGCCCGTGATCGCCAAGCGCCGCTACGGGCCCACGCTCGACAGCGCCTCGGCCACCAGCCTGATCAACCACGGCAATGCCCAGATCATCGACCTGCGCGATCCGGCGGAATTCAAGAAGGAGTGCATTGCAAACTCCGTCAACATCCCCGCGACGCGCATTCAGAATGAGCTCGGGCGTCTTGACAAGAAGCGTCCCGTGCTGCTCGTCGACAACGACGGGCGCAAGGCGCGCATGGTCTCGCCGCTTCTGCGCGGGACGGGCTTTGCCCAGGTGTTCATTCTTGAGGGCGGCCTGGATGCCTGGCGCCGCAATCAGATGCCCTTTACCCGCTAAGCGCGGGGCCGGACAGATTTTTCATTGACCTCTTTCATTAGGAATAAACCCAAAATGGCAGAAGAAAACAACACCGCGGCCGAGCAGGCTCAGCCCGTGTTCCAGCTCATTCGCAGCTACCTGAAGGACGCCAGCCTCGAGATGCCGCACGCTCCGGAGATCTTCCTCGTGCAGCCCTCCGAGCAGCCCAACGTCGACATCCAGTTCGAGGTGAGCCAGTCGGCGCTTTCCATTCCCGACACCTATGAGATCGTTGTGCGCGGCACGATCACGGTCAAGATGAAGAACGGCGAGCAGGATCAGGTGATGTTCCTTGTCGAGGGCCGCCAGGCCGGCATCTTCGAGATGAAGAACCTGCCCGCCGAAGCGATCCAGCACCTTGCCAATGTCAACTGCCCCGCGATCGTCTATCCGTATCTGCGCGCAAACCTTGCCGACATCGTCACCCGCACGGGACTGCCGCCGGTGCACCTGCCCGAGGTGAATTTCGAAGGCCTGTATCAGCAGCGGCTCGCTCAGGCCAATGAGCAGGCAGAACAGCAGGCCCAGGCCGGCCAGGCTTGATCTGACGCGGCGGCTGCCCGGACAGGGCCTGTTTCCCAATGCAAAACAGGCCTCCGGAGCGGCTGATTTAAGCGAACAGACAGTGTTTGTGCACTAAAGTTGCCGGGTGACGCGGTTCGCGTTCCGGCAATTTTTCTTAGAGACGCAAGAGGAGCACCGTTCAAAATGCAAGCGTTCGAGGCCAACGGGAGAATTCGCATTGTCCTGATCGATGATCACACGCTCTTTCGCAGCGGGATCAAGGCGCTCCTGCAGCGCCAGTCCGATTTCGAAGTCATCGGTGAAGCTGCCGACGGACTCGAGGGCGTCAAGCTCGTCGAGCAGATGCGCCCGGATCTGGTGCTTCTTGACCTTGACATGCCGACCATGAAGGGGAATGAAGCGCTTGCGCAGATTCTCGAGACGCAGCCCGAGATGGCCGTTCTGATGCTCACGGTGAGCGAAGACGGCGATGATCTGGCCGAGTGCATGCGGCTCGGGGCGCGCGGATATCTTCTCAAGAAGATTGACGCGGATTTCCTTCTGCAGAGCATCCGGCATGCCGTGAACGGCGACTCGGTGATTTCGCCCGAGATGACGAGCAAGCTCGTGATGAAGCTGCGGCGCGAGTCGATCGCGCCTTCGCCTCAGGCAGGAATCGATTCGCTCACGCCGCGCGAGCGGGAGACGCTTGCCTGGCTTGCCAAGGGCGTGTCCAACAAGGAGATCGCCCGGGCGCTCAATCTTGCCGAGTCCACCGTCAAGGTGCACGTGCAGAGCGTTCTGCGCAAGCTTGGCATCAAGAGCCGCGTGCAGGCCGCGGTGTTCGCGGTTGAGCATCATCTGGACAGGATCGATTAGGAACAGGATCCGGCAGCTGCCCGTCCGGGGCAGCGAAGCGGCTGTCCGGGCAAGTTTCACGGAAGCGTTTTTCTCGTCCTCGAGAAAACCAATCCGATTGTCTTGACGATGATTTCCATATCCAGCAGAAAACTTGCTCTGTTCACGTATTCCAGTTCGAGTCCCTGCCTTTTCCCTGCCAAAAACGTCGCGGTGCCTCCGGAACTGGTCTGCCAAAGGCCGGTCATTCCTGCCCGCATGGACAGCAAGATGCCCTTGTTTGAGCCAAACCACTCCAGTTCCTCTTCTGAGATGGGGCGGGGCCCGACAACACTCATGTCTCCCAAGAGAACATTGACGAATTGGGGGATCTCATCCAAATTTGTCGAGCGAAGAATTCGCCCGAGTTTTGTCACCCTCGGATCGTCAGGAATCTTTCGTTCCTGCTTCCAGAGAAGATACTGTGCCGCAGAAAGGTGCTTCTCGACGTTGTCGCTGTCGGGCACCATGGATCTGAATTTCAGGATCCGAAATTTACGTCCATGGTAAGTCATCCGCTCCTGGGAGTAGAGGGGATTTGCTTTTGTGTCTCTCCACACCAAAAGAGCGACGATCAGGCAGGGGAGGAACAGGGCGATCAGAACGCCCAAACTGAATGAAATATCAAAAAAACGCTTTGCAAGCAGGTAAACAGTCCCTTTTGCCGCCGGATATTTGTCAGGTGGCAGTGCGGTGCATGGAGATCCTGCCTGGTCAAGTTCTCTTTTCAGCTCCAGCCCCAAGAGATGAGCTGGGCCTCCGGATGCAAGGCAAGGAACAGTTCCTTTCGATTGCTCCATGGCGTCAGCCTTGTCAGCGATACCTGCAACGATTTTTCTGGTGCATGCGGGCATGTGAATCTTTCAGTTGATCGTCTGCCCTGCAGGACAGAAAAATGAATCCTCATTCTTCTGTGAGGCATGTGCTGCATGCAGCCAATTCTCAGAGGTTCAGCCGTGGACCTGGAACTGTCTGCGCTGCAAGGAGCGCGCGATCAACAAGGCAAAGTTAGACATCCCATGCCTGCGCAGTTTGCGTCAGAGAAGGATGTTTCGATTGCATGATACGCGATCACGTTGTGATACGCAATCAGACAAAATGCGCTATGGAAAGCACTGTAACCATTGGCTGGGGAAGGGGATTTTTGATCGGAGATGCTTAGATAGGAGCATTTAGCCCAGACGCACCTTTTTCAGAAGTGCTGTCGTGGATCTCTGGTGCTCGAACGCGACCGTGACGGTCTTTGCGCCCCAGGTGGCGACGAGCCTGGCTTCGGGAAGATCCTCGATGCGGTAGTCGCCGCCCTTGACATAAATGTCTGGGCGAGCCTCCCCGATCACCTTGAGCGGCACCTTGTCTTCAAAAATCACCACGAGATCCACGGATTCGAGCGCGGCAAGCACGGCGGCCCGGTCCTGTTCAGCGTTGATGGGGCGATCATCGCCCTTGCCGAGCATCTTCACGGAACTGTCGGAATTGACTGCGACGATGAGGCTCCCGCCCAGGCTCCGCGCCTGCGCAAGATACGTCACGTGTCCCCTGTGCAGGATATCGAACACGCCGTTTGTCATCACGACGGGGTCGGGCAGTGCACGGGCTCTCTCGGCAAGCTCATCAAACGAGACGATCTTTTGTTCGAACTGGGGGGCGGGCAGTCGTGTGGACATGGGCAGAGCGGCAAAAAAAGTGAAAGAATCCGAAAGCAATCCCTTCGGGGCTTTGTGCGAGGAGTATATCGGCTGTTCCGGCTCTGCGCCTGATCAGCGTAGAAAGGTGTCGCTAACAAGGAGATCCGCAAATGTCCGTTTTTTCCCGAATCAGGCTCTGGCTCGCGCTGTGCGCGGCGGCTGGCGTTCTTGCCGGATGCGCGCATCCGCAGCTCATGGACATGGGAGAGCCGAGCGCCAAGGTTGTGAGCGAGCTGGGCGAGCCTGCCGCCAAGACCCCGATGCCTGACGGCACGGTGCGCTACACGTACTCGCAGCAGCCCTTCGGGCAGGAAGTATGGTGGCTCTTCTTTGACAAGGACGGAAAGCTCGCATCGCGCGAGCAGGGACTGCAGGAGAAGTACTTCACCATTCCCAAGATCGGCG
>ODAI011960050.1_pt1 | contig 13551 bp, 9 predicted proteins | sample 1539321 | NCBI WGS metagenome assembly ODAI01 (sample SAMN02144231, study PRJEB22623) | gut metagenome | biome: sheep rumen | host: Ovis aries | place: New Zealand
AGAAACCGGAGATAAATATTTTAAAGGAGAAATAGATGGTGTTATTGTAATTGATGCATCCAAAAGAGAGTTGAATGATTTTTTAAATAGATGTGATATTAGAAATTATGCGATACCAACAAAATATTATTTTATGGACAGTATCGACGAGCAGGAAATTCAAACAATTGTAAGGCCTTATGGAGATATTCCGGCAGAATTATCACAAATAGAATTTCATTTGGCTGATCATTGTAATCTTAATTGTGCGGGGTGTGCCCATTTCTCTAATATTGTTCCGAAGCCTGTTTTTGCTGATTATGAACAATTTGTCAGAGATTTAACCAGATTAAATGAATTATTTGAGTATATATCTGAATTTTATCTGTTAGGTGGGGAGCCACTGCTAAACAAAGATATTGATATTTTTATGCAAGAACTTAGAAAACAAATGCCTCATACTCAAATAATTGTTGTGACAAATGGTTTACTAGTTTTACAAATGAAAAATGAACTTTTAGATGTTTTTAAAAACACTAAGTCAAGGTTGTCAATATCAAATTATAATTGCCTGGATACTGAAAAAATAAAAAAATTTTTAGATGACTCAGGAATTGATTATGAAATACGTTATGGAAGAGATTATTTTGCTAAATATTTAACTGAATCTAATGACGGTGATATTAATGATATTTTTGATAAATGTCCCAATAGAAGATGTCATTTTTTAGGTAAAGGAGAAATAGCGGTATGTGGTCAGCCTTTTTACATAAAGTATTTTAATGAATATTTTAATGAAAAATTTTCAGATCGTGGAGCTATCTCTTTATATGATGAGACGGACGGGAATACAATATTGGAGAAAATGTCGAAACCTATTGAAGCATGTCGTAATTGCACATATTTGGTTCCGACAGAATGGAAAGTGACAGATAAAGTTGCGTTGAAAAGCGACTGGATTGCACGGTGATTATTATGGGTGAAAGGAAGAAAAAATGAAATTTATAATTCTTTGTCCGGAAAATTTATGTACAGGTGGAACAGAACTGGCACATCAGTTGTGTGATGCAATCAACAAAGATGGTCTTGATGCGTATATGTATTACATTAATATAAAGACTGGTGATGACAGGCCTGTAGATGTTGATACCCCGGACAAATTTAAAAAATATTGTGACAAGCACATAAGAGATTATTCTGAAGTAAATATGTCAGAAGATGTTTTTGTTGTTCCAGAAGCACTTACTGACTGGGCTTTTTCGTTTAGAGAGGGCAAGGTATGTATTTGGTGGATGAGCGTTGATAATTTCAGACATAAAGATGATCAAAGGTATATAAGACTCCTTGATTATGTGTCAATTTATCATTTGATACAGTCGGAATATGCAGCAGATTTCTTGAGGAAAAAGGGAATAAATGAAGATAAGTTAGTCTGGCTTTCGGATTATATAAGCGATACATATTTATCAATACAGTCATCTCCTGAGAATAAAAAGAATGCTATTTTATATAATCCGCAAAAGGGGTATGAAAATATAGAACCATTAATAGAAAAAATAAAATATGCTGAATGGATACCACTTAAAAATCTCAGTGAAGCAGAGATGATAGAAAAAATGAAAGCAGCTAAAATTTACATTGATTTTGGCAAACATCCTGGAAAAGACAGAATTCCCAGAGAAACTGCTATATGTGGTTGCTGTGTAATTACAAATAAATGTGGAAGTGCCGCTTTTGAAGGGGATGTTCCAATTGGTGAAGAATATAAATTTGAAAATCAAAAAGATATTGATGCCATAGAGAAAATGATTCGTTCAATTTTTGATGAATATTTAAAACACTATGAAAAATTTGAATCATATAGAGATTTTATCAGACAGGAAAAAGAGTACTTTATGATAGATGCTAAGGGATTTACAAATCTTTTTATAAAATAATATTTGTTGAATAGTATAGGAATATTATATGAAAATTCTAACTCTTAAATGGGACTGTTTTGGATACAATCACATAAGGAACGCATTTAAAAGAGCAGGATTTGCGCTTTGTGAGGTCGATTTTCCGAGAGATAAGGAAGACGCAAGAAACAGCGAAGTGCTTGCAAAGATAGTTGTAGAAGCAATCCAAAAGAACAATGCAGATGCAGTTTTTTCTTTTAATTATTTTCCGGTTGCGGCTATTGCGGCAGCTGCTTGCAGGGTTAAATACATTTCCTGGACTTATGACAGCCCTTACATTTTCCTTTATTCAAAGACGATAGAATTTCCGACAAATTATGCTTTTGTATTTGATAAGAGTGAATATTTCAATTTAAGACAAAAGGGCGTAAATACTGTCTATTACATGCCGATGGCAGCTGATACGGATTATTTTGATTCGATTGAAATGACAGAATATGAAAAGAAAAAATATTCTGCAGATATTGCGCTCATTGGCTCTATGTATACAGAAAAAAGGCATGATTTAATCAGACATTTTGAAGGGCTTGATGACTATACAGCAGGATATCTTGAGGGGATAATGGATGCCCAGAAGCAGATATATGGTACATCCATTCTTGAAAAGAGTATGACACCGGAGATAATTAAAAATATACAGAAGGTATGTCCGATGTTTGAGTCCGGGGATGGTATTGAAGATGCTGCCTGGGTATTGTCAAATTATTTTGTCGCGAGGAAATTAACCTCATTAGAACGCTCAGATATGGTTAAAGCCTTATCAGATAGGTATAGAGTGGCATTGTATACACCTGAGAAGACTCCTGATTTGCCGAAGGTAGACAATCGCGGAACTGTTGAATATTACAAAGATTTTCCAAAGGCGGTAAAAAATGCAAAGATAAATCTGAATATATCACTTAGGAGTATTGTAACGGGGATTCCGTTAAGAGCTTTTGACATAATGGGATGTGGCGGATTTTTGCTGACAAATTATCAGTCGGATTTTAATGATTACTTTATATCCGGTGAGGATTACGTGTATTTTGAAAGCAAGGAAGATCTTGTGGAGAAAGCAGGATATTACCTTGAGCATGATGAGGAACGAATCAGTATAGCAAATTCAGGATATAGAAAAGTAAGAGAAAACCATAACTTTGATATAAGGGTAAAGGAAATTATCAAAATCGCAGGCATGGTGTAACCGGGGGTGAATGTGAAAAATATTCTTTATTATTCATGGGATGAGATGATAAAAAATGATGCAATAGAGAGTTTGATAAATTCAGGCTATCGCGTTTCGGAATACAGGTCTGCTTTTGATAAGTATGACTTTGATGAAAAAAACATCTTATCATTAAAAAAGAAGATTGATAATGACGGATCAAAGCCTGATGCTATTTTTTCTTTTAATTATTTTCCGGACGTTTCAAGGGTGGCTCTGGAAAAAGGTATTCCTTATTTTTCCTGGGTTTATGACAATCCGCATTTGACGCTCGAATCGGAGACTCTGGGAAATGAAACAAACAGAGTGTTTTTGTTTGACAGCAGTCAGGTTGAAAAGTATAGGGGAGAAGGAATAAAAAATATATTTTATAGTCCGTTACCGGCAAAGATAGTTATAAATAATAATCCCAGATACAGCCATGATGTATCATTTGTAGGGACTATGTATGATGGCGATAAAGATCAGTATGGACTCATAAAAAACATTCCGGATAAGTTAAAAGGCAGACTTGATGGAATAGTTGTGGCCCAGCACTTAATACACGGGTGTGACATTATCGACGGAGCCATAAAGGGAATTGAGTCAGAAATCAGAAGACATATAAAAACATCTTTAGGAGAGCACTACAGAAAATCTGATATTGATATTTTTTCAGATATTATGCGTAAGCGCGTGACCATGTTTGATAGGATCAGGACTATGCATATATTGGGAGAAAAGTTTAATGTTGATCTGTATTGTGAAAAAGATCATCCGGAATTGCCTGTTAAATATAAAGGTGTTGTTGCCAATAAAGAATTACCGGCACTTATGAATTCAAGCAAAGTTAATTTAAATATTTCATTAAGATCAATCAGAAAGGGAATACCATTAAGAGTGATGCAGATCCTCGGGTCAGGAGGATTTTGCCTGACAGATTACAAAGAAGATATGGATGGACTTTTTGAAGATGGCAGAGATATTACATGGTTTAATTATGAAGAAGAGATGATTGAAAAATGTGATTATTATCTGAAACATGACAATGAACGCTGTAAAATAGCACAATCAGGTCAGACCACTGCAATAAAAGAACTATCGTATGAAAAATTAATGGGGGATATTTTTAATAAGATATGAGCAAAGAAACAAACAGACTGGCGATGTACATAATATGCTGCCATGTAGATAAGCCAATGGAAGAAGGGGACTTGAAATCAAAATACAATATCCCTCTTCAGGCAGGTGCAGCATTAACAGACAAGAGAATATGTGAGCTTAACGATTATGATGGCTTTAAGGAAAGTATCTCAGACAGAAATAAGAGATACAGTGAGATGACGGCCATGTATTGGATCGGTAAGCATATAAACACTGAGTATGTGGGTGTAGGACATTACAGGAGAAGATTCCTTTTAAGTGATTCCGAACTTGATAAGTATATGGATAAAGGTTTTGATATTATCACAACCAGGAGTTACCCATTACCTGAAATTGTTACTGAAAACTACAGAGTGACGTATTATTCCAAAGACTGGGATCTCTTTATGGAAATACTTAAAAAGCATGCATCGGGTGATATGGATCTGGCACATGAGGTATTTGCAAAAGATCATATACATCCATGCAATATGAATATATTTAATGCAGATACATACAGAGAATACTGGGAATATGTATTTCCTATTCTTGATGAATTCTATAAACGGAGTCCCTGGAAAAAAGATGTATATCAAAGACGAGATGTGGGATTTATAGGAGAGAGACTCTCATCTCTGTTTGTTGAGAAAAAAATCAGAGAAGGCGCAAGAGTATATGAGGCACCGTTCAGAGACCTGAGATCAAAGACATGGTCCCCGGAGGACGAATGTGATCCGGGGGATTTTGATGCAGTATATAAAGCCTGTGAAAAGTTCTATCTTGCTGATGATATCACAAAATGCCGTCTTATGGTTGCAGAAGCAATTAAAAACGGTGGGATAAATGATAATCGGATGAGAACACTGTTGTATCTTTTCAGGGCAGCAGTAAAAGAACAGAGTTTATATACAGAAACATTTCTGGAGTATTTGCCACAGCAGTGGAAAAAAGATTTGAATACGCTTGTTTCTGCATTTGAAGGTGTGGGTGTTCTTGCCAAGATACTCTCGGGAGGCGTTAATCCGGAAGCAAAAGCCATGTATGATGAATTCATGAATGCTACGGGATTCTCTGAGGCTGTATTTAAAATGCAGTGTGAAATGAGTGGTGTAAGTGAAGTTACATATGAGCTGGTAAATAATATAAATCCTGTTCTGGTAATCGTTCCGGATGATATCTGTTATGGAACTCTTAAAGAAATGGCAATCCGGATCGGAGAAAGTCTTGGGAGAAAAGGGGAGTATGTATATTATTCAAACAATCCCGGGTTTAATACTTTGTTGTCTAAAGTCGGTAACAACTGGAAAATGATCATAGGAGTTCAGACGAGCAGTCTTAATTCTGAGTACTTTGCCGGTATGAACAGTATTCCCAAAATTCAGATAATCATGGACAGTTCGTATTTTGTCCCTGATCTGTTTGTGCACGCTTCCGAAGATTATCATTATTTCTTTCATGATGAGAATTATGCAATATTTGCCGAAAATCAATATGGTTTAAAAAATGTCAATTTGTTTGTGCCGGGATTTGAAATCGGTGAAGAGGCTGTTTACAAAAAGAAATATGACTTTTCGTTTATAGGAACCTATAAGAAGCCGGCAGATACAGAAGGCAGATGGGAAGATAAAGAATCCTATGATCTGTATGATTACATAATAAATAATCCCAAACTTTGTTATGAAAAAGCAGTACGCTGTTACTACGAAAGCAAAGGTCGTAATGACCTGACAGACAATCAGATAAAAGATTTACTTTGGAACAAGCGTGATGTTTTATTTGTGGCATGTGATTACTGGAGGGACAGAGTCATCAGGACATTGCTTTTGGGTGATATTAGGCTGGATGTGTTTGGTGAGAGCTGGAAAAATTATGAGGGAAAAGGGAAGAATAATCTGATTATCCATAATGAACTGAAACCGGAGGAAGCCATCGTTGCCATGAAGAAGAGCCGTTTGTCTCTTAATATCATGAGCTGGCATAAGGCCGGCCTTACAGAGAGGGTGATTAATATTATGGGCGCAGGAGCAGTTGCCGTCTCGGACGAAACTACACGTATAAGAGAATTGTTTAAAACAGAAAATGATGCCAATCAGGAAATTGCTTTATTCAATCTCGATGATATTGATAAGTTGCCGGCGCTTGTAAAGTCACTTTTGCAGGATGAAGAAAAGCAAAAAATGATATCGTCAAATGCCAAAAGCAGGATTGTAAATGACTTTACCTGGGATCGTATGACAGATGAGATGATAAAAAATATTGCAAACGGCTGATATGAGTTTTTAAAGGAAAAAAGATGCTTAAAGAAAAGTACAAAGAACTGAGAAAATTTAAAGAAGAAAACTTAAAAAGTCTTATTAATATAGCCTCTGTCATGGCAGATAAATATCCTGATACCCCTGATGATTTGATAGCCGGTGATCTTGGACAGTATCAGCAGGCTCTTATTGCGTTTGGTGAAAAACTGGAAAAAGAATTTGCTCTGTATGACAGCCCGTATATTAAAACTCTGGAAGGATGCTGTGAGGATCTGTTTAACTATTCTGAAGGAAAAGGTAAAGAATATCTCTCTAAGTTAAAAGAGAAGCTTATCCTGCTAGATAAGGAACTTGATGATGATAACTTAAATAAGAGTTATTATACAAGCATCGTGCTTATAGCAAAGGATGAGGATCGCTATATCAGAGAATGGCTTGAATATCACCGTATGGTCGGGATAGACCATTTCTATATATATGATAACGAAAGTCGGCCTTCTTTTAAGAGAATATTGGAAAAATACATTGATTCCGGATTGGTAACATATATTGATTATCCCGGAAAACTGATGCAGATGAATGCATATAATCATGCTCTTAAACATTTTAAATTTGAGACGGAATATATGGCATTTATTGATGCGGATGAATTTCTGGTACCTGTTAAATTCAAGACAATACCGGAAGAAATCGATTTTATAATCAGCCATTATTCAAAGCGTAAATTTAAAGTTGACTGGGAGCCCGGAGGGATTGCAGTCAACTGGAGATGGTACGGATCGTCATATCACAGAGAAAAACAGGAAGGATTACTGATAGAGAATTATATTTATAGGGCAGAAGATGATTATGATCAGAATGCTCATGTTAAAACAATATGTAATCCGAGGCTTGCAATAGCATTTGAGGGACACCCTCACAGCTGCACTTATCAAAAAGGGTATTTTAATATAAGCGAAATGGGGTCGTATGTACCGGGGGCATTTTTCTATGACAGTTCATGCAGCCATCTGCGTATCAATCATTATCACATGAAATCTGAGGAGGAATTCATAGAGAAATGGCATCGTGGCTGGCCAGACAGAGTCAGAACATTTGATGATGATGAGCAGCTCAGGCGTGATTTCAGGTCGGAGGAAGCAGAATGCAACAAGGTTAAAGACGATATTATGGAAAAGTATGTTGATGAATTAAAGAAACGAATTGTCTGAAACAGAATGAAGATACTATTTTACAGATACAAAAGCATATTTGAACCGGATTGTTATGATGCATTTACTTCTTTTGGAATAGAGGTTGATGAATTATATAACGGCAAAGAAAATGATGCTGATTCTTTTTCGCTGGCTGCGAATATGATCAATGATGCGGCATTAAATGGAAAGCCGTATCTTTTTGTGCTCAGTATCAACTTCTTTCCTATACTTTCGGATATCTGTCAAAAGCTGGGAATAATTTATGTGTGCTGGAGTGTTGACTGCCCAGTAAATGAACTGTTATTCAACCAAATTAAAAATCCCTGTAACAGGGTGTTTTTGTTTGATTACTCCCAGTACCAAAGATTTTCAAAATATAATCCGGGGCATATTTACTATCTTCCTCTCGCAACAAATGCAGAAAGGATGCAGGAGTCAGTTGCCAAAATCAATGAATCCGACATAAAAAGATTTTCATCGGATATCTCATTTGTGGGTTCATTATATAACGAGAAGAATCATCTCAAAGGTATTAACTTATCAGATAAAACAAGAGGATTTATTGACGGACTGATCGCTGCACAGCTCAAAATATTTGGTTGCAATTTCATTGAGGAGTCCTTGACAGATGAGGTAGTAAAGGAAATAAAGGGAGACGGCAAAACCGCTGAGGAATCGTTTGTAGAGCCACTAGACAGATATGTGATCGCTCATACTTATATAGGTTCTGAGATTACGGAAAGAGAGAGAATAGAGATCTTAAACAGTCTTGCAAAAAGATTTAAGGTTGATCTGTACACTCAATCTGACTGTAGCAATCTGTCGGGCGTAAATGTAAAAGGACCTGCAAACAGCGTTACGGAAATGCCTAAGATATTTAATTTATCTAAAATAAACCTGAATATCACAATGCGTCCTATACAGACAGGCCTTTCTCTAAGAATATATGATGTACTCGGATCCGGAGGATTTTTGATAACAAATTATCAGAGTGAAATCCCCAATTTGTTTGAAATTGGAAAAGATCTGGTTGTATATGAATCAATTGAAGATCTGATAGATAAATGTGATTATTATCTTGCGCATGATAAAGAAAGAAAAGAAATAGCTCAAAACGGATATAGAAAAGTAAAGGAATATCATAATTGTAAAAACAGAGTCAGAACTATGATAGAGTTAATGACAGTGGAGGGGTGATAACAAATATGAAGAGCAATGAACCTGAAAAATATACGACAATAATCGTTATTACGCCGAAGGATTTTCCGAGGCTGGTACGTCATTATAAAAGACTTGTGGCCAATATTCCTTCAGATCGTTTTCTGTTTATATCAGGGGATGGTATAGAAGAGGAACTTGTAAGGGCAGATCTTGGCGATAATGTAAGTTTTGTAAACGAGAATGACTTGCTTACCTTTGACAGTGTCAGAGACTGTATGAGTGAGCATCTTAAAAGTCTGCTCGGAAATGAACCTGTTCCAAGAGGTGCAGTGGGATGGTACTATCAGCAGTTTCTCAAGATGGAGTATTCGAGAATATGCGAGGATGAGTATTACATGACATGGGATGGCGATACCATACCGTGTGCTCCTTTTTCGATGTTTCAGGAGGGCACCGGTGCTCCTTATCTCGATCTTAAGCAGGAGTATCATGCTCTGTATTTTGAGACACTTGAAAAATTGCTTCCGGGAATGAGGAAGGTAATAGGTCAGTCGTTTATTTCTGAGCATATGCTGTTTAACGTGAAAATAATGCGGGATTTAATTGCTAAAATTGAAGCAAATGACAGGATATCGGGTGAAAAATATTGGGAAAAGATTATCCATGCAATCAGGCCGGAACATATCTGCGACAGCGCATTTAGTGAATTTGAGACATACGGAACTTATGTAGCATTAACGAATCCGGACCTTTATAAACTTCGTGAATGGCATTCTTTCAGGCTTGCCGCATCGTTTTTTGATCCCGATACGATATGCGACAGAGATTTTGAGTGGCTGGCAAGAGATTTTCATGCGATTTCTTTTGAAAAAAATCAGTTTGTCAGAGAAGATAATAAAAATCTGTTTGATAATCCTGAGTATCAGAAAAAACTGTCAGCAAGGCAGATGCTTGAGATAGCTCAGGAGGAATTTAAAGGTGGCTATGTAGAGGTATGGGGAAATACAGGAGGTAATGTGGGGCTTGACCCGCTGGCTCAAAATAAGACTGTTGAGTCTGCGATACCGGAGGATATAGTTATAGCCGGATTTGGAAATGAGAGGCTTGAAAAGGGTAATATTAATCAGGCGTATCTATGTTATGAGCAGGCCACTTTCTTATGTGACGAGGAGAACAGAAAAAATGAATATAAGGAAAAAATGAAAGAAATTGCCGGCAATCCGGATTTTTCTGTAAAGCCTGCATCAATATGCATTGTTTCATATAATGCGAAAAAGTACATGGAGGAATGTATCAGAAGTATAAAATTTACATGTCCTCATGATTCGTATGAAATAGTAGTTGTCGATAATGCATCGACAGATGGAGTGACCGATTACTTAAAGAGCATTGCAGATGATTTAACACTTGTTGTATCAGACAGAAATCTGGGATTTCCCGGAGGATGCAATTGCTGTATCAAATATTCGAAACCTGATAATGATATTTTCCTATTGAACAATGATACCAGATTAACTCATAATGCGTTGTTTTGGTTAAGATACGGTCTTTATGAAAGTGATGATATAGGCGCAGCCGGATGTATGGGATCGTTTGCCGGAAATAATCAGATGGTAAATCTTGGCACCGATAATGTTGCGGAAATTGTAGAGTATGCCAGAAAAAATAATGTCATATCAGATAATCCATATGAAGAGAAAAGCAGACTATGCGGATTTGCGATGATTATCAGAAGGTCGGTGCTTAATAAAGTAGGGCTGCTGGATGAGGCATTTACTCCGGGGTATTATGAGGACGATGACCTGTCAGTCAGGATCAGAGAAGCCGGATACAGACAGATCGTTGTGCATAACAGTTTTATCTATCATAAGGGAAGTGAGAGTTTTAATTCAAATCCTGACAGTAAAAAACAGCAGGAATTAAATAAACTTCTTATTAGAAATCATGAATACAGTAAAAATAAAAACGGTTATGATAATCTGTTTGCTGCCGCTGTTTTTCAATCAGAATTAAATGTATTATCAGAATTATACAAAGCAAACAAGAGAGATTTTTCTCTGCTTGAAATAAACTGTGGTAGTGGAAATTTTCTGTCTCATGTTAAATATCTGTTCCCGGAAGCAGAAATATATGGAACTACGGCTTTAAAAGCAGAAAAAGAGCATAGTGTGAAAAATATTCCAATATCGATCTATAAACCTGGGACAGATGATAATCCGTATAAAGATATGTGTTTTGATTATGTCATTGTCAGAGTAGTTGATTACGGAGAAGGAATTGAAAAAACGCCTGGATATATTACGCCTGAAATAGCAAAAGAATTATTTGCGGGAATTGTTAAGGAAAAAGGCAAACTACTGTATTTAACTGACTGATATAAGTATACGCAAAAGGATTAAAAATGATAAAAGTATCGATTATTGTACCTGTATACAATGCTTCAAAAACATTAAACAGATGTCTGCAGAGTCTCGTAGGACAGACATTATCCGAAATAGAAATAATTGCTGTAGATGACTGCTCATCAGATGACAGCTGGGATATATTGCAGGCCTGGGAAAGCAAATATCCCGAAAAGATGATTATTATTAAAAACCAGAAAAATCTCGGCGCCGGTGGAGCAAGAAACGAAGCTCTTAAATATGTTCATGGGGAATATATCGGCTTTTGTGACAGTGATGATTATGTACATACCGATATGTATAGGGCTATGTATGAAGAAGCAGTAAGAGGCGATTACGATTTTGTTGACTGCGGATATCTTGATGAGAAAGAAGATAAGGGATATCTAAAAACCGGAGATAACTGTACAGGGGTATTGAACGCTGTAAAAAGAAATGAATTAATTGCTGCTGGCGGATATCTGGTAAGCCATATTTTTAAATGGGAATTATTCGATGGCATTACATTCAGGGAGAATATCATTCTTGAAGATATGGAAATACTTATGGAACTTATATTAAAGGCAGATAAGATAAGCAGTGTTAAAGAAATCTTCTATATGTACTGTTTTTATGAGAATTCTTCTTCAAGAAAGCAGGATCCTAAAAGATATTATAATGCTATTATAAATGCCGTCGATGCAATAAAAGACAAAGTGATTTCGAGGGTAGATTATGAAGATGTCAGATCTTCCGTAGAATACGCTGTCACATATTTATTGACACTTGGCACGATTAATCTTCTTGATAAGAATAATGGCCTGTCACAACGGGAAAGAAATATAATGTGTACTGAAATTAAAAAAAGAAGAGATTTATTAATTGGTATTCCGGTGAAGAAAAATGAATATAGTATCAAAAAGATTCCATTAATTGACTCGGATTTGCTATTTGATTTATAGGTTCTAGTTTATCTAATTTTTGGGGATGGGTTGACGGATTTATATGTTTTTAGATAAAAATAATTATGATAAGAAAGATTGGAATAATGTCATTTTTTTAAATGAATTTTATGAGTATTGCTATATGGAAAGCATGCATTATTTCCAAAAACAATTAAAAAACACAGAAATTATAATAACGGGATTAAGCTATGGATTAGATGATATTGATACTGGATTAATAAATAGACCAGCAATTAATTTTTCAATGCATTCACAAGATTTGTATTATGATATCAGACATATATTAATGGCAATTTCTGATGATACAAATAAAACAATAAAAGACTGTATTTTTACACTTGGCTATTACAGTCTTTTTTATGATCTATCGAAATCATCAAATAAAAATAAATGTGCATTCGCTTATTATCCGTTGTTTGATGATTTGCATAATTTCTATAATACAAACGAAAAATTAGGTAAAATAAGTACTCTATTAAAACAACCGAATTTTGTATATTTTTATCGCAATTATTTTATTAATAATCCTTCTTTTTATGGTCCGGCTATAAAAATGGGACAGACGGTATCCTCAGATATATTTGAGAATGGTGGGTGGGCAGAAATAAGTCAACAACAGAGATGGAAAGATGCTAAAGAACTGACAAATCATCATAACAAACATATTAATCATAATGAAACATTTATAGAAAATGTGAATAATTTAAGAGAAATTTTTTGTTTTCTTGAACAATCAAACATTCGAATTCACGTAATGGTAATGCCATTTTCAAAGGAATATTGTAATCTGATTAATCCACAATATAAAAGTATAATATTGGATACTTTAAATTCATTTGAACAAACGATTAATTTTATTGATTTTAATGATTATGATTTTTTTGACGAAGACGATTACCTTAATTCGGATCATTTGAATAAAAATGGTGCCAAGAAAATGTCCGGTATATTGAATAGCTTATTGTAGTAAAATAACAAGGAAAAACTAGAAATGAAAAAATATTCAATAATTGTACCCTGTAATAATTCTAATGATTATTTGGACGTATGTGTAAATTCTCTATTGAAACAGACTATTGGTTTTGATTCTCTTGAAATCATATTTATAGACGATAATTCGAATGATAACGGACATACTGTTAATAAATTAAAGGAATATGAAAACAAGTACCCGGATAATATAGTATTGATTCTTAATGATGAGAATATGGGGCCGGGAGGCTGCAGAAATATCGCGTTAGAGTATGCATCAGGAGAATATGTTGCATATCTGGACAGTGATGATTGGATTGATGATGATGCTCTGGAAAAACTATATCTGATAGCAAAA
>ODAI014380162.1_pt1 | contig 13549 bp, 13 predicted proteins | sample 1539321 | NCBI WGS metagenome assembly ODAI01 (sample SAMN02144231, study PRJEB22623) | gut metagenome | biome: sheep rumen | host: Ovis aries | place: New Zealand
CCTCAACGACCTTAAGATGCTCATGAACTACGATTATGATTCGCTGAACTGTTTCACACTGATCCTCTGTGGCGAGCCTTATCTGAATGCTACTCTTAAAAAACCGGTGCATGAAGCATTACGCCAGCGCATCTCTGCCCACTATGAATTCCAGGGCCTGTCCGATGAGGAGGTGCCGGCATATGTCCGCCATAAAATCCGCTATGCCGGCGGTTCGGACCAGATCATCGATACTGCAGCACTCTCAGCTCTTAATGGCATGTCACAGAATAACCCCAGAGTCATCGACAACATCATGTCCGATGCGATGACCATCGCTATGCAGTCAGAAAAACATGTCATTGATGCTGATGTGATCCTTGCTGCCGTCAACCACCAATCCTTTGCATAGGAGGTTCCCATGTCCATAAAGAAAAACCTTGACGGGCAGATCTACATCTTTACATGTCATACCCGCCATACAAAGAAGAAAGCCGAATGGATTGCCAGGCTTACCTGTATTTCTGCATCTGATTTTCCCTACGAAGCGATTGTATCTGTTGATGGATACTCCTATACTTTCCTGTTCGGTCATTACATAAATGGCTTTTTTTAGTGATCAGTTGCACAGTCTGAGCTCCAGGTTTGAGGAAAATAAAATGCCGTTTATGCCGCTCTTAATTCGCCGCATAACAGTCACCCACAAAGTTGTAGGTGGAATGATAGCGGATCTCAAGGATCGCATCCGGTACAGCATCCGAGAGCAGGACAAAATCCGAGGAATCATCTGACAGGATGACACTGTCTTCTGCCAGCACAGGGGAAGACAGGAACAGAACCGCCGAAAGGATCGCTGCAAGCAGCATGATCTGTTTCTTCATAAGTAAAAGTCTCCGTAAAAAACTGTATATGAATTCTTATTCAGGAACACCTCCGTGCTCTTTCCGTTTCACTTTCCATTCGGGAGACGGACATTTACGAGGTCAATCTTTGCCGGTTGACAAGTTCTGCAAAATAACCATTTTTACAAATCAGTTCCTCATAGGTACCTTCCTCGATGATGGCTCCCTGATCCATCACCAGGATACGGTCACAGTTCCTGACGGTGGAAAGCCGGTGGGCGATGACGATGCGGGTACAGTTAAGCTGATCAAGCGCGTCGGACACCTGCTTCTGGATCTGGTTATCCAATGCACTGGTTGCCTCATCCAAAAAAACGACAGCTGGTTTCGGTGCGACAGCTCTTGCGATAAGCAAACGCTGTTTTTGTCCGCCGGACAGGACGCGCCCACCGTCCGGTATCGGCGTGTTCATTTTCAAAGGAAGAGACCGTATATCATCCTCAATACCTGCAATCCTCGCGGCTGCCCAGGCATCCTCCTCGGTAAGACCCTCACCGGATACGGTAATATTGGAAAAGATCGTACCCTGGAAGCAATCTCCGTTTTGCAATACCGTACCTATCTTCCTGCGCAGCGATGTAAGATCCATCGTGCGGAGATTCTTTCCGTCATAAAAAATATCCCCCTCATCAGGCTGTTCAAATCCGAGCAGTAAACGGATGAGGGTACTCTTACCACATCCCGAAGGACCGACGATGGCTACACATTCACCGCTGTGGATCTGAATACTCAGGTTCTCAAGCACGGGCGGTGTTTTTTTATCATACCGGAATGAAATACCATGAAGAGAAATATTTCCTTTTAGATTCCGTACAACCTCTTTCCCTTCTCCGGTTTCCGGTTCCAGGTCCATAAGAGGTTTCAGGATCCGAAGCACAGGAAGGGCATCGGCAAACCCCGCCGCATTGCCGCTTATCATAATCAGGGCCCCGGTGAGCATCTCATAAGAGCATAAAAAGGCATAAAAGGCACTCGGCGGCACAGCCGCCGATGCGCCGGCATAAAACATGATGATCGTCCCAAGAAGCAGTATAACAGGAGTCAGTGCACCATGGATCTTCAGTATCAGCGGCGGATTATAAACTGTCTTTGCTGCCTTCTGAAAGACTCTTGCCCACACGGAAAACGCACGGCTTTCCGCGCCGGAAAGAGTGATCTTCTGTATGCCGCTCATCATGGTGTAGGTCAATCCGGATTCTTCAGCCTGATCGTTCATTCTCTCTGTACTGACGCGGAACTGTTTCCAAATGACCTGCGTATACAAAAGCACAAGAAAAACAGTTATCCCCAGCGCGATCGCCGCCGGTCTGGGAGCAAAAGAGAACATCTGGAAAAAGCAGGCAAAGGAACACGCAGCCGTCAGCATCATGGAAAGAAACATGTTGATCAATATCTTCAGGCTGCTGTACAGTGAACCGATCCTGCTTCCCATATCACCGGCAGACAATTCTCTTGTTATCCCCGCAGGTGAGGTAAGCGCACGCATCATGAAGGCAGCCTGCAGAGGGATGGCCACTTTTGTACTGATCCTTGCAAGGAGCAGCTGCTTCATGCTGGTGACCAGAAACGTGGCGGCTGTTACGATGACCAAAATCACGAATACCACGAAAAGAATATGTGTATCTCCGGTGACTGTTATATTGGAAAAAAGAAGCGCCGTCATAGCCGGAGTAACCATTCCGAGCAATACTGCCGCAAGTGTTGCAGACAAAAGCAGGATCAGCTCGGAAGCAGAGACAGATCTTAAAGCAAACTGCCTGATATCGTCAGAATCGATCCGCCTTGCCGGCAATGCCCTGTAGTATAAAACCGCTTCCGTATGGAACCTTCCCGCATTGGCCTTTGTGATCCGAATCCTTTTCCCGGTGGCCGGATCACGGAAGCTGTATCCGCCGGTCCCCATCGGTACCAAAGCAACACTGGTCCCATCTTCCAAAGCGCCCAGCATGATGCCTGTAGCCTGCTCATACCACTTTCCTTCCAGTCTGACTGTCCGCCACATGATCCCCTGAGGCCGGAAGAAGGTTTCCTGGTACCATTCCATCGTCAGGGCTGAGTCAGCTGAATATGGAAGACCAATGTTCAGGAAGGATCCCAGATCCTCAATGGCACGCAGTTCACGCAGTCTCTTACTGTCGGTCCGGTACGAGACCCGGTCTCCCATTACAGCTCTGCTCAGGTCATATACAGACTCCGCCAGCATTTCCTCTTCCAGTCTGGCCTTTTCCTTCTGTCTTTCATAAAACAGTCCCAATGATACCCTCCTGCTCCTTAGTCATTCACGACAAGGGAATAATAGAATCCGCCCAGTTCCATAAGCTCCTCATGTGTTCCGTTCTCTACGATCCTCCCCCCATCCAGAACAATGATCCTGTCGCAGTCTCTGACAGTTGAAAGCCTGTGGGCAACGATCAGGCATGTGATCCCCCTATTGCGGATGTTTTCAATCACACTTCTTTCTGTCGCAGCATCCAGTGCACTTGTCGCTTCATCCATGATGACTATCGAAGGATCTGTGACAAGCGCTCTGGCAATCTCTATCCTCTGTCTCTGCCCTCCCGAAAGATTCGCTCCGCCTTCTGAAATGACATGATTGTATCCGTTTTCTCTTGCCTGGATCTCATCATGAATAAGGGCATCTCTTGCCGCCAGGATCATCTCAAAGTCTTCGATGGAATTGTCCCACATTTTTATATTATTGGCGATCGTGTCATGGAAAAGCGCAATGTTCTGATCTATGACAGCCATCGAACCGCGCAGCTCCGTTTTTGATATCTCCCGCATGGGTCTTCCGTCATACCGGATTTCCCCCTCCCAGGGCCTGTAAAGGCCTGAAACAAGGGAAAGGATCGTCGATTTTCCGCAGCCGGAAGCGCCAACGATCGCTACGCTTGAACCGGCTTCTATCCTGAAGGAAATATCACGGATCAACGGTTCTTCCAGGGCTGCATAACCAAACGTAAGGTGATCCGCTTCTATGCTTCCATGGAGCTTTTCCGGCGTTTTCTCCGTGTCATCTCCCATGCAGGGATCATATTCCGGATAGCTCATGATGTCTTCGATCCGTTCCAGATCCGCTCTCATTTCCTGTATCATCTGTTCGGAATCTACCAGTTCCCCGGCCGGATTCATAAAGGCCGTAAGGTATGCCTGAAAAGCCACGACGCAGCCCAGTGTAAACTGCCCGCCGATTACCAGATAGACACCGCTGACCAGAAGAACAATATATGCCAGTTTCATGAGAATTCCAGGAATACTTCCGAGTATCTGGGATGTCCTCTCATAGCGGACATTCTGTTCATTCACACTTGCCTGATACCCGGCCCACCTCCCGAAAAAGGCGTTTTCAGAACCGCTTGCCTTGATGCTTTCGAGCATGCCAAATCCAGCCATGGAGCAGGACATCAGCTTTCCCATGCTGCGCTTCATGACCCTGACTATATTGCCCCGGCGGTTCGCGATATATCTGGATAATGCCAGATTGACAGCCACGATCGAAAGGCCGAATACGGACATCATCCGACTGTACCTGATCATAGCGGAAAAATAAAAAACATGATCAAGCCGTTGATGAGGAGCGGGACGATGCGCAGGATGACAGTCTCCGAAATTCTGCGGGTGGCTTCTTCATTCTGCTGCAGATCACCGGGATATCTCTGAAAGAAAAATTCCGCAGGTAGGTGAAAAAGATGCCACATGTACCCGGCACTGCCTTTTACCCCTAAAATTCCAAAGAGTTTCATCTGATAGACAGACTGCACGACCCCGACGACAAACTGCACCAGGCAGATCAGACCAAGCAGCAGCAGGAGCGGCAGGAGCCAGTCCGGATCTCTTCCGCTTAAAATCCGGTCCAGATAAACGCGGGACGCTGCAGGCAGCAGAATGGTCGACGCAGCAAGAAGGAAGGACGAAACCGCCACAAAGATCACCGTCCTGCGCTCACGGTAAAGGATCTCCTTCAGATACGAATAGATACTGCGAGGATTTCCGGAGGGTTCAAACTTTTCACCCGGCCGGAAACAAAGGCATAATCCGGTAAAGGCATCGTCAAAATCCCTCATGGATATTCTGACACTGCCGAGGGCGGGGTCATTGATAAAAACGGTATTTCCTCTTCTTCCGCACACGACTACGAAGTGTGTAAAATTCCAGTGCACAATGCACGGAAACGTGGCTTTTTCAAAAAATTCATCCGGTTCAAAGCGGTACCCCTGTGCCCAAAGGCCCATTATTCTGGCACTTTTCGCGATTGAGGACATCTTTGCCCCATCCCTGGATATGCCGCAAAGTTCCCGGATGCCCGATAGCGGCACCCATTTCCCGTAATAGGCCAGGATCATGCACAGGCTGGCTGCCCCGCATTCCATACTCTCCATCTGCATGCATACAGGTACCCTGGCTACTCCCTTTTTTCTCGGTGCCTTTATTCTTCCGCCCTTCATTTTGCACCTCTCTCTATTAAAAAAGAGATTGGTGCGATCCCGTCTGTATGATACTCTATTTTATACAGACCGTCTTTGAGTCCGCACTCAACCTGAACCGTTGAATACCAGTTTACACCGGACCAGGGCAGAAGAAACAGGATATCATAGGGAATATCCTGATCCAGATACAGCTCCGAACCGATCTCCGCAACAGTGCCTTCGTGTCCGTCAATATCCACCACGGAACCGATCCGGAAATCCTTCATCTCGTTCTGTGCAAAATATGCGGTGATCACACCGTTCTCACAGTGCCCTGCACCAACGATCACTGTCTCAACTTTTCCGAAAAAAAGCCAGATAAAAACCGCAGCAAGTACCAGAGCGGCACACAGAATCACAAGCCACGGGGCAACCCCCGTGGCTTTCAGATACTGATCAAGCTGCTCCGGATCTGCTGCTTTTTTTAAGTTCTTCTCTCTGAAGAGTTTCTTTTCCTCTGTAGACATCATTATAAAAAATATACCTGTTCAGTCAAACGGATCCGTTACCGTTCAACGGGGGAAGCCGCAAACAGTCGGGCTGTTATGCGCACAGCAGATGCACACGCATCCGCCCGCCGCTTCATCCAGTTCTTCATCAGAAATCTCGTTTGAATCTTCCTGTGTGACCGCTTCAAACTCTTCTTCCGTCAGAAGCACACCATACTTCTTCAGGACCTCGGTGCGTTTCTCCTTTGTGTCCGCTTCACGGATCTCCGTGATCATCTCTTCCTTCTTGTCTTCCGCAACTTTCGAAAGAATCAGTTCCATTTTTTCTTTGCGGGTCATCTTTTTTTCCTCCTGTAGAAATATATATATATATTTTACGTTTACATTTTCTTCCAGCAGCAGGGATCTTCGCCCTGCAGATCACCTGACACATTGTAGCCTACGGCTCTGCAGCCTCTACACCACTGCAGCAGTTCGCAGTCCCTGCACTTTTTGATATCCTTTACAGCCGCGTACCTTTGACACGCTTCACCGGTCAAAATCGTATGCAGACTCTCTGTCCGGATATTCCCGATGACGCTGTCCATCCGCCTGCAGGCCAGGACATCTCCGTTCGGCAGGATCGTACACCCCTGCCCCAGATGACAGCCGTCGAAGATGACGTCCGGATGCGTTTTGGAAAACTCTGTCGGCTGAAACTCTCCCAGTTCATACCAAAGAAGCCGGAACAGATGTTCCTTAAACAGAAATTCCGTCCTGCAGCCTTTTTCCCGGTATTCTTTTGCTTTCCTGTAATACCGCAGAAGGAAATCCCTGTATTCTTCGGGGGTGGGATAGCTGTCCTCCGCCTTTTCGGGTGACGTCGCACAGTATCTGGCGAAAGTAAATCCAAACGCATGATGCTCTGCCGCAATATCCATGCAGGAAAGGATGTATTCCAAATTTTGCCTGCTGACCGTCGCCATCAGATCCGAATTTATCCCGGCGTCATTTAGAATCTTCACTCCCCGAAGCGTCGCAGCAAAGCTGCCCGGTTTGCGCATATAGTCATGGAATGCGCTCAGTCCGTCCAAGGACTGTTGATATACCATGCATCCCAGCTGGTAAAGTCTTGTGCAGACCTGAGGCGTCAGATGGAACGGATTGCCCATGATGATCCAGCGGATGCCTCTCCTGTGCAGTTCCTCCGCAAACCGCCAAAAATCCGGATGTAAAATCGGATCTCCGCCACTGACTGCCAAAAACGGCTCCGATGCTTTGATCACGGCATCCCGGGTGATCTCCTCAAGGGTCTGCATCAGCTGCTCCCATGACGTTGACATGCATTTAAGCTTCGCGTCCTCGGCAAACAGATAACAGTGTTTACAGCGCTGGTCACAGTTATCCGTAATATGCCACTGATACGCAAAGTTGGGCCTCATGAGTTCTCCCGCGTAATACCGGCTTTTCTCGGAAATCCGGATGAGGGCATGGCAGTCCCGGATGTGCTGTTCCCGCACGGACAGGACAAAGGCCGGCACATCGACATAGGCTATCTTTTCCGTATAACCGTATTCGGCGTGATAGAACGGAAGCCCTAAGTTAAAGGATGCCTGCTCAAGCGCGCAAAGCATTTCCCTGTCACACCCCGCTTCGGCCAGTACTTCCAGCATTTTCTCTTTATATGGGAGATGCCCAAAGCGGTTTTTTGTATGAACACTGCCGGTTGTGACGATCAGCCGGCACCCGTTTTCCCGGGGTTCTTCCCAGTAGCGCAGCGGCAGGTCTTTCAGTCTGTTCAGAGATGGAATGTTCAGAGTTTTTTCATCCGGAGATTCCTGCAGTTTCCTGCTGCGTACGAAATACCCCGCTGCGTTTCCTTTGACAGTATATACGACCAGGTCGTCCCGGTTCTCCGGGGCGTTCATAGCCGGAAGTCCTACCGCCTTGAAATACGCGCCTTCTGAAGAATGATCCAGGAAACAGCGTTCATAGCAGTCAAACACCGCAGCCATTCCTTCGGATCCTCCACCCATAAGGGGCAGGTCAATAAATACATCCGGAAAAAAATGATCCGGCAATATCTTCCTGACTGCCTCCGCCTCCTGACGGAGTGCATCGGCAGGGAGATCTTTCAATACATTTTTCTTCCGCAGTGCTCTCAGCGAATGCTCCAGAAACAGACCTGCATCGATCGGGGATACCCCTATCCTTTCCATGCGTTATCCTTTCGTATCCTTTCGATATAATTCTTTTTATTCTTCCGGTCTGTTCCTGATCATGTTTCTGTCAGTTTGAACTGATGGCGGAATCGCAGCCTGGATATCCCATCCTTTTAATATGCCGCAGAACCTGTCGTAATATCCTTTCCTGAAAAAGATACATTTGAATTCATCCGAGGCAAGAAGGCTTCCTCCCGTCAGGATGGACAGCGCCGGACATCCTCCCTGACAGTTCTTATAATACGGGCAGCCGGCGCATTTTGGGTTCTCCCGCTTTTTGTCCCGCACCGTATGCCTGACATAATCAATAAACGGGCCTTCCGACAGCACCTTTTTAAGTCCATCCTGCTTCACATTTCCCATGGAGATCCCGTGAAGCGTATGATAGCCTGCCATCGGTGCGCACGGCATGATCTCCCCGTTTGCCTGAACAGAGACCTTATGGATCCAGGCAGAACACAGGAGCTTATCCTCTCTGTAATGCTCCGCGCAGCTCTTAACCGGCAGGACAGCGAACAGCTTTCTCTTTCCGTGCAGAGCAAGGCTCTGCCAGATGACGACCGGTTCCAAAATGCCGTCTTTTTTGTACCACTCCGCAAAATCGGCGGAAAAATCGTAGTATTCCTCCGCGCTCAGCGTATCATCCGCTTTGTTCAGCTGCCATCTGGGCGCTTCGGTTGTCCGGATGATGCGGATTTCATCGACTCCCAAACCGAAAAGCATTTTCACTGAGTCGTAAATGACTTCCCGGTTGCGGCGGTTCACATTCATATTGATCTTTACGTTAAAGCCGAGCGTCTTACACAATTGGACAGCCTGTATGACACTCTTTTCACTTCCTGTATGCTGCCTCAGCCAGTCATGCGCTCCGATCCCGTCATGGGAGAGCATAATCTGAAGCTTTGGATGAAGTGATCGGAGAAACAGAAGAAATGTTTCGTCCAGACAGGCGCCATTGGTAATGAAGTTTTTCAGGACCAACCCTCTGTTTTTGATCTCCTCCAGTACTTCCCGAAGATACGGATACTGCATCGGTTCCCCGCCGGTGATCCGTATGCCCTCTATACCGCATTCTTCAGCTTCTTTCAGGAGTGTAAACGCCTCATCACGGGAAAACTCCTCACGTTTCCGATCATTATCCGCAGCATGAAAGCAGTGCAAGCAGTTGTAGTTGCACTTCTCAGTAATAGTCCAGTCAATGCTGCGAAAATAGTAATTCGGGTATTCCCGAATCTGATCGTCTTTTAATGAAAACGCCCCTTTTTGGCAGCGCCGGATCAGTTTCATGGCCTCAAACGCGAAAAGGCTGCTGCCGGCCTGCTGCTCTGTTCTGCCGTCACAGGATTTGAGAAGGGCATATTCTGCTTCCGAAAGGAAATACAGTCTTACCCCGCCCTCATAACAATAACAGGGGCGGGAATCCTTCCAGCGCTTCAATTGGATTGTCGGATCGAGAATGTAATACATACTGTCTGAATCACCCCTTACGATACCGGCAGCATGTCGACCATCGTAAATGGTCCCTTATGAAACCTGTCACTGAATTTGAATGAGATCGGGTTTTGGAAAAAAGGTCCGTCCACTACCACAGTATGGATATCCGTGGTGTCGTCCGTAAAACGTACTCCCTTCCGGGCCAGAAGTCCCATCGCTTTTTCATCCAGCTGTTCACCCACCAGCTCATCCAACTCCAGAGAGGTGGACAGGCTCTTGATCATCACAGTAAATCCGCTCCCGATCAGCTCTTTTTCATAGGTTTCCTCATCCATTCCGAACAGCGGATAAAATCCTTTCAGCCCCAGTTCCCGGGCGATGCTGAGGTTAAAATCTCTGGGACCGGATAAAGAGATATCCCCGGTACAACTGGCGTCAGCCCGATATAGTTCTTTCGCTTTCCTTGCTGTCTCCAATGCCATCGTGCGGTCGAATTTACTCTTTGTTATATCAAAGAGGATCGGAATACCGAGCGATACCGCATACTGTTCCAGGATCGAAGTCCTCAGACCGTGCATGTGCGACCTGCCGACAGGCAGTAAAGAGGTAACCAGGCAAGCCGGTACATGACCGTCCCCGACCATTTTCTTCAGTGCAAGAAAGCTGTCCTTGCCGGCCGAAAAGCTCAATGCAAATCGATGCGTTTCCTTCATCTTTTTCTTTACTCATCAGTCCTCTGCAGCCACAGGTATGAAACTCCCGTCGGAAGCCTGGACATATGCCGTCCCGTCGCGTGAGATCCAGTAACCGTCCGTACTTTCATAGAGCGTAATGAACTCGCCGTAGTCATTCTGAATGGATATGGTACCATCGCCCGATTCCTGGGATGAATCATTGTAGCTCCACGGATCAGTCAGATAGAGAACGGTTCCATCCGCCCCATAGTAGGTACCTTCTCCGTCACTCGTATAGCGCACCCATTCAGATGAATAGAAATATCCGTCACTGTACTTCGTAAGTTCTGTTGCATTCCCGTTCTGCCAGAATACCGTGAACGGGTCTCCTACAGGCACATTTTCCACATTATCCTGAGGTTTGTTGATCGTGAACGTCACTCCGTTCTGTGATTCGAAAGAAAAGTCCGTGATCTGGGTATATCGATTGCCCGGTTTGTCATACCAGTAACCGTCCGTAGACTTGTATATGGTCACGGCACTTCCATCGATCTTATAGATCGTTTTCACTTCGCTGGTATAATCGGAACCGCTGGCGGTCTGAGCGGCTGCCGGCTGTGTATCAGAAAGGAACTCAGCCGACACATAGCCGCTGCCGGCATTGTAGGTTACCTGATACCATCCGATATCCGCGCCGTTACGCTGCACAGAGCCGGTCACATGCACGGCAGAGCCGTATGCGAACGCACCGATGATCTGATCGTCCGTGGAGCATCCTGTCCTGACATTCAGCCCGCTCGAAGTGACATACATGGTCTTATCCAGCGGAAGGATCGAAATCTCGGATGCACTCGGAGCTGCCTGGTCATCCTTCCTGACCGCAAGCTTCGTATCATACCGAAGTACCTTTGCGGAAATGATCGCGTTCGCGATTTCCGGGATCACATCGGCATCCACCACAGACCCGGTGATGACAAACACTTCATTTTGTGTGGAAAACACGGCCTGGTAAACATTCACATAGTGATCATCTGCCACTGTCATATCCGGCAATTTCTCACCGTTTGAATAATGATCAATTGTGATCGTGTTTCCTCCATCGCTGAGCACGACCCATCTGGTCAGATCCGTGATCTCTTTCCAGTTCTCGTTCGGGAGCTCGATCGACAGGATCCCGTCCGGTGAGGTGTACGTTTCCGCAGCAGTGGGAGCTCCGAAGCATAACACGGCTGCGATAGTAAGTGATAAAACGAGTGCTTTCTTTTTCATGTTATCTCCTTCCCTGTTTTCTTCTAGAATAAAATACAGCGTCAGCCCTCTTCTTTCTTAATGAAAGTCATCTCCTCATCAAAAGAGTCCTTGATGATCAGCGTCCCGTCATCCTCAAACCGGAACTCATTGTAGAATACATCATCCTCGGTGAATGTATCGTTGTTTACATAGGTCACCAGAAGGTGGCTGTCCTCGACTTCATATTTCAGTTCATAGGTCACTTCCTCATCCCCGACTGTCATCGTATAAGTGCCGCTTCCATCCCCCTTCAGATCATAGACGGCTCCGATCCCATTCTCCTCGTCCGTATACTCCCAGATTCCCACAAGGGGTTCTTCGATCGGGTCTTCCTTCTCGGTTGTCACATCCAGCGCCAATCCCGGTTTCACATCAAACCGCGCATAGACCGCCTCCGCGTCAGCATCTTGGTCCGCAGCGATCATAAAATACAGTCCGTTGCCGACAGCGAACAGGTATTTATTACTGCCGCCATCCTCCTCGCTGAACTTCACGCCGTCAGCGTCCTCCACAAAACTGTCATAGCTGCTGTACTCGGCAATGTTTTCATCATACTCCTGCTGATCGATCACATAGCCGAAAGCAATCTCCGGTCTTTCTCCGTCGTTTGCTCCGTCGTAAAGATAGATCGACTGGGACGCGAACTCAACAGACCATCCGCCGGTCAGATCCACCGCCACAACAGCTTCTTTTCCTTCCACCTGGAAAGTATCCGTCGCAGTCTGCCTGCCGGCGCCTTCTTCCTGGTCAGCCTGTGCGCAGACACCCAGGGCCATCATCATGCAAAGAACCAGAATCAGACCGATCCCTTTTTTCATATTCACTTCAATGCCTCCTGATAATTTCATTTTGCTATCTTCCTCACTTTTTCACTATAGGTACCTTTTCGAATCTTAATCGTAGAATGTCTGCTCTGTTCTTGCGATGGCAAACGCTGTAAGGAATGCCCAGTCCAGATACTCCTCCGTTGTCGTCACGTCGTAGTGAAAACCGCTGGTAATGAACGCCTTTCCTCCGTTTGCCGCAGCTGTCGCAAGCGTTGCGATGGGTTTCCCTTTCAGCGAAACTTCATACGTCATACCGATCTTTTTGCCGGACAGCGAAGAATCGATCCGGATGCCTTCCGCATGCAGGTAGTCCCAGATCTTCTTCCCATCGAATTTGAACCAGGACTTGGTGGAAAAGAATTCGAACAGTCCCGACTGCTCCGTCGTGACGACTTTTCCAACCTGGTGTTCCTGCGTTCTTCCGGAAGAATGATTGATGAATTCCATCTTTGACGGCCCGAGAAGAGACTGCTTTAGTACTTTTGCCTCGTAAATGATTGTTCCGTCCAGATCCTTCATGAAAAAACCCTGCTTAAGAACCTTCTTCTCCGGCTGGAAATAATACTTTTTACCTTCCATTGCTCCACTCCTTTTCCTGTACTCTCATGGCTGCGGCTTTCCTGACTGCGGCTATAATGCTTATGACACCCACGACCAGAGCTGCAATCCCGCCCCCGATCAGCGCGAATGGCAGGATCATTCCGACAGGCTGTGACAGTCTTTCCGGCTGATCGGGATCATAGACGATCTGAATGGTGTCCCCCTCTTTGTATCCGGAGAGTTCCCCCAGAAGCTCCTCATAGGTTTCTTCCCCCACTATGTAGCTTACAAAAGTACTGTATGTCGCTTCATGATGTTCTCCGTTTTGATCATATTCAGTTTCTGCAAGCTCTGTCCTGGTGACGGTCGCTTCTGTCCTGTCCCAGTTTCCCGTTTCATTTACGATCGGCATCAGAACAAAACCAAAAACCGTAAGTATGATACCTGCCGGGATCAGAAACCTGCCTGATGCTGTGGCCCGGAAAAAGGAAAACATCCTGTTCATAACTCCTCCTTTCAGACAAGATATGCAGCCCTGTATGGTTGCCTTCATTTTCATACTGCGCAGCGGGTGCCGTGCGGATTGTCAGATAGCCGCCTGTCATTGAACCGTCACATAGAAAGGCCGGGCACGGCACGAAATCCGGTATCGTCAAATAATCATTTCAAATCAACTATATAAAACCCTGCAGTGTTCCATGCTGCTCCACATACGCATATTTATCCCAGTCCTTCGGACTCAAAAAGAGCCTTGCCGCCACATATGGATATTGCCGGGCCTTCGCCG
>ODAI014733985.1_pt1 | contig 13547 bp, 9 predicted proteins | sample 1539321 | NCBI WGS metagenome assembly ODAI01 (sample SAMN02144231, study PRJEB22623) | gut metagenome | biome: sheep rumen | host: Ovis aries | place: New Zealand
CAGATCCCGAGAAGAAATATGCCTTCTTCTCCAAGATTGAATCCTCCACGGACGGCGTCTGCACCGTAAAGGTTGCCGATGCCAACGCCGACAGAGCCCACCAATTTTTCTATGACAATGCGGTGAACCTGACCGCATTCGATGCCCTTTCCTATGAGAAAAAGGATATTGCTCCCGACCAGGCCTACGAAGCCGTCATGGTGATCTTCGATTTTGGGCGTCTGGCTGCAGGAACTGAAATTACCGTGACAGACATTGCCCTCAGGGAAGTTGTCGGCGGAAATGGCGGCGGCGAAGCTGATGGCTACGGAGACAACATCTGGACAGGCGAGACCCTCAAAGAGACGTGGTTCAGCCCTGCCGACTGGAGTGGTGGCCTCGATCCCAAGGCATCCTTCGAAGGCGGAAAGCTCACTCTCACCGTTCCTGACGGCATAGGTGGCGGCGAATGGCAGGGCCAGGTGAAGCTGGTTGCCGACATTGCTGCAGATCCTGCGAAAAAATATAGGTTTACAGCCAAGATTGAATCCTCCACGGACGGCGTCTGCACCGTAAAAGTTGCCGATGCCAACGCCGACAGCGCCCACCAATTCTTCTATGACAATGCGGTGAACCTGACCGCCTATGACGTTCTTTCCTATGTGCAGGAAGGCGTCTCGCCCGATCAGGCTTATGAAGCTGTAATGGTGATTTTCGATTTTGGCCGCCTGGCTGCCGGAACTGAAATTACAGTTACCGACATTACCCTTTGTCCGGAGAAGTAATGCCATGGGAAAAGCAAAACTTCTTATTGCCTCGTTGTTCGCCATCGCAGCTTGCGGCTGCGGTGGCGGCTCCGAGGACAAGATCGAAAACGCAGAAACTGTAACTGTTACCCCCGCAAGCCTCTCCTGCAATGCCGAGGCCAACGTCCTTACACTTCATGTGAAGGCCTCAAAGGCCTTCCAGGCATATGCGGAAGACGGAATCGAATGGATAACCGTGGAGCCAGCATATAGCTCTGCACCCGAGGCTGACGTAACCGTAAAGGTGAGCGAAAACGCATCCTACAAGGAGCGCAGTTCTGAGATTACGATAAAGTGCGGAACAACGCGAAAGAAGGTTTCCCTCACTCAGGAGGCCATGCAGAAAGGCCAGTTGGAAATAGATGTTCCGGATGGTTACCATCTTGCGTGGCAGGATGAGTTCAACAACGACGGAAAGCCCTCTGCTTCCGAATGGTGGTACGAAACCGGCGGCGGTGGCTGGGGGAACAACGAAATTCAGACATACGTTGCCCAGTCGCAGTCCGGAGAAGACCTGGCATATATTTCTGACGGATCCCTTAAGATAAAGGTCCAGAAGATAGACGGAAAGATTTATTCCATCCGCATGAACACGAAGAAATACTGGACTTACGGGTGGTTCGAAGCCCGTATCAAGGTATCGGATGTCCCCGGTTCCTGGCCGGCTTTCTGGATGATGCCCCAGAACTTCAAAGCCTGGCCGCAAGACGGCGAGATTGACATTATGGAGTATGCCATCTCTACACAGGGCAAGAACAGGAGTTCTTCCAGCATACACTGCGGCGCCTTCAACTGGCCCAAAGGTACGCAGAAGACACATGCTCAGTCCGTGAATAACGCCGCTTCCGAATACCATGTCTACGCCCTCGAATGGAAGTCCGACAAGATGGTTTTCTACATTGACGGGAAGCAGCATCTTGTCTTCAACAACGACGGCGGCGGCTATGATCACTGGCCGTTCTACAACCCTTTCTACCTTAAGCTCAACATGGCTTGGGGCGGCAATATGGGAGGCACCACTGATGAAACCAAACTTCCCGCTGTATACGAGATAGATTACGTACGAGTATTCCAGGCAGACTGACGTGAAAACCGGCACCGCATCAATACTGATGGCTTTGACGGCCATTGTCGCAATGTCCTGCGCAAGGGAGGACATTGTCAGGCAGCAGACGAGCGAGACACCCCGCCTCAAGACAATTGAGGTGGGAGTGTCTTCCCTGGACCTTCCTGAGGGTAAAACAGCCGAGCTGCCATTCTCAATAACCGATGCCGAATTCGAATTCTGCATGAATCCGTCGGCATCAGTTTTTCCGCTTGAGATTCATCTTGCGAGCGGCGCTTCGGCATCTTTCTGCAGGATTGCTGCGGTCAACCCCGGAAACCGTGCCGGCAATTATGTTGCGGTGATAGAGAATACAGGCGAGCTGGAGTCTTTCAATGAAATGGTTCATCTGACCTTCGTCGTCGGAAAGGGGAGCGGCAGGGAAAGCTTTGTGGATTCGGGCAGTTTCATGATTTTCAGCACCGGACGGGAGCTGCTTGTGGATACCGGGCTTCCCGTGGTGGTGATAAACACCGCCGGCAACGCCCCGGTCACGTCCAAGACAAACTATGTGAACGCCGAAATCCTGATTCAGGGAGTGGCCGCCGGTCAGAACCTTCCCGTTTCAACCTGCCGAATACGCGGCCGCGGAAATACTACATGGACGTGGCCCAAAAAGCCCTATCTCGTCGCCTTGGATAAGAGACAGAGCCTGCTTGGAATGCCGGAACACAAAAGATGGGTGCTTCTTGCAAACTTCATGGACCGAACGCTCATGCGCAATATGGTTTCAATGAGAGTTTCATCCATGACAAACCTGGCGTGGACGCCACGCTGCGTTCCGGTAGAACTGGTCCTGAACGGCAAGCATCAAGGCTCCTACCTCCTGATAGAGCAGGTACGGGTGGACGAAAACCGTTTGAACATATCCGAGGATGGAGGGTACCTCTTTGAGCTGGACTTCCATTATGACAATCCCGTCCAGTGGACGGATAAGCACGGCTCCTGCCATGGCATGTCAAGAGGAATACCCTTTTCCGTGAAATATCCTGACAGCGACGATATAACCTCCGACCAGATAAGTTATGCAAAAAACTATATTGCCGAGGTTGCCGATGTCATTTACGGCAGTAATTTCAAGGATCCGGTCAACGGTTATGCCAAATACCTTGACGTAGATTCATTCATCGACTACTGGATAGTATATGAAGTGATGACAAACCACGAGCTCAACAATCCGGGGAGCATTATGTTCCACAAGGACGTCGGCGGAAAACTCACGGCCGGCCCCTGCTGGGACTTTGACTGGGGTATCCTGTCCTTCTATACCTCCAACGGCGAATACGGTCTTGTGAACAAAGATGCAATATGGTATTCCCGCCTGTTCCAGGATCCGGACTTCAAGTCCAGGGTAAAAGCCCGCTTCCTTGAGCTCAAACCGCAGCTCCAGACCATTCCTTCATACATGGACGAGTGTGAAAAGCTGCTTGAAAAATCTGCCGGGCTCAATTTCAAGATGTGGAATCCGGCTGACGACAAATCTCAAAATGGCGGCAACATTATAAACGGGGATGAAAACCTGACGTTTCACGATGCTGTCAAGCGTCTGAAATCCAATTATAGCAAGCACCTGACAGTGATTGAATCGAAACTGTAAAAACCTAAACCATGAAGCGTACTAAAATCTTGATAATGGCAGTTCTCGCCGCAGCGGTCTCGTGCACCCAGCACCGGACCACTACGGTGGGCACTACCCCCGAAATAGAGAACCGCGTTGAAAAACTGCTGAGTCAGATGACCCTGCAGGAAAAAATCGGCCAGATGAACCAGGTTTCGGCGGGCGGTGACGTGGCAAATTATGCCGATGCCCTCCGCAGCGGCCAGATTGGCTCCATCCTTAACGAGGTGGACCCCGTCAAGATAAACGAGTTCCAGCGCGTCGCCGTCGAGGAGTCCCGCCTTGGGATTCCCCTCCTTGTTGCACGTGACGTCATCCACGGTTTCCATACGGAGTTCCCCATTCCCCTTGGCCTTGCCGCAACCTTCGACCCTGAACTGGTTGAAGAAGGCGCCCGCGTGGCTGCCGTCGAGGCTACGGCCCAGGGCGTCAGATGGACCTTCTCTCCCATGCTCGACATCGCACGCGACCCCCGCTGGGGCCGCATTGCCGAGGGCAGCGGCGAGGACACCTACCTTGATGCCGTGATGGGCCGCGCAATGGTTCTGGGATATCAGGGAAGGGATTTGGATTCCACCTCCATGGCCGCCTGTATCAAGCATTTCGTGGGCTACGGCGCCGCGGAAGGCGGCCGTGACTACAACAGCACCTACCTCACTGAACGCCAGCTCCGCAATACCTATCTTCCTCCGTTCGAGGAAGCGGTTAAGGCCGGCGCCATGACGCTCATGACCTCCTTCAATGACAACGACGGCGTTCCTTCCACCGGAAACACCTTCGTCCTGAAGGACATCCTCCGCGGCGAATGGGGCTTTGACGGCCTTGTTGTAACGGACTGGAATTCCATGGGCGAGATGATTGCCCACGGATTCGGAACGGACCGCAGGGACGTTGCCGAAAAGGCGGTCAATGCGGGCGTAGACATGGACATGATGACCTTCGGCTTCATCTCCCACATGGAGGATCTCGTGAACAGCGGCGCCGTCAAGGTCTCCACCATCGACAATGCAGTCCGCAACATCCTCAGGATAAAGATCCTCCTTGGCCTCTTCGAAAACCCCTACGTGGACGTTGAGGCCGCCAAGGCGGTCCAATATGCACCGGCGCACCTTGACGCCGCCAGGCGCACCGCAGAGGAATCGGCCATCCTCCTCAAGAATGACGGAGCCCTGCCTCTGAAGGCCGGAGCCCGCATCCTTGTCACAGGCCCCCTTGCCGATGCCCCCCACGACCAGCTGGGCACCTGGGCATTCGACGGTGAAAAAGAGCGCACCGTAACACCTCTCAAGGCCCTCCAGGCCCGTTTCCCCGGCAAAGTAAGCTACGTTCCCGGCCTTTCCTACAGCCGTGAAACCAAGTCCTCCTTTGCCGATGTCACCGCCGCCGCCCGCCGTGCCGATGCAGTCCTTGTCTTCCTGGGCGAGGAAGCCATCCTCTCCGGCGAAGCCCACTCCCTTGCCGACCTTAACCTCCAGGGCTCCCAGAGCGAGCTTCTTAAGGCCGCCAAGGCATCCGGCAAACCTGTCGTCGCCGTCGTGATGGCCGGAAGGCCCCTCACCATCGAACGCGACCTCCCCAACTGCAACGCCCTCCTCTACAGCTTCCATCCCGGAACAATGGGCGGCGAAGCCCTTTCGAACCTCATTTTCGGAGACGTCAACCCCTCCGGAAAGACGCCGGTCACCTTCCTCCGCACAGTGGGCCAGGCACCTCTCTACTACAGCCACAACATGACCGGCCGTCCCTACACCGGCCAGACCCTCATTGCCGATATTCCCCTGGAAGCCGGCCAGACCTCCCTTGGCAACACTTCCTACTACCTGGATTACGGCGCCTACCCGCTCTATCCCTTCGGTTACGGCCTCAGCTACACCACCTTCGAATATTCCGGCATCTCCCTTGACAAGACAGAATACACTGCCGATGACACCATCCGCGTAACCTTCACCCTTTCGAACACCGGAAAGTATGACGGAACGGAGGTGGCTCAGGTCTATGTCAGGGACCTCGTTGGCTCCATCACCCGCCCCGTAAAGGAGCTGAAGCATTTTGAGAGGGTGAGCCTGAAGGCCGGCGAAAGCCGCACCATTGAGGCTCAGATTCCCGTTTCCGCCCTTGCCTTCACCGGCCTTGACGGCAGGAAGAAAGTCGAAAGCGGCGACTTCTTCCTCTGGGTTTCCGGCGACAGCGCTTCCGGAAACCATGTTGCATTCAAAGTAAAATAGGACAATGAAAAGGATAATTCTTCCGGTAATAGCAATGCTAAGCGCAGCCTGCTCATGTCAGGAGAAAGCTGCAGGAAACGATACGGGTACTGATGTTGTGGACAAGCCGTCGGCAACAATCTATACTACTTCCACTGCAGGAAAACGCATGGAAAAGACAACTGTAACCCTGGGTAAGCCGGAAGATGTCCATTCCAACTCACTGTCGTTAAACGGAGAAAGCTTCCAGACCGTTGACGGTTTTGGATTTGCTGTAACGCAGGCCTCCTGCTATAACCTCCTTCAGATGTCCGCCGGGGACAGATCTGCCTTTCTGGAGGAGGTTTTCTCCGTTGACAAAGGCATCGGCTCGTCGCTAATAAGGGTATGTATCGGCGGGTCTGACTTTTCCATGGACGAATTCACCTGGTGTGATACTCCCGGTATCGAAAACTTCGCCGTACACGAATTGGACGAGAAATATCTCTTCCCCATCCTTGACGAGATTTTCAGGATTAATCCCGGCGTAAGGATCATAGCTTCTCCATGGAGCTGCCCCCGCTGGATGAAGGTGGGAGATAATCTCACAAGTTCCTACTCTGCATGGACCGGCGGCCATCTTAATCCGCTTTATTATAAGGATTATGCCACTTACTTTGTGAAGTGGATACAGGAAATGGAAAAGAGGGGATACCCCATTTATGCCGTCACCCTCCAGAACGAACCGCTTAACCGCGGCAACTCTATGTCCATGTACATGGGATGGGAAGAGCAGAGGGATTTCATCAAGACGGCTGTGGGCCCGGCCTTCGAAAAAGCCGGCCTGGGGACCAAGATACTTCTGTTCGACCATAATTACAACTATGACGGGATCGCCTCCCAGCAGGACTACCCCATCCATATCCTTGAAGATGCCGATGCTGCCCGCTACATTGCCGGATCGGCATGGCATAATTACGGCGGGAACGTGTCTGTCCTGGATAAGGTTCACAGCGCTTTCCCTGACAAGGACATCTATTTTACGGAGGCATCCATCGGCACATGGAACTATAATTTCAACGGCTGCCTGATAAATGATTTCAGGGATATTTTCCTTGGAACCCTGGGCCGGTTCGGCAAAGGTGTCACCCTCTGGAACATGATGCTGGACAGCGATGGGAAACCCTACCGTCCGGGAGGCTGCGCCACGTGTTTCGGAGCCGTCACCCTGTCGGCAAAAGACCACAGCCTCAAGGGAATTACCCGCAATTCGCATTACTACAACGTTGCACACTGCTCCAAGGTGATTCGACCGGGAGCAGTAAGGCTTGGAACAAAGGGCTATACCCCGGATGGCGTAATCTGCCAGTGGTACCGTAATACGGACGGATCCAATGCCGTCATCATACTTAATCAGGGATCAGATGCGCTGCTAAACCTGGTAACAGATAAAGTCTCTGTCCCGCTCCGTCTTGCAGCAGGCAGCATACAGTCTGTGACATGGACTGAATAAATTGTTATATTTGCAACATGAAAACGGGGAAACTCTTATTGCTTGTGCTTTTGCAGGCTATCGTTTTTTCATGTTCAAAAAGGGAAGATGTCGTTCCCGGAAGAGCCGAGCCTGCTGTACTCACATCTGTCACTGTGAGCACCAATGCCGTAGTGTTGTCCGAGGGCGAGAGCGCAAGCGTTTCCTTCACCGTAAATAACCCCGAATACGAATTCAACTATGTGGTTTCTTCCCTTGGCTGTCAGGTGAAGATACTTCTTTCCGGCGGAATGGACCCTGAAGAATTCCGTCTGGCCGAAGTAACGCCTGGGGCAAAGCGCGGTATATATACTGCGGTTATTGCCGATATCTCCAACGGAAAGGGTTACGACAGGGAAGCGGTCATAGCCGTTGCCACAAGTCCGGGCGTATATGTGAGGTCGCAGTCTTTCAGGGTTATGAGCGAGGTGTCTCCCGCAGGCACTGTCAAGACCGGCCTTCCAATAGTATATGTAAATACTGAAAACGCCGCTCCGATTAAGTCCAAGGACACCTTTGTGAATACTACTGTAACCATAAAGGGAGATGGAGGATATCCAGGCTTGGATGCTTCTCCGGCCCGTATCCGCGGACGCGGAAATACCACGTGGACCTGGCCCAAGAAGCCGTATCTCATAGCCTTTGACAAGAGGCAGAGCGTACTTGGCATGCCTGAGCACAAGAGGTGGGTGCTCCTGGCAAACTTCATGGACCGGACCCTCATGAGGAATATGGTGGCCATGAAGGTATCATCCATGATGGACAACCTTGACTGGACGCCAAGAAGCGTTCCGGTAGAGCTGGTCCTCAACGGAAAGCACCAAGGGACATATCTTCTCATAGAGCAGGTACGTGTTGATGAAAACCGTGTAAATATCTCAGAAGAAGGCAGTTACATCTTCGAACTGGACTTCCACTATGACAATGCCGTCCAGTGGATGGACAAACATGGCTCCTGCCATGGCCGCTCCGGAGGGATACCATTCTCCGTCAAGTATCCCGACGATGACGAGATCACTTCCGACCAGATAACCTACGCCAAGAACTATATCGCCGAGGTTGCCAGTGTCATCTATGGTAATTACTTTACTGACAGCGTGAGCGGATACGCCAAATACCTTGATGTAGACTCTTTTATCGACTACTGGCTCGTATATGAACTGATGACCAACCACGAGCTGGGCAACCCGGGCAGCGTCATGTTCCATAAGGACGCGGGCGGGAAGCTCACGGCCGGGCCGTGCTGGGATTTTGACTGGGGAGTGCTCTCCTTCTATACTTCAAACGGAGCCTCCGGGCTTGTCGTCAAAGATGCCATCTGGTATTCACGCCTGTTCCAGGACCCGGCTTTCAAGGCTAAAGTCAAGGCTCGTTTCCTTGAGCTCAAACCACAGCTTCAGACCATCCCTGCATACATGGACGAATGTGAGAAACTCCTTGAGAAGTCGGCGGAGCTTAATTTCAAGATGTGGAACCCTGCCGATGACAAATCCCAGAACGGAGGCAGCATCATAAACGGGGACGAGAACATGACCTTCCACGATGCCGTTGTCCGTCTCAAGAGCAATTACAACAAGCACCTTCAGATTATCGAAAAAAAGCTGTAGCTATTTCCGGAGCCAGTTTTCCGGATTCTGGGCGGTGTTTCCCTTCCACAGTTCGAAGTGGAAGATATCCTCCCCGCCGATAGTGTCCACAGTGCCGATATCCTGCCCGGTAACCACCTTGGTGCCGGGCTTTACGGCTACGGTCTTGAGTTTGGTATAGAGGGTGAAGTATTCGCCGTGGTTCACTATCACGCACTGGTTGTATCCGGGAAGTACGAAAATCTGCGTAACGGTGCCGTTGAAGACCGCTTTTACGGGAGCGCCGCGGCGGACGGTGAGCGTGACGCCGTTGTTCTGCGGCAGTTCCACGTTGTCATAGACGGGATGCCGATGCTTTCCGAAACGGTCCGTAACCACGCCCTCAACCGGCCATGGCAGACGGCCCTTGTTGGCTGCGAATTCGTTTGAAAGCTTGGTGTCTATCTCCATGGAAACGGTCTTTCCCTTCTTCGTGGTCTGTTTCTTGGAGCCGGAAGATTCGGTCATTATCTGGGCAATCTTGCGGTTGAGGGCCTCTATCTGGCGGTTCTTGTCCCTGAGCTGCTGCTCGAACTTCTTCCTGTCCTTCTGAAGGCGTTCGGACATGCGGGTGCTTTCGGCCTCCTCGTCACGCAGTTTCGAACGCTCCCTTACAACCTGGCGGCGCACCTCGTCGGACTCGTTCCTCATCTTCTGCAGCCTCTCCTTCTCCATTTCAAGGCTTGCCGATGTTTCCTGAATCTTCTGCGCCTGTACGTTCATCTGGGATGACAGGCTCCTGAAATACCCCAGCCTCCTGAACGCCTGCCCCACTGACTGGGAAGACAGGACATACATATACCACTTCTTGCTGTCCCTGTTCTTATATGCACCGCGGATAAGGCGTCCGTAGTAGAGGGAGAGCGTGTCGTAGCGGTCCTGGAGCACGGCAATGTCCTTCCTGCAGGCGGCGATGGAGTCATCCAGGAAGCGCAGCGTCTTGTCACATTCGCCGATGAGGGCCTCCCTCTTGGCGATTTTGCTTCTCACGAGGGAAAGGTTTCCAAGGACCTCGTCGCTGTTTTTGCTGTTCTCTGCAAGCTTGCGGTTTATGAGTTCGATGTCCTTCTGGAGGCGTGAGCGCTGGCTTTCCAGGGACTTTCTGGATGTCTGTGCAGATGCCGCCGGCCCGACAATTACCAGCGCGGCGACGGCTATGCTGAGGAGTCTTTTCATTTCTTGACCTTGGCTTGTGTGCGGTAAACCCTTGCCAGGTCATCCTCTCCAAGGGCCTCGAGGACCTCGGCGAAGTGTTCCAGCATCACGGCGCTGTCCTTGCCGCCGTAGAGCATCGCATGCTTGAAGAAGGACTTGGCTTCCAGGTCCTTCCCCTGCAGGTGCAGTATCCATGCGAAGGTGTCAAGGTATGTTGCGTTGTCCGGTTCTGCCTCTACGGTCTTCTTGGACATGGTATATGCCTTCTTGAGCTTTTTTTTCTCAAGGGAGAGGTAGTAGGCATAATTGTTCAGCACCGGTGCGTAGTCCGGGTTTATCTTAAGGGCCTTTTCATAGGCCTTGTATGCATCCCTGGCACTTCCTTTCTCATGGTATGCGTCGCCTATCGAGGACCAGGCCTGGAGGCACAGTTCCTTGTCCTTGGGGTAGTTCGTGAGGATATATCGGCAATTGCCGATAATGGCGTCATAGTCCTTGAGCTGGTAGTTCGCTATGTTCGCATACTCCAGGAAAGCCATTTCGTGGAAGCGGTTGAAAGCGGCCACGGAACGGTCCTTTACGGCTTCCCAGGCCCCTTTTGATGCAAGGTACTGGATGGCTGTTATGGTGAGGTTCTTGCTCTCGGGGTACAGGTCTGCCGCGTCCTGGAACCACACGCCGGCTGCGTCTGTCCTGCCGGTGGCATACAGGTAAGTGCCCACCTCGGTGAGGACGGTGCTGTCAGATGGATGCACCTTTGCCGCCGTCAGTGCCAGCGAATCGAAGCTGCTGCGGTGAATCTGCAGGATTTTGGGGTCGATGCTACGGGTCATGTTCCTGATGTACATGCCCTTGGATGGAGCAGGAACGTCCGGCGACGAGAAGAAGGTCTGCAGCATTGAGAAAAACTCCGGGTAATTCCTCTTGTGCCGATACACTTCCGACATTCCCAGCACCGCCGGAACATAGCTTGCGTCCAGCTCCAGCGCCTCCGTGTAGCGGGCGCCGGCCAGAGAATCGGCAAAATCGGCAAGATAGTAGTCTCCGCTCATGGCAAGTATCATGGGGGAGGAATACCTGGCGTTGAAGTTCTCCAGCGTGCCGATGGCTTCTTCTCCCTTCCCCATTGCCGTATATATGTCAAAGCGGGTGCGTACGGCCTCTTCCGACGTGCCCTTTTCCTTTTCGATCTCGTCCAGGACGGCAAGGGCCTTCTCATAGCTACGCGTGCGCAGATAGATGTCAAGGAGTTCGTAGTTCATCCCGCTCCTGTCCGGGAAGTCCCTGACTATGCTTTCATACATCTCGGTCCCCTCGTCGGTCTTTCCGGTTGCGAAATTCAGGCGGGCAAGGCTCTTCCTGTACCAGAAGTTCTTTCCGTCCAGTTCCACGGCCTTGGTGAAGCATGCCCTGGCTTTGTCGGTGTCTCCGGTTGCGTACTTGCACATGCCAAGGTAATACCATACGGCGTCATTCGACGGCGCGGCAGCAGACAGGGTCTCCAAAATGCGCCCGGCGCGGGCGTATTCTCCCTGTGAATATAGAGAAACGGCGTCTACCAGATTGCCCTCAACATTCTGAGCCAGTGCAGAAAACGACAGGAGGACCGCGGTAAGAGCCAATGTCAGAATTCGTTTCATACTTGCAAAAGTAAGGCTTTTTTTGCTAATTTTGTAGTCAAAGGAAACAAATTCCAGACCTCAGTGAAACGTTTTGGGACAAAACTGCATCTATTTACGTGGACACAGACTGAAGCCGAGCCTTCAGGAGCGTCTGCCCTGGAGCGCTTGGTACCTTCTCTGAAGGAAGGAGACCGCAGGGCACAACGCCGTGTCTTTGATGCACTTGCGCCAAAAATGATGGCTGTATGCCTCAGGTACATGGGCAACAAGGACGACGCCGAAGACGTCCTGCAGGAAGGCTTCGTCACCGTGTTCACCAAGATAGACAGCTACACAGGAGCAGGCTCCTTTGAAGGCTGGGCAAGAAAGATCTTTGTCAATACTGCACTCATGCATCTCCGCCGCACGGACGCCCTCGGGCTCAGCGATGACATCGAGGAAGCCCGCACCCTCTTCACTGAAGAGGCAACGCCAATAGAGAGAATCGGCTACAAGGAACTCCTCAGGATGATAGCCGCTCTCCCTCCGGAATACAGGACCGTTTTCAACCTGTATGTCCTGGAAGGTTATTCCCACAAGGACATTTCGGATGAGCTGGGATGCACTGAAGCAACCTCTCGCTCAAGGTTACAGAGAGCCCGGTTGAAGTTGCAGGAAATGATAAGAGCACAAAAATGAAAGAGAAAGAATTCGACATATCCGTAAGGAACCTTCTCGAGGACGCAGAAATGCCCGTTTCCCCCAAAGTGTGGAAGGGCGTATCGGCCTCGATTGCGCCGCGCAAGGTGCTTGTCCCGTTCTGGGCATACGCCATGGCGGGCGTGGCTGCAGCCGCAGCCGTGGCGGTGGGGGTATTCCTCCATCGGCCCGCAGATAACGTTATACCCGAAGGCCGTGCGCTCGTTGCAGAGGCACCTGTCATCAATGCCGCTCCGGTAGAGGCTACGGTGGCCGTTCCAATCACAAAGCAGATTGAAAGGCTGCCTGCATCGGCCATTGCAAAGGCGGAACCCCGCATAGCCGCAGTCCAGGATGTCATCCCGGTGAGCTCTGTCATGGAAGAGACCTCGGCAAAGGAGGAAGCGGTCCGCAGGGAAGCTACGGCCCCTGTCAAAGGATCCTTCCCGGTAGAAGCGTCCATTGAGGACGACAATGCCGCCATGAACCAGCTCGCTTTCTCCCAGAAGAAAACCAAAAAGGGATTCTCCCTTTCTGCAACCGGCGATATCCAGAACAAGGCCCGCCAGTCCTTTGCCCGTAACGGTTTCATGGTCCCTGCAGTGAAGCAGGTGGCTACCGAACAGGGTATTTATAACGCAACCCCGGAGGTCGCCTTCGGAATGCCCGTAGCCTTCGGCGTCGGTCTCAACTATCAGTTCTCGGAACGCGTATACGTAGGCACAGGCATACGTTATTCCTGGTTCAGCCGCACCTTTGTAGGTGACTATTACGACGAAGACCTCTTCCCTTACGAGAACAGGGACATTGACAACTTCCAGCACTGGTTAGGAATTCCGCTCAACATCTATTATGACCTCATCTCCAGCAGGTACTGGCACTTCCACACCTTTGCCGGAGCAGGCGCAGAGTTCCTTCTTTCCAACAACTACCGCGTCCATCACACGCCGCAGGACGTCACCTACAAGGACAAGACCAAGTATCCTCCGCTGTTCTCAGTGGGCGCCGGCGTGGGCGTGGAATTCAAGATGTCAAACACGGTTGGAGTGTTCTTCGATCCCAGCTTCCGTTATTATCTCAACGCATCCAAGGCTCCTCGTTCCATCCGCACCGTTCAGCCGTTCTGCGTAGATATCGAGGCTGGCCTTCGTTTCTACCTGTAAACCCATTAACCTTTCTATATAAAAATTACGCCCTCCGGCATTTCTGCAGGAGGGCGTAATTGCGTTTCTCAGGGTTTTATTC
>ODAI010522830.1_pt1 | contig 13545 bp, 14 predicted proteins | sample 1539321 | NCBI WGS metagenome assembly ODAI01 (sample SAMN02144231, study PRJEB22623) | gut metagenome | biome: sheep rumen | host: Ovis aries | place: New Zealand
AGAGTCCGTAAAGAAGAAAAGATCGGGAACACGCAGTACAGAGGGCGGAAACGGGAAGAAGCACAGGTCCGGAGCGCGCGGGACAGGAGCCGGAGACGGAAAGAAGCGTACGGCCGGAATTCACGGGTCCGAGACCGGGAGAAAGCATGCGGATGTGAAGCGTGCGGGAGAGTCCGGAAAGAGGCGCGTGGCCGGTAAGCGCAGAGCGCAGAGAATCGACAGAATGAGACGGGAACGGGCTGTAAGGATCCGAATCGTGTTGATCGCGGCACTTGTTCTTATCTGCGTTCTGGCAGGGATCTTCTTTGCGCGGAAAAAACGCGAGGATACGGCGATTCCCGTGACTGTCCGGAGAGAGCCGGCCGCTTTCGTATCAATCCCGGAGGAATTGAGCGGCAGGAGCGCTCCGGCTTTCCTGATGGAGGAGTTTTATCTATGGGAATGACAGCTGTGGTCACAGGAGCCTCCGGCGGATTCGGATATGAATTCGCAAAGCTCCTCGCGAGGGATGGATATGACCTCGTGCTTGTCGCGAGAAGCGGCGATAAACTGAAGAAAATAGCAGACAGCCTTTCGCGCCGTTTTGGCGTAACGGTCTGTGTATTCGAAAAGGATCTGTCGGAGAAGGATGCCGCGGAGGAAGTGTTTTCATTTGCCGCTGAGAAAGATCCCTCTCCGGAGATCCTGATCAATAACGCCGGCTTCGGGGATTACGGAAGTTTTGCGGAGGGGGATTATGAGAAGCTGACGCAGATGGTCGATCTCAATGACCGGACACTCATGCAGCTTACACACCTGTTCCTTCAGCCGATGATTGCTTCGGGAAAGGGAAGGATCCTCAATGTCGCCTCGATCGCATCCTTTATGCCGGGTCCCAAAATGGCGCTTTATTATGCCACGAAGGCTTTTGTCCTTTCCCTGACGGAAGGGCTCGCCGAGGAGCTTCGGGGAACAGGTGTAACGGTCACAGCTCTCTGTCCCGGGCCCACAGACACGGGTTTTGTGAAGAGGGCGAATATGCCGGGCTCACGCTTTTCTGATATATTCCGATTTACGAAGCCCTCGGGGGTGGCGAGGGCCGGGTACAGGGCGCTCATGAAGGGAAAGACAATTGAAGTTCCGGGCACTCTCAATTATCTTGCATCGGCCGGTGTCCGGCTGCTTCCCAGAAGACTTGTCCGGAGGATCGTATACCGCTTCCAGAAGTGAACTTAAGATCTGACATCTGCTGCGGCCATTCAGACAGGAAAGAGATGAACAGTTTTGCGGAAATATGAAGAAGTCAGGCAGCCGGAACATGGCCTTCAATCCAGACGGGTCTTTACCTGGACGGCCGGTCCGGAGGATGCCGGGCGCCCGGTGAGAGATATCATTTTGTATAAATGGAAGCTCGTCTCGCACGATGTCGCCCGGGCGAAATATGAGACAGACCATGGCATCACGGTCAACGGGGAGACGGTCTTTGTAGATCGGCGTCTTCGGGAGGGGGATACGCTCCGTGTCGTGCTCACGGACTGCGCGCCCGAAAAGATCGTTCCGACGGACGAGCCGATAGAAATCGTCTATGAGGACGAGGATCTGATCTGTCTGAATAAGCCTGCGGGCGTCGTTGTACACCCGTCTCACGGGCATTTTGCGGATTCGCTCGCGAACCGGCTGGCTTTTTATTTTCAGAAGAAAAATGAACCCCACGAGATCCGTACGGTAGGACGTCTGGACAAGGACACCTCCGGACTCATCTGCTTTGCGAAAAGCCGGTCGGCGGTCGCGAGGATGGATGATCAGGCGGAGAAGGGCATCAGAAGGAAAATATATTATGCCCTCTGTGAGGGGATTTTTGATGCGCAGGAGGGGGTCATTGAGGTTCCGATCGAGCGGGAATTTGCCGGAAAGCAGAAGCGGACTGTGAGGGAAGGCGGAGATTATGCGCTGACCGGCTACACGGTGCTGCGGCAATACGCCGGGTATGCCCTTGTAAGAGTCGAGATCCGGACCGGGCGGACGCATCAGATCCGCGTACACATGGCGCATATCGGCCATCCGCTCCTTGGCGATCCCCTGTACGGACGGGGAAAGAATCCGGATCCGGTCCTAAAGGACGCGGATACCGGGCTTTGCCGGGCCGCGCTGCACGCGGGAGAGATTCTTTTTCTCCAGCCGTTTTCGGGGGAAAAGATCTGCCTTCGGGCTGCCCTGCCGGAGGATATGCGCGCGTTCCTTGAAGGGACGGAACCGCCTCTTTTCTTTTCCGAAGGGACAGCAGATACGCCATAAAGCGCATGCGGAATTCCTGTCTGCTTTGGGCTGACCGGGAGGATTCCCAGAGAAAGGTATTTCAGATGATTATTATATTGAAGAACAATCCGGATCCTGATCAGCTCGAGGATCTGACAGGCTGGCTGCGCGATCTCGGACTGACGGTCTGTCCGACGGTGGGTGTGGGGCAGACGATCCTCGGTCTTGTCGGAGATACGAGCCGTGTAGATGCGGATCTGATCGCCGCCCTTGATATCGTTGAGGACGTAAAGCGCGTCCAGGAGCCTTTTAAGAATGTGAACCGGAAGTTCCACCCGGAGAACACTGTTGTTTCAGTCGGGCAGGCAGCTTTCGGGGACGGTTCGCTTACTCTGATCGCCGGTCCCTGTGCCGTGGAAAATGAAGAGCAGATCTTATCCGCGGCATATGCCGTAAAAAATGCGGGCGCGCAGATCCTGCGGGCAGGCGCGTTCCGGTCAAGGACGTCCCCTTACTCCTTTCAGGGGCTGAAAGTCGAAGGCATGCGTCTTCTGCTGAAGGCCGGCGAGGCGACGGGGCTTCCCGTTATGACAGAGATTCTCGACGCTTCACAGCTCCCGCTCTTTAAGGACGTGGATCTTATTGAAGTGGGCTCCGGCAATGTCCGCAACTATCACCTTCTGACCGCGCTCGGCAGGATCAAAAAGCCGGTTCTCTTAAGGCGCGGCCCGGCTATGACCTACGAGGAGTGGCTGATGAGCGCGGAATATATTCTCGCGGGCGGGAACGGCCGGGTCATACTCTGCGAGAGCGGGATCAGGACATTTGAAAATTACACAAAGAATACCTTTGATATAACAAGCATACCGGTCCTTAAAGCCCTCACACATCTGCCGGTCGCAGCGGATCCGTGTCAGGCATCGGGAAAGTACAGCCTTGTGCCGCACCTTGCCTCCGCAGCCTGTGCAGCCGGTGCGGACGGGCTCGTCATGGAGGTGCATCCGGATCCCCAGCATGCGCTCTGCGAGGGGGAACGGCAGCTTGAGTTCGATAAGTTTTCGGCGCTTGCCGGGAAGCTTTTCGCACTGCATGGGACTGTACGGGAAGGAGAAAGGGAAGATGAGTGACAGGATCATGATAGCCGGGACGGAATATACGCTCCTGGAAAACACCGCGACGTTCCCGAAAGTCGGGAGTGTGGCCTGTCAGGGCGTTCGGGGTGCTTATTCGGAGCAGGCTGCGAAGCGCATTTTCAATACGACGAGACCGATGTTCTTCAAGACGTTCGGAGCGGTCATTCATGCCGTAAAATGCGGCATGTGTGAATTCGGAGTCCTTCCGATCGAGAACAATTCCTACGGTTCTGTGCGGGGCGTCTATGAAGCTCTGCGCACGGCCGGTGTGCATATCGTTCACGGAGACCGCATCCTGATCCGGCATCAGCTGCTGGTCAAGCCCGGAACGAAATTTGAAGAGATCACAAGCATCCGCTCTCATGAACAGGCGATCGGGCAGTGTGCATCCTTCCTTCGGGAGGTCGAAGATCACATTCATGTAGTGCCTGTTCTCAACACGGCCGTTGCCGCGCGGTATGTCGCGGAGACGGATGATCCCGGCGCGGCTGCGATCGCCTCCCCCGAGGCGGGGGCTGTCTACGGACTTCAGTCGCTTGAGAACAGGGTCTCGGACAGTGACAATAATTATACCAGATTCGTCTGTGTGACGACGAAGCCCGTGATTTATCCCGGTGCGAACAGGATCTCCATGATCCTCTCAGTCAGCCATACGCCCGGCGCGCTCTATGAGACGATCGGCAGATTTGCGAACCGCGGGGTCAACATCATAAAGCTGGAGAGCTGCCCGATTGTCGGACGCGACTTTGAATTCCGCTTTTTCCTTGACGCGGAGGCGTCCTGTGCGGATCCGGAGGTGGCCGCGATGATCAATGAGCTGAGTGAGACCTGCCCGGAATTTGTATTCCTGGGGAATTATGCCGAGGCCTGATGCCGTGGTGATGCCGGAGTGATGAGGGCAGAAAGCTTCTGACTTTCAGTCTGACAGAAAGTTCTTTACTTTTGGTCTTTTCTTTCAGGAATGCCTGTGCTATAATAACACTCGTCCGTGGGGGTATAGCTCAGCTGGGAGAGCGCTTGAATGGCATTCAAGAGGTCATGGGTTCGAATCCCACTATCTCCATATAAAAAAGTCCGATTTCACCGGTGTTTATCCGGAAAATCGGACTTTTTTATTCTTCTCTGTTTTTGTTCGCGTTTCCTCCCTGTGAATGATGACACGGTGCCTGAAACTTCTTTGTACACTCCCTCAGTTGTGTTATACTGGTAGAATAGTACGTGTTCCGTGAATGTCGGAGACTGTCTGACTGTCATGAGCGCATGCTGTTCTGAAAGATCCGGGCACCATCTTTTCTGGAAGTGGTGTCCGTTATGGGGGGATAAATTGAAGAAAAGCAATCATACAGGCAGCCTGCCGCCCGCAGGAATCTGGGCAGGAATCGTTCTGGTCTTTCTGATCGGGATCCTTCTCGGTTTTCTTCTCGGGCGAAGGACCGGGGCTGACCGCAAAGCGGAGACGGTTTCCGCTGAGACATCTGTCGGGCCCGCGGTGGGTGCAGCCGGAGAGCCGGATCTGCCTCCGGCAGCAGTGACGCCGGAAGCCGTGGTGACCGCTTCGCCGTCGTCGGATGTGACCGCAGTCCCGACTGAGGGACCGGCACTTTTGACGGATATCACGGCACTGCCGCCCGGTTATGTTTTTGCAGACGGTGAGTTTGATTTTGAATCGATCGACGGTTATTTTGTGATCAGGGAAATTGTACCCGGAGACGGAATCTTTGAGAGGATCAACGGAAAGTCTTATTATGAGAATGACAACGTTGCACTTTCGGATCTGCGATATCTGATGGTCCCGCATTATAATTTTGACGGGAAGATACAGGTCGGAGAGATCATCGTCAATGCCCGGCTGGCTGAGGAGTTCATTCAGATATTCAGGGAATTCTTCGCGATCGGATATCAGATAAAATCCATGTATCTGATCGACAACTACTGGCAGCCCAGCGGGGATCCCGATGACGCTGATACCGCTTCGATCAACGAGGACAACACATCTGCGTTCAGCTATCGCGTCATCACGTACGGTACGAACCTGTCCCGTCATGCGTATGGCTGCGCGATCGATCTCAATCCGCTTGAAAACCCCTATGCCACCGTCTCGGAGGACGGAAGCCTGTACACGATCCATGAGGAATCGCGTCAATATCTGTACAACAGATCGTCCGCAATGCCCCACGTGATCACGCACGAGGATCCCGCTTATCAGATATTTGTCATTGAGCACGGGTTCACCTGGGGAGGGGACTGGGACAGCGTAGTAGACTATCAGCATTTTGAAAAAATGATCCAGTGAAAGGAAAGCTTATGAGATGTCCTTATTGCGGAGGTGAGACAGACGCGAACAGACCTTTCTGCAGACATTGCGGAAAGCGGATCGATTCCATACAGGTCGAGCCTGTGCCAACAGGCCAGACAGGCGGGGAACGATCGCCATACGGACAGGGAAGAGGAAACAGCCCGACTCCTTATCCCGGCCACGGAAGGGAGAGCAGGTCCCGCGGGGATATATTGATGATCGTGATCGGAGTGATCCTTGCCCTCGCAGCAGTGGGGATCGCGGCATTCATTCTGACGCACATGATCGGAGACGGGACTGCCGTGAGGAGAAAGGAGTCCACTGTAACCGCGGAAAGTAAAAAGACGGAATCGAAAAAAACGGAGAGCAGGACCGCGGCGAACGGAGGGGCTGAATCACAGGAGGCCGGGACGGAAGCTGTGGCACCGTCGGGGGACGTGACGGCAGAACCGACGGCGGCTCCGACAGAGACGCCGCTCCCGGCACTGTCCGCTTCGTATTCCTGCGGAAGCATGCCGGGAGAGATCGCTTCTCTTTTCAAGATCATGATCACAGGCGGTGAGGCGTCTTCAGAACTCCATCAGAAGGAAGGAATTTACGATAATTCTCCGCAGATGGTATACGACGGTGATCCGGTCACATCCTGGCAGCACGGAACAGAGGGCAACGGGACCGGTCAGCAGCTTCGGTTCACTTTTAACACCGCCAGTGTCCGGGCGATCTGTTTTAAGCTCGGCAATTGGAGGACTCCTGATCTGTACCGTCAGAACAGCAGGCCCAGCAGGATGCGTCTGACCTTGGGAGGAGAGACAGTGGATGTGTCCTTCACAGATAACATGCAGAATCATTATATTGTCTTTAACAGGCCTGTCCCTGCAGCGGATATTTTGATCACCATCGCAGCAGCATATGACGGCACTGATTACAATGACTGCTGTATCTCGGAGATGGAGCTCTACGCAGAGTAAGCAGTATCATTTTTTTGGAGGGTTATCATGGAACATTTACAGCAAATCGAAGACAGCATTATGCTGTTTCTGCAGAGTATCCGCGATCCGGTCCTTTCAGCGATTCTTGTTCCGATCACAAAGAGCGGGAATCACGGTTATATTATGATCGCGCTGATCCTTCTGACCCTGCTTTTTAAATCTGAGAGAAAGACTTTCTTCACTGCCGCCCTGGGACTTATTCTGGGATCGCTCGTCACGATACTATTCCTGAAGCCGTTTTTTATGCGCCCGCGTCCCTATGCGGCGATCGAGGGGCTCGTTGCACTTGTCAAAATGAAAAAAGATCCGAATTCCTTCCCTTCCGGTCATTCGACCGCGGCATTTGCCATGGCCATGGGATGGCAGCTCGCCTCGGAGAAAAAGTGGCTGAAGACCTTCGGATGGATATTTGCGGTCCTCATGGGATTTTCGAGGCTTTATGTCGGAGTTCATTATCCGACGGACGTGCTTGCCGGAGCCCTGATCGGGACGATGGGATCGGTGGTCGCATGGCAGATCGTGAAGAGGGTATTCGCGGCATTGGAAAAACGAAAGCGTGAGAAAAATGAAGGCATATAAAATTCTTTCGGCAGTCCTTGCGGCCGCTCTTCTTTCAGGGTGCGGAATGCCAGAGATGTCCTACGAGAACGTTGATTCCCCGTTCTTCAAGGAGGATTCCGGGAAAGAGAGCGCCAAGGGCGCGGAGGGGAACGGCTCGTCTGGGCCTGCTGTGACGGACAGCGGAGGATCGACGGAATCCGGGACTGCGCAGGGAACAGCGGAATCCGGAAAAACGGAGTCGGGAAAGACCGAGAGCAAAAAGACCGAAAGCGCAGAGACGGAAAGCGTAAAGACCGAGCCGGAGAAGGTCTATAAAGACCCGGAAAGCGCCTCCGCAATCTCTCTTTCCAGGATCGTCACTGTGAAGGACGGAAAGACATCCTGTGAACTTACCGCGATCTCGACGGAGACGAACGAGGCTTCTGCGGAATACGGGAAGCTGAACACAGCGCTCAAAAAGATTCCTGAAGGGGAAGCCCTGCCGGTTCGGGCGGACACCAATGTCGTGAGCCTTATTATCCGGGAAGAGGCGGGGAGCATGGAGTTCTCATCCGTCAATATCGACACGGAGACAGGTGATTTCCTGACGATTTCCGATATTTTTTCCGATACGGAAAAGCTTGCGTCCGCCCTTAAGATCCAGTACGGAAAGGATCATCCGGATCTCCCGGCCCTCACGGCAGAAGAGCTTATTCCGGAAGAGTACGTGTGGGCGCTGAGTCCGGATGGGTGTGTCTTTTATTTTCCGGATCCGGAAAATAAAGATATGGTGACCGGGACGCTTCTGCTTCGGTCTGCCAATGAAGAACTGTTCAGGGAAAAGGGGACTGCTGTTCCGGAATCCTTCGTACGGTTCCTTGAGATCAATGAGGAGTATTTCTTTGACCGGGATGGTGACGGGACGAATGACCGGATCTGTGTTTCAGCCAGTCCTGTGAACGGGCGGTACAAAAAGGCGGAAATATCTTTGAACGGACAGTCCGTTACGTGTTATGCTTCGGCGGACAGATTTGTTCCCATGATCATGGAGACGGGGAACAGCCGCTGGCTGTATCTTGCCTGTGAGGAAAATGAAGGGCCTGGAAACATTGCGGTAGTTGATCTTTCAAAAGAGACTCCGGCATTTCTGGGAATTCCGCTCCAGGAGACCGGCATCCCGTATCTCACAAATGAGGACGGCTGGGCAGAGACATTGCCCGGGGATCCGAAGACGTTCCTTCTTGAGTCGACCGTGAATCTCATTACAGCATTTCCCGCAGTCACGGAATACAGAGTCGGACCCGAAGGTGCGCCGGATGTGACCGGTAAAGTCTACATGGCAATCGGAGAGACGACCCTTAAAGCGCTTGCGAAAATGAAAGCAGATCTGATCGATCCCGACACGGGCGAGACAGTGGAAAAAGGGAGGACTTTCGAAGCCGGCTCGCAGTGGACGGTATTTCGTTCAGACGGGGAGACATATATTGATTTCGATGTGAATGGAGAGGGGCTGGTGCGGCTGTCCGGAGATCCGTCCGGGACATGGCCGGAAAAAATCGGCGGGACCGCTGTGAATAAACTTTTTGATATCTGACGCAGAATTCTCGAGATTTCAAGAACGCCTCGGCGTTCCTGATAAGTATCTGATAATACCTGAGTTTGTAGGAGGGTAACAGCATATGGCACAGTATGATGAGAAAAGAAGACGATCGTCCGGCACGGGGACCCGTTACAGGGAGCCCGATTATTCCAGAGACCAGATGTCCGAGGAGGAGGAACGCGCAAGAAGGGCTGAGCGCCGCAGAAAAAGAAGGGAGCAGGAGCGCATCAGGGCCGAAAGACAGCGCAATCGGCTGATTTATATCGGCGTTCTTGCCGTCATCTTTATACTTGCCATCGTTATAGGATATATTGTTGGCAAAAGAGACGGGAACAATGCGGGGACAGCGTTCATTTTGGCGGGGAATTTTTTTAAGACTCGGATTCTTTCTTATAGCAGTGCTTTCATGCGTATGCTATACTTATAACAGCCGGTTCACTTACGTAAACAGATTTTAAGTAAGAGGACTGCGTCTTTACGAGACAAACGGTTCGGGGAGGACCGTGGCTTCGTCAGGTCAGGGGAGGGCGTGACGAAGAGATAGAAGTCGGGTAATTATTCGGGGGAAGTATAAATGATAATAAGTGAGCGAATCTTTGAGCTGTTGAAGGAGCGCGGCATGTCTCAGCGTGAGTTTTCTATCCGAACCGACATTTCGCAGAGCGCTATCAGTGACTGGAAGAGAAAGAAGACGAATCCGTCCGCTGAGAAGATCATGCTGATCTGCAATGTTCTGGAAGTTACGCCGTATGAGCTGCTTGGGGAGGCAGAATCGAGAGCTGAATCGAGAACAGAACATGTTCTGATCGATACCGGTTCTGATGAATATGATCTGATCGAGAAGTACCACAGGCTGTCGAAATCTAAGCGCATGAGGATCCTCGGATATCTTGACGCGCTTTTGGAGTGACGGAGGAATTCAATGAAAGTCAGACTGCAGGACGTCGTGGACGGTATCCTGTACGCGAACGCGGAGACACAGTTTTATTATCATACAGAGAGCGAGTCCGTCGTGATGCTGCTCGATTCGATCTATGGCGTTGGAAAGGATAAGAAGCTGAATGCGGATATTGATGCACATCCGGATCAGTATCTGCCGCTTCCCAATGAATATGAAGTGGACGAGACAGCGATGATGGCTGATTTTGTCGACCAGATCGATGACAGCACGATCGCGTCTGCTCTGTTCAGGGTTCTGGATGAGGACGGGAACAGGGCGGCCAGGCAGTTCAAGCAAATGATCAGGTCATTTGAGATGGAGTCAGAGTGGACAGAGTTCCGCGATGCGTGCTACGAGGAGATCGCACGGATGTGGTGCGATGAGAATGAAATAGAAGTTGTGAAGTGATGAAGAGGGGCTGTCGGAGAGGGTGATATGATCCGGCAGCCCGTCTTTGCGGTCTGGGAAAAGTACCGCGAAGGCCGGATTCCGCTCATGAGATCAGCTGACGGAAAACCGGCACTGTATATGGAGGAAAGAGCACATGACGGTCGATGAGATACTCACGAAAGTGAGAGAGATGGCAGGTCAGGATGAGGAGCTTTTGCACCGTATCCTTCAGACAGCTTCCGGGGAACACCCTGTGGATTCTTTCTGTTCGCTTTGCCGTGATCTTGGATTTACGCTGTATGCGATGGACCTTGTTGATGCCGGGGAGGAGGCGTATGCCGCGATCCGGAGGAGTACGAACGGAGGCGGCGAGAATTCTCCGATGCTTGCGGGAGCGGACGACTACTATGAGATGTTCCTGGCAGAGTTGAAGAAGAGATATCTTTGAGAGATGTTCCTGGCAGAGCTGAAAAAGAGATGTCTTTGAGAGATGTTCCTGGCAGAGCTGAAAAAGAGACGTCTTTATGAGCGGTTCCGGAATGGATAGAGTCAGTTTCCGCCTGCTGCTTGCTATGCGTCGGAGCAGTATGGTATACTTTACGAATTGAGGCGGGATGTGCTGAAAGCGGCGGCACAGACCGACCGGCAAAATGCAAGAGGAAACGCTGGAAAAGCAGCGACGGATACTTCCATCCGCGATTAAAAGAGGGAGGAGACCGGGGCAGGAACTGCGCCGGAGAAAAAGCATGAGCAGAGTGAACGAAGAAGTGCCTGAGATCGCCGAAGAATTGATGCCGGAACTGGAAGACGGATTTTTTGATGAAGAGCTGTTCGACGAAGAAGAGTTCAGGAACCGGTTCAGCGTTATGACCGGAGAAGAGCTTGACCGGGAGGCTGCCGGCGAAGATGCGTTTCCCTGGGATTATGCCCTGGAATGGGAGGAGGAGTTCGAACCGGAAGATTTTCATCCGCTGACCGGGGAAGAGCTCGATCAGGAAGCTGCCATAGAGGACAGCTTTGAAATCGGGGAAGATGAAGAGGAGGAATTCGATCCGGAAGATTTCCATCCGCTTACGAAGGAAGAATTAATGACAGAAGGCGGCCGGTACTTCGAGGAGGAATGAGCCTGAATCATCACCAGAACGTATATTATGGGGGAAAATAAAGTGCCAGACAACCCGCAGAAGCGCGATCTGTTCGCAGAATTATCTGAGATGTCTGTCCGGGAGGTGGAGTCACAGATCCCGGGGACAGCAGAGAGAGGGACAGAGGAGACAGAAGAGTCTGCGCAGAGGTCGTGGAAGAATACGATCAGGACGATCTCACAAAGGAAAACAGCGTGGACAAAAGGAGCTGAGGATACATCCGAAAGCTTGTCAGATGCTTTTATTACTGAAGAAAAAAACCAGACAGCAGAGAATGCTGTCAAGTCAGAGCCTGATACCGGGAAGTCCGGAATCAGCGCCGGTTCCGTACAGACAGGAAGCCCTGATGCAGTCAGAACGAAGGCTGATCCTGATCATTCCGGGATCGGTGCGCTCGAGAAGGAACTTCTCGGAGCCACCAAAAATCATGTGGAAGAAGATGCGAAAACGATCTCTTCGCTTGACCTGGAGCGCGAGCTTCTGTCTGTCAGAGCAGAATCTTCCTCCAAATCAGAAAAGGATGCACGTCCGGATCTCAGTGGGATCAGTCTGGAATTTGAGAAGAACAATGAACAGAGTACATCCGCCGGAAAGGTCAGACCGAACGGGAATGTACTTTCAGACGAGGATACCTTCTATGCAGATATCGCCGCAAATGATATCGAGACAAGAGGACCTGTCAACGAACCGCTCAGGGGCGAGCGCTATGATCCCCTGGAGGAGGAGCGGGAGCGCAGGGAAAAAAAGGACCGTCTTATAAGGATCATACTTTTCTCGGCTCTGATGCTGGTGGCAGGAGCCCTGCTCACATATGTTACCTTTATCCGTGATTCGGGAAAGAAACCCGCAGACTCCGTAAAAAGTATGACTGCCAGTACAGGGAAAAACGACAGTCTGCCGTCGGAGTCATCCGGCACAGGAAGCGGAAGATCTTTGACCGACAGTGCTTCGAAAGAAACCGTGGAGGATATCAGCACGGAAGATCTTTCGGTCTATCTTTCCGAGATGCCTGCCGAGGGAACTGAGATCGTCAGCACTGCCGATGCGCTCTACAGTTATGAACAGATGGTGAAGGATCTGTATTTTCTGACGAACAGATATCCGGATATCATCAGGACGAACATTGCGGCAACGACGCTGGATCAGCGCGCTGTCTATGAAGTACTTATTGGAAATCCCGACGGATCCATGCATGTCGTCGTGCAGTACGGAATGCGCGGAAGCGAATACATCACGAGCCTTCTTGCGATGCGGCAGCTTGAGTATTACTGCCAGGAGCGGTCGAAGGGCAATGTGTACAGGAACCACAATTACAAGGAGATCTTCGCGGATGTCTGTATCCATGTTCTCCCGATGGTGAACCCGGATGGGGTGACGATCAGCCAGTTCGGGATCGATGCCCTCCGGACCAGAGCCGCAAGGGATTCCGTGAAAGCCTGCTACGAATATGACAAGGCGGCAGGCCTGACGGATCAGTCTATGGATGCGTACCTTCTGACATTCGGAGCCAATGCAGCAGGCGTTGACATCAGCAAAAATTTCCCGGCCGGCTGGAGCAGGTATACCGGCGGAGCCGTGCAGCCTTCCTATCAGGGCTACAAGGGGCCTTCCGCGGGAAGCGAGCCGGAGACGCAGGCTGTCATGAATGCCGCGAACGACAGGACGAAGGGCGTCGTCATTTACCGGGCGACAGGAAATGTGATCTACTGGGACTACGGTTCGGAGGGGAACGTACACGAGGAAGGTCAGCATCTTGCCGAGTCGCTTTCCACGAGGTCGGGATATCCGCTCACTGTGCTGCCGAAGTATGATTCGACGGATGCGGGCGGATGCGCAGACTATTTTATTGAGGAAGGGATCCCTGCGGTCAGCCTCGTCGTCGGGGAGGGAACATCCCCGGTCGATATTTCGGCATTCCCGGATATCTGGACCGCGAATCTCAATATCCTTCCGATGCTTGCGAATCTTTACACTAATGGCTAAAGTGTCCGGAAACGCATTCAGTGTGTTGAAAAAGCCGGGATCATCGGCTAAGATGGTGCTGTTCCGCAGTGAACAGTCGATAAATACCTTTAAAAATTGAGGAGGAAAAGACAGATGCTGCAGGATATTATTGATGTGCTGGCACAGTATACGGATGTACCGGCGGAGGAGATCAATGAGAGCTCTGATCTCATTGAAGACCTCGAACTGAATTCATTCGATGTCATCACGATCGTCAGTGATTTCGAGGATCAGTACGGGATCCAGATCCCGGACGACCAGATCATGGAATTC